>Ga0247832_1000081_pt1 | contig 168699 bp, 170 predicted proteins | sample LaCruzMarch2015__10_FD_192407 | JGI IMG/M metagenome (GOLD analysis project Ga0247832, IMG submission 192407) | Freshwater microbial communities from meromictic Lake La Cruz, Castile-La Mancha, Spain - LaCruzMarch2015_4m | ecosystem: Environmental > Aquatic > Freshwater > Lake | place: Spain... | reverse complement strand
GACGAGGTTCGCTAACTTTTACACCCATGAAATTAAACGTGGGCCGCATTGGTAAAGCTCACGGAATTTTAGGTGAGGCGACAATCGAAGTTCGCACTGACGAAGCTGAAGATCGCTTTGCAATCGGTGCCGTCTTAGAGACAGATAACCACGGTAATTTAATCGTGGCTTCTGCGCGTGTGCACAACGGAATTCTCCTCCTTGGTTTCCAAGGTATCGAAAATCGAAATGCAATTGAAGCTCTAAGAAATGAACTTCTCTACGCCGATGTGGATATACAGGCACCCGGTATCGATGAAGACGATTACCACGTATTACAGCTCATTGGGTGCACGGCATACCTTGTGGATGGAGATGAGTTTGGAATCGTGACCGATGTATTGAACTTACCGGGTCAAGATGTCTTGGTCATAAAAAACGCTGAAAGCGAAGTTCTGATTCCTTTTGTGCACCAACTAGTGCCCGTAGTGGATGTTAAAGCGAAGCGCATGACCATTATTCCTCCAGAAATCGATGGGAGTATTTGATGAAGATTGATGTCATCTCGATATTCCCTGAATATCTATCACCACTTAAATTATCTTTACTGGGCAAGGCGCAGAGTGCAGGACTTCTTGAAATAGAGGTTCACGACTTGCGTGCTCAAAGCACCGATAACCACAACACCGTTGATGACACTCCCTATGGTGGTGGCGCTGGCATGGTGATGTTGCCAGAAATCTGGGGAAAGACCCTTGATCCACTGATGATTGCAAATACAGATCTCATCATTCTGACTCCGGCTGGGCGCCGATTTAATCAAGTGATGGCCCAGCAATTTTCAACATCACAGCACCTGATTTTCGCCTGCGGACGCTATGAAGGAATTGATGATCGGGTGCGCCAACATTATTCAACTCCAGAGTTTGAGAGCAGAAAGATTCGCGTGCACGAGGTCTCAATTGGTGACTACGTGTTGGGCGGAGGAGAAGTTGCATCGATGGTCATGATCGAAGCAATTACCCGGCTTATTCCTGGAGTACTGGGTAATCCAGATTCACTATCAGAGGAATCACATAACTCCGAGGGTTACCTTGAATACCCAAACTTCACCAAGCCACAAGAATGGCGTGGAATCTCGGTACCCGAGATATTGCTCAGTGGGAATCATGCGGAGATAGCAAAGTGGCGAAGCCAACAGGCAGAAAAGCGTGCAAAAGATAATCTTTAACTCGTGAGTAGCGCTTCTTCTGCCTTACTGTTAGGCCATGAGTGAAGAGTCAGCAAAAATCCAGTCTCGCTTAATTCGTGATCTCGAGCCGGTAGTTGCTGTTGAACTTGAACGACATATCTCGGTCCAGAAGAACTGGTATCCACATGAGTATGTCCCATGGTCTGAAGGTCGTGACTATGCCGGTCCACTTAATGGCGATGCTTGGGAGGCAAAAGACTCTCGGCTAACTCCGGTGGCGCAGGATTCACTCGTACTCAATCTACTTACTGAAGATAACTTGCCGAGCTACCACACCGAAATTTCAATTTCCATGGGTCGCGACGGCGCCTGGGGTAATTGGATCGAACGCTGGACGGCGGAAGAAGCACGCCACGCAATTGTTATCCGTGATTACCTAATGGCCACTCGCGGTGTAGATCCTTACGAGCTAGAGGATCTCCGCATGGCTCATATGTCACTTGGTTATCAAACTCCATATGAGAATGACATGTTGCACACGATTGCATATGTCTCCTTTCAGGAACTCGCCACCCGAATTTCTCACCGTAACACCGGAAAACTCTCCGACGACCCAATTGCTGAAGGCATGATGCAACGCGTTGCACTCGATGAGAATCTACATATGCTCTTTTATCGCAACACACTCTCGGCAGCTCTAGATCTGGAACCAAATGCAGCAATGCGTGCGATTACCGATGTCGTAACCAACTTTGATATGCCGGGTGCCAATATGCCAGGCTTTGGAAGAAAAGCGGTCCAGATTGCGCTAGCCGGAATCTACGACTTGCAACAACATCTTGATGATGTAGTTGCTCCAGTGTTACGTGCGTGGAACGTCTTTGAGAGAACTGACCTAACAGGTGATGGACTCAAAGCCCGGGAAGAGCTGCAAGCCTTCATGGATGCAACATATAAAACAGCAGCAATCTTTAACGATAAGCGTGAAGTGCACTTCGAGCGTCAAATCGCGCGCGGGATTGCACCAATTCGCATCACCAACTGACTCTGAAATAAGATAGGTGCCATGACGCGCACATATCTGGTTGAAACCTACGGGTGTCAGATGAATGTGCACGACTCTGAACGCATTGCGGGCCTACTCGATGAAGCAGGGTATCTACCTGTTACACCAGGAGAGCAAGCCGATATCTTCGTTTTCAATACATGTGCAGTACGCGAAAACGCAGACAATAAACTTTATGGAAATCTGAGTTTCTTGGCTCCGATTAAGAAGAAGAACCCAGCGATGCAGATTGCGGTTGGAGGATGTTTGGCACAGAAAGATCAATCGATAATCCTGAAGAAGGCCCCGTACGTTGATGTCGTCTTCGGTACTCACAATGTGGGTTCATTACCCGTGCTTCTTGAACGGGCACGCATTGAGGAAGAATCACAGATTGAGATTCTCGAATCCTTAGAGCATTTTCCTTCAACGCTGCCAGCTCGTAGGTTCTCGGCCTTCACTTCGTGGGTATCCATCTCAGTGGGGTGCAATAACACCTGCACCTTCTGCATCGTTCCCACATTGCGCGGGGTAGAGAAAGATCGTCCGGCAGCGGATGTGCTGCGAGAGATACAGACACTGGTAGATCAGGGTGTCATCGAAATTACGCTACTCGGACAGAACGTTAATGCCTATGGTGTCGAATTTGGAGATCGCGGCGCCTTTGCCAAACTTCTACGTGATGCCGGAAAGATTGAGGGCCTTGAACGAGTTCGCTTTATGTCTCCACACCCACGAGATTTCACTGACGATGTGATTGAAGCGATGGCGCAGGTAGAAAATGTGATGCCACATCTGCATATGCCGCTGCAATCTGGCTCTGATGCAATCTTGCAATCCATGCGTCGTTCATATCGAAGCGATAAGTACCTGGGAATTCTTGAGCGAGTGCGTGCAGCTATACCGCAAGCGATGATTACAACTGACATCATTGTTGGTTTTCCCGGTGAAACCGAAGCGGATTTTCAAGCAACACTCGACATCACTACACAGGCACGATTCGCTGCGGCCTATACCTATAAGTATTCAATACGTCCGGGAACTCCGGCAGGTGTTATGCCAAATCAGGTACCGGAAGATGTTGTAGGAGAGAGATACACCCGCTTACATGAGCACCAACAGAAAATCTCGCTCGCTGTTAATGAAGAGTCAGTTGGCAAGACACATCGCGTCATGGTTTCAGAGATCGAAGGGCGCAGAGATGAGTCGCGTTCCCGCATGACTGGTAAATCTGAAGACTTTAGGCTTGTGCACTTTGATGCCGATACAGATGCTCGCCCTGGAGATTTTGTCGATGTAGAAATTACTGAAGCATCAGCCCATTATCTGATTGGAAAAGCAGAGTCGGTCATTCGAACCCGAGGCGGAGATGCCCATGCGGCCAAGAACGCCCCCGCATCAACCTCACTAGGAATTCCAAAGGTTCGCACTTCGTGAAAGTAATCGTCATTTGTGGTGCAACGGCAACAGGCAAGAGTGATATCGCATTAGATATTGCGCAAGAGATAGATGCTGAAATCATTAATGCCGATTCGATGCAGCTTTATACCGGCATGGATATCGGAACGGCCAAGCTGCGCATCGCAGAGCGTCGCGAGATTCCGCATCATCTACTCGATGTCCTTAACGTCAAAGAAGATTCGACCGTTGCCTGGTATCAAGAGCGTGCACGTGCCTGCATCACTGAGATTCACGCTCGCCAAAAGCACGTTCTACTAGTTGGCGGCACCGGGCTGTATATCAAAGCAGTCTTAGATGACCTTAATTTTCCAGATACCGACCCGGAAGTGCGGGCACGTCTTGAATTAGAGGCAGAAGAGTTTGGTGCACAATCACTCTTTGCCAGACTGCAGGAGTTAGACCCAGCGGCGGCACTCGCGATTGATAGCGCGAATACTCGACGAATCATCCGCGCACTGGAAGTTATTGAAATTACCGGTAAACCCTTTACCGCCAATCTTCCGCGCGAAGATAGCTCGCGGTATCCAGATGCACTTCAATTTGGACTCGTAATGGAACGTGAGCATTTACGCGAACGTATCGATGCTCGAGTTGAAAAAATGTGGAGCCAGGGATTTGTCGCTGAAGTAGACACGCTTCTTACCCAAGGAATTCTTGAGGGATCAACTGCGCAACGGGCACTCGGATATTCGGCACTTATTGCTATGCGCGCCGGTCGCATGAGTGAGGATGAGGCGAAAGAAGAGACCAAACGCTCAACGAGACAGTACGCACGACGCCAAGAAACCTGGTTTTCGCGCGATGCACGGATTCAGTGGATTGCACCCCATCAACCACGCCTCGAAACGATCATGCAGAAGATAAACTCATAGCGTTATGACGACTCCAGTAACTGCCACGTATGGCCACGGAACTGAGAACGATTTTGTCATCCTTTTTGATCCAGATAACGAACGTGAGATTTCGCCTCTGGAGATAGCGGCAATTTGCAACCGCAAAACCGGAATCGGCGCCGATGGATTCATCCGTATCCTGCGTAATGGAAAGCAATGGTTTATGGATTACCGTAACGCTGACGGTTCCATTGCAGAGATGTGCGGGAATGGCATCCGGGTCATGGCTAAATATCTGGTGGTACACAACCATCAACCAGAAGGAATATTTGCAATCGATACTCGAGCTGGCATGAAACATCTTCGAGTTCCACGTGAAGGTGACATCTCAGTCAATATGGGGCAAGTGACTGATGAGATGGAAGAAATTTCGGTAGAACATAATGGTCATACCTGGTCTGGCTATAACGTGAGCATCGGAAATCCGCATGCAGTTGTATTCGTGGATGATCTTGCGCAGGTAGGTTCACTAACAGATGCACCTATTGTGCAGCCGAAATCCTTATACCCCGAGGGTGTCAACGTTGAGTTTGTACAAATCACGGCTGCTAATGAAGCGCGCATGCGTGTACACGAGCGTGGCAGTGGTGAGACTCGCTCTTGCGGAACCGGAACGTGTGCTGTTGCACTCGCCGCCACAATGAAATCAAAGCAGAACTTGCCTTCGCGATGGACAATTTTTCCGCCGGGCGGTCGTTTGATAGTTGATATCGATAACCATTCCAATGCCACTCTAATTGGTCCGGCGGAACTCATTGGTGACCACGACATCTTTTCCTTCCTGCATCCATGACGACGCCAGCAGACGGTTACGACAAACTCTTTGAAGATTTACTGCGCGAGAGTGCCCGCGCAGCCGCCGACTTTGACTCGGGTGAAGCTGAGTATGAAGAGAATGACCAGCAAGAACTATCAGATCGAAATGCCTTACGACGAGTAAAGAGTTTTTCTACCGAACTACAAGATATCTCTGAGGCGGAGTATCGTCAGTTACAACTCGAAAAAGTGGTACTTGTTGGCGTCTGGACTGAAGGAACTGCCGAGATGGCCGAGAATTCGTTAGCAGAATTGAAAGCGCTAGCCGAGACCGCAGGTTCAGAAGTTATGGAAGGTCTCATTCAACGCCGCGATAAACCTGATCCTTCAACATATATCGGATCCGGAAAACTTATTGAATTACGTCAGATTGTTATAGCAACCGGCGCGGATACCGTTGTTTGCGATGGTGAGTTATCGCCATCGCAGCTTCGCACTTTGGAAGAGAAACTTAAAGTCAAAGTCGTAGATCGCGTTGCACTAATTCTTGATATTTTTGCCCAACATGCAAAGAGCAAGGAAGGCAAAGCGCAAGTTGAATTAGCACAGATTGCCTACTTGCTACCAAGACTGCGCGGCTGGGGAGATTCTCTTTCCAGACAGGTTGGAGGCCGAGCAGCGGGTGGTGCTGGTATTGGTGGCCGCGGCCCTGGTGAAACAAAGATTGAAACTGACCGCCGGCGTATTCGCGACAAAATGGCGAAGCTGCGTCGTGAAATTGCTGAGATGAAAACTTCTCGTGACACAAAGCGGCAAGAGCGCCGGCGTAACAACATCCCTTCAGTAGCCATAGCTGGTTATACAAATGCCGGAAAATCTTCTCTTCTCAATGAATTAACTGGCGCCGGGGTCTTGGTTGAAAATGCGCTCTTCGCAACGCTAGATCCCACAGTGAGAAAATGTGAGACTGCTGAGGGCCGTGTCTACACACTCTCAGATACGGTCGGATTCGTTCGCCACTTGCCTCATCAACTTATCGATGCCTTTAAATCCACCCTAGAAGAGGTATCGGGATCAGATCTAATTGTGCATGTTGTAGATGGTTCACACACTGATCCATTCGAACAGATTCGTGCCGTGCGTGAAGTGATAAAGGAGATTGGTGGGGGAGATATCCCAGAGATTATTGCAATTAATAAAGTAGATATTGCAGATCCTGCTCTGGTTCTTGAAATCTTGCGAAGGGAACCAAATAGTTATGCCTTCTCCGTTCGTTCCCGGTTCGGCATGGACGGGCTGGTTCATGCAATTGAAAAATCACTCCCACATCCCAGTGTTGAAATTAGAACGGTCATTCCATATTCTCGAGGTGACCTAGTTTCCGCCATCCACGAGCAGGGCGAGATTTTGAGCGAGGAACACCTTGCCGAGGGAACATCAATTCATGCCTACGTTGATGGCGCTTTAGCGATGGCCATCGCGAAAGTTGAGGGAAGTAATCAGCCTCACCAGGAATAAATGCGACACGCCGCTGGTTGTATCGACTAGAAACCAGGTAATGCGCGACTATTCGCGCAGGTAGCGGGCGTCTTCGCCCGTTCATGAGAAGTGGAAGTGAGGTGAGATCAGTGGCAACAGATTATGACACACCCAGAAAAACCGACGAGGAGCTTCACGAGGAATCGTTAGAAGAACTCAAAGCAAAGCGAGTCGATGCGCAATCAGGACAGATTGATGTTGATGAGGCAGAAGCCGCCGAGAATCTTGAACTTCCGGGAGCCGACCTTTCCGGTGAAAAACTTGCCGTGCGAGTTGTACCTGTACAAGTGGATGAATTCACCTGTTCTAAATGTTTTCTCATTCACCATATCACTCAGCTAGCAAAGGGTGAAGGCGCAAAAGCTATTTGCAAAGAGTGCTCTTAAGTTCTTTACTTTTTCTGCAACTAATAAGCCAATAAGGAGTGGGATCTCGTTCATCATTGAGCGTTATCTTCACTCCTGTTGCAACCCAGAATTTAATCGCTAAGAACGCTGCCGGATCGGCATCGCGCGTTCGCAGCAGCCGCATCTGATCCTTATCAAGAAGCTGTACTTCATCAATGAATTTAATGGCGAGATGAGCTTTCCCAATCTTTAACTCATCATTTTCAACTCTGACTTCACCTTTCGCCGATAGGGCGATAAAAGCAAGGGCAAGGGTGAGAATAATGAAAGCGAGTAGCGCGCTGAAGTTGCCCAAGGCGGCCCAGATTGCGATGACTAAAGATAGAAACATGAAGTAGATAAAGGCCAAGAGCCATAGTGGGGCACGTATCACTTCTCGAAAGAGCATGAGGCCTAGGCTATCTCTTACTTCATCAAGTAACCTTGTCTCATGAGTCGCGTTGCATCAACTGTGCCGCCCGAGGGCTCGGTAATTCCAGAACGTCATCCGCTCTCACCTGCCACTGGTGCCCAAATACCATCGCACTTTGCGCATTGTTTCGGCTGTGGTGAATTACATCCCACCGGATTGCATCTGGTGGCTCATGTAGGAGAAGGTGCGGATATCACCGCTGAATTCACTGTTACTGAAAATCATCAAGGCGCACCAGGCCTTGCCCACGGTGGTCTCTTATCACTTGCATTTGATGAGGCGCTTGGAAAATTGATGTGGCTACTTCGCGCCCCTGCCGTTACCGCCCGGCTCGAAACAGACTTTATCAAACCGGTACCAATCGGAACGGTGTTGCATATCTCCGCTCACATCTCCGGCCAAGTAAATAGAAAAGTGTATTCAGAGGCCGTCGGTCGAATTGGGGGCAGCGCTGGAGAAATCGCAGTAAGAGCCGCCGCACTCTTTGTTATCGTTCCCATGAAACATTTCCTGGAAAACGCCCCAACAGAGTATTTGGAGGCGTTGCGAAAGAATCCAAAACTTTTCTCCTTCGTTGATCCTGAGTTTAATATCAACCCATGAGCAATTTTCAGGTGTTAATCAAGCGGTTAGATCCAGATTTGCCGTTACCCACCTACTCCAAGGGTGGCGATGCGGGCGCCGATATTGTTTCTCGTATCGATATCACGCTGGCGCCCGGGGAACGTGCATTGGTTCCGACAGGCATCGCTATTGCACTTCCTGATGGTTATGTCGCACTAGTGCACCCACGTTCTGGGCTAGCAATAAAACATGGCGTCACGATGGTCAATGCACCTGGAACGGTAGATGCGGGATTTCGCGGTGAATTACAATGTATCTTAATTAATCATGACCCCAAGCAGAGCGTTAGCTTCAAGCGTGGTGATCGCATCGCGCAGTTAGTTTTCCAAAAAGTTGAACGCGCACAGTTTATTGAAGTAGACCAATTGCCAGGTTCGGGTCGTGGTGACAATGGTTTTGGATCCACGGGGCGCGCATGAGTGACGGTCGAGAAGTGGTTCCCCATGAAGATCGGGATAAAGTCATCAGCGCCTTTGGTGGAAAGAAAGGTCTTATTGATTCGGGCATTCCATCAATTATCTTCCTTCTCATTTTTAATCTGCGAAAAGATTTACAAAGCGCCCTACTAGCGTCAATAGCAACCTCTGCGCTTTTGACAATCATCCGCTTGGCCAAGCGCGACACAATTCAGCATGCACTCAGTGGCTTCATTGGTGTCTTAATTTGTGCTTGGTTTGCCAATAGGACTGGAAATCCAAGTGATTTATATATTCCTAAGTTGCTGACCAATCTTGGATATGGATCTGTCTACCTGATTGCAAATCTTGTTGGGTGGCCTGTCTTAGGTTTAATGCTCGGACCAATACTTGGTGAGAACTTGTCGTGGCGACACCATCCCGAGCGCAAGCGCGCTTATATTCAGGCAAGTTGGCTCTGGGTAGCGATGTTCTTTACGCGCATTGCTGTGCAGTATCCGATTTACCGAAGCGGTAATGTCAATCTACTTGGAACCGTCAATCTCGCGATGGGATATCCGCTCTTTATAGCCACTGCCTACGGTTCATGGCTCATTATTCGCCGGGTACCAACGGTAAAGCCTTAAGAACGGGCGATAAAACAATCCCTTATTTTACTTTCAGCTTCGGCAGAGGCGACGAAGAGTAATTCATCACCAGCGATAAAGAGATCACTTGGCCTTGGTGCAATGACTCGTCCATCTCGGACAATAGCTGCAAGTGAAGCATCTTCCGGAAGTTCTACCTCTTCCACAGTTTTTCCAATGCAGATAGAAGTATCTGGAAGTGTGATTTCCACGAGATTAGCTTGTCCCTTTCTAAATGAGAACAATCGCACAACGTCTCCGACGCTGACAGCTTCTTCAACAAGTGCGGTGATGATTCGGGGAGTAGATACAGCAACGTCTACGCCCCAAGATTGGTCAAAAAGCCATTCATTCTTCGGGTGATTGATACGTGCCACAACGCGTGGGACACCGTACTCGGTCTTTCCTAGAAGTGATGCGACCAGATTAACTTTGTCATCACCAGTAGCAGCAACCAAAACCTGGCAATTATTAAGTTGGGCATTATCAAGTGAAGCAATTTCACAAGCATCTGCCATCAACCATTCTGCATCTGGGACGGAGTCAATTTTAAGCGCTTTTGGTTCACGATCAATAAGCAGAACCTGATGGCCATTATCTAATAGCTCTCGAGCGATTGCCCGTCCAACATTTCCCGCACCTGCGATGGCTATTCTCATTTTTTAGGCTCCTGGGCCTTTCGCTAACACTAGTTCGGCAATAGCTAATTGTTCATCGAGAATAGTCATATGCACCAAGTCTCCGTCTTGCAAGACGGTGTGACTATCGGGAATGAGTGCTTCGCCAAGTCGAGTCAGAAAGGCGACACGAGATTCGGTTGCGGTTTCGAGTTCAGAGATGGGGCGGCCATACCAATCAATGTGTGGGTGGACTTCTAAAAGCTGAACAGTTCCGGTTGCATCGCGCCATTCAGAGCGGGCGCCACCAGGCAAGATTCTGCGGAGGATTTGGTCACTAGCCCAAATAACAGTTGCAACAGTTGGGATACCTAGACGCTGATAAATCTCTGCCCGGCCAGGATCATAAATTCGAGCAACCACATTGGTGACCCCGTAATTTTCGCGGGCAACGCGCGCTGCCAAGATATTCGAGTTATCACCATTGCTTACTGCTGCGAATGCATCAGCTCCATCGATACCTGCCTCAAGTAAGGTGTCGCGGTCAAAGCCAACTCCAACAATTGTGCGTCCCTTAAAATCTGCGCCGAGGCGACGGAAAGCTTCTTTCGATTGATCGATTATGGCTACCGAGTGTCCGGCCGCTTCGAGGGCGGTCGCCAGCGATGAACCTACTCGACCACAACCCATAATTACCACGTGCACGGGAATAACTTACTACTCTCTCGGCAAAATTATCTCGACTAGGCTAAGTACTATGACATCACCGAAGAGTTCAAATCTTACGGTGGGCGCACGTCTCCGGGTTGAGATTGAAAAAATAGCCCATGGTGGCCATTTCATCGCACGCCACGAGGGCGCGGTGATCTTTGTTCGCCACGCAATTCCTGGCGAGTCGGTCGAGATTGAGATTACTAGCGTAGGGGCCTCCTTTAATCGAGCGGACGTGGTCGAGGTCTTTACTGCGTCAGCTGATCGGGTATCGGCACCATGTCGGTATGCACACAGACTTGGTTGCGGTGGGTGCGATTTTCAGCATATAGCTCTCACTCGGCAAAGAGAACTCAAGGGTCAGGTGATTACTGAGCAATTTTCAAGAATTGCGAAGATGGATCTTGCGGTAGAAGTGGAGGAAGTTGGTGCACCACTCGGGTGGAGAACTCGATGTTCGGCAAATTCTACAAAGAATGGCGAATTAGGATTTTATCAATCACGAAGTCACAAAGTAATTGCTGTAACTGATTGCAGAATTTTGGTTCCGGAAATGAAATATTCAGAACTTGCGCAACGTGGCGTCAAAGCTAATCAGCGCCTGGAAATTTCAATCTCAAACACAGGTGAGCGCACTATTGCGACAGCTAGCTCGCGGGAGGATTCTGCGATGCGCCTTTCGGAGGGACCAGAAGTTGCTCACTACCGGGTTGGCGAGAAAATCTTTGATGTCAGCCAGAAATCTTTTTGGCAGAGCCACAAGGATGCACCACGTGTACTTAGCGAAGCGGTCCTCGCATTTTCACAGCTCGAACCCGGTGATCACGTACTCGATCTTTACGGGGGAGTTGGTCTCTTCACCGCTGTAATTCTGCCTATTATCGGGGCAGCCGGATCAGTTGAGATTGTTGAAGGAAGCAAATCAGCGACGGCAGATGCCCGTAGCAATTTTGCACAAAATTCAAATGTCACAGTCATTACCGCTGATGTAGCCAAGGCAATCACCCGCTTTGCAGATGCCGATGTAATAGTTCTGGATCCACCTCGCGAAGGTGCCGGAAAAGAAGTAATAAACAATTGCGCTCGACTAACCCCTCGAGCCATCGTTTATGTAGCGTGCGACCCGGCAGCGCTAGCTAGGGATACCGGCTACCTCCGTGAAAATGGATATGTGTTAGCGGAAATTCGCGCCTTCGACCTCTTTCCGATGACACATCACATCGAATGTGTTGCCAGATTTGTTCCGGATAAGGTATCTTGACGTCAAGATAAATTCACTGAAAGAAGTTGCATGATGAGTAAGAATTCACTGGGCACTAAGAAGAATCTCACTGTTGCTGGTCAAAAATTTGAAATCTTTGATATCTCAGCTCTCGAAGGGGCAGCAGATCTACCCTTTTCATTGAAGGTGCTACTGGAGAATTTACTTCGCACAGAAGACGGCGCAAATATCACCGTCGATCACATCAAGGCACTTGCAAACTGGGATCCAACAACCGAGCCGGATACGGAGATTCAATTCACTCCGGCCCGCGTAATTATGCAAGATTTCACCGGCGTTCCATGCATAGTTGATCTAGCCACCATGCGGGAAGCGATTGTCGATCTCGGGGGAGACCCGAGCAAAGTAAACCCACTTGCGCCAGCTGAATTAGTCATTGACCACTCCGTTATCGCAGATGTCTTTGGCACAAAAGATGCTTTTGAAAAGAATACAGATATCGATTACGAGCGAAATCGTGAGCGTTACCGGTTCTTACGTTGGGGCCAAGGAGCCTTTGATGAATTTAAAGTCGTACCGCCAGGAACTGGAATTGTTCACCAAGTAAATATTGAACATTTAGCGCGCGTGGTTATGACACGTACCGTCGACGGTGTTCTTCGTGCATATCCAGATACCGTTGTTGGTACTGATTCACATACAACTATGGTTAATGGACTCGGAGTTCTTGGTTGGGGCGTTGGTGGCATCGAGGCAGAGGCTGCGCTACTGGGTCAACCAGTATCGATGTTGATTCCACGTGTTGTCGGGTTCAAGCTATCTGGCGAACTTCCTGTAGGTACTACTGCTACAGATATGGCACTGACGATCACCGAAATGCTCCGTAAGCATGGAGTTGTCGGAAAATTTGTTGAATTTTATGGTCCTGGGGTGGTTTCAGTTCCGATGGCCAATCGCACAACTATCGGAAACATGTCACCTGAATACGGATCAACATGTGCGATCTTCCCAATCGATGAGGAAACACTTCGATACTTAAGACTTACCGGCCGAAGCGCTGATCAGGTTGCACTTGTCGAGCAGTACGCAAAAGCGCAAGGAATGTGGCACGACCCATCGGCATCACCACGATTCTCGGAGAATATTGAACTCGATTTAACTACCGTCGTTTCATCTATCGCCGGTCCGAAGCGCCCGCAAGACCGTATCTCACTTACCGAATCAAAGAGCGCCTTCGAAAAGATTCTTCCCAGCTATTTTACGGATAAAACTGGAAAAGAGGCTTATCCAATTCATGTTGGCGCCAATGCAACGACCATCAAAAATGGCGATGTGGTAATCGCTTCAATTACATCTTGTACAAATACTTCCAACCCGTCCGTCATGATTGGCGCCGCTTTGCTGGCTAAGAAAGCAGTTGAAAAAGGACTCAAATCCAAGCCATGGGTGAAGACCACGCTAGCGCCCGGCTCGAAGGTAGTAACAGATTATTACGATCGCTCCGGACTAACGAAGTACATGGAAGAACTTGGATTTAACCTAGTTGGTTACGGATGCGTGACATGTATTGGAAACTCTGGCCCACTTCCAATTGAGATCTGCAAGGCAGTCAATGAGAAGGACTTAGCGGTAACAGCCGTACTTTCTGGAAACAGAAACTTCGAAGGCCGCATTAGTCCCGATGTAAAGATGAACTATTTGGCTTCACCGCCATTGGTAGTGGCATATGCGCTAGCTGGAACTATGAACCACGATTTCGAAAAAGATGCTTTGGGCACTGATCAAGATGGCAACCCAGTGCTCTTAAAGGACATTTGGCCAACTGAATCTGAGATTCAATCCGTCATCGATTCTTCAATCTCATCCGAGATGTTTACCAAGGATTACGCAACTGTGTTTGACGGCGATCATCGCTGGAAGTCGCTCGATACTCCGACTGGAAAAACTTTCGAATGGGATCCAAAGTCGACATACGTACGCAAACCACCATATTTTGATGGAATGCCAGCGCAGCCAAAACCAGTGACTGATGTCGCAGGTGCGCGAGTCTTAGCAATTCTTGGTGATTCAGTGACAACTGATCACATCTCACCAGCTGGAAATATCAAAGTGGATTCTCCGGCTGGTAAATATCTGGAAGCGAACGGAGTCGACCGAAAGGATTTTAACTCCTACGGTTCTCGTCGTGGCAATCATGAAGTAATGATTCGTGGAACATTCGCAAATATTCGCCTGAAGAACACACTTCTTGATGGTGTCGAAGGTGGCTTCACTCGCAATTTCTTAGCCGAAGGTGTGCAGTCAACGATTTATGACGCATCCGTTGCATATCAAGCTGCTGGGGTTCCATTAGTAATTCTTGCTGGCAAAGAGTACGGATCGGGCTCTTCCCGCGATTGGGCAGCCAAAGGAACAGCGCTCTTAGGCGTCCGCGCAGTTATTGCCGAAAGCTTTGAGCGAATTCACCGATCGAACTTAATCGGAATGGGTGTTCTTCCACTGCAATTCATCAACGGCGAAAATGCGCAATCTCTTGGTATCAAGGGTGATGAAAACTTTGCCATCGCAGGAGTTGCGGCGCTTAACGACGGTGGAATCCCGAAGGAAGTGACTGTCACGGCAGGGGATAAAACCTTCCAGGCCAAGGTGAGAATTGATACGCCAGGTGAGGCGGATTACTATCGCCACGGCGGAATCATGCAGTATGTGCTGCGTCAACTTCGCGGCTAATCTAGACTGGGTGGATGCTTGAATCAATCAAGGGTCCGGCCGATCTTCGCCCGCTCTCATATGAGCAGTTAAAACTGCTCAGCGACGAAATTCGCCAGTTTCTGATCACCAAGGTCTCAAAGACCGGTGGACACCTTGGCCCAAACCTCGGCGTTGTAGAACTCACGATTGCGATTCACCGAACTTTTGATTCTCCGAAAGATGTTGTTCTCTTCGATACTGGCCATCAGTCTTACGTTCATAAAATTCTTACCGGTCGGGCAGATAAGTTCGACGGTTTGCGCCAACGTGGTGGGATAGCGGGATATCCCAATCGAGGCGAGAGCGAACATGATGTCATTGAGAATTCGCACGCTTCCACCGCTTTATCTTGGGGCGATGGCATCTCGCGCGGCTTTACCATCACTAATCAACGCGATCGAAGCGTTGTTGTCGTTGTTGGCGATGGCGCTCTCACTGGTGGAATGTCCTGGGAAGCGTTAAACAATATTGCAGCTTCAGATGATCGAAATCTTGTCATTATCGTAAATGACAACGAACGCTCTTATTCGCCAACTATTGGTGGATTGGCGACCTACCTTGCAACACTTCGCGTTACTCGGGGATATGAAAAATTCCTTGACTGGGGTAAAGAAGTTCTCACAAATACACCGGTGGTTGGAAATCCGATTTATGAAACTCTGCACGGAATGAAAAAAGGCATAAAGGACATTATTGCTCCGCAAGGAATGTTTGAAGATCTTGGCCTTAAATATGTAGGTCCAATCGATGGTCACGACTTAGTAGCTATGGAACGCGCGCTAACGCAGGCGAAAGAATTTGGCGAACCAGTATTGGTTCACGTCATCACCGAAAAAGGTAAAGGCCACCAGCCAGCAGTTGCCGATGAGGCAGAGAAGTTTCATGCGGTGGGAATCGTTGATCCCGAGACTGGCGCTCCGCTTGGTAAATCAGCCAAGAGTTGGACGGATATTTTTTCAGAGGAGCTGATGGCGGTAGCAGAAGAGCGCGAAGATATCGTCGCCCTCACCGCCGCGATGTTAGGACCTACAGGTCTCGATAAATTCCAAGAGAAATTTCCGGAACGCACCATTGATGTGGGAATCGCCGAACAACATGCAGTGACCAGCGCAGCTGGACTTGCTTTCACTGGGCTGCACCCAGTCTTTGCCGTGTACTCAACATTTCTCAACCGCGCCTTTGATCAACTCTTACTCGATGTCGCCTTGCATAAAGCTGGCGTAACATTTGTACTAGATCGTTCGGGCGTCACCGGCGATGATGGCCCCTCACACCACGGAATCTGGGATCTGGCTCTGACCGGAATCATTCCAACGATGCGAGTAGCGGCGCCACGTGATGCCACCCGTTTACGTGAAACTCTGCGCGAAGCGCTCGATGTGAGCGATGCGCCAACAGCGCTCCGTTTTCCGAAGGGCGCGGTCCAGAAAGATATTCCAGCATTTGAACGTCGCGATGGAGTCGATGTCCTCTATCGTGGAGAGAGCGCCGACGTTCTTCTTGTCAGTATTGGCGCCATGGCATCGATTGCAGTTGAAGTTGCATCACAGGCGTATCGCGAGGGTGTTGGGGTAACTGTCATTGACCCTCGATGGGTAAAGCCAATTCCGGATTCACTCATCACCATGGCTCGTCGCTACAAGAGCGTGGTCGTACTTGAAGATGGAATTAAGCATGCCGGAATCGCTAGTTCGATTTCAGAACAATTTCGTCAAGCAGGGCTGAATATCGCACTACATAGCATTGGTGTGCCGCTGGAGTTTATCGAGCATTCTAAGCGCGCCGAAATTCTTGATGATCTTGGAATTAACGCACAGAAGATTTCCCGCGATATTGTCGAGTGGAACTCTACTGTGGAAGAGATGCAATTCCCGGAGCATGAAAACGTTGACCGTACACAGATTCGCTAATTCCCTCGCGATCTAAGAACGGCAAAATTCCACCTAAATGCATGGGCCATCCTGCGCCCATGAGCATGCAGAGATCAATCTCTGCTGGAGTCGAAACAACTCCCTCATCGAGCATCATCCGCGCTTCCTCTGCAAGCGCCTTGAGTGCACGCAGGCGTACTTGCTCAGCCGTTGATGGCGAATCGCCCTTATGAACGAGTGCAACCGCCGCCGGGTTAGCGCCGTAAGTGCCATCTTCGTTCTTAATGTAGAAAGTCTTGACGCCTTCCTTCACCATAGCTTGCATGGTGGGGGAGATGCGATATCGAGGACCAAGGTTCTCATGCAGTGTTTCGGCAACATGTAGTGCAACGCCGGGTCCCACGAGACCTAGCAATTCAAATGGCGACATCGGAAAACCAATACTGCGCATAGCGTTATCGGCAATCTGTGGATCAGTTCCTTCATCTACAGCGTCAGTAATTTCGCCCATAAAGCGAGTGAGCAACCGATTCACGACAAAGCCAGGTGCATCCTTGCAAATAATCATCGTCTTCTTGAGTTCTTTACCAATGCTCACTGCAGTGGCGGTAGTCGCATCATCAGTATGGGATGTGCGGGCGATTTCAAGCAGTGGCATCACAGCTACCGGGTTAAAGAAGTGAAAACCAACTACTCGCTCGGGGTGTTCAAGCCCTTCGCTCATGCGTTGGACTGAGAGCGAGGAGGTGTTGGTAGCCAACACACATTCTGGCCCCACAAACTTCTCTAACTTTTTAAAGAGTTCTTGTTTCAACGAAAGCTCTTCAAAGATGGCTTCAATGACAAAGTCGCAACCAGCAAATACGGATTGATCTGAAGAACCACTGATGAGAGGTACCAATCGGGCAGCCGACTCTGCACTCATCCGTTTCTTTTCGACCAGCTTTGCTAACTCATTCTTGACCCATGCGACGCCTTTATCAGCGCGCTCTTGGTCGATATCTGTCATCACTACCGGGCACTTAAGGTTTCGAAGTAAGAGCAGCGCCAATTGAGAAGCCATTAACCCAGCTCCAACAACGCCGACACGTGCCACCTTCCGTGCTACTGCTGGTTTTGGTGCACCCTCAACTTTCTTGCGCTTCTTTTGAATGACGTTAAATGCATAGAGGGATGCTCGAAGCGAATCAGACATGGTCAGATCTGCTAGAGCTATATCTTCGGCATCGAAACCAGCGCCGCGAGAATTATTTTTAGCAGCAGCGATAAGTTCTAGCGCCTTTGTGGGGGAGGCAAGTTCGGCGCCACCGAATTTTTTCAACGCCGCAGCACGTCCAGCGGCTAACGCCGAATCCCAAGCTGGGTCGGTCGAATAATCTTGTCGATCTATCTTCACTGATCCATTGAGAATGCGGGCCGCGAATGCGACAGATTTCTCTAGAAAGTCCGCAGGTTCAAAAACGGCATCGACAACACCAAGAGCGAGAGCATCCTTAGATTTCATCATGGTGTTGTTATTGAGCGAGTTACCGATAATTACTTGCACGGCTCGTTCTGGTCCGATCAGTTTTGGAAGAATCGTTGCGCCGCCCCAACCTGGTACCAGCCCCAAGAAAACTTCGGGGAGTGCCGTAAATGCAGTTGTGGCTAAGGTGCGATAGTTACAGTGAAGGCCAATTTCCAAACCGCCACCGAGTGCGAGCCCATTGATAAATGCGAAGGTCGGAATTCCAGCTTCATCAAAGCGGCGAAAGACATCGTGGCCTAATTTTCCAATCGCCACTGCCTGTTCTCGCTTATTAAGAAATGATAGGGCTGAGAGATCAGCGCCGGCGGCGAAGATAAATGGTTTACCGGTGATGGCAATCGCTGCCGGTTTACGTGATAAGGCATCAGAGATTGCAGCATCTAGTGCGAGAAGTGACTGGGGACCAAGCGTATTTGGACGTGTGTGATCGTGTCCGTTGTCGAGCGTGATAAGCGCGAGTGAGCCCTTAAATCCAAATGGTGCCAAATCCACATCGCGGACCAGGGAATTCGTGATGACTTCCTCTGGTGCGCCTTCGGGCAGGGTAATTGCAGTAGTCATTATTTTGCACTCCCTGTGTAATGTGGATTTTCCCAAATAACGGTTCCGCCCATTCCTAAACCGATACACATTGTTGTGATTCCGTAACGGACATCTGGGGACTCTTCAAAAGTACGCGCTAGGTTAAGCATCAGACGCACACCCGATGATGCCAACGGATGGCCGACTGCAATTGCCCCACCATACGGATTCACACGCGAGTCATCATCTGCGATTCCGAAGTGATCTAGAAATGCAAGAACTTGTACTGCAAATGCTTCATTAACTTCGAAGGCGCCGATATCTTCAATGCGCAATCCGGCTTTCGCTAGCGCCTTGATTGTCGCGGGAACTGGACCGTATCCCATCACTTCTGGTTCAACGCCTGCAAAGGCGAAGGTAACTAGGCGGGCCTTGATGCTTAGCCCAAGTTCTTTTGCCTTATCTTCACTGGCCAAGAGCGCTGCGGTGGCGCCATCATTGAGACCAGAGGAATTGCCGGCGGTAACGCGTCCGGCCGGACGGAATGGTGTCTTAAGTCCGGCAAGCCCTTCAATAGTTGTGGTGGGACGAGGGGCTTCATCAACAGTGGCAATCCCCCAACCGGTCTCTGGATGCCGCGCCGCGGTGGGAATGAGATCTCGCTGAATCTTTCCAGCTGCATACGCCTTTGCAGTTTTCATCTGAGAATTAAATGCGTAAGCATCTGCCCGCTCTTTCGTGAGCTGCGGATATCGATCATGCAATCTTTCGGCGGTTGCGCCCATTGCAAGTGCATCTTGCTCCACTAATTTTTCGGCAAGGTAGCGAGGATTAGGATCCATCAGTTCGCCCATTGGATGATTTCCCATATGTTCTACGCCACCGGCAATAGCAAAATCGATTGCACCCATGGCGATTGCGCCAGCAACTGTCGTAGTAGCAGTCATCGCTCCGGCGCACCATCGATCAATCGAATATCCGGGCACGGTCTTTGGAAGCCCAGCTAACAACGTTGCACTACGGCCAATATTCATTCCTTGATCACCAGTCTGGGTCGCTGCTGCAATGGCAACGTCATCAATGAGTTCTGGAGATAGCGCAGGGTTGCGTTCTAAGAGCCCACGCATAGCTCGAACCATTAGGTCATCAGCGCGAGTACCGGCATATAAACTGCCAGCTTTTCCGAATGGAGTACGCACTGCATCAACAAGGACAACGTTTCGAATCTGAGCGGACATCTGACTTCCTTTACCTGAGTAATATTCCGCTAGGTTACTCGTCAGTAAGTAAAAGCGCTATCAAGTACGGCCGCCCCCTTAACTGTTCTCAGCGCCGCCTTCTTGCCAACTTTTCTCATCGGCCTCCGGGTCAGTAACTTCTAGTGGCTCTGTCTCCAAGAGGGCAGATGCCAGAATCGGTGCAACTAGCTCGGCCTGCCAGCGACGGGCGCCTAGCGCCAGCAGCGCCTGGTGAACTGAGGATTCGGGTGGGGACCAACAGATGCGGCGCACAAGCTCTGGCGAAATCAAATTTTCGAGCGGGATAGAGAGCGCGATTGCTTTCTCGCCAAGGTGAAAACGGGCATGTGTGAGCGGGGCATACTTCTCCGGAAAACGCTCACGCCACAATTTAATAGGCGGTAACGCATCGCTCTTCGAACGCGCCTCTGGCCACTGCGCTTCCGGTAGCGCCAGTGTTGACGTAATAGTTGAAATCCAGAGTTCCGAGTTTTCAAACCAACGCGCTCGCAGTCCAAGTGGGCGCAAGATTTTCTCTAACTGTTTCCGATTTGTCAGAGGAGTGGTTTCGGCAGCAAGTGCGATTGTTGAAATTGCGGCATCTGAAAGCAAGCGACTCGGAGATACATCTAACTCTTTCGCTAACTCATTCCTAGCGTTCCACAGCTCTCGCACTAGTGCTAAGTGGAGCCGTTTTTTAACCTTATGCATCCCAGAAGTTCTGCGCCAAGGATCTATTCGCGGTGGCGCTGGTGGCGCAGCAATGATTGCCGCAAAATCTTCTTCGGCCCACTCCAATTTTCCGGCTGCGATTAGGAGTTGATAGACCTTCTCGCGCAGCTCAATCAACAATTCAACATCGAGAGCTGCATAATTGAGCCATTCCTCGGGCAACGGGCGCTTAGACCAATCAGCGGCCGAGTGCTCTTTTGCAAGTGAAACTCCCAATTGTGACTCCAAGAGCGGTCCTAGCCCTACGCGCGCTAATCCGGCAATACGCCCGGCAAGTTCGGTATCGAAAAGAATTTGTGGATTGATTCCAACTTCTCGCAAACATGGTAAATCTTGCGTGCTTGCGTGCAATATTACTTCTTCATCCGCAATCAAATTATTAAGTTCTGCAAAGCAACGATGACCGGGCCCAAAAGCGATGGGATCAATCAGATGTAATCCACCATGTGATCGTTTAATCTGAATTAAGTAGGCCCGGGCGCTGTATTTAAAACCAGAAGCACGTTCGGCATCGAAAGCAAAGGGACCAGATCCGTTAGCTAAGGCCAATAGTGCAGCATCAAAGGCCGCCTCAGTTTCGATTATTGCCGGAACACCTGCCGCTGGATGCAGTAGTGGAATGGGCGCCGGCGTCTCTATTTCTGCAGGCAGGACGTCTTCTGCTTCAGGCACGACGTCTTGCAAAACCGATAACTGCAACACCGTCAGGAAGTGGCGGCAGACCAGAGACTTCGGTCATGAGATTGCACCATGCCTGCACGTGCGCAAAAATTTCATCAATCTGAGAGATGTGAGGTGTCCATGATGCTCGAATCTCTATCTCGGAATCGCTATTGCGTGGAGATAGTTTGCCAAAAGATGCACTTGATACTCGGGTTACCGTTCCACTAGGTGCACCGTACTGAGCGCCCGTTGTGGAGAGGCAATCGAGTAACCAATTCCAGCCAACTTCGGGCAGTAACGGATCTTCTTGCATCTCACTTTCAACGTCGGCGCGCATGAATGTCACGCACCGAAAGTCACCTTCCCAGGTTTCTTGACCGCCTGGTTCGTGCAAGATGACAAATCGACCTGATGCAATTTCATTTTCAGAGTCGCCATTGAGGCCATTGGAAATATCAGCGGTGAAGGCGAAGGAATGTGTTGCCAACTTTTGCGGCGCTGGTACTTCTTCCAGAATTATCTCTGCCCGGGGCGTAAAAGTGCGTAGCAATTCAATCATTTCACTAAATGCAAATTGCGCAGCCACCTGATAATTCTAAAGTTTGCACTGCGGTTTACGGGGGAGGCTATGGGTTTAGACCGGTAGAGTCTGCCCCCATGGCCAGCCTCCTTGCCCTAATCTCCAGTGCGTTATGGGGAAGTGCTGATTATCACGCTGGCAAACTAAGTAAAAAATTTCCAACCATTGCAGTGCTTGCGGTAACTCAGGCAATCGGCTTTATCACCGGAGTTGTTCTAGTCATTGTGAGTCGCAGTTGGAGCGCAGCGCCCTTTGGAAGCGATGGTTACCTTCTGCCCGGTGTCCTTGCCGGTGTATTCGGCTATCTCGGACTCATCTGTTTATATGCAGGGCTATCAACAGGTCGGATGGGAGTCGTCTCTCCGATTAGTTCGTTAAGCGCACTCATTCCATTGGGATATGCCCTATTTATTAAGGGAGATGACCTATCCACCATTCTTGGAATCGGTGTGGCGCTAGCGATGCTCGGAGGTTTTTTAGCGAGCGGTCCAGAAGCATCGCAAGGTCTTCCACTTAAACCAGTCCTCTTAGCGCTGGGTGCAGCAATCTTCTTCGGTAGTTGTTTGGTATGTATGGCAATCGGTTCCGAGAGCAGTGCGCTCATGACAATGACCACAATGCGCACTACCACCCTGCTTTTTGGAATCACACTCTTTCTTCGCTACCGCCACATCGGTGGTTTGGGCAAACCTGAGTTACCAATCCTTATCTTTATCGGCGTCTCTGATTTTGTTGCCAATTTACTTCTGGGGGTTGCAACCACAAAAGGACTTGTCTCCCTTGCCATGGTCCTCGGCGCTCTTTATCCCATTGCGACATCGCTGTTGGCATATATGTTTCTGCATGAGAGATTACATAGAGTTCAGTACGCAGGGATTATCTTCGCTGTAGCTGGAGTCTGCATCATCTCTATTTTCTAGTTATTTTGAAGCTGAGATAAATCTCGTCCCCTCGCTGACGCGCTCTTCAATTCTGGAAAAAGAGTTCAACAGGGTTTCGATCATCACTCGATTCTCACCGCCAATAACCTCAGTGACACTCAACTCCAATTGATCGATTCGATTTGCTGCGATAAGTTCGGAAATAAGTGAAGCACCTGCCTCGATATGTATCCGAGGGCCAAAAGTTTCGATTGCCTGATCCAGCGCCGCGAGAGGTGAAAGATTCCACAGTTGAGCTAACGGGTTTGAAACTATGGGGTTCACAGCGCTTCGTGAAATTACAACGACCGGAACTGGCGTGTGAAGATATGGCTCACTCCGGGCCGTGTTGCCGCCGATGATGATGCAATCAGCAAATTTACGATGCTCGAGAAAGCGCGCCCTATCGGACCCGCTCGTTACGCCTTGGGAGCTGCCGTTTTTCATAGTCGAGCCGTCAGCACCTACTACTAGCGTCGCAATAACGGCCATACGCGTAAGAATATTCTTTTTCTCACACGATTATCATGGATATTTGAGCCAGGAAATTGAAAATGGGCGATGCGGGGCGTTAGCCTTTGAAACATGAGAAAACGGTTCCGCGCTGTCACCTGGGGTGTCTGCTCTGTTTTTTTCCTTTCAATTCTCCAGAGCCCACACTCCAGTGCTGCGCCCACTTTGGCCCAAGTACAGTCGCAGGTCATTCGACTTGAGGAGGAAGCGACTGCCGCCGCTGAAGGAGCGCAAGAGGCGAAGGTAAAACTTAATTCTCTCACTCGAAGTTTGGCTGGCATTCAGGCGCAAGCGGCAATCCAAGCGAAGACGGCAGATGCCATCTCTAAGACGCTCGGTGCAATTGCAATCGACCAATATAAATCTGGAACCATGAGTCAGGGATTGGAGCTGCTCTTCTCATCTGATCCCGCGCTCTATCTCTCATCGGCCGGGTCGCTGGAGGCAATCACCCGACAGAAGGGTATTCAACTCCGAAAATTTCAATCTGCCGAACAACAACTCAATGCAACTTCTTTAACAGTCAGTGATCGCCTTGCGCAAGTTAAGGCGTTACAGAAGAAGCTGGCTGAAAAAAGTGCGTTGGCTACAGCAAAGTTAGCCCAAGCAGAGTCATTGCTAGCGAAGTTAAAGAAAGAGGATCGAGAGCGGTTGGCGAGGTTGGCACGTGAACGTGAGGACGCCGATCAGGCGTCATCGCTGAGGGCAGCGAGGAGCGTAGCAGCAGTTTCTGGTCGCGCTGGCTTGGCTCTGAAATTCGCATTTAAGCAGATTGGTGACAAGTATGTATTTGGCGCCGATGGCATGACCTACTGGGATTGCTCGGGTCTAACAATGCGCGCATTTCAAACGGCTGGAGTTTCGCTGCCGCACTCTTCAGCTGCGCAATCGCGGATGGGAAAATCAGTTCCATTTAGTCAGAAGAAACCTGGAGATTTAATGTTCTTTGGGCGACCTGTTTCGCATGTTGGTATTTATGTCGGTGGTGGAAAGATGGTGCACGCGCCTCGATCCGGGTCGCGAGTAAAGGTTGCAACTACAGATATGGGGCGTAAGCGTCTGGTCGCAATACGCCGGTTCTAATGTCTGAAGACAGTTTAAGCACGGCAAAGATTCTCTGTATTACAAATGACTTCGGCCCGCGCGCCGGGGGAATTGAAACTTTTGTAACTGGACTAATTGCGCGCTTGCCAAAAAACTCAGTCATTGTCTACACCGCCTCCCAAGCGGGTTCCGCCGCCTTTGATCTGGCGTGGTTACGTGATTACGGAGTTGAAGTCATCCGAGATAAATCAAAGATATTGCTTCCGAGCTTTCGAGTTGGAAGAAATGTCCGAAAGATAGTGAGTGAGCGTCAGATCACCCGGGTTTTCTTCGGTGCTGCTGCGCCATTGGCACTACTCTCCCAGGGACTGCGTAGCGCCGGTGTCACTCGAATTGTTGCGCTCACGCACGGCCACGAAGTCTGGTGGGCAAAACTGTGGCCATTTTCAGAGGCGCTTAAGCGAATCGGGCGCGGGGTAGATTCCCTTACCTACCTTGGTGAGTTCACGCGCGAAAGAATTGGAAGCGCCCTCAATCGTCGTGACCGAGGAAAAATGATTCGAATTGCTCCTGGAATCGATCCTAAGCATTTCGCACCACGTCCTGATGCACAATCTTTGCGGGCAGAGTTGGGGCTAAGTGAAAAACGTGTCGTCGTCTGCGTTGGGCGACTAGTTCACCGCAAAGGGCAGGATGTGCTTATTCGCGCTATGCCAGAAATTCTTGAGGCCATTCCAAACGCACATCTACTTCTTGTAGGCGAGGGTCCAGGTAAAGATGAACTCGAGAAAAATGTGGCACGACTAGCTCTGAAAGAGAACGTTTCATTCGTTGGACGTGTGCAGTATGCAGAACTGCCGCGTTACATATGCGTCGGGGATATCTTTGCTATGCCATCTCGCTCGCGGTTAGCCGGTCTTGAAGTGGAAGGTCTTGGAATCGTTTATCTCGAGGCAAGCGCCTGTGGCCTTGCTGTCATTGGCGGAGTTTCTGGCGGTGCCCCGGATGCAGTACTGCAGGGCGAAACTGGTTTCACAGTTGATGGAACTTCTTCGCAAGCAGTTGCGCAAGGGGTTATACATTTACTATCCGACACTAAGTTGGCAGAACGTCTTGGGGCGCGTGGCCGTCAATGGGTAATTGATGAGTGGCAATGGGAGATGTGGTCGGAGAGGTTTAATCGACTACTTAAGTAAGCCCGGCTATTCGAGCTTTTTCGATAGCTTGTACCCGGTTGTTAACGTCCAACTTTCGATAGATGCTGGCAAGGTGTGTTTTCAGGGTTGCTTCAGCAATAAAAAGTGAGGCGGCTAAATCTTTCAGGGGAGCCCCAAGATGAAGTTGCGAAAGAATCTGAACCTCTCGCTGCGATAGTTGCAATTGCAGCTTTTGTCGATCAAACATGGTGACGGCTTCGCGCGAGGAAAATACCAGTGGTGAAGTTAACGCGTAGTCGATAGCTGATAAAAGATCGCTTAAAGGTAATGATTTTTTGAGGTAGGCCGAAGCGCCCGCTTTCATTGCGGCCAAGGTAAATTCCCCGCTCTCGCTCATGGTCAGCACGATGATAGCCAGCGTCTGCGAGATTGAGCGAGCCCAGGAAACCACCTCTAAACCACTGCCATCAGGTAAGTTGATATCAACAACAATTGCATCTGGATTATGTTTTGCTAGCTGTGCAAAAGCTTCTGCCTTTGAGGCTGCCTGAACTACTGTGAAGTTTGAACGCTTTTCTAGCACAGCACATATGCCCGCCCGCACCACGGCATGATCGTCAATGACGAGAACCGTGATGGCAGAAGTCATAGAACTATTGCAATGTGGGTACCGCTATTTTTTGAAATTGTCATTGAAGCGTTAAGTAACTTGACGCGCTCGGCGATTCCCTGCAAGCCCCAGTGATCATCTTTCATCCTCGCGCCGCCCGCCCCGTTATCGATTATTTCCAGACAGATTAGAGTATTAACTGGGTAGAGCTTGATTGCAATGAGGTTTGCCCCAGCATGAGCGGCAATATTCCGTAAGATTTCAGAGGCGATAGCCAGTAGCTCGACCCCCTGGAACTCTTCAACTATTACTTCTTGCAGTTCGAGTGAAATATCAGCCTTCGGACAGAGTTCGCTGGCTCGTTTTTCAAGGGCAATATGAAGGGGTTCCAGATTTGATTTCCGAAGTGTAAGAATTTCACCTCGCACTTTTGCAATAAGGGAGTCAACTCCCAACCGGCAGGCACGAACCTGTGCCCGCGAGTGTTCGCTCAACCCTGAATCGGCGAGCATCAAATCCAACTGGTAGCCAAGCCCTACTAAATCTTGAGCGATTCCATCATGTAACTCCCTTGCGATTCTTAATCGCTCGGGAGTTTCGAGTTTCACAACTTACTTCGTGAAAAGTGCTGTTATTTCAGCGGCGAATTGCTCTGCAATGATGTGGCGCTTAAGCGATAACTTTGCTGTGAGCTGCCCGCCAGCAATGGTGAAATCAACCGGGAGAATTGAGAATTTACGAATTGATTCCGCTTTCGACACAGCTTTATTTGCTTCATCGACAGCTGTCTGAATAACTGCAATCAGATCTGGATCGTTGCGCAGTGATTCCAACGTGGCACCAGTTTTTCCGTTACTTGCGATCCAACCTTTGAGCATATCTTGGTCGATTGTTATCAAAGATGCAATAAATGGTTGGTTGTCTCCAACAACCATGCACTGACTGATAAGCGGGTGGGCGCGTAGTCGATCTTCCAAGACAGCAGGTGCAACATTCTTTCCACCAGCGGTAACGATAATCTCTTTCTTGCGACCCGTGATGTAAAGGTAGCCATCTTCATCTAAACGGCCTAAGTCGCCAGATTTAAACCAGGCGCCATCGAGTGATTCTGCATTTGCGGCTTCGTTACGCCAGTATCCAAAATCCATCACAATCGGACCGCTAATGAGGACCTCGCCGTCTTCGGCAATCTTGATAGAAGTTCCAGGAATTGGTCGACCAACTGAACCAATGCGTAGTGCGCTGGTGAGATTCAGCGTTGCTCCCGCAGTAGTTTCGGTGAGCCCATAACCTTCAAGAATTGTGACACCAACACCGCGGTAGAAGTGTCCAAGTCGGGTACCAAGTGGCGCTCCACCGGAGATCGCAGCTTCAACTGCCCCTCCCATACCTGCGCGAATCTTGGAATAGACAAGTTTGTCGAAGAGTGCGTGCTTGAGTGAAAGTAGCGGTGGTGTTCGCCCCTTATCTTTTGACTCACTGTAAGCAATTGCAACATCAGCTGCTTTCCTAAAAATCTTACCTTTTCCGGCAGCTTCTGCCTTCGCCTCGGCCCCGTTGTAAATCTTTTCAAAGATGCGAGGAACGGCGAGTACGAATGTCGGTTTAAATGAGGCTAGATCTTGTGGCAAACGACCAACTGGATCGCTGCAGTGCGCTAAGTGGAGTCCGGCATGAATGGAGCCAATTTGAACCATTCGGCCAAATACGTGAGCTACAGGTAAGAAGAGAAGAGTCGAACCGCCAGGTTTTTTGAAGAGATCACTTGCCGCCTCAACAACATTTCCACATTCTGCCAGGAAGTTTGAGTGTGTTATCTGTACACCTTTTGGACGTCCGGTAGTACCCGATGTGTAAATTAAGGTTGCCAGCGTCGAAGGTTGTAAATAATCTCGACGATTTTGGATTTCTTCATCGCTTACGCCGGCTCCTGTACTACGAAGATGTGGCAAAACGTCATCGGTCATTACCCAAACATGTTTTGTATGAGAAGGAAGTACGGGTGTAACAAATTCTTTTAAGATTGGAGTTTCAACGATGAGACCCGTTGCTCCTGAGTCTTCTAAAATCCATTGCACTTGCTCGGTTGATGATGTTTCGTAGATAGGAACTACAGATCCACCGGCATACCAAATTGCAAAATCTAGAATCGTCCATTCGTAACGAGTGCGCGCCATGATTGCGACTCGGTCGCCAGCTTTAATCCCGGCTGCAATTAAACCTTTCGCCGCCGCACGTACCTCTTCTTCGATTTGCAGAGCCGTCATCGGTTGCCACCCGTCGCCTAACGGACGCGAGACGGTGATGCGATTAGGTTCATTCTTGGCGCGATCTGAAATGAGGTCGGTGAGGTTGCCTTTTGTGGCAGCGGGGATGAGTGCAGGAGTAGAGACTTGATTCATGGCGCTAACGCTATCTCTGACCTGATGAAAAAGGGAAGTATCTCTGCAAAGAATTGGTAGCCTTTGACCATGTCTGAGAAAAGCACATCTACCGTAGTCATTGAAGCCTCACTCGCCGACGTTCAAAGAGCCCTATTTGATATCGCCAAGTATCCCGAGTGGCTAAGTTCAATAAAGAAGTCAGAGGTTACGGAAAGTGATGACCAGGACAGACCACTTAAAGCCAAACTCGCTATCGACGCCGGCATGATGAAGGATCGAGTCACTCTCGATTATGACTGGAGCGCAGCACCGCTGGTCTTATCCTTTTCGATGGATGAAGCGGACCTTTTGACGCAGATGGATGGTGTGTACACCTTGAAATCACTCGATGAAGACTCCACCCAGGTCACCTACGAACTTACGGTGGCTGTTTCGCTGCCAGTGCCTTCGATGATGATTACGAAGGCGCAACAGCAGACTATTGATGCGGCGCTAAAGGAATTAGCTGTACGAGTTTCATAAATGGGTTACACGATTGGGATAGATATCGGCGGAACGAAAGTTCTGGGCGGAGTTGTTGATGAAGTTGGGTCGGTAATTCACAGAGCGCGCAGAGATACTCCGCGGGAGGGTGGAGTTGCGTTAACGCAAGCAATTGCAGATGTCGCACTCGAGTTGGTGCAAGAGTTCCCAGTCGAATCCGTTGGAATCTCAGTCGCAGGATTTATCTCAGCTGATCGTAAGACAATTTTGGCGGCGCCGAATATTGCAGATTGGAACGGGGTCAATCTAGATCAAGAACTCACCCGTCGCATCGGATTACCTGTCGTAATTGAAAATGACGGAAATGCGGCGGCATGGGGCGAGTTTAAATTTGGCGCTGGGCGCGGTAAAGAAAACATTTTGATGCTCACTGTCGGCACGGGTATTGGTGGCGGAATCGTTTCCGAAGGCAAGTTAATGCGTGGTTCATTCGGAGTTGCAGCCGAGATTGGTCATATCCGAGTTGTTCCTAACGGAGCCCTTTGTGGTTGTGGCGCATTGGGATGCTTTGAACAGTATGGATCTGGAACTGCTTTGCTTCGCCATGCACGCGAAGCTATTGAAAAACAATTGTCAGAGGGCGACTCCGAAAGTGCTCGAATTATTCTTGATAAAGGTGATGGCACAGTTGCTGGCCTTAAGGGAAGTGCAATTACCGAAGCTGGGCGTGAAGGCGATGCACTTGCACTCGCAATTTTCCAAACGCTAGGAGATTATTTAGGAGTCGGAATCGCTTCACTCGCGATTGTCTTGAATCCGCAAGCGGTTGTTATTGGTGGGGGAGTTGTAGATGCGGGAGATATTCTGCTCAACCCAATTCGCGAAAGTGTGAAGAGATACATGCCATACGCAGGGGTGCACCCATATCCAGAAATCATCGCGGCGCAATTAGGCAATGAAGCAGGGCTCGTTGGAGTTGCAGATTTAGCGCGGAATTAGCGATTGATGATCATTATTTACACAATAGAAGAGATCCGCGGTAAATTACAGCCGTGAACAACCTTCCTTACGGAACGCTTCGTGCGTTCCTAACACCATTTCTCATGTTGTTGTTCAGGCCAAAGGTGAAAGGCCTTCGCCATGTGCCGGTATCGGGGCCGCTCATTCTCGCTTCTAATCATCTTTCATTTAGCGATTCCATCTTTATGCCACTTGTAGTACCTCGCAAAGTTACCTTTTTAGCAAAGAGTGAGTACTTCACCTCACCTGGTCCCAAAGGTTTCATCAAGAAGTTAACCTTCATCGCACTAGGTCAAGTTCCGGTGGATCGTTCTGGCGGAAGACGGAGCGAAGCCGCACTCATCACTGGGCTACAAGTCTTATCTGCTGGAAATTCACTGGGCATCTATCCCGAAGGAACACGTTCACCGGATGGACGTCTCTATAAGGGCCGCACCGGAATCGCACGCCTTGCAATTGAGTCGGGTGCTCCAGTAATTCCGATAGCGATGTTTAATACCGACAAGATTCAACCTACTGGAACAGTGATTCCGAAGGTGATGAGAGTGGGAATTACATTTGGTGAGCCTATGTACTTCGAGGGTGATTCCACTGATTTGCAATACCTACGAGAAGTAACCGACCAGATTATGAAGCGAATCCAACAGCTATCGGGACAAGAGTATGTCGATACCTATGCGGTAAAGGCGAAGAAGTCAAAACTCAGCGAAGAAACGAACGAGGAAAACGATTAGTCAATCTGTAACTCTGCACGCTTGATGAGATAGTTACAAACATTGCATTCGGGGCCTGATTCGGGCATCCCACCTTCGATAGTCGAAATCAACTCTTCTAACAACGCGCTAAATTTTTCAGTATCACGCTCAACTGGCACGTAGTGTTGGTTGACTCCAAAACCATGCGAGTTTGAGGCAAGTTCGCTGACGGAGGTTTCAGTAACGCCAGCTAACTTCCAGATCAAGAGCCCCATGGATGAGACAGGAAAAGGCTTTCCTTTATCTGGATTTTCAAGGGCGTAGGCATATGCCTCAAGTTGCGGCGCATAAAATGGGCCGTTATCACGCTCCGAATCCGATACTTTGCAATCAATAATCCCCACGGTGCCATCTTCGTAATGACCTAGAAGGTCATAGATTCCTAATATCTTCCACCGTGTTTCGAAGCCATTAATTTTAATAGGCGAGCTCTTTACCCATTGCCCCCATTGTTTGACCACACCAGGCTTAAGGGTGGAAGAAATCTCTGACATCGATGCACGTCGGAAGTGTTCTTCTTGTGAATCCGCCAAGGGTTTAACGAGCGGAAACTCTTTCTTCATATCAAATTTAAACCAGTATTTAAGCCAGAGGCATCGCTTACACGTTGATAGCCCAAAGGTGAGATCAGATGGAGCGATGGTGTCGCGGGCGGGCTGTTCAGGTTTAATCATGGCGATATTCTCTCGCTAAGCACCGACAACTGCGCTAATGAGCACCAGTATTCCAAGCACAATCATTACTAAGCCTCCAGTAGCTCTCAGCGCCTTCAGCCTTCGGGCATCAGTTGCCAGCCATTGGCGGGCGGTACCTGCCAGCAACCCCCAGGTGGAGTCAGAGAGAAAAGCAAGGACACAGAAGACCAAGCCCATAAGGAGAAGCTGCGCTGTTACCTGCCCACCATCGATATCTACAAACTGGGGCAAGACGGCGGCAAAGAAGACAATTGCTTTGGGGTTAAGAACTCCCACCCAAAAGCCATCTCGAATGCATTGCAGCGTTCGTGGTTCTAGCGGGCCTTGATTAGTCATATCGGCCGCATGTTCTGATCTCTTTCTGATGGCATCGATGCCGAGATAAATCAGGTAGAGGCCGCCGCCCCATTGCACCGCTAGGTAGGCAAAGCTGGAGCGGGCCAGGATCGGGCCCAGGCCAAGGGCGACTAATGAGGATAGGACCAGTGATCCTGAGACATTTCCGGCCACGGTAAGCACCGCAACTTTTCGACCCCAAGAAATCGCTCGGGCGATGACAAAGAGAACGCTTGGCCCAGGAGCAAGGATGATGACCATCGCCGCTACAACATATTCGGCAATGCGCGTTGGAATCACCGGCTAAAGGTAGTGGGGCGGTGTGGTGATTTGCGTATCTCAGCGATTTCACCTTTAATAGCGTCTAGATATATCGAATAGATATATACAACCGTTATAGTCAATCAATATTGGTCAGAAGGGGAGCCAGAGATGAAATCGCGCTCGCAATCGCTGGAATTCGCCCTACTTGGCCTGCTCTCTGAATCTGCCCTCCATGGGTATGAGCTACGTAAAAGGCTGATGACCATCTTTGGCCCATTCCGCGCTCTCTCATTTTCAGTCCTATATCCGCAGTTAAAGCGGATGGTCATTGCCGAGACGATTGAGGCGAAAGAGGTTGGTGTGAGTTCACGCCGGACCCGCATCGTCTACACGATCACCAAGAAAGGCCTCAAGCGATTTTCGGAATTGAACAGTTCTGTGACATCAGATTCTTGGGAAGATGAAGGATTTGGAGTGCGCTTTGCATTCTTTAGTCCGACTACATCAATGAACCGGGTAAGAATTTTGGAGGGTCGTTTGCGTCGCCTCCAAGATAAGGCAGAGGCGTTGCGTACTGATCTTCAGTCGCAACCTCTGGGTATCGATAAATATCTCGAGGAGTGGCGACGCTTCTCACTCGAATCACTCGAGCGCGAGATTTCATGGCTAGAAGGAATGATTAAGAACGAGGGGAAAACTAAGTGAAGATAAAGACTGAAACCGGAGACATTCGCGTTGCCATTGTTGGGGTTGGAAACTGTGCCAACTCGCTAGTGCAAGGCGTCACCTATTACAAGGATGCAGCGATAGATCAGGAAATTCCTGGACTTATGCATGCAGTCATTGGGAGCTATCACATTAACAGTATTAAGTTTGTGGCAGCTTTTGATGTAGATGCTAAGAAGGTTGGGTTAGACCTAGCCGATGCTATTTGGGCCAGCGAGAACAACACCATCAAATTCTCAGATGTTGCCAATACCGGCGTCACGGTTCAGCGCGGAGTAACCCACGATGGACTTGGAAAGTATTACAAGGAGACAATTGTCGAATCTACCTCCAGCGCCGTCGATGTAGTTGCAGCTGTCAAGGAAGAAGAAGTAGACGTACTTATCTGCTACCTACCTGTGGGCTCGGAAGTAGCAGCCAAGTTCTATGCGCAATGCGCTCTCGATGCCGGTTGTGCTTTTGTAAATGCACTTCCTGTATTTATTGCATCAGATCCAATCTGGGCAAAGAAATTTGAAACTGCCGGCCTACCAATCGTGGGCGATGACATTAAGAGCCAAGTTGGGGCAACAATCACTCACCGAATTATGGCGAAGTTGTTTCAGGATCGTGGAGTGCATCTTGATCGCACCTACCAATTAAATGTTGGTGGAAATATGGACTTTAAGAACATGCTCGAGCGTGACCGACTTGAATCGAAGAAGATTTCCAAGACCAATTCAGTTACGTCCCAGCTAGATCACGATATGGGCGCGAAGAATGTACACATCGGTCCATCTGATTACATTCCATGGCTTGATGACCGCAAGTGGGCCTATGTCCGCTTAGAGGGACGCGCCTTCGGTGATGTTCCACTAAACCTTGAGTACAAGCTAGAGGTGTGGGACTCTCCAAATTCAGCTGGAGTTATTATCGATGCTCTGCGCTGTGCCAAGTTAGGGCTAGATCGCAAGATTGGGGGAGCGCTCCTTGCTCCGTCTTCATACTTTATGAAAACTCCGCCAGTTCAATATACCGATGAACAAGCGCACGCAGCGGTCGAAGAGTTCATCTCTGGAGTCCTAGTCAACTAAAGAAAAGAGTACATACCCCGACCCTGGAACACCTGCGGGTCGGGGTTTTCTTTCCCCTGAATCACGCTTTAGGATGAAGCAATGAGTGAAATTACCAGCACGCTAATTGGGCAGACCCAAGTAATTCGTTTCAATCGTCCTGAGAAAATGAATGCAATCACTCGCGATATGTATGCAGGGCTAACTTCTGCACTGAATGAAGCTGCGGGAGATTTCGCCGTGCGCACCGTTGTCATTACCAGCGAAGGCAATCACTTCACTGCCGGAAATGACATTAAAGACTTTATGGCTAATCCGCCGACAGAAGAATCCTCCGATGTTGCACGCTTTTTAGCTGCCTTGCTTGAGTTTCCAAAGCCACTTATTGCGGCGGTGAAGGGAAATGCAGTGGGCGTTGGAACAACCATGTTGCTGCACTGCGACATTGTGATCTCGGCGCCAAATGCGAACTTTTCCATGCCATTTACCTCGCTCGGATTAGTGCCAGAAGCGGGAGCCACCAAACTTTTTCCTGAGCTTGTGGGATATCAGCGGGCGGCTCGAATATTTTTGACCGGAGATCCGTTCTCGGCCGATGACGCGAAGCAGATGGGGCTGGTGGAAAGAATCACCGCAGATCCAGAAGCGCAAGCCATGGAGATCGCAGAAAAAATTGGTAAGCAGCCACCGCAAGCCATCATTAATACCAAGGCGTTGATGAAGGCAGGTAAGCACGACGCAGTGGCGGCGGTGATGAAGGCGGAGTTTCAAATATTCGCACTCGCGCTGCAATCAGAGGAAGCAGCTGAAGCATTTATGAATTTCATGTCGAAGAAGAGTAAATAAGGGAGCGCGTAATGTCACTTCAAGGAAAAAGAATTTTTATTACCGGAGGCTCTCGCGGCATTGGCCTTGCGATCGCACTGCGCGCTGCCGCAGATGGGGCTCAGATTGCGATAGCAGCAAAGACTTCTGATCCAAACCCAAAGCTACCCGGAACAATTCACACCGCAGCTGATGAAATCCGCGCTGCCGGCGGAACAGCGCTACCAATACAGTGCGACCTACGAGATGAGAGTGCGATTGCAGATGCGGTGGCACAGGCTGCCCAAGAGTTCGGTGGGATTGATATTTTGATCAATAACGCCAGTGCTATCAACCTCACTCGCACCGAAGATACTCCAGCTAAGCGCTTTGACTTGATGTTTGATGTCAATGTGCGGGGCACCTTCTTGACATCACAGGCCGCAATTCCACATCTACGCGATTCAGCTGATGCGGGACGAAACCCTCACATTCTCAACCTTTCGCCTCCGCTTTCGATGAAACCTATCTGGTTCAAAAACCATGTTGCGTACACGATGGCCAAGTACGGAATGAGTATGTGCGTACTCGGCATGGCTGAGGAGTTTAAACGTGATGGAATCGCAGTCAATGCGTTGTGGCCACGTACAGCGATTGACACCGCGGCGCTGGCGATGATTCCAGGAGTCGATACTGCCGCATGTCGAACACCAGAAATTCTCGCCGACTCCGCCTATATAGTTTTAAATCGCAACGCTAAAGAGTGCACCGGTAATTTCTTTGTCGACGACGAAGTTCTAGCATATGAAGGAATCAGAGATCTTGATAAGTACTCAGTCGTTCCTGGAACTAAAGATTTCTTGCTCGATTTCTTCCTAGACTAAGCAAATTTTCTTGAGTTAATCTAAACTCACCGCCATGAAGCTAGAACTCAATGGCACCAATGTCATCCAAGAGAGCGAACGTGGCGGTAAAGCGTCATCACTTTTCTGGCCTTGGTGTGGGGCGAATGTTTCACTCCTTGCCCTTTCCTATGGCTCCTTCTTCTTGGGCTTTGGTATCTCCTTTTGGCAAGCCACTATCGCTGCCTTTCTTGGGACTGTTCTTTCTTTCCTCCTCGTCGGAGTGAGTTCGTTAGCAGGTAAGAAGTCCAATGCACCCACGATGGTTTTATCAAGAGCGGCATTTGGTGTAAAGGGAAATCTATTTCCAGGGCTGTTGTCGTATTTAATTTTCGTTGGCTGGGAAACCGTTCTGGTTTCGTTAGCGACCTTAGCTACTGGAACAGTTTTCGTTCGAGTTGGTCAGCTGGATCGTGACACTGCGATGATTCTAGGTTTCGCCCTCTCAGTAGCCTTAACTGTTTCGGCTGGAGTGCTCGGCTTTAGTGTGATTATGAAAATTCAGCGTTACCTCACCATCATCACAATTGCTATGACCGGCGTCTATATCGCGCTGACCATCAATAAGGTCGATTGGGATTTAGTGACATCGATGAAACCGGGGAGCACGCAAGGATTCATTGGTGCGCTGATTTTCGGTGCAACGGGGATTGGGTTGGGTTGGGTGAATTCCGCCGCAGACTATTCACGGTACTTACCTCGATCAGTCTCCAGTCGAAGTGTTATTGGCTGGACAGTTCTTGGCGCTTCGATAGTTCCGGTTATCTTGGTGATTTTTGGTGCTGCGCTATCTGCCAGCAGTGAAGATTTGGCGGGAGCTATTGCAAGTGATCCGATCGGCGCACTGACAACAATCTTGCCGACCTGGTATTTGATTGTCTTTGCACTTGTCGCCATTTTAGGTTTAGTGGGTGGAGCGATTCTCAATCTTTACTCATCCGGACTCACCTTGATCTCCTTAGGTGTTCCGGTCAAGCGTCACGTGGCCGCATCAATTGATGCTTTCATTATGTTTATCGGAGCCATTTACTTTGTCTGGGTAGCCGATGATTTCTTCTATCCATTCCAGGGATTTCTCATCACACTTGGCGTCCCGATTGCAGCATGGTCTGCCATGTTTGTAACGGATGTACTACTGCGCAATCGCTATAACCAGGTTGATCTTTACCGCACGAGCGGGAGATACGGTGCTTGGAACTTCACTTCTATCGGCATCCTTGTGATAGCGACAATTGTTGGATGGGGATTTGTGACCAACGGTTTTGCCGATTGGCTGACGTGGCAGGGATATTTCTTAGCTCCATTAGGTGGCAAAGAAGGCGAATGGGCATATGCAAACCTGGGAATCTTCTTCGCCCTGCTCATAGGATTTATTGGCTACTTTGTAACTTCTCGAGAGCGAATCGCGCAGCAAGAATTATCAGACTGATACAGTAGAACTATGAATCGCTCAGAGTCGTTGATGAGTCGATTTTCAGGTAAGGAATCATTCGGTGGTTATGTGATTCTCATTGCGGCTGCGCTTGGCATGGTTGTTGCTAATTCTCCTTTGAAATCAGCCTACTTTGATACTTTAGATTCTGGCTTCGAAATAGGCGGTGGTATTTTCTACCTCAAGCTCACCGTCTTGAAAGTTATTAATTATCTTTTGATGTCCATCTTCTTCTTCCTTGTTGGAGTTGAGATTAAACGAGAAATCACTACTGGTCACTTAGCTACATTCCGCAAAGCGGTCATGCCCTTCATCGCTGCTGTAGGAGGAATGTCCGTTCCGGCATTGCTCTACCTACTTATCGCTGGTGGTGAGGATGCACGCGGGTGGGGTGTTCCGGTCGCCACTGATATTGCACTCGCCGTTGGACTTCTATCGATTATTGGAAATTCAGTCTTACCCTCACTTCGAATCTTTCTCTTAAGTTTGGCGGCAATTGATGACATTGGTGCGATTTTAATTATCGCCTTCATTTACACCACTGGGCTCGCACTCTCGTGGCTCATTGCCGCACTACTCGCCGTAGTTGCAGTTCTTTTGCTGAACAATTTACATGTGAGAAATGGTTATCTGACTATTGGGCTAGGCCTTTTGCTCTGGTACTGCCTGTACCGAAGTGGAGTGCACCCGACCCTGGCCGGAGTAGTGATGGGTTTACTGACCCCCAGTATTGCTAAAGAGAAGAGCGAAAGCTCGCCAACTCGGATTGAGTGGTTGGAAGCAAAGCTCACTCCATGGAGCGCCTTTGCCGTGGTTCCAGTATTCGCCTTCGCAAATACTGGAGTAGAACTTTCGAGCCAGGCCCTGGAAAGCGCTTGGACTTCTGCTATCGCATGGGGAATCTTTATCGGACTCGTTATCGGTAAGCCTTTAGGCGTGCTCATTTCAATGCTGCTCGCTCGCAAATTAAGAGTGGGGGATTATCCAGAGAGTGCAAAGAGTGCAGATCTACTAGCAACTGGAAGCGCCGCTGGAATAGGTTTTACGGTCGCAATATTTATTGCAAATCTAGCCTTTGCAGATCCGGCCAAGCAAGATCTAGCGGTGATTGCGGTGATAGCTGCATCGATTGTCAGCGGTGTATTGAGCTGGGCGCTATTTACAGTATCTGCTAGAAAGAGTGCGCGCTAAACGCTATTCCTATTGCTGTGCGGATAAAGCGCGAAGCCCTGCTACGGCAAATATCTGAGCGTTGCGGGTCTCTACTTCTGGATTATTGCCCGACTCAATTCTGACTGAGGCTGCTTCGATAATGTTCTGTAGGTAGCTCATGGCAACGCGAACATCGTTTAATCCCATATCTTGCAACGGTGCTGAAATAGTCACCATCAAATTTCTATGGCCCTGCGAGATTTCCTCGCGGCGAAAATCTGGGATAGCGGCCATATTCAGACTTTTAATGAGCATATGTCTGCCATCAACTACGTACTGCAACGCCTCTGCAATCCAGAGTTCTACATGTTCGTATGGATCGCTAATTCCGATAACTGCCTTCGCTAAACGATTCTGGTAGAGCGCGAGCTCTTCCATAACCAGATCGGCGACCAGGTCTGCAGCGGAAGAGAAGTACTCATAAATCGATGAACGCGCCATGCCAGCTCGCTCAGCCACTGCTGCCACCGTGATACTTGAAGCTCCAGATTCGAGAGCGATAGCCAAGGCAGCATCAATGAGTTGACGCTGGCGCAACTGGCGCTGTTCAACGACTGTTTCCGCTTGAATTTTAGGGGACATGTCTCTAATTATTCTATGCCTGGGTTAGCAGCGCCACCGGAAATGATGTGATGTAGGAAATAAGTAACCCCGCCATTTCTGACGGGGTTTCTCGTGAAGCTGGTAGCGGTATCCTCTTAGATATCGTAGTAAAGTTCGAACTCTGCTGGATGCGGACGTAGGCGCACGTAATCAACTTCATTCTTACGCTTCCATTCAATCCAGGTTTCAATGAGGTCTTCTGTGAAGACCCCACCCTTGGTGAGGAATTCATGATCATTCTCAAGGCTATTAAGAACTGCATCGAGTGAGCCCGGAACCTGAGGAATGCTCGCAGCCTCTTCGCCTTCGAGTTCGTAGAGATCCTTATCAACTGGAGCAGGTGGTTCGATTTTGTTAACGATTCCATCGATACCGGCCATGAGCATCGCAGCGAATGCGAGATATGGGTTAGATGATGGATCAGGGCAACGGAATTCGACGCGCTTCGCTTTTGGCGATGAACCTGTAATTGGAATACGGATACATGCCGAACGGTTACGAGCTGAGTAAACAAGGTTTACTGGAGCTTCATATCCTGGAACCAAACGACGGTATGAGTTTACAGTTGGGTTTGTGAAAGCAAGAAGCGATGGAGCGTGCTTGAGCAATCCTCCGATATACCAACGTGCCATATCTGAAAGATCTCCGTAAGTACCAGCTTCGAAGAAGAGTGGTTGACCGTTCTTCCAGAGTGACTGGTGAACGTGCATACCGGAGCCGTTATCGCCAAAGAGGGGCTTTGGCATAAATGTGGCGGTCTTTCCACCTTCCCAAGCAACGTTGCGAATGATGTACTTGAACTTCATTAGCTCATCGCCGGCACTTAAAATATCTGTGAATCGGTAGTTGATCTCCATCTGTCCTGCAGTACCAACTTCATGGTGTGAACGCTCAACAAGAAGACCTGCGCGACCGAGTTCCATGACCATCTCATCACGAAGATCTGCAAACTGATCTGTTGGTGAGACTGGGAAATAGCCACCCTTAACGCGTGTGCGATATCCACGGTTAGGTGTTCCATCTGGATCAGCAACAATGCCGGTATTCCACGCACCTTCATAAGAGTCGATGTGGTGATAAGCCTCGTTGATACCAGTCTTAAAGCGAACTGCATCAAAGACGTAGAACTCGGCTTCGGGAGCGAAGAATGCTTGATCAGCGATACCTGTTGATTTCATGTAGTTAACAGCTTTTGCAACTACACCGCGTGGATCGCGAGAGTATGGAGTGTCATCAGATGGGTTATGAACTGAGAAGATAATTACGAGTGTTTTCTCTAGGCGGAAAGGGTCGATAAATGCAGATTCAGGAACTGGAAGCAATTTCATATCTGATTCGTTGATCGCTTGGAATCCACGAATAGATGAGCCATCAAACATAAGTCCATCTGTAAAGACAGCCTCGTCAAATGATTCAATGGGAACATTGAAGTGATGCTGAATACCCGGGAGATCTGTAAAGCGAACGTCAACGAGCTTTACATCTTCCTTCTTGATGTACGCAAAAATTTCGGCAGAATTCTTAAACATTTTTACTCCAATTGTGGCTAGTCATTGCCCAGCTGAATCGTCTTTGCGAGCTCTACTCTGAGTGCGCCTGATGGAGTGAAGGCTAGTTCCGTTGCGTAAAAAAGTCATAATCTCTGTGTTACGGCCGTGTTACATCACACTAGCCCGCTGCTCATGACCTACTAGGATTTAGCCCATGACGCAGCAGGCATATCCACGAGTAAGCCAAGGTCGGCGCCTCCTGGGCATCACCCTCGACTGGTTCGCCTGTTATGCGATCGCCCTAGGCTTCTTCGCTGGATCAGGCAGCCTGGCAGATCGCGTTCCAAACGCACGCCTGCCGCTCCTGGTTCTGCTCTTCGCCGAGTACTCGATCCTGATTGCACTGACGGGCGCATCTTTTGGTCATCGACTCGTTGGATTGAAAGTGGTTCGTTTCTCAGATGGCGGGCAAGTGACCCCCAAGCAGGCGCTCATTCGGACGGCACTACTTCTTCCGTTGGTGACAGCAATCACTTTCGATGAAAATGGTCGGGGCATCAACGAGAGATTTTCCAATACAGTCTTAGTACAAAGTAGGTATCGAAAGTAGATGGTCAAATTCAGAGCACTGCTTAAGGCTTCCCACTTTGGCCCAACATTGCTGGTCACCAGCATCGCTTTCGCCTTCGCTTCATATTACTGGTGGGAAGGACCGGCCTACCTAATTGCCGTAGGTGTTTTCCTAGGTCAACTGATTGTCGGTTGGAGCAACGATATCTGCGACTACCGTGATGACCAGGCGCATAATCGAGTGAATAAGCCGTTAGTTGCCGGAACAATTACCGAACGCGAACTTCGTCAATGGATGATCTGGATGATTCCAGCAGCTTTCTTTGCCAACCTCTTTGGCCCGCTTGGAATTAAAGGTGGACTTGTTTACATGTTGGGAATTGCCTGCGGAGTTGGTTATAACCTCTACTTCAAATTCACCATTTTCTCGCCGCTGCCATATGCGATTGCCTTCGCAGCGCTGCCATCATGTATCGCGATTTCTAGAGATATTCAGCCACCGCTGTGGATGTGGTTGGGAGGCGCCATCTTCGGTGTGGCGGCTCACTTCATAAATGTTCTAAAAGATATGAAGAAAGATCAGCTCAGCGGGATTCAGGGTTTACCTCAGCGTTTGGGCAGTAAAGGTTCAGCCATCGCTGCGTTGTTACTGATAACTGCTGGGATTTTGCTCATTATTTACTTGGCCTAGATTTGCACGAGCTAGTGATTAACGAATCTTCACATTCTTTGGCATCGGACCCTTTGGGATTGGCATAGATAATCCACCCACGGCTTTTAGGCGAGCACGAACCTCACGCATTTGATGTGCTGATAATTTCTTTGGAAGCTTGGTGACATGCTTCTGTAGCTTGCGAAGCGGAACTTGGCCTTGTTCATCGCCAACGACGATTTCAGTAATCGGAACCCCTGGTGCAAATCTTTCAGACTTCTTCTTCTCATCTGCAATCATCTGGCGAACTGCAAATCCACCTTCGCCGGTAAGAACAATTCCCGCACGTCCCACGCTGCGATGAACCATATCCTGCGAACGATTAACCGCTACCGCGGGAGTAGTTGTCCACCCCTTGCGGATCGCCATAAGAACGCTTGCTCCAGCACCCATCTGACCTTCGATATTTGCATAGGCAGCTGATCCCGCAACACGAGTAAAGAGAAACATTGCAGCAAGAAGTGCAACGGGTGCGGTAACAAAGCCACCGTAAACGGGATGATCAAAGAGAAAACCAAGAGTTACTCCGATCGCAAAGACGATAAGAAAAGTTGCAATGAGCGCTGCGCCAATCCAAGGCTTTACCGATTTTGTTACTGAGTAAGCATCACGGAAAGTTTGAAAACGAGGGGTTTTTATCTTTGCTTCTCTATTCTTTTTTCTCTTAAACATAGGTGTTAGTTTAGGGGAGCGGGGGCGCTTCCACCAAGGCGGATTGGCGCCCACCGCTGGCCTTGGTGTGAATCTGGATACCTGCGCTGCACATCATGAAGCATTGAAATCATAGTTTCGCGCAAGAGCTGCTCACCGGCTTCAACATCTGACTGCTTGTCAAAGTAGATGGGATCTCCGAAGGAAACGGTAATCGGAATTCTTTTGCGTCGCAGGTCGCGCTTTACCTTCTTGGTCCAAATTCGTTGCGAGCCCCAGACAATCGTTGGAATAACAGGTACACCTGATGCCATCGCTAGCCTGACCGCGCCGGATTTCAACTCTTTGATTTCGAAACTTACTGAAATTGTTCCTTCCGGAAAAATGCCAACAATCTCGCCCGCCCGTAGCGCTCGAAGAGCTGCCACGAATGATGCCGAGCCGCTACTTCTATCTACGCAGATGTGATGCATTCCGCGCATTAACGGCCCCGCTAGCTTATTATCGAATACTTCCTTCTTAGCCATGAAACGAACGTAGCGACCAGTTGGAAGTGCGGCAGTTCCTGTGAGTGCAAAATCCAAATAGCCAACATGGTTGATGGAGAGAATGGCGCCACCAGTACGTGGAATGTGTTGATCACCTTCAAAATCGAATCGCAGTCCAAGGTACTTCCAAAATAGTTTGATTGCACCAACGACCGGTGGATAAACAAAATCAGCCACGCAGCAATCTTTTCTCTTGCGCTTGCTTGTATAAACGGCCTGCGCGATATGAGCTTCTTACTAGCGGTCCGCTCATGACGCCACTGAAACCTACATCTTCTGCTTCTTTCGCAAGTTCTACAAATTCATCAGGCTTCACCCAACGTTCAACCGGATGGTGCTTATTGGTAGGTCGCAAATACTGTGTGATTGTGATGAGGTCGCAACCGGCGGCATGAAGGTCAACCAGAGCTTGCGAAATCTCTTCCCGAGTTTCACCTAGTCCGAGAATGAGATTGGACTTGGTAATAAGTCCAAATTCACGAGCTTGAGAAATCACATTCAACGAACGCTCGTAGGTAAATGCGGGACGAATTCGCTTGAAGATTCGTGGAACCGTTTCGAGATTGTGCGCGAAAACTTCAGGGCGTGTTTCAAAAACTTCATTGAGGAAAATCGGATTTCCGCTGAAATCTGGCGCCAACATCTCCACGCCAGTTCCCGGGTTGAGTTCGTGCACCTTGCGAATTGTCTCGGCATATAACCAAGCACCTTCATCTGCTAAATCATCGCGGGTGACACCGGTAATCGTGGCGTACTTAAGGCCCATGGATTGAACGGATTCGGCCACGCGTCGGGGTTCATCACGATCAAGCGGATCTGGCTTTCCGGTGTCAATATTGCAAAAGTCGCAACGACGAGTGCATCGCTCTCCACCGATAAGAAAAGTCGCTTCCTTATCTTCCCAACATTCAAAAATATTTGGACAGGCCGCTTCTTGGCAGACAGTGTGTAAACCTTCTGATTTCACCAGCGAACGTAGTCGCGTGTATTCGGGTCCCATATTGGCGCGGGTCTTGATCCACTCTGGCTTTCGCTCGATGGGCGTTTGCGTATTACGCGCTTCGATACGCAAAAGTTTGCGACCCTCTGGTGCGATTGTCATGCGCTCACCTTCACTAAATACTTCGAGATTATCTCTTCGATCGCCGGTTGAACATCGGAAATAGTAATGGCTTTGCCCAACTCCTTTGCCATCGAAGTCACTTGCGCGTCATTGATTCCACAAGGAACTATCTTTTCGAAAGCAGTGAGATCTGGGTTCACGTTGAGTGCGAAGCCATGCATGGTCACGCCCGAGGCAACCCGGATACCGATTGCGGCAATCTTGCGTGCACCTTGATCATCGCTAATCCAGACACCTGATCTGCCAGAAATTCGAGTACTCGCAATTCCAAAATACGCACAGACCTCAATCAGACCAGCTTCGATTTCACGGACGAAACCAACGAGCTCATGACGATTTGATAGCCGGATGATTGGGTAGCCAACTAACTGTCCAACTCCATGCCAAGTAATTTTTCCACCTCGATCAACTTCGATTACTGGTGTTCCATCGGTAGGCATCTCAGATGCCAAGGTCCGTCTGCCTGCGGTATAGACCGAAGGGTGCTCAAGTAGCAACAGAGAGTTGCCGGCAATTGCTTGGGTTACATCGAGGTGAACTTTTCGTTGCAGTGCCAGTGCATCACGGTATTCACGCGTCCCAAGCCGATGTATTGCAATCGAGGACGCGGAGATTTGTGGCTCCAAGTCGGTGCTGACAACTGTCACAGGGATAGCCTAAAGGTAGGCTTGCCCGGTAGCGAATTGCCGCATTACTCACGCCCGAAAGGTCTCGACTTCACAATGTCTATCAACGCATCCACTAAATCCCGTAAGCCATTTGCCCTAGCCATGCTAGTTGTCATTATTTGGTTCTTGATTGTGGGCATCTTTGGGCCACTCTTCGGCAAACTCACCTCCGTCCAGGAGAATAACAATTCTTCATTCTTGCCGAAGGGCGCGGAAGCAACCCAGGCATCGGAAGTTATCCAAACTTTCTCAGATAAAGATTCTTTCAATTTACCGGCGCTTGTCCTCTTTGAAGGAAAGACAACTCCGGAAAATATTGCAAAAATTAACGAGCACATGCTTGGTGTTGGTGGACTCACTCTGGCTGGAACAGATCGGAAGATTTTAGATTACTTAGCTCCAGATCAGGTCATTACTGTTTTTCCAGCGCAAGACGGTGAAGCCATCTTGGCAAATGTGCCACTCGATGGAAGTGCTATTGGTGAGGTTCTTCCCAACGACGAGCCAGTTCTGCCAGCAATTGTGGAAGCCCTTCGCGAAGACGTTAAGGAATTTGCAGAAGCTAATGGCGTTACTCACTACGTGACAGGGCCTGCCGGATTATTCGGTGATCTCTTTAAAGCTTTCGGCGCCATAGATTCAATCTTGCTCTTGGCAACACTTGCGGTGGTAGCCGTAATTCTGATCTTCGTATACCGATCGCCAATCCTTTGGATTATTCCGCTACTTTCTTCGCTCTTTGCTCTGGCAACCGCGGGTGGAGTTATTTACCTCTTGGCCAAAAATGACATTCTCGATGTCGATGGACAGTCGCAAGGAATTCTCTCTGTTCTTGTCATCGGTGCTGCGACAGATTATGCGCTGCTCTTGATAGCTCGATATAGAGAAGAATTGCATCATCATGAAAATAGATTCGATGCAATGCGCGCTGCGTACAAGGGCGTATGGGAACCAATCTTGGCTTCAGGTTCTACCGTTGCAATCTCGCTGATGGTTCTTCTCTTTAGTCAATTAACCAACACCGCAAGCCTTGGTCCGATCGGAGCAATTGGAATTGTGGTCTCGATGATTACGATTCTGACTTTGCTGCCTGCACTCATGCTGATCTTCGGTCGCTGGTTATTCTGGCCACGTATTCCGAAAAATGACGGAGATGATCATGTGCTTGAGGGAATGTGGTCGAAGGTAGGAAACTCCATCGGCCGCAATCCACGCAGGTCGTGGGTAGTTACTGGAGCCGTTCTGCTTCTCTTTGCATTCGCTTCAACTACACTAAAAACGGATGGATTAGGAACGGTAGATTCATTTACCGGTAACCCAGAGTCGGTAGTCGGTCAAAAACTTCTGGAAAAGCACTTCCCAGGTGGTCAAGGTGACCCTACTCAGGTTGTTATCAGTGCTGACAAGATTGCAGCAGTATCAGCTGCGGTCAGAAACGCCCCCGGAGTAACAGATGTTTCACCACAGCTAGATGGCTTCCCAGTACCGGGTCAACCAGCACCTGCTGTGAAGATTGTTAATAACAGAGCAATCCTAAATCTCACTCTCAACAAGGCACCAGATAGCGTTGAGGCAGGCAATGACATCCCAGAGATTCGTCGTCTGGCAAAGGAAGCTGATTCCACTGCATTAGTAGGTGGAACAAGTGCGGTGTACTACGACGTACGCCAAGCAAATGATCGCGATAACAAAACAATTATTCCAATAATTTTAATTGTAATCACCATCATTTTGGGATTGCTTCTTCGAAGCATTCTCAGTGCAATAGTACTTCTTGGAACTGTTGTGCTCTCATACTTTGCAACGCTTGGTGTATGCGCGCTCGTCTTTAACCATGTATTTGGCTTCGCCGGTGGTGATAATTCATTCCCGCTCTTCGCTTTCATTTTCTTGGTGGCTCTTGGTATTGACTACAACATCTTCCTGATGACCAGAGTGCGAGAGGAATCTATCAAAATCGGAACCCGCGCAGGAGTGATTAAGGGCGTCACGGTCACGGGCGCTGTAATTACTTCGGCTGGAATCGTGCTCGCAGCAACATTCGCCGTGCTAGGAATTCTGCCTCTCGTACCTCTTGCACAACTGGGATTTGCAGTGGCCTTTGGCGTTTTACTCGATACCATCATTGTGCGCTCAATCTTGGTACCAGCACTGGTGCATGAAATCGGACCAAAAATTTGGTGGCCTTCAAAGCTGCAGAATAAATAAGTTCGCTGCTTGTCGTGTCCAGTAAACCAGTAGCTGTAATTGGGGCTGGCCTTGCTGGGCTAAGCGCTGCAATTACGCTGCAAGCAGCAGAACGCGACGTGGTGATTTACGAGGGTAGTGATCGAGTAGGTGGGCGAGTGGCCACCGATTCCATCGACGGTTTTATACTCGATCGCGGTTTCCAACTTATTAATGCCAATTACCCAGAACTTGTTCATCTCGATGTGTTGCAAGAGTTAGATTTTATCTTTGCCCCACGCACGATCGAGATGAGCCTGGGTCAGAAGCGGATTGCACTTGGAGATCCACGTAGTAACCCACTCTCTTCGCTGAATTTTGCTACCGGAACTTTGGTGGAAAAGTTAGGTTTTCTCAGATATTTACTCCGAGGCGCCCATTCGCAAAATTCGGTGGAGGCTGAATTAGCACACTTGGGAAATTTGTATTCCCGTGTTCTCAAGCCATTTCTCTCCGGAGTTTTCCTGACAAGTCCAGCGCAGGTAAATGCGGTAACCGGGAAAGAGCTGATTACTTCTTTTATCTCTGGAAGGCCTGGCCTTCCTCGAAAAGGAGTGGGAGCTTTGCCGGCCGCACTGGCAAGGCGCGTAGAAAAGATTGAACTTAATCAACTTATTGATTCGTTAGCTCAGTTCGGCGGACAGCAAGTGATTGTTGCTACAGATCTCACCACTGCCGCTCAGCTCTTAGATATATCCAACGTGCAGAAATTGGCATCGAGCACAACCTGGTATCACGAGGTTCCGCAAGAACTCACGCAATCGGCACGCCTGCTCATTGATGGTGAGAATCGAGGACCAGTTATCAACTCCATCGTTATTTCCAATCTGGTAACAACATATTCACCGCAAGGGCGTTCTCTCTTGGCAAGCACCACTTTGGAGTTTGCATCTGAATCAGAAGTTCGACGCCACTTAGCTCTGATGTGGGGAGTGCAGACAAGTCAATGGTCGTTGATCGCGAAGTATGAAATTCCTAAATCACTACCAATTTTCGCAGTTGGAAACCTAAGTGCTCAAAGTTCGCGAATATCTAAGAACGTTTACGTGGCAGGAGATTACCGAACAGCGCCTTCTCAAAATGGAGCGCTCTTATCAGGTCGCCTTGCGGCGCAAGAGTTATTACTCGACGAGGGCTTTGAGCGCACTTGAAATGTGGGGGTAGTCCCAGGTGAATCCTGCTTCAGTGAGCGCCTGCGGATTTACCTTCTTGCTACCTAAAATCTCACTTGAGAAACCACCGAGTGCAATCTTCAGCGCGAAAGCGGGTGCCGGAAAGAGAGCTGGACGGTGCATGGCGCGAGCTAGAGCTGATGTGAATTCTTGATTGGTAACCGGATTTGGCGAAGTGAGATTTACTGGACCGCTTATTGGTTTTTCCAGGATGAATGTGATTGCGCGGATAACATCATGCAAGGTAATCCAAGACCACCATTGTTTTCCTGAACCGAGTTTGCCACCTAGACCTAAACGAAAGAGCGGCAGCATCTTTCCGAGCGCTCCACCAGTTGGATCCAGGACAAGTCCGGTACGAATCTTTACTGTGCGCACTCCTGTTGCCAGATCTGCTGCACCTTCCCACTCACGGCAGACGGCGGCAAGGAAATCATCTCCAACACGGTCACTTTCGATGACAGCACGATTACCTGATTCACCGTACCAACCGATTGCACTTGCCGAGATAAAAACCTGTGGTTTCACTTCTGAAACCGCATGAGCAATCGCTGTAGTTCCTAGAAGTCGAGAGTTAAGAATTTCAGATTTATATTTCTTACTCCAACGCTTATCTCCAACACCGACTCCAGCTAAATGGATGACAGCATCAACCCCGCGAAGCGCTTCAATATCTACATAGCCAGTTTTTGGATCCCAACGAATCTCATCAGGCGCGACGACAGCTCTACGGACCAACCGCTGAACAGTGTGACCTTCGCTTTTCAGATGACCAACAAGGGCGGTTCCGATTAGGCCAGAAGCGCCTGTAATGGCAATACGTTGTGGAACTGACATTAATTACAGTCCCAAGTCAGATTCAAAAGATCCGCCCTCAAGGCGTTCCTTGAGCGTTACCAAGAAACGGGCTGCATCTGCACCATCGACGACTCTGTGATCATATGAAAGTCCGAGGTAGACCATGGAGCGGATCGCGATTGTTTCGCCACCATCTTCACCCTTAACTACCATCGGACGCTTTACAACTGCACCCAGTCCAAGAATTGCAACTTGTGGCTGATTAATAATTGGTGTGTCAAAGAGTGCACCACGTGAACCGGTATTGGTGAGAGTAAATGTTCCACCACCGAGCTCATCTGGAGTTACTTTATTATCGCGAGTACGCGCTGCTAGATCTGCAATCTTGCGAGCAACGCCGCCCATGTTGAGATCGCCAGCGTTATGAATCACTGGTACCAACAGACCTCTTTCGGTATCGACTGCAACACCTAAGTGTTCTGCCCCATGATAAATAATTTGATCACCTTCAACAGATGAATTCAGTACCGGATGTTGCTTGAGCGCCTCACATACGGCAACTGCGAAGAATGGAAGGAATGAAAGCTTGACGCCTTCGCGCGCTTCGAAGGTTGCCTTCGAGCGATCACGTAGTCGAGCAATCTTTGTGACATCAACTTCAATGACCGTGGTTAACTGAGCTGAGACTTGAAGTGATTCAACCATGCGAGCTGCAATGACTTTACGAAGACGAGACATAGTCACTGTGGTGCCACGCAATGGAGATGCCGCAACGGGTGCTGCTGCGCGCACTGGCGCGGAGGCAGCAGGAGTCACTGAAGATGGCGCAGCAAGTGTGCTCTTTGGCGCCAGGGCTTCAATATCTTCCTTGCGAATTCTTCCGCCGATGCCGGTTCCCTTAACGGACGCCAGATTTACACCTAGATCATTGGCAAGTTTGCGCACGATCGGAGTTACATAAGCATCTGCTGGTTGCGAAACTGGTGCGGGTGCAGCAACCGGAGCTGGTGCCACCGGTGCAGCAACTGGTGCGGGTGCAGCAACTGGCGCAGCTACCGGAGCAGGTGCAGCTCCTTGAGAACCAATTAATCCAAGTCGGGCGCCGACGGCGACGGTAGTGTCGACGGCAACATCGATTGCGAGCAGAGTTCCAGCAACTGGTGATGGAATCTCGGTATCGACTTTATCTGTAGAAACTTCAAGAAGCGCTTCATCAACAGCAACAGAATCACCAACGTTTTTTAACCAACGTGTGACTGTGCCTTCACTGACTGATTCGCCGAGCGCCGGCATTGTGATGACAGTTCCCGCGCTATTGGATGCAGCTGGAGCCGTAGGTGGGGGAGTTGGAGCAGGTGCGGCTGGCGCTGGAGCTGCTGCAACTGGAGCTGCTGCAACTGGAGCTGCTGCAACTGGAGCTGCTGCAACTGGAGCTGCTGCAACTGGAGGAGTTGTGCTCTCGCCAGATTGTGCAATGACTGCGAGCTCGGCACCCACGGCAACTGTCTGATCTACGCCAACAATAATTTTTGAAAGTACTCCTGCCACCGGCGATGGGATTTCGGTATCGACTTTATCTGTCGATACTTCAAGGAGTGGTTCATCAACTGCAACGACGTCGCCTTCATTCTTGAGCCAACGTGTGACGGTACCTTCACTGACGCTCTCGCCGAGAGCTGGCATTGTTACTGAGAATGACATATCTATTTTCTCCTCTTACTTAACCGTGCGCGTGAAGTGGTTTACCTGCAAGAGCCATGTGAGCTTCGCCCATTGCCTCTGACAGAGTTGGATGTGCATGTACTAGCGGAGCCACATCATCTGCTGATGCTTCCCAGTTAAAGATTAATTGTGCCTCGGCTAGGAGTTCACCAACGCGAGCTCCCACCATATGAATTCCCAATACCGGGCCATTCTTCTCTGCGACGAGTTTGATTGAACCGGCTGTCTTAAGAATCTGCGCTTTTCCATTTCCAGCTAAGTTGTAGTCGAGTTCAACCACGTCGTATCCGCGCTCTTGAGCAATTTTGGTTGAGAGTCCAACAGATGCAACCTCTGGTTCTGAATATGTAACGCGTGGAACACCATCGTAATTAATTGGTCGAGGATTGAGACCAGCGATTGTTTCTGCCACCAGAATTCCTTCTTGGAAGCCCACGTGAGCTAATTGCAATGTGGGAATAATGTCGCCCACAGCGAAGATGCCCGGGATATTGGTGCGGCAGTGATCATCAACGGTGATGTAGCCACGATCCATAGCGATACCTATTTCTTGGTAGCCAATCCCGTCGGTGACGGGCCCACGTCCAACAGATACCAAGAGAAGATCCGCTGAGAATTCTCGACCATCTTCTAGCGTCACAGTCACGCCATTGGATTCAACGCGATGAGATGCAAAACGCACACCTAGTTCAAATTTGATCCCACGCTTTCGAAATGCTCGCTCGAGTAGCTTGCTGGAAGACTCATCCTCGAGTGCAACTAGATGTGGAAGACCTTCAATAATTGTTACATCGGATCCGAATGACTTCCAGACAGATGCGAACTCACAACCGATAACACCGCCACCAAGAACAATGACGCTCTTTGGAACATAATCCATAGCTGTGCCGTGATCAGATGTAATTACGCGCTGTCCATCAATTTCAAGACCAGGCAGGGTCCGTGCATATGATCCAGTGGCAAGAACAATATTCTTTCCGGTGTACTGCGCCCCGTTTACCTCGACTGTATTATTTGAAACGAGTCGACCAATTCCTTCGACAAATGTAATCCCACGAGATTTAACAAGACCTTGCAACCCCTTGTAGAGACCGGCGATGACGCCATCTTTATATGAGTTAACGCCGCTCATCTCGATTGAATTAAATGTGGCATCGACTCCAAATTGAGCTGATTCGCGAGCGCTATCGGCAACTTCACCGGCATGTAGTAAAGCCTTGGTAGGAATACATCCACGGTGTAAACAAGTCCCACCGACCTTGTCCTTCTCAATCAGGGCGACAGATAAACCAAGTTGTGCGCCACGAAGTGCTGCTGCGTAACCGCCGCTACCTCCACCAAGAACTACAAGATCAAAATTCGACACAGAGTGACTCCTTTAAGCCTGCTCAACTCTAGCTACCAACGGGGGCTATCTTGCCAGCCTAGGTCCGCTAAGGCTAAATCGAGATGAGGGCGCTATTTGCCTCGAGCCAGTTCGACCAAGGAACGCAGGGCGATGCCTGTTCCTCCCACTGGGGTGTATCCGTGTGCTTGGCCATCATTAAATGCCGGGCCCGCGATATCAAGGTGGAGCCACGGTAGGTCATCGCTGACAAACTCTTTTAAGAAGAGTCCGGCTACCAGCATGCCTCCCATCCGATCTCCGATATTTGCCATATCGGCAACAGGAGAGTCAAGTGATGCGCGTAACTCGATAGGAAGAGGCATTGGCCAAAATGCCTCACCGGAAATTTCGGCGGCTTGTAAGAATTCTTTTGAGAAATCTTCGTTGTTTGTCATCACTGCGCTGGTCCGGGTACCCAGTGCGACCACTTGCGCTCCGGTCAAGGTTGCGACGTCGATGATTCCATCAAGATCTTTACTCTCCTGTGCCTTTACTAGGGCGTCACCTAGAACGAGTCGACCTTCGGCATCTGGATTAAGAACTTCCACAGTTTTTCCACCATACATAGTGATGACATCACTTGGTCGAGTTGCATTTTCACTGACCATATTTTCAGCCAGCGGAGCCCAGGTTTCGATAGCTACCGGCAATTTAAGAAGCGCGATGGCAATTGTTGCTGCACACACTGCAGCGGCGCCACTCATATCAGACTTCATCGCCTCCATGCCAAGTGCTGGCTTCAGCGCTAGACCGCCGGTATCAAAGGTAATTCCCTTGCCAACAAATGCATATTTTTTCTTCGCCTTTACACCCTTTGGTGAGTAGCTGATGTTCAGCAGAGTTGGCGGATTAATCGAACCTTGTCCCACCGCGGTGATCCCACCGAAACTTTTGGATTTCAATTGTGCAGCACTCATGACCGAAATTTTTAGCCCAAGTGCGGCACCACCGGCGCTTTTCACAGCCTCCTTGATTGCATCACAGAAAGACTCGGGCGTTAGGTGGCTCGGAGGAGTATTGATCAAATCACGAACTAAGTTTGTGTAGGTAGCGATTACCTCTGCTGAATGTGCGGCATCTTTCGCCTCTGCCGTTTGCGCAAGAAGTGAGAAGAGTGTGATCTTATTCAACGGCGTCTTTTGGGAATCTTTTGTAGACCCTCGGAAGGAATCAAAGAGATAACTTCCGAGCCCCGCTCCTTCAGCGATGGCTGTGATTGCTCGAAGATCTTTAGCCGGTAGGGCAAATGTTGCACTTGCGTGACCTGACAGGGAACGTGCGGCAGCACCAGCGGCGCGCCGCAAGGTTTCGGCGTAATAGGAAGTTGAAACCTTTCCTAATCCGGTGAAAACGATTAGCCGGGTTGCTGTGCCAGCAACTTTGATTACTTCATCAGCCTTGCCAGTTGCACCTAAATCACTTAGCGCTTGAAGCAGGAATTTGGTATCGAGTGGTAAATCCCCGGATTCAATCTGAACCGAACCCTTGGCTCCTTTCGCAACTTTGGCGGCAAGGCCAACAACCAAAATATCGTCTTTCACGATTCCGTCGGTGAGGCGGATGGTTGTCATAACGTGCTCCTTTTATTTGCCGCCGGGATATTTCTTTACGGCGATACTTAGTTCAGTGGTCGGGTAAGTGTAAGTTGTCATCGTGAAAAACTCACCTTTGCATCAAAAACACATCGAATTACAAGCCAAGCTGGCGGACTTCGGTGGGTGGTTGATGCCTATCGAGTATCCAGGAGCTGGCGTTCTGGCAGAACATGCCGCCGTGCGCGAGCGGGTGGGGTTATTTGATGTTTCTCACTTGGGCAAAGCAAGCGTTACTGGCATTGGTGCGCTCGAGTTTCTCAATGCAATGTTTACCAACGATTTGACCAGAATTTCTAATGGGAAAGCGCAGTACACATTGTTATGCAACGACGACGGCGGAGCCGTTGATGATCTCATTGCTTATCGAAATTCTGATGACAACTTCTTCCTCATCCCGAATGCTTCGAATACCGCTGAGGTCGTTCGAGTTCTGGAATCCCAGGCTCCGCAAGGTATTTCGGTCAGAAACCTTCATGAAGAGTTCGCTGTATTGGCGCTGCAAGGTCCGAGAGCCCATGCTGTTATTCAAAGTCTTGGAGTAGAGCCCACCATGGATTACATGGCTTTTTCACATGTAGAAATTGGCGGATGCGAAGTGATTCTGTGTCGAACCGGTTACACCGGCGAACATGGTTACGAAATCGTTCCCCGATGGAAGGATGCATCGGTGGTCTGGGATGTACTGGTTGCGGCGATGAAACCTTTTGTCGGCGAAATCTGTGGACTTGGAGCGCGAGATACCTTGCGTACCGAGATGGGTTATCCGCTGCATGGTCATGAGCTCACTCTTGAAATCTCGCCCGTACAAGCTAGCGCTGGCTGGGCCATTGGCTGGGGCAAGGGCGACTTCCGTGGTTCGCAAACCCTACGAAAGCAACGCGAAGCAGGTGCGTTACGCACTCTGCGCGCGCTTAAATCGAATGACCGCGGCATCCCTCGTGCCGGCATGTTGGTAAGGAATTCCGAAGGAGTTGATGTCGGTCTTGTAACAAGTGGGACTTTCTCGCCATCATTAAAAACAGGAATCGCACTTGCACTCATTGATCCCAGCTGCGCAGATGGAGATCAATTGATTATCGATGTTCGCGGACGCGATTCTTCGGCGACTATTGTTTCGCTGCCATTTTCCCCATCGCGCGTTCGTTAGCAGTTAAATTTCTAAACTCAATCGGCGAAAGAAATGCAGCGCGAGTGTGTGCCCGACGCAGCGCGCCAAGAACCGGTTTTCCGGTGATGACTATTAGGACGGATGTAAAAATAGCCCGTGGGATATCCCATGCCAGTGCGGATAAAAAGTGGTAACTCATAAAGTTACTGAGATTTTCGGTGAGGGGAGCACCGACGCTAAATGAGAGTTGCGAATCGACACCTAAGTACCAAGGCCAAAATTGAAGATCCATCGCTATTCCAAAAAACTCAGCGGCAAGAATTGCATATCCAACCAGCGCAGTAATCTCTAGTGATCCGCGAACTCGGCGCGGAATAAGACCAACGCCGAGAGCAATCCAGGCGGCAGCAAAACATTGGTAGGCAAGCCATGGCCCAGTGCCGCCAGTGATTAAGGCCGAGAGCAGCATTGAAAGTGCACCTAGCAGGAAGCCAAATGATGGACCAAAGACACGGGCACTTAAAATGAGTAGAAACCACATAGGTTCAATTCCCACAGCGCCGGTTCCGAGTGGTCGTAGTGCGGCCACAAGCGCTGAAAGAAGCGCGAGTAATGCCACTGATTTTGCATCAAGTGCACCATTACTGACACTGATTAAAAAGATTGCGAGTGCTAAGGGTGTCGCGCAGAGAAATATCCACTGTGGATGAGCCACTTGAGTGGAGATAAGAAATGGCCAAAGAAAACCAAGAGCTCCAATTAGACTTGTCGCTGTTAAGGCAACAAAATGCGCTTTTGAGAAAGTCAGTATGTTTTTAGTTTTCATAATTTCTCTGCGAGCGCTGAAACGACATGGTCAACGGTTAGCCAAGGTTGCGGAGCCATAATTTTGGCGACCTGCGGTGCGAAAGCAGGCGAGCTGAGCAAGACATCTAAAGTGGAACCATCAGCGACGATTTCACCTTCAGCTAGGAAAATAACACGGTCAACTAACTCAGCTACTAGTTCCACATCATGAGTGGCAAGGAGAACGGGATAGTTCAGTCTGCTCGCATACTCTTTGAGTGCACGTGTGAAGAGAGTTTTGGCTTGGTAATCCAAGCCACGGGTTGGTTCATCAAGAATAAGGAGCTGAGGATCTCCCGAAAGCACAATACTCAAAACAAGCGCTAAACGTTGACCCTCGGAAAGATCATGCGGGTGGGCATCATGAGAAATTCGCGGGACCAGTTTGTCGAGAAATGAAAGCGTGGTGCCGTCCTTAAGTCCCGCTTGCAAATCGGCTTCCTGGCATTCTTGGCGAACGCTCTGGTGGTAGAGCAAGTCAGAGGGTTCTTGCGGTACGTAACCAATTCTTTCGCGACGATTTTTTCCCGCGAGTTCTGCCGGGTTTTGTTCGTATACGCGAACTGCGCCCGAGCTCGGTTTCAGTACACCGACAATTGCCTCGAGCAGCGAGCTTTTACCAGCGCCATTGCGTCCCATCAGTGCGACTATCTCGCCTCGGCCAACTGAGGTTGAAACGTCGCGGAGTGCAGTCTGGGCCCCATATTTAACTGTTAATGAATCTACATCAATTGCCGGAAGGTGAGTCCGGGTTGCGCTATCAATGTCTGCGACCGGAATATTTCGGATATCAGTTGTAAGACGGCGAACTTCCCGGACACTCGTTCCAAGTTCGCTTAGGTTAAGCGCACGAGCAAGTCTAATAATTGGCGGAACCAACTCTGATTTACTGAGAATCTCTTCCGCGCTACCAATTGAAGTTTCACCATTTCCTTCGATGTATATGATGCGATCAACAAATTGAATAACTCGCTCCAATCGATGCTCGGCCATGATGACTGTCACGCTCAAGTCGTGAACAAGCCGGTGCAAGACGGAGAGAACTTCTTCCGCTGCAATGGGATCAAGGGCGCTAGTTGGCTCATCCAGGACCAGAACCTTCGGATGCATCACCAAGGCCGCCGCAATCGCGACTCGTTGTTGTTCGCCACCGCTTAGAGAGCTAATTGCTCTACTGCGCACTGCGTTTAAACTCAGTAAATCGAGAACTTCTTCTACCCGCTTGCGCATGACATCAGGTGCGAAATTCAACGCCTCCATGCCAAATGCGATCTCCTCTTCTACTACATCGGTAACGAAACCATTAATTGGATTTTGCCCAACAATTCCAACAAGGTGCGCCAGCGCCCCTGGCTTTAGCTCCCGGGTAGATAGTCCATCGACCGAGATATCTCCGGCCAGAATGCCACCGGTGTGATGGGGGACTAATCCGTTGATCAGGCGCAGCAGTGATGATTTTCCAGATCCGGTCTGGCCCATTACTAAGACCATCTCGCCCTCTTGAATCTCGCAGTTGAGATCCTCCAGGACAGTCTTAGTCGAATGCGGATAGATGAGCGAAACGTTGGAGAATTTGATCATGCTGCAACCATCACAGTCGCAGCCACAACCGCTGATATGACATACCAAGAATCACGAGCTATCCACGGTGCCGGGCGATAGCGAGATCTCTTCCGACTCGCGCCGTACCCTCTTGAATCCATAGATTGTGCAAGTTGCAATGACCTAGTCAATGTTTCCTCTAGAAGTGGAAGCGCAATGGAACGTAGTGAAACTTTTTCAATCCCACGCATATATTGAGCTTTTCTAATTCGCTTCACACTCTGGGTTAACTGGGGAAAGACTGATGCAGCAATGACAAGTGTTACTCCTACTTCGTAGATAAACACTGGCAAGACCCGAAGTAATTTATGAGGACTCGTCAGAGCAGAGGCGGCACCGAAGAGTGCAATCATCGTTGCAATGATGATTCCCTCATGAACTGATGAAGATAACCGTTCCAAGGTAACGGCGCCTCCGACTCTGATGCCGGACATCCATGACGGGAGATCAAGAATTGGTAGCGTAAAAAGCACGGTTCCTGGAATCGGAATTCCTATGAGAATTCCAATCAGAACCCGAATTGTGATGACGAATGCACCGAAACGTAGTGACCACCAGAATGTGGCGTTCCATGGGGAACCATCCGAACGCGCGCGAACGAATAGCACCGCTACACCCACCGTTGCAAGAGCAACCCAGGCGTTATCCAGGACCACGACTCCGATTGAAAGAGTGAGGGACCAGATCCACATGGTGAGTGGGTGTAGCGGTTTATTCATGAGCGCGCTGTGCTACTTCTTCAATAGCGCAGCAGGTGTTTCAATCTCCGGACTACATTCCTTCTTTGGATATCCATTGAAGGCGCAGATGAGACCTTTATCGGAGCGAACTTTTACTACCTGACCTAGGACATCAATACCTTGGGAGCGCATTGCAGTCGTGACGCAGCGAGTAATTGTTTTCGGGACCTTTTCACCGCTTGGGGCGTAGGCCTTACTTCCAAAATCGATGACAAGACCGACGCGTTTCTTGCCGGAAGTAGCCTTTGTCTTTCCGCAGATTGAGGCGAAATTTGGCTTAACAGATGGTGCGACAGATGGAATGTCATCGCTACTAAATACAAATGACCAGCCCTCGACCGCACCATCTTTGATATCAACAGTCGGCCCAGTCATAGCCGCGGTCCAGGTACCGGCATCGGGGGCTGCTTGAAAATAGCCCCAATATCGATAGCCCTTGGCAGCGGCGCTAGCTGGGTTTAATGCAATGGCTTGTGATGCAATGAGCAGAATTGCGATGAGAATCGGTGTTCTATTTTTCTTCATGTACTGGAGTCTCCTGTGTAAGAGAGTCTCACAGGGGTAGCTCGCAAGTGAAAAGTACGGGTGCACTAATAACCGTTGGACTACACCCCGCAAACCTCGGCGGGTGTTGGTCTATTGCAAATATCCCAATAGGTAATCCGACTTAAGCAGTTGAATTCTCAACTTTTTTTACGGTTGCGGGTCAGCGTCGGATTTGCACCGAACTTCCCCTATGGAGATATCTATTTAGTTGTGGTCGAACCAAACCATACGTGGACCGACTAAGCAACTAACCACGCGCTGTCTTTAAAAACTAGAAAGTTTCTCCGCGCTTAATTGCTGGTCTAGGCGTACGCATCCGGCGCATTTGAGTTGATCGCAACCACCCATACATTCCAACGCCCTTTAATTCAGCTTCCGGGAATTTCTCAGCGACCGCCCTCTTTAACTTGCGGCTTAGGAAGAATCCATCAGCGACTGAAATCAAGAGAACCGAATACATAATCAAAATGCTGCCAAGTTGAAAGACCTTAGATGGAATGAGAGTAAGGATTAGCACGACAAAGATGATGGGGAGAAAGTATTCGCCAACTGATCGTCTGGAATCTACATAATTTCGTACAAATTTCTTCACTGGCCCCTTATCGCGAAGGGGAAGTGCGCTTTCATCGCCACGCACATAAGCCTCACGTTGTGCGATCCGAGCGGCGCGCGCGGCCTCTTTTGCTTTTGCCTTTTGTGCCTTCGTTGTTGCTGGCGCTAACGTAGAAACTTTACGGGCGGCCTCAGCGTCTTTGCGCTTTGGAGTTGGGCGGCCTTTTTTATCGTCAGTTGATTCGCTCATGGGCGCAACTATAGAGCGAGCATCTGTTCTAAGGCCACCTTTGAGTATTGGGCAATGCGGGAATCAACCTTCACTTGATTGACGATATGACCCGCAAGTATCGACTCCATCGACCAAACAAGATGCGGTAGATCTATCCGATTCATGGTGGAGCAGTAACAAACTGTCTTGTCGAGGAAGACCACCTCTTTATCCGGGTTCTGCGCTGCAAGTCTTGAGACTAAATTCAACTCTGTACCGACGGCCCATTTACTGCCCGCTGGAGATTGGGAAACAACCTGAATAATTCGTTCAGTACTGCCCACTACATCGGCATCGGAAACTACTTCGTGCGTGCACTCCGGATGCACAATCACTTGAACGCCTGGAATACGGGTGCGAACTTCTTGCATTGATTCGCGGGTAAAGCGTCCATGCACTGAGCAGTGTCCTCGCCAGAGAATCATTTTCGCTCCACGAATTTGAGCTTCGGTTAAGCCACCCATCGGTTTCCATGGATTCCACAGAACACAATCAGTTAGTGAAAGCCCCAACGAAATAACTGCAGTATTTCGCCCTAAATGTTGGTCTGGCAGAAACAGTACTTTTTCAGATTTGGAAAAGGCCCACTCGAGCGATTTTTTGGCATTAGAAGATGTGCAAACTGTGCCGCCGTGTTCCCCGGTGAAGCTTTTAATTGCAGCAGATGAATTCATATAGGTCACCGGTGTAGTGCGCGAAGCGACACCTAACTTTTCTAGCACCTGCCAACATTCATTTACTTGATTCGCGGTGGCCATATCGGCCATCGAACAACCAGCGGCAAGGTCGGGCAGAATGATGCGCTGATTATCACTCGTGAGAATGTCCGCACTCTCTGCCATGAAGTGAACACCACAGAAGAAGATGAATTCGGCCGAGCTCTGCTCCGCGGCAGCTTGGGCTAGTTTGAATGAATCTCCGGTGATATCTGAGAATTGAATTACCTCATCACGTTGATAGTGATGGCCAAGAATGAGGGCGCGTTCACCTAACGCTGCCCGGGCAGCGGTGGCTCTACTGATGAGAGTGGGATCGCTCGCGGCGGGCAGTTCACCCGAACAGGAGACGCCGCGTTCCGAGGCGAGGTCTTTGCCCTGGCCTAGGACGAGCAAATCCGTGAGTGAGATAGACACGGGAACATTGTCTTCTCTTTCGGTTGGCCTCGGCAACCCGAGGCGAGTATTCTTCGTTACATGACTACTGAAACAACTTCTACCCCCGTTGAAATTACAACTGGTATCACTCTTACCGATGTCGCGGCAGCAAAGGTTTCAGCCCTTTTGGCTCAAGAGGGTCGCGATGATCTCTACCTCCGCGTAGCAGTTCAACCTGGTGGTTGTTCCGGTCTTAAGTACCAGCTCTACTTCGATGATCGCGCTCAAGATGGCGATATCGCTCGCGAATTTGGCAGCGTTAAAGTTGTTGTCGACAAGATGAGCGACCCGTATCTCATGGGTGCTTCAATCGACTTCGTAGACACAATTGAGAAGCAGGGTTTCACAATTGATAATCCAAATGCGCACGGTTCTTGTGCATGTGGCGATTCATTTAACTAATCCCGGCACGCTCAACTCTTATCTGGGTAGATTGCGCCCATGAAAATCGGTGTCGCAGGCTCAGTTGGTTTAGATCATCTAATGACTTTCCCTGGAAAGTTTACCGACTCACTTGTTGCAGGCTCACTCGAAAAAGTCTCCCTATCCTTCTTAGTTGACGGATTAGATGTTCGTCGTGGGGGATGCGCAGCCAATATCTCTTTTGGCCTTGGGGTGCTTGGATTAAATCCGATTCTTATTGCCGCCGTTGGTAAAGATTTTGCAGATTACGACGCTTGGCTTACCCGACATGGCGTAGATACTTCGCATGCACTGGTCTCTACCGAGCAGCACACGGCTCACTTCACGGTGACAACAGATACGGAACTCAACCAGATTGCATCATTCTTTCCAGGAGCGATGTCAGAAGCGCGAAATCTTGAACTCAAACCTATCATCGACAAAGTCGGTAGATTGGATATTTTGGTTGTATCTCCTGATGATCCGGAGGCGATGCTTCGTCATACCGAGGTGGCGCTCTCTATGGGTATTGCTGTCGCGGCCGACCCTTCGCAGCAAATGGCGCGCATGAGCGGAGAAGAGATCAAGAAACTTATTGATGGCGCTACTTATCTCTTCATGAACGAATATGAGTTAGCGCTTGCTATCCAAAAGACCGGCTGGAGCGATCATGAAATTCTGCAACGAGTAAAGTATCGAATTGTCACCTTGGGTTCTGATGGTGCTCGGGTTGAAAGTATTGATGGAACTTTTATTAAAGTGGGATGTGCGAAAGAAAAAGCCAAAGTTGATCCGACTGGGGTAGGAGACTCATTCCGTTCTGGGTTCGTTGCCGGACTAGCGTGGGGCCTGTCGCATGAACGATGCGCGCAATTGGGTTCCATGATCGCAACCTACGTAATCGAAACGACTGGAACCCAGGAATACCGTTTCACTACCGACGAGTTTGTAACGCGTTTCCGTGATGCTTATGGCACGGAGGCGGCCTCCGAAATTGCAACCCACCTGCCGGCTTAGCTAGCTACGCTTTTAAGCGCCTGTGCCAGTTGCTCAATATCTAAACGAGTTGTCTGTGGGTGCAGCGTAATTTGCAGGTGGCCATCGGTCGGATAACCCATCGCGGCCAGAACGTGACTCGGTTGCAGATCCGCCGGTGAACAAGCAGATCCGGAATCTGCATCAATGCCTTGCTGCGCTAGCTTTCGAACGAGTTCTTCACTGCTGATATCAGAAACTGTCAAAGAAAAAACCTGTGCAGTCGCGGGCGCATGCGGGGCGACGATCCGCACTCCTTGAATTTGAGAAAGTTCTGAGATGGCAAAGGTGCGAATAGCCAGATCTTCGGTGGCGAAGTTCTCTAGCGCTACGGAGGCAGCTATGAGTAGAGGTAGCGAGTAAGTTCCCGGAGACTTTATTGGGGCTATGTGCGGCAATGGGTACCGATAGTGGCTTGGGTTATTGATGGCCAGTATTGCTAAACCCGCCGGGCCATTCCATGACTTTGCATCAAAGAGAGCTGTATCCCATTTTTCTGGAAGAGTAATGCGAGAACCGCTCGAGGTGGCATCAACGCAAACATAATTGGCGAGCGATGAAAGTTTCTCTGCGTCCTGTACAACTCCGGTTTCACCATTTGCTAACTGCAAAGAGAGTACGCATCCACGGGGAATCTCGGCAGAGTTAATCAAACCTTCGGAATCGACACCCAATTCAATGACGGCTCCTTTGTGGGATCTAGCCACGGCACGAATTTTGCCTTTATCTATGGCGGCATATGCAAAGGAGAGTTCATCGCGTAAATGCCCGGCGATTGCAAGGAAGTGACCTAACGCTGGTTCACCAAGTACGTCAATTGAGACAGGGGAGATGCCTAGGTGTGCGGCAATATTTTCGAGGGCATGATTACGAAGAATTGCAGCACGCCCTGCGGATTGGGAAATTTTCTTCGGGTCCGCCCACCCTTGATCAAAGGCGGCCAAAAGGGCAGCGCGAACTACCTCCGGCAACGGGGATTCTGAGGTGAAATTTCCTGTGACACGAACCACCAGACCAACGCTACCTGCTCAGATGGAAGCATGCACCGTGCGCCACTATCCTTAACCTATGTCTTCTCACCCAGTGCGCTTCTGGCGCCGAATCCGAGTAGCAGCACTTCTTACTCCCGGCCTGGTCTTGCTCAGCGGTTGTTCTTTTGACCTTAAGAACGTTTCCGGAATGGGATTTCCGAAAGGCGCATCAAGTGTCAACGATATTTCGCTCTCGCTCTGGCAGGGTGCGTGGATCGCGGCAGCGGTGGTGGGCGTCTTTACCTTAATTTTAATTTTGTGGCCAGCTGTCTTTCACAGAGCACATGCAAGTAAGGGTGAGTTTCCAAAACAAACTCAGTACAACATCCCAGTTGAAATCCTCTACACCATCATTCCGCTTTTGATTGTGGCGGTTCTCTTTTACTTCACGGCGATTAAGCAAAATGAAATTACAGATAAGACCACCCCAGTGAAACATCAGATTTCGGTCTCTGGATTCCAGTGGTCCTGGCAATTTAGATATCCAGCAGCTGGTGAAGACGCAGTTGTCACTGGCACGCCGGCTCAACCACCTACGCTCTACCTGCCACAAGGGGAGAGCGTGCGCTTTACCCTGACTGCAAACGATGTAGTGCACGGATTTTGGATCCCAGCATTCATGATTCAAATGCAAAATTTGCCAGGTGAGACAAACTACCTGCAATTCACTGCTAATAAACTGGGCGAGTTCCCTGGGCGATGCAACATTCTTTGTGGTCGCAACCATTCGCAGATGTTGTTTAAGGTCAAAGTTGTAACACCTGGAAATTATCAAAAATATCTTGACTCACTGAAGGCGAGCGCGGCATGACCACTTACGCAGAACGTCCCACAATTTCAGCGCCTCGCCAAGGGGTAACAAAAACTTCGCTCGGTTCGCAATTTGTAAAGACCATTACCTCAACCGACCATAAGCGCATTGGCTACCTCTACCTGGCAACATCTTTCGCCTGGTTTTTGATCGGCGGAGTTTTAGCGTTGTTATTGCGTGTTGAACTGACTCGCCCTGGAATGCAGTTCCTCAGCGTCGAGCAGTACAACCAGATTTTCACTATGCACGGCACCATCATGTTGCTGTTGTTTGCAACCCCGCTCTTTGTGGGTTTTGCAAATGTAATCATGCCGCTGCAAATTGGCGCAGCCGATGTCGCATTCCCACGACTAAATATGCTTTCTTACTGGCTTTTCCTCTTTGGTTCAGTTCAAGCTGTTGCCGGATTCTTAACTCCCGGGGGAGCAGCTTCATTCGGTTGGACCGCCTATGCGCCACTCTCCAATTCAACGTACTCACCTGGAATCGGTGGCGACTTATGGATTATGGGACTTGCGATTTCGGGTCTTGGCACAATTCTTGGTGGCGTCAATTTCATCACCACAATTTTCACAATGCGCGCCCCGGGAATGACCATGTTCCGAATGTCAATCTTTTCTTGGAACGTGCTCTTGACCTCAATTCTTGTTCTACTAGCTTTCCCACCGTTAGCAGCAGCCTTACTCGGACTTGAATCTGATCGACTTTTTGGCACTCATATCTTTGATCCGGCTAATGGCGGAGCTATGTTGTGGCAACACTTGTTCTGGTTCTTTGGCCACCCCGAGGTTTACATCTTGGCACTTCCGTTCTTCGGTATCGCTACTGAGATCCTTCCCGTCTTTAGCCGTAAGCCAATCTTCGGCTACAAGGGACTGATTGCAGCAACAATTGCCATCGCCGCCCTCTCGGTCGCCGTATGGGCACACCACATGTTCGCGAGTGGAAAAGTACTCTTGCCGTTCTTCTCCTTTATGACCTTCCTCATCGGGGTTCCAACTGGTGTGAAGTTCTTCAACTGGATCGGAACTATGTGGCGCGGCCACGTAACTTTCGAAACCCCAATGCTCTGGGTCATGGGATTCCTTGTCACCTTCCTCTTTGGTGGAATCACTGGAATTATCTTGGCTTCACCGCCACTTGATCTTGCAGTCTCCGCTTCGTACTTCGTAGTTGCTCACTTCCACTACGTGCTATTTGGAACTGTCGTCTTTGCTATGTTTGCCGGCTTCTACTTCTGGTGGCCAAAGTTCACCGGACGCATGCTCAACGAACGTCTTGGCAAGATTCATTTCTGGACACTCTTCTTCGGTTTCCACCTAACCTTCCTCATTCAACACTGGTTGGGTATCAAGGGATTCCCTCGTCGCTATGCCGATTACCTAGCCACTGACGGATTTACTGGAATGAATATGAGTTCAACAATCGGTTCCTTCTTGCTAGCACTTTCTATGATTCCGTTCTTTATCAACGTCTGGATTACTCGTAACTCGCCAAAAGTCGAGGTAGACGACCCTTGGGGTTATGGCTCATCGCTGGAATGGGCGACATCATGTCCACCACCCCGCCATAACTTCACTTCGATGCCTCGTATTCGCTCAGAGCGACCAGCATTTGATTTGCACCATCCACATATCACGACCGAGGGACACTAAAGATGAGTGCTAACTGGAAACTCTTCTCTGGTCTCGCGGTTTTCTATGTAATCATGGCTGTGGTCTACTACTACGTCGGTGGGGAAGCAGTCGGAATTACCGGAATGACACTTTCTGCTTGTTTGGCAGGCATGGTCGGCTTCTATCTTTGGTTTACGCAAAAGCGTATTGGGGTTGCGATCCCGTCAGATAATCTCGAGGCTGAGATTGCGGATGACGCTGGCGAACTCGGCTTCTACCCTCCACATTCATGGTGGCCGTTACCAGTTGCACTCAGTGCTACCGCTATGGGGTTAGGGCTAATCATCGGTTGGTGGATGGTATTGATCTCACTTGGTGCACTCATTGTCAGCATTATTGGAATGGTTACCGAGTATGAAAAGCCAATTTCGAATAGTTCTCATTAAGATCGTTTCAAGAATCGAGTCTTAGATCTCGATGCGGCGGCTAGTGGCTCTCGCCCCCTGGATCTTCGTTCTGATCTGGAGTTCAGGATTCGTTGTAGCAAAGTATGCATTCTCATCCGGTGATCCGCTCTATTTCCTAGCAATCAGATTGATTGCTGCCGCACTCATTCTCTTCGCGATTGCACTTGCTATGCGGGCCCCTATCAAGATATCTCGATCAGATTTCCTATCCTCATTGCTAATCGGCGTATGCCTGCATGCTTTGTATTTGGCTGGAGTTTGGTACGCGATTGGCTTGGGTGCTCCTGCTGGGCTCTCATCTGTTATCACAAGCATGCAGCCGGTCTTAGTCTCCGTTATAGCGGTCCAGCTTTTGAGTGAACCGCTCTCGCGAAAACAGCAAGTTGGCCTGGTACTCGGTTTCATCGGAGTGATTTTTGTAATCTTGCCAAAGATGTCAGATACATCGGGATTTAGTTTTACTTCACTTTCGCTTTTAACGCTAGCTTTGTTAGGTAGCACGGTAGGGACGCTTCTCCAGAAAAAAATTGGTCGCTCAATCCCAATTCTCATTGGAACTACCTACCAGTTTGCAATCTCTGGAGTGGTACTACTACTTGTCTCTATCCTCATGGGTGCGACTGATTTTCACTTAACCAGAAGTGGCTTCTTTGCTATGGTCTGGGCAGTCGGGGTTACATCAATTGCCGCACTTCTACTTTTCTTCTGGTTGCTCAATCGTGGAACGGCAGCAAAGGTTTCATCTCTCTTTTACTTGGTTCCACCGATTGCAGTACTTGAGACCTACATACTTTTCGGAGAAAAGATCAACGCCCAGGGGTTCATAGGTATTGCTATGACCACGCTGGGCGTTGCTTTAGTGCTGCAGAACTAATTACCAACTAACTTCAGTGGTGACCTTCTAGCTCTTTTCGCTCGGTTTCAGTCGCCTTGGGAACGGCTGTAGCCATTGAACGAGATATTCGATTGCGAATCTTGTTCTTGATTGCTGCTGGTCTACGCACACCGGCGCCGTCATATTCTGGAAGTTCCAGCGGAGCAAGTTGTTCATGAGAGGTCAAAAGCCAAGCCTTTTCAGGTGAGATTGGCTCATGAATCTCGGTGAATTCACCATTAGGCATACGTACCAGGCGACCTGTTTCGCGTCCATGAAGTACTAGATCGCGATCAGCTCGTTGAAGTGAGAGACAGAGACGCTTAGTAATTACGTACGCCAGAGGTGGCAGAACAATGATTGCAATTCGAGAGAACCACATCATCTGATTGATTGTCAGATCAAAGGTCGTCGCAATGATGTCGTTTCCACCATTAATAAGTGATACGAGAGTGAAGGTCAGCGCCATAGCACCGATAGCGGTACGAGTTGGTGCATTGCGCGGGCGATCAAGTAGATGGTGCTCGCGCTTATCTCCAGTGGCCCAGCTCTCGATAAATGGGTAGAGCGCTAACGCGGTAAACATAATGCCAGGCAAGATCAGTCCTGGAATTAAAATGTTCCATGAAATCGTGTAGCCAAATGTCACTGTCTCAAGTGGGGGAGCCATACGAACCAGACCATCTAGCCAACCCATATACCAATCGGGCTGCGAACCGGCTGAAACTTGTCCAGGTGTGTAAGGCCCATATAACCAAATCGGGTTAATGGATGCGACGGCGCCGAGAAATGCAGTGACACCAAAGACGATAAAGAAGAATCCACCAGCTTTCGCCATGTAGACAGGCATAAGTGGGTAGCCAACAACGTTCTTCTCAGTTCGTCCTGGACCTGGGAATTGAGTGTGCTTCTGGTACCAGACGAGCATCAAGTGAACGGTAATGAGGGCGAGAAAGATTCCTGGAAGAAGTAGAACGTGCACGGTATAGATGCGCGGAATAAAAGCTACACCCGGGAATGCGCCACCAAAAGCAAAGAATGCAAGATATGAACCGACTACTGGTAGCGCTTGAATAATCGCTTCCGCAATGCGGATACCTGTTCCTGAAAGAAGGTCATCAGGGAGTGAGTAACCCAAGAAGCCTTCGACGATTCCAAGAGTAAGAAGTCCGACACCAATGATCCAGTTGAATTCACGTGGCTTACGGAATGCACCTGTGAAATAGACGCGCATCAAGTGAACAACGATGCCCACCATGAATATGAGCGCGGCCCAGTGGTGAATCTGACGCATGAGCAATCCACCACGAACTTCAAATGAAATGTCGAGTGTCGAGGCGTACGCCGCTGACATTTCTAAACCTTGTAGCGGTTCGTATGAACCCTCGTAAATAACTTCACGCATTGATGGATCGAACCAGAAGGTAAGGAAAGTTCCTGAGAGAAGAAGAATGACGAATGAGTAAAGACAGATTTCGCCAAGTAAGAACGACCAGTGATCAGGAAAGACCTTAGTGAGGTTCTTTTTCATCCATTTAGCTGCACCTGTTCGATCATCGACATATCCTGCGACGTTACCGGCGATTCTTTCGCGTGCTGTCATGCTGAACGCTCCCAAAAACTAGGTCCGACTGGTTCATTAAACGGTGCTTGTGCGACGAGGTACCCCTCGGCGTCAACTGTAATTGCCAACTGTGGCAGTGGGCGAGCTGCAGGCCCGAAGATAACCTTTGCCGCACGAGTAACATCGAATGTCGATTGGTGACATGGGCAGAGCAAGTGTTTTGTTGTCTGCTCATAAAGTGCAACGGCACAACCCATGTGAGAACAGATCTTTGAGAAGGCGATGATTCCTTCATGCGTCCATGAAAGACGTTCGGCATCGAGATTGAACTCTTCTGGACGGAGCCGAATAAGAAGCACTGCATCTTTAGCGATGTCATTCAAAGATCGATGCTCTCCAGGTGCTATTTCTGGCAGCGTCTGAGCAACCGCGCCAACTTCAAGATCGGAGGGACGCAATGGGCGATCTCCTGGATCAGTTACCAGACGAGTGCCCTTCTTCCAAGAAGTCATCTTGAGTTGATTTCCCGGCAAGGGACCGAGATCTCCAAGGAGCAACACCGGAGAAATTGCAGATAAACCTAGTGCTGCGCCGAGCGTTCTTTTAATCAGCGGTCTGCGCCCGAGTCCGGCAGCCGCCGCTCCATCTTTTACGGTCTTAACGAAGTCTTCTCGATCTTCATCTTCAGATCTAAATTCATGGCGCTGTGCAACTACTTCTTCATCTGGCATCAACGTCTTTGCCCAATGAATTAGCCCGGCACCGATGCAGAAGAGTGCTATTGCCATTCCCAGTCCAAGGCCTAGTTGATGGGCGTTGGTATTTCCCATGACTGGAATGAAGAAGAAGATATCTTCAGGTACAAAGAGGTAAGAACCGATTAAGAGCAGAGTACCGAGTGCGGAGAGGATAAATAATATTGCCACTTGTCGTTCTGCCCGCGCTGCCGCCTTCGGATCAGTATCCGTGCGACGATGCACGTGCGCAGGTAGACCAGGATCTTTAATGAGCTCTATCTCGTTAGACATTTGATTACTTCGCCTTCATCGCTAGCCAGACTGCAACACCAATAAGCAGTCCGATTCCTAGTGTCCAAACAAGTAAGCCCTCGGTCACTGGACCAACTCGGCCGAGCGCCGCTCCACCTAGCTGTGGTTCAGCTTCAACGGACTTAATCCATTTGATGATTGACAACTTTTCTTCGGGAGTGATGGTCTTATCGCTAAAGACCGGCATGGCTTGCGGTCCAGTAATCATCGCTTCATAAATATGTTGAGGTTCAACACCCATTAACGTAGGTGCGTACTTACCTTGCGTTAGCGCGCCACCTTGCGCCGCAAAGTTGTGGCACATGGCGCAGTTCGTTCGGAATAATTCGCCACCTTCGGCAACTGATCCATCGCGTTCGTAATTCAACATCTCTTCGGTAGGAACTTTTGGCCCAGGGGCAAGTGAGGCAACGTACATCGCAAGCGCATTGACTTCTTCCGCGTTATAGACAGGCGCCTTACGCATCGCCTGCTGGCTCATATCTGCCATTGGCATACGACCGGTTGCTACTTGAAAATCAACCGATGCCGCTCCAACGCCGATAAGAGATGGTGCAATTTCGCCGCCCTCAGCATTTAATCCGTGACAAGAAGAGCATCCTTTGAGAAAGATTTCGCGACCCTCTTCTATAGCAGCAGAGCGGGCAGCAATCGTTGTTTCCTCTGGGTCGACCGCACTGGCAACCTGAAAGGTGGTGCCGATCGTAAAGAGGGCGAAGACCAAGAGGACAGGTCCTGCTGCACGATGTCTACGTAAGCGCGATAGTTGCTTCACTGTATTCCTTTCGTTTTTAATCTAAAAATCATTTAATGAGGTAGATGGAAGCGAAGAGAGCAATCCAGACAACGTCAACGAAGTGCCAGTAGTAAGAGACAACGATTGCTGTTGTTGCCTGTCCCTGGGTAAAGCGTCTCGCTTTTGCAACACGAACCAAGACGATGAGAAATGCGATGAGACCGCCCGTGACGTGTAGTCCGTGGAAACCAGTTGTAATGTAGAAGACGGAACTGTATGCGTTAGTAGAAAGTGATAGACCTTCGAGAACTAAATGAGCATATTCGTACACCTGTCCGGCGATGAAGAAGCCACCCATGAGGAAGGTGAGTGAGAACCATTCACGCATTCCCCATTCGGTGAATTTAAAGATCGAACCAGTGCGTCGCGCTTGATAACGCTCCGCGGCAAAGACTCCGAATTGGCAAGTAACGGAGGAGAGCACCAAAATGGTTGTGTTAAATGCCGCAAATGGAATATTCAAAACTTCGGTTGATTCGAGCCAGATTTCCGGACCCTGTACCGCGCGAGTTGTGAAGTACATTGCGAAGAGCGCGGCGAAGAACATCAGTTCACTTGATAGCCAAACGATCGTTCCAACAGCCACCAGATTCGGGCGGGTTATCTTGTGGTGTGAACTCACATTGGTCGCGGACATGAAGCCCATTATTCCCGAAAAGCTCGGTACTGACCTATTTAAAAGCGGTGATATCGGCCAATTTTGCCTTCCAATTGGGTGAAAAGGGTCACCAAGAAATGGGAGTCGACAGCGGCAAATTCCAGAATAGACTTTGACCCATGTCTGAGGCAGCTGGGGCGAAAGTTCGTAAATATTCGATAGTCCTATATTCGGATGACTCCTCGGTAAGACAGGCCGTAATTGGCGCCCTGGGATCGAGAGTTTCGGCAGATATGGCAGAGCACGAGATTCATGAGTTTGCTACTGGCGCCGCCCTTCGACTATTTGTAGATTCCAAGAAACCTGGATCAGATTCGCCTATCGACCTATTTATCCTCGACGGTGAATCGGTGCCAGAAGGCGGTTTGGGAATCGCTCGACAACTTAAAGATGAAGTTTTCCATTGCCCGCCAGTGTTAGTCATGACTGGTCGCAAAGCCGATGCCTGGTTAGCTGCTTGGTCGCGGGCGGAAGCAAATGTGCTGCACCCAATCGACCCGTTCACGCTGGCTCATACAGTCGCCGAACTTCTGCGCGCCCGTACGACTTCACTTTCAACTCTGTAACGGACGAGAGGGAAGGCGATGGCCGAAGATTCCGCTCGGTGGAGCGCCTACATCACGAAAATGAAATCAGGGCTTGATCTCGAACCTGCTGAAATTCAAAAAGTTATGCGCGACATTTTATCTGGGTCCGCGAACACTGAAGGGATCAAGGAGTTCCTTCTTGTTCTTAAAGAGAAGGGTGAAACAACTGAAGAAGTTGCAGCTCTTGTTACTGAAATGTACGAACACAGTGCACCGATCAGTATTTCAGAGCGTGCCGTAGATACGGTCGGCACTGGTGGGGATGGCGCAAATACGATAAATATTTCAACAACGGCAGCAATTATTGCCGCCGCAGCTGGTGCCCGCGTTGTAAAACATGGCAGCAGAGCGGTGTCATCCAAATCTGGTGCCTCTGATTTTCTCGAAGCGCTCGGAGTTTTTCCTGGTCTAAATGGTGCAGGGGTTGAACGCACTGTCCGCGAACTAGGTATCGGCTTCTGCTTCGCTCCAGTTTTTCACCCCTCCATGCGATTCGCCGCACCTGCTCGAAAAGAACTTGGCGTCGCAACAATTTTCAATATTCTCGGTCCATTATCAAACCCGGCCAAACCTAAGGCTGCAGCGGTTGGAGTAGCCAATGAGCGAATGCACCTGGTGATGGCTCAAGTGCTTGCGGGCAAAGGTTGTGATGGCTTTGTATTTAGAGGCGATGATGGTTTAGACGAGATCACTTTGGCAACGACTACTTCTGTGCTCTCCATAGGCAATGGAGAAATTTCTAGCGATCGAATCGATGCAAAAGATTTCTCACTGGACAACGCTCCGCTCTCAGCAATAGTTGGGGGAGATGCGACAGAGAATGCGCGAATTAGTTTGGCAATACTCGCTGGAGAGCGTGGAGCGCCACGCGATGCGGTCTTGCTTAACGCCGCCGTCGCAATAGCTGCCTTTGAAGGTGATCTGGATATTGATATAAAGAATCGGATAACCACCGGACTAGCCCGAGCGAGCCAGGCAGTTGATTCGGGAGCAGCCTTGGATTTACTTAAAAGGTGGGCTGCACTAACGCAGGAGATTTCGGCCTCTTAGTTTTCTTACCAAAATTCTGCAACTCTTCAAGTGTGTGGACGTTGAGCGTTCCAAGTCTTTCAATCAAACCGTGCAATACATCGACTGTGGCTCGCGCGTCATCTAGCGCCCTGTGATTTGGGGTTGTAGTTGTGCCAAAGAATTTGGCGAGCGTGCCCAATTTACAGTTGGGCACTTCATCTCGAGTCAGCACTTTGCGGGCGATGATGGCAGTATCAAGGACTGGAAACTGCGGCCACGGTAAACTGTGTTCACGCGAATAATGCTTTAAGAAGGAGAGATCAAACGGGGCATTCTGTGCCACCAGGACTGTCTCTTGATGATCCCCCAAAAATTCGAGCAGTTCTGGAAGTAGTAATTCAATCGGAGGAGCGGCGCTAACCATCTCGTCCGTGATGGCTGTTAACTCAGAAATGTAAGCTGGAATCGGGTGTCCTGGATTCACAAAAGTTGCAAATTCACCAAGAGTTTGACCTCCCTTAACTTTCACTGCACCGATTTCTGTGATTGCTGCGCCGATGTGTGGCGCACCGCCAGTAGTTTCTAAATCAATGACGACAAATGTTGTTTCAAAGAGTGGCCGCCCCAGTTCTTGCAGAGTTGTCTGCCAGGAATCATCACTCACGCAATGAACTCTAGATGATGGCTCTGACAATAGTTTCGCCATATTATTTTACTCATGAGTTTCGAGCACACGGCAGCTGATCTACTGCAAGATTGGCAGGCTGATGGACACGGAGCAAATGCAAAGATAGGTGTCCTTTTAGTGCATGGATTTACTGGCTCTCCCGCGGCAGTGCGCCCTTGGGCGCAGTACTTACACAATCGCGGGTACAGCGTGAAGGTGCCTTTACTACCAGGGCATGGGACTGAGCCTAAGGACTTGAATGCAATCAAGTGGGAGGAATGGCCAGCAAAGGTTGAAAGTGAGTTGCAATCGTTGTTACTTACCTGTGAGAAAGTATTTTTAGTTGGCTTCTCGATGGGTGGTACTACTTCTTTGAACGTAGCGGCTCGGTATTATGATCAGCTAGCAGGACTTATTTTGGTAAATCCGATGATTCATCTCAGATTCGTTACCCCGCAATTAGCTTGGTTGGTGAGTCGCTTTAGGAAGTTTCGAACATCTGTGGGCGATGATATCAAGCGCCCGGGAGTGTCTGAGTTAGGTTACGACGCCACTCCAATTGTGGGTGTATATCAACTTCTCAAGATGTGTAGCAAAACTCGAAATGAGTTGGCAAAGGTCACTCTTCCCGTTCAGCTTTTTCACAGCGTGGAGGATCACACGCTGCCGGTTTCGAACACTGAAATTATTATGCGTGAGATCGGCTCGCAAGAGAAGAATAGAATTGAGCTTGTAAATAGTTACCACGTTGCGCCGCTAGATTATGACGCGGAGATCATCTTCGAAAACTCGCGAATTTTTATCGAATCGCATTCGTAAACCTTTGCGTTAAACTCTTAGCGTGCATAAGTTTGTCGGGTTCTTAGGTGGGAATCGAGCAGCCGACTCTTTTCGGAAAACGGTCTCTGGAGATTCCAGCGGGGAGCCGGTTTGGGCTGCCCAGATGGCCATTGGTGATGACGTCGGATATTTCGGACCAGGCAGCGCGGTATGGGAAGTTCATGGATGTATTTCAACAATAGTAGGTGGAATCCGTGCGCTACTTATGCAAGCGGCGCACCCAGCTGCGCTAACAGGAGTCGCAGAACACTCACAATACGACTCGGACCCGCTGGGTCGCTTGGAGCGCACGACTAGGTGGCTGACGATTACCTCCTTTGGTTCAACGGAGGCCATTGCGCGCGAGGCTAACCGAGTAAATGAAATTCATAAAAGAGTTGTGGGAAAATACCCAGACATAAATGAAAAAGTACGGTCTTACGCAGCAAGTGATCCGAGATATCTACTTTGGGTGCACTGTGCCTTCACGGATTCATTTTTGCGCACCTTTCAAGAACTTGGTTATGACCGAAATAAGGTCGGGGACCGATATATCCGTGAGTGGGCGAAAAGTGCTGAACCATTGGGCCTTGCTTCAGCTCCGCTTTCGATGCATGAACTTGATCTGGAAATCAAGCGATTCGTGAAAGATGAGGTCTCTTCGATTGCCATGACGCCGCCCATAGTTCGTTTCATCTTGAGACCTCCTTTTGGCAAGGGCGGGCTCTTCTTTTATGCGATCTTGCGTAACGCAGCAATTGCAACGATTGATGAGCCGTTTCTTAAGGTCTTAGGAGTGAAGCGTCGCTCCAAAGCATGGCTAAGACTCAGTCGAATACTCCTGTCATTCCTTTCTTACATCTTGGGCCATGAATCACCATCGCAGCGGATTGCCCGTGAGCGAATTAAAAGATTAGAATTTCAAAATGAGTGAATGTCTATTTTGCAAGATAGTAGAAGGTGCTATTCCCTCTCGCAAAGTCTTTGAAAGCCAAGATTGTTATGCATTTCTCGACATTTTTCCGGCAGCAAGGGGACACACTCTTGTTATTCCAAAGAAGCATCACACTGACATTCATGATGTTGATGCTCAGACTTATTCCTTGGTTGCAGCGGCGGCGAAAGAGGTCGCTGATCTACTGCGGGTCAAGCTGGGATCAGAAGGAACAACTATTTTCCAGATGAATCGCGAGGCTGGTTGGCAAACGGTCTTTCATTTACACATGCATGTGATTCCCCGATGGAACGATGACGGACTTCATAAGCCTTGGGATATTGCCGCTGCCTCGGATAACGAACTTGAAGAAGTTTTAGCGCTGCTTGTTGCTGACTGAGAACCTTTCGATGGGAGTCAAGTCGAGTATTCTTCGAAGGTGCAATCCACTTCCAGGCGCGTAGGAATATTTGCAGTCCTCGGTTCTGCTTTATGTTTCGGGACGACCGGCACAACACAGCAACTCGGTCTCTCCGAGATTTCACCTGTCGCTGTTGGCGCAGCCCGCCTTCTCTGCGGCTCACTATTCCTCTTTCTCTTCGCGCATCTGCAGCGAGCCCATCGTGGAACGGTGAGAATGTCTCGACGCGATCTGTTGATTTGTGGCTTTGGGATTGCCATCTATCAGCTAACTTTTTTTAGCGCTGTCGATGCTACGGGAATCGCAATTTCGACAGTTACAGCGCTGGGTAGTGTTCCAACGTTCGCTGCCATCGTGGCTTTCTTCATGTTAGGTGAAAAACCAACTAGAAGTTGGTACTTAGGCACAGCTATAACCATTCTCGGAATTGTCCTAGTTGGAACGGCGAATGGAATTGAAGAATTCAAGCCGCTTGGTATTTTTCTAGCGGCGATAGCGGGTCTTGGATTTGCTGTATTTAGCGTAGTGAGTCGAAGAGCCTTAACTCTCGGTGTTCAGGATATCTGGCTTACCGCGACTTCATTTGGAGTGGCAGCCGTAATCACACTGCCATTTCTCTTCGCGCAGAACCCAGAATGGCTTCTGACTACTGCGGGTGGACTTTCGGTGTTATGGCTTGGGCTAGTTCCTACCGCTATTGGTTACGTGCTCTTCACCTCGGGCCTAAAGCGACTCGATTCAAGCACGGCTGCCACTGTCGTTCTAGCTGAGCCGGCGACAGCAACAATCTTGGCAGCGGTAGTTATTGGAGAAAGTCTCGTTGTACAAAGTTATTTTGGAATCGCAATTGTTGCCGCTGGAATCGTGTACATCTCTCGCGCTAAGAAGTGAAGTCATAGAAGGCAAGAAAGAAAGCAACGCTAAACATTACCAGCGCTATCACCAGGTCAAGAATCTTCCAGAAAATGGGGCGCGACATATATCGCGAGGCCGCCCGTGCGCCAAAACCAATCACGCTAAACCATAAGACGCTGCCAACCGATGCGCCTAGCGCAAAGTACCAACGATCTGATTCGAATTGATTAGCGATACTTCCCACGAGTACTACCGTGTCAAGATAAACATGTGGGTTAAGGAAGGTAAAGCCCAGGACCGAAAGGATTACCGTCCCTCTGCTTGAGGAAGTTCCGGTACCGGACGTTAAAGATTGTTGACGAAAGACAGATCGAAGAGATTTAATTCCAAACCAAGTGAGATAGGTGACCCCGAACCAGCGTATAAACTCCAGCAAACTTGGCTGGGCTTGGATGAGAGTTCCGAGGCCGCCAGTACCCAGAAAGATAAGAAGTGCATCAGAAATTGCACTGATAAATACAACCAACGCAACGTGAGATTTGGCTAGACCTTGGCGAATAACGAAAGCATTTTGAGCACCGATTGCGATGATGAGCGAGAGGCCTGTGAAAAAGCCTGGGAAGAATGCCAGCATTACCCGAGAGTACACAGGCAGATCCGGGTCTCATTCGCTTTCTCCTAAAAAATACACGCTGACTCTTCCTTTGAGCCCGTCAAAGATTTAACATGAGTCATGTACTACAAGCAGGTGTTCGTTTTGAGCCCAGGTAGATCCGGGTCCAAGACTTTCATTGAAGCCTGCGCGCACATCACCAACTATTCAGCGGCGCATGAGTCTCTTAGTGCAAATTTGGGAGATGAGCGATTCGCCTATCCGGCACATCACATCGAGGCAGATAACCGATTAATCTGGTTTACCGGCGAACTTGCTAGTCGTTTCTCCGAGGACGTTCTTTATGTGAATCTCATTCGAGACCTAGATTCAACTATTGAAAGTTTTCTTCATCGGCTTAAAAACAGTTCCTACAGGGCATCCATCATGAACGCCTTTGCCCACGGAATATTGATGAAACCAGGGGACTGGAGAGAAGATCAAGAGCGAGATCTCGCGGCATTCTATGTTGAAACGGTCAAATCGAATATTGATTTATTTCTGAAGGATCGCTACCACCACGTTGTTCATCTAGAAGATGGATCCAAGAGCTTCACTGAGTTTCTGCACATGATTGGTGCCGAAGGAGATATGGATAAAATACTCAGCACATGGCAGATGGTTCACAATGCTCGCTAGTCTGATGATGTAGCTCCCGAAAGGAACTCAAAGAATGCGCAGAATGTTTATTTCTATCGTTGTTATCGTTCTCGGTGCACCGTTGGTATCACCTGTTGCATCGGCGCAGACTCGATGCGAAACCTTAAAGGGCGATATTCAAGCGATGCTAGGGCAGGAGTATTCAGGTAAAGGGCAAGCAGCGGCGCTGGAGTACTCCAAGCGGATTGTGAAGGCATACCAAATGGGATTTAAGAATTCAAATTGCTTAACGGATGAAGAACACGAAGGTTTAGTCACCGGGGTAATTCAATTGCAAGAAGGATGCGCAGTAGCGAAGCGGAGTAAAAGTAAGTGGAAACAGTTCTCGGCGCGTTGCAATCTCTACCAGGTCCTATATAAGTACTCTGTTTCAAATAGCGTGTAATCGGAGCAAACTTTAGATAGGTTTTCTAGCGAGAATTAACAACCTTTTCCTTTACCGGGCTCACCACCGCACAGACTGGGCAGAGCGCAGTCTTCCCAATCCAATTTTCGTTTGGCTTAGTTAAATCGGCGTTCCATGCATGTCCACATTCAAGCCAATAGGCTGGTCTAATTGTCATGGCACGAGAGTAGCAAGAGTTGTGAGGATTTGTAAGGCTGACTCATGCAAGTCAAACTCCTGTAGTGGACGATACTGGGATCGAACCAGTGACCCCCACAATGTCAATGTGGTGCTCTACCGCTGAGCCAATCGTCCGGGTCTTACATCTTCGGTATTTCTGCTACATATTAAATTGTGAAGCCAAAGTATAGCCGAGAGAGTTAGCGAGCGTAATCGTCCTGAATGCGCTCGATATCGTCTTCTCCAAAGTAGGTGCCAGTTTGCACTTCGATGAAAATCATCTCTTCGGTTCCTGAATTACCAATTCGGTGAAGCTGACCGACCTTCACATCGACAGTTTCACCGGGATACTTCTTAAAACTTTCCTCGCCCAGAACGACATCGGCAACGCCTGCGACAATAAACCAATGCTCTTGTCGCTTTTGATGACGTTGCAATGAGATTCGATGACCGGGCATTACCCAGATTGATTTCACTTTATAGGTAGGAGTGTCCTGCAAGATTTCATAGCGGCCCCAAGGTCGCGTTGAATCTAGATCTGACATTTGTACTCCATCTATTTCTACTCTGTATCTGCTGGAGGTCGGAACGGGATTTGAACCCGTGTAGAGGGATTTGCAGTCCCTTGCCTCGCCTCTCGGCCATCCGACCAAACTTTTCCTACGATAGAGAAACCGCCACCTGAAAATTAATTCTAAGCGGCGGTCTATCCGAGCGGACGACGGGGTTCGAACCCGCGACCTGAACCTTGGCAAGGTTCCGCGCTACCAGCTGCGCTACGTCCGCATTTTGTGCAGGGGCAAATCTAGCGCAGGCAAGGCGTAAGTGCCAAAGCGTCAAATATTCTGCACTGTTTATGGGCGCTAAGTGCGTAGCCTTAGCCAGATGTACGGCTCCGAAAATCAATTCTGGATGGGTGGCCAATTGGCGACCGGGTTGGAAGAAATTAGCAACGATCCATCCGCACTGGAAGATGGAAATTTCTGGGCGATCCTAATTACTTTCGAGGGTGAGATGACCTTCGCCAGATTTTCTGAAGTTAAATCAGTTCCGGTTGCAGATTTAGAATGGAACGAGATATCAACTCCATGGCTCTCATCATGTGATCGCGACGGGTACATCAAGTATGTCGATGCGGTGAAAGAAGAGATTGCTTCAGGTGGTGTCTACCAAGTCAACGCATGTTATGAACTCAGGAACGAACTTGTGCAACCTATCGATTCGCTGGCGGGTCTTTTCGCGCAAATAGCGGCGCGAAACCAGGCGCCCTTCGCTCAGTATTTGCGTTTACCTAAAATCGAAATCGCCTCAGCTACCCCAGAAAGATTGATTTCGCGTTCGGGCAACGAAGTTATTACCTCGCCTATCAAGGGAACGATTCGTTCAGACCAAGAATCATTCGGCGAGAAAGATCAAGCTGAGAATCTGATGATTGTTGACCTCATGCGTAATGACCTCAGCAAGGTTTGTGACTCAGGGAGCATCAGTGTCTCCGAACTCTTCCGAGTCGAGAAACATCCTGGACTTAGTCACTTAGTTTCAGATGTTCGCGGTTCACTGCGCCCAAAGATCAAGTGGGCCGAGATTTTCCAAGCGCTTACACCGGCGGGATCAGTAAGTGGTGCACCCAAAAGTTCGGCGCTACGCATCATTGAGCAAAATGAATCGTCTAAACGCGGTCCGTATTGCGGAGCTATTGGTTGGGTGCAGGGGGATAGCGCCGAGATTGCGGTGGGTATCCGCACCTTTTGGCGGACCGAAGAAGATGTTCTACATTTTGGAACCGGTGCTGGAATTACCTGGGCAAGCGATGCCAGCGCCGAATGGGATGAGACCAGACTTAAAGCGAATCGACTACTGACAATCGCGGGGGGAGAAATCTTATGACATTAGAACTCGACTCCTACGGCTTTCCAGTTGCAACTGGAATCTTCGAAACTATTAAAACAGTTGACGGGAGACCCATTGCGCTAGCTCGGCATATGCGTCGCGCACTTACTTCCGCCGCCGAATTAGGTATTGAACTTCCTGATGAAGAGAGTATTCGGGAAGCACTCTCTGAAATCTTAACTTCACAAAAATTCACGGCCGGCCGCCTGCGATTGTGCTTTGCTGAGGATCTCTTTCATGTATCCCACGAAGAGTATGAAGAGCTCACCGAGGCGAGTAATCTCAATTTCTATAGTGAGACAGTTCTGGGTTTAATCCATAAGAAATTTCCTTACGATGACCGTTTTTCGATTATCAAGTCAGCCCGGGATGAGGGATTTGATGACTCAATCCTATTTAATGCTAAAAACGAGATTACTGAGACCGCCGTCTCAAACTTGGTTTTCCGAATCGCTGGCGTATGGGTCACCCCGCCCATTACATCGGGGGTATTGCCGGGAATTGTCAGGGCGATAGCAATCGAAGAGTGTGGAGTGAGTGTTCGCCCGATTCATATCTCGGAAATTCCCGAAATTCAATGTGGGTTCTTGCTTTCAAGTCTACGTATTGCGCAACCTATCGCCTTTATCGGCGATATGAAATTGGAGATTGGTGAATCATCACGTGAACTCGAGGCTCAAATTCGCGCTCAGTTGCAACCAGTTTCGGTAGGCTAACGCCCATGTCACTCATCAACATCACCGTAGATGGCCAATCGCGGTCGATTGAAAGTGACCAGCGACCTACTCAGATATTTGCGGAGAACAAGGAAGTTGTTGTTTGCAGAATTAACGGACTTCTTCGAGATCTATGGACCGACCTTAGTGATGGAGATGTCATCGAGTCAGTGGCAATTTCTTCTCCCGAAGGTCTGGCAGTGCTTCGGCACTCGACTGCGCACGTAATGGCGCAAGCGGTTCAGCAGGTATTTGCAGAAACAAAATTAGGAATTGGTCCACCTATCACTGATGGTTTTTATTATGACTTCGATCCGCAAAATCCATTTAATCCTGATGATTTGGAAAAGATCGAAAGCGCCATGCGCAAGATTATCAAGGACGGTCAACGGTTTAAGCGTCGCGTCACCAATGAATCTGATGCGCTCAAGGAGCTGGCTCATGAACCATATAAGTGCGAACTGATTGGTATCAAAGGCGGCGCTACTGATGAGACAAGTGTGGAAGTTGGCGGCGCGGAGTTAACAATTTATGACAATCTTGGTCGCGATGGTCAACCGATTTGGTCAGACCTCTGTCGTGGCCCACATTTGCCTTCCACTAAACATATTCCAGCATTTAAATTGATGCGAAGCGCAGCTGCCTATTGGCGAGGCTCGGAGAAAAACCCGATGCTGCAACGAATCTATGGAACAGCATGGCCATCGCAAGATGAACTCAACGCCTATCTCGAACTTCTAGCGGAAGCTGAAAAACGAGACCATCGCCGCTTAGGCCAAGAGTTGGATCTCTTCTCATTTCCGGAAGAGATTGGATCAGGTCTTGCTGTCTTTCATCCAAAGGGCGGCATCATTCGGCGCGCAATGGAAGATTATTCGCGCAAGAGACATGAGCAAGAAGATTACGAATTTGTTTACTCACCACACTTAACCAAAGCTGCGCTCTTCCAAAAGTCGGGTCACTTGGACTGGTATGCCGAAGGCATGTACCCGCCTATGATCATGGACGAAGAGTTGCATGCCGACGGCACTGTAAAACGTGCAGGTCAGCAGTACTACATGAAACCTATGAATTGCCCATTTCACAATTTAATATTTGCTTCCCGTCAACGTTCGTATCGAGAACTTCCGTTACGACTGTTCGAATTTGGAACCGTATATCGCTATGAAAAATCCGGCGTGCTGCATGGAATCACGCGAGCTAGAGGTTTCACGCAAGATGACGCCCATATCTACTGCACCAAAGAACAGATGCCCGGCGAGCTCGATTCGCTACTTACTTTCGTGCTCAATCTCTTACGTGATTATGGCTTGGAAGATTTCTACCTCGAACTCTCCACTCGAAATCCAGAAAAATCAGTAGGCGAAGATTCGGATTGGAACGAGGCAACGGAAGCGCTTCGCAAGGCAGCTCTCGCGCAAGGGCTCGAGCTAGTTCTTGATGAGGGCGGCGCTGCGTTCTATGGTCCAAAAATCTCGGTACAAGTTAAGGATGCGATTGGTCGCACCTGGCAGATGTCTACTATTCAAGTTGATTTTCAATTACCGCAGAGATTTGAACTTGAATTCTCAGCAACAGATGGAAGTAAACAACGCCCAGTAATGATTCACCGGGCACTTTTCGGATCTATTGAGCGTTTCTTTGGGGTTCTCACCGAGCACTATTCAGGTGCTTTCCCGCCCTGGTTGGCCCCGGTGCAGGTTGTTGGTATTCCCGTGGCAGAGGCATTTAACGACTATCTATTTGATGCTATCAAGGAGATGAAAGCGGCCGGCATCCGCGCCGACATTGATTTATCTGATGATCGCATGCAGAAGAAAGTTCGTAATGCGCAGATGCAGAAGGTTCCCTACATGCTCATTGCAGGTGAAGAGGATATGAATTCTGATGCGGTTTCATTTAGATACCGAAACGGTGACCAAAAGAATGGCGTTCCAATCGCGGATGCAATTTCTGAGATTCTGGCAACAATTGATGAACGTCGTCAGGTCTAAGCATGACTGGAATTGATGGAGTTGGAATGCCCGATGGGTGGCAACGTTTATGGGCACCGCATCGCCTTGAATACTTGCGCGGGGAGAATCGTCCGTTAGCAGGCAATGATGTCGAATGCCCTTTCTGCCGAATCCCAACTCTGAGTGATGATGAAGGGCTCATAGTTCACCGAGGTGTTAGCGCATATGTCGTGATGAATTTATATCCCTATAACCCGGGCCATCTATTGGTGTGCACGCACCGTCATGTCGCGGATTTAACTGAACTAACTTTGGAAGAGCGTCACGAGATTACAGACTTAAGTTCGCATGCAATGAAGACACTCAGGGTGGTCTCGAAGGCTGATGGATTTAATCTAGGAATGAATCAAGGGGCGATTTCGGGTGCAGGTGTAGCGGCGCATATACATCAACACATTGTTCCGCGCTGGTCTGGCGATGCGAACTTTATGCCAATCATTGGGAAAACGAAGGTGCTACCGCAGTTATTAACAACGACCCGAGACGAGTTAGCTGCCGCTTGGTAGTTGGGCGATAAAGCCTCGCACCACATCGATGCCAATGCCATTGGCAAAATTGATTGGTATCGCAGGGAATAGAATCCCGGCTGCAAAAGCCCCATCCTCCATCTCTTGCATCTGTTCTAGAAATTCTTCTCTAAATTCCTTCACCAACTCTTCGTGTTCGGAATCGCATCTACGAGAAGTTGCCGGAGTGGTTGAATAGTCAATAATGCTCAAGTCCTCTAATCGAATGAGGGCAGCAGGGGATCCATCATCGTTATGTAGAACAAGGTAGGGCGTAACCAGTTGATCAAAAACTCGATTCGCCACCATTACTGCGTCTTCAAAATCTAACTCTTGTCCATCAAGTCCGGTAACGAGAACCATTCGGGGAGTTTGTATCTCATCCAGGGCTGTCCATAGCGCAATTGTTTCTTGGTCTATCCCCGCGGCTGGATTTATTGCAAAAATTGCTAGGTCTGATTCATGCTCAGCGGTTGCACTAACTGAACCTGCGAACTCTCTCGCGACCGCCTGCGGTGACGCAGAGACGTGGCCATAAACGTGGATACGTTTCACAGGCAAGGAGCTAGGTGATGACACGGAGGAAAGCCTACGATGCTCCTGATGATAAGTGGCGCTCTTAAACCTGCGGTGACCAGATTAATTAATCCGGTCGCCAGGTTTGCCCTGCGCGTAGGGCTCACTCCGAACTCAGTCACAGTTATAGGTGCGTTAGGTCTCATCATCTCAGCAATCTACTTCTACGGTTCCGAACGCTATTTCATAGGAACTCTTGTTATTACCTTCTTTGCCTTAAGTGATCTCTTCGATGGCGCGATGGCACGGATTTCAGAGAAGGGCACCAGTGCCTGGGGAGGGTTCTTAGATTCAACAATCGATCGAGCTACCGATAGCGCAATTGTTATTAGTCTTGCCTTACCTTTAATCCGAAATGAAGATTCCTTATCTTTCCTTGCGCTGATTGCACTAGTAACGGGAGTCTTGATTCCTTATATCCGCGCTAAAGCCGAGAGCTTTCACATTCCTTGTAACGTCGGAGTCGCAGAGCGAACCGAGCGACTGATAATCATTCTAGTAGCGGCGGGTTTTCACGGACTTGGCGTGCCATACATTCTCGCGGTCGGATTTTGGCTGCTTGCCCTTGTTGGAGTACTGACGGTTATTCAACGGCTAATCGTGGTTCGAAATGGACTAATGCATTCATGATGGAAAGAGTCTCAGCCTTAGCTTATTTCTTTGGCTGGCGAATAGTTCGAGTACTGCCGGAAAGATGGGCCTACGGAATCTTTCTGCATTTGGCAGATTATCTGGTCAAGAAAAATGGGAAGAGTGTCCAGCGGCTTCGCGAAAATTTATCGCGAATCAGACCTGCCTTTAATTCCGATGAAATGGAAGGGCTAGTTATGCTGTCAATGCGTTCTTACCTTCGCTATTGGTGTGACACATTTCGAATTCAAGACTGGTCTACAGAGCGAGTGCAAAGCACAGTGACGCTCACAAATGGGAACCTACTTCTGGAACCCATGCAACAAGGAAAAGGCGTGGTGATTGCCCTCCCGCATTCGGGTAATTGGGATCATGCCGGCGCCTATTTCTGTTCGTTGGGAATACCGCTAGTTACAGTCGCGGAGCGTTTGAAACCCGAGGCGCTCTTTCAGAGATTTTTACGCTATCGCGAATCGATGGGCTTTGAAGTACTTTCCATAGATTCTCGATCCTTTGCAACGCTAGTCAGGCGAGCTAAGGAGAAAAGACTTATCGCGTTAGTTGCTGATAGAGATTTATCCGCATCTGGTGTAAACGTTGACTTTTTCGGTTTTCCATCTCGAATGCCCGCTGGACCTGCATTGCTTGCCTTCAAGACAGGTATCCCACTGGTCGTAGCGCATGTGTCATATACCGAAACTGGGATTCACATCGAATTTACGGCGGTAGATGTCGCAGATGTCGGCAGCGAATCAGATCGGGTGTCACAAACAGTTCAGCGCATGGCAAATCTTTTTGAAAAAGGGATTTCTGCCCATCCGGAGGATTGGCATATGCTGCAGCGAATTTGGACTGATGGCGATTTCAAGGAGCATAGGTAATGCCGCTAGGTAAGAAGCGAATCGGAATTGTTTGTCCTTACGGATGGGATACGCCCGGGGGAGTCAAGAGTCATGTCAATGACTTAGCCGTGTATCTGATTGCGCAAGGTCATACGGTTTCGGTCTTGGCGCCATCTGCTAGCGATGAGAATTTGCCATCCTTTGTTACCAGTGCCGGGCGGCCTATTTCGATTGCCTATAACGGAGCAGTAGCGCGCCTGCTCTTTGGGCCGGTGGCATTTAGTCGCGTTAAAAGTTGGATTTCAGAGGGAAATTTTGATGTCCTACATCTGCACGAACCGGCTATTCCTTCAATCTCATTGCTTGCATGTTGGGCTGCAGAAGGGCCGATGGTCGGAACCTTTCACGCTGCCTCGTCACGAAAGAAGATTGCCTTCGCGATCACTCCATTTATTGAGCCGGTGATAGAGAAGTTAAATGCACGCATTGCGGTCAGTGAAGCCGCCCGTGAAACGTTGCGCATACATCTTGATACCGATGCCATGGTTGTCCCTAATGGAATTTACGCGGATCGCTTTGCAGATGCAACGTTAGATCCGCGATGGTCGGGAAATACTATTGGCTTTATAGGTCGTTTTGAAGAGTATCGAAAGGGCCTCTCCGTACTCATCGAGGCGCTACCGCAGATTGTTAATCGAATTCCAGATGTTCGTGTTCTGATTGCCGGACCTGGGGAGCCTGAGACTTTCCTGGAGAAGTTAGAGCCGCATCTTCGAAATCGGTTTACATTCTTAGGCACGATTTCAGAATCGGATAAGGCCAATTTTATGGCTTCGGTCGGGCTCTACGTTGCACCAAATACTGGGGGAGAATCATTTGGAATCATTTTGGCTGAAGCGCTAGCTGCTGGAGCCTCGGTGCTAGCGAGTGATATTCCAGCCTTTGATTCGCTCTTGGGAGGCGGAGCGTATGGAACTCTTTTTCAATCTGAGAATCCACAAGATCTTGCGGAAAAGGCGATTGCATTGCTGCAAGACCCCGATCGCCGCAGCGTTGTAGCGAAGAAGGGCCACGATTATGCCCAAGGCTTCGATTGGGATGTTGTAGCTGAGAGAATTTACGACGTGTACGAAATGGCGATGGTCGGAGGCAACGGAGTTACGCTCTCATCGGATAATCGTGCTTGGAGCCGATTGCTAGGTCGAAACAATGAATGACTTTCTCTTTGTTTTTTTCTTGCTCTCGATTCTCGCTTGGTACTTATCTTTCCTAGCAACGCGACTAAATCGATTGCATCATCGAGTAGAAACAAGTTGGGCGAATTTAGATGGGTTATTGCAGCGACGTGCCGCTGTCGCTATTGAAATCGCCCGTTCTGAGATTTCTGACCCTGCTGCATCTTTACTTCTTACATTTGCAGCCCATCAGGCACGTGATGCAAATATGCGAGATCGTTCACAAGCGGAATCCGGGCTTACCGGCGCCCTCGGAATTCTGCTTGAGAATTCGACATCAGCACAGAGTCCAATGGAGTTAGAGTTGTTCCACGAGCTCGAGGACCTCACGGCGAAGATAAAAGTTGCTATTTCCATGCATGTTGAATCAGTTACGAGAACCCAGATGGTGCGAAAGAAAGCGATGATTAGACTCTTCCGACTTGCTGGTTCAGCCCCACTCCCTGTCACATATGAATTCGAAGCCGATGTCATTTAAACGTGCTGCGACTACTTTGGTAGCGCTGATTTCCATATCTGTTATCGCGCTCTCCGCGCTATCTCCGCTATCGCTCGATGGAGTCAAAGTTGCATTTACGACGCAAGCGCCAGTGAACTCAATCAGCGGTCTCCCAGGTGGCGATGGACCGGTACTAGTTGTGAAAATTGATGACACGAGTGCCGCGCATCCACAAATAGGGCTCGAGGATGCAGATCTCATCTACATCGAACAGGTAGAAGGCGGTTCGACCAGGCTTGCCGCGATCTTCTCATCGAAAATTCCGACCAGAGTCGGCCCCGTGCGTTCAGCGCGTATTTCAGATATTGAATTGCTGGAACAATATGGTCGGGTTGGCTTCGCCTATAGCGGGGCCCAGCGAAAAATGTACCCAGTTATCGAAGCAGCTAATTTGCACGACTTGGGCGCACAACGAAATTCTCCGACTATCTATACGACAGATCCCGATCGAATTTCACCCTTTGCTATGGTGCTCCGCGCCGATTTGTTAATGGAATTAGCGGCCATTAGAAATTTAGATTTCGCGAAGTCAAAGAATATGGGTTGGAAATTTGGTAACGTTCCAGAAAGCGGGGAAGAAGTCACATCGGTGGAAGTGTCGTGGCCGGCAAGTTCCTACAGCGCAGTTTGGTCACCCAGTGAGTCTCGATGGCTTCTGAATTATCGAAAGGCGGCTAATATTTCGGATTCGGGGCAACGTCTCGGGGCGTCGACCTTCGTTATTCAATTGGTATCTATCACTGATTCGATCTACAAAGACAAAGTCGGCGGGGTCACGCCATTTACGGCAACGGTTGGAACGGGTCGTGGTTATGTCTTACGTGATGGAAAATCCATCCCAGCTCTCTGGAGTAGACCTTCCCCAGAAGATGGAACTACCTGGAAAACTGTAGAGGGTGATGAAATTGCCTTCGCCAAGGGGCAGATCTGGGTAGCACTCACGGATAAAGAACCTGTTTTTACTCGCAAAAGTGCGGATGCGGCAAACACCGGTTCAAAGTAGACTCTCCCTCTGCACACATTCCACACAATGGGGAGTTTGAATTAATGTCTGAAACAACTGGCACAGCGCGCGTAAAGCGCGGCATGGCTGAAATGCTCAAAGGCGGCGTCATCATGGATGTCGTCAATGTTGAGCAGGCCAAAATCGCACAGGATGCCGGTGCATGTGCCGTTATGGCGCTGGAGCGTGTGCCCGCCGATATTCGCGCCCAGGGTGGCGTCGCACGAATGTCCGATCCTGACATGATTGAAAAAATTCAAGCAGCGGTATCAATTCCAGTAATGGCAAAAGTTCGCATCGGACATTTCGTAGAAGCGCAGATTCTGGAAAGTCTTGGAGTCGATTACATCGATGAGTCAGAAGTTCTTACCCCGGCTGATTACACCCACCATATTGATAAGTGGAATTTCAAAGTTCCATTTGTTTGCGGAGCGACAAATCTTGGGGAAGCCCTTCGCCGCATCAACGAGGGTGCCGCGATGATTCGCTCGAAGGGCGAAGCTGGAACTGGCGATGTTTCAAATGCCATGATGCATATGCGCACGATTGGTTCCGAAATTCGACGCCTCTCATCACTTCGCGAAGATGAGCTATATGTCGCCGCTAAAGAGTTACAGGCTCCTTACGCCCTAGTAAAGGAAGTTGCTGAGACTGGCAAACTTCCAGTTGTTCTGTTCACAGCAGGTGGAATAGCAACTCCCGCAGATGCCGCGCTCATGATGCAGATGGGGGCCGACGGCGTCTTCGTAGGTTCAGGAATCTTCAAGTCAGGTAACCCTGCGCAACGAGCCGCAGCATGCGTCAAGGCGACTACGTTTTATCAGGATGCCAAAGTTATTGCTGATGTTTCGCGTGGTTTGGGTGAAGCAATGGTTGGCATCAATGTTGCTGATATCCCTGCTCCTCACCGCTTAGCTGAACGCGGCTGGTAGTTACTAGCGTTCGATGAAAGTTGGCGTTCTTGCACTGCAAGGTGACTTTCGTGAACATGTCAGCGCAGTTTTTGAGTGCGGTCATGAGGCGCTTGAGGTTCGTCGAGTCTCAGAGTTAGAAGGTATCGATGCGCTTATTTTGCCCGGCGGGGAATCTACGACAATTGCCCAACTTGCGGTCTCTTTTGATCTCTTTGATCCGATAGTCGCCCGTATTTCTGCTGGAATGCCAGTCTATGGCTCGTGCGCCGGAATGATTCTGCTGAGCAATCGCATCCTCGATGGCGCAGCAGGACAGCGAACTTTCGGCGGCTTAGATATCACAGTTCGGCGAAACGCATTCGGACGACAGATAGATTCCTTTGAATCAGATCTTCAATTTAATTCTCGCTCTTTGCATGCGATATTTATTCGCGCTCCATGGGTTGAAGAGTTGGGTCCTGGAGTAGAGGTTCTTTCAGAAGCCGCAGGACACCCGGTGGCGGTCCGGCAAGGAAATCTCTTGGCCACGAGTTTTCACCCTGAACTAACAAATAATCTTGAGATCCATCGCTACTTCTTTGATGAGATCTGCAAATCGGTATAAAGTTTGCTCATTAGGGGCTTTACCGCCACTCGAAAACGATTGAGGTGTTGGAAAATGTCAGGCCATTCCAAATGGGCGACCACTAAGCATAAGAAAGCAATAATCGATAGTCGACGAGCCAAGAACTTCGCAAAGTTGATTAAAGCTATTGAGGTTGCCTCTCGCAATGGTGGTCCTGAAGTTGATGGCAACCCGACGCTCTTTGACGCTATCGCGAAGGCTAAGAAGAATTCAATGCCGGCCGACAATATTGAAAGAGCCGTTAAGCGTGGTTCCGGTCTTGAATCCGGTGGTGCTGATTGGCAGACAATCATGTATGAGGGTTATGGTCCAAATGGTGTCGCTCTGATGATCGAGTGTCTATCTGATAATCGAAATCGCGCTGCATCTGAGGTGCGAGTTGCGGTAACTCGCAATGGCGGAAGCATGGCTGATCCCGGTTCGGTTTCTTATCTCTTCAATCGTAAAGGCGTCATCATCGTCAGTAAGTCATCCGGTGTGACCGAAGATTCAATTCTGGAAGCAGCTCTTGATGCTGGAGTGGAAGAAGTCAACGATCTCGGGGAATCATTTGAAGTCGTGTGCGAGGCGAGTGACCTGGTAGCAGCTCGTACGGCGCTGCAAGGGGCAGGAATAGATTACGAATCAGCGGATTCCTCATTCCTTCCTTCGATGCAGATTGCACTAGATGCTGAAGGCGCAACTAAAGTTTTTGAACTCATCGATGCAATCGAAGAATTAGATGATGTGCAGAATGTGTACTCAAATTTCGATGTCTCCGATGAAGTTATGGCGAGCCTTTCTTAAGTAACCCCCACACTCACCTAGGCTTGGAAATTATGAGCCACGTACTGAAGAGAGTCCTTGGGGTCGACCCTGGATTAACTCGCTGTGGAGTTGGAGTAATCGAAGGTGGCATTGGTAGCCCGTTATCACTTGTCGGAGTTGGGGTAATTCTCACTCCGCCCGACGCACTGTTGGAACGACGCTTGCTGCAACTTGAGTCAGAGTTAGAAGATTGGATTTCACTCCATCGCCCTGAGGTCATTGCGGTCGAACGAGTCTTTTCACAACATAATGTTCGAACTGTGATGGGTACTGGTCAGGCGGCTGGTATCGCGCTCCTTGTTGCGGCCCGTCGTAACATTCCGGTGATGATGCATACGCCTTCCGAAGTAAAAGCGGCGGTCACTGGATCGGGTCGCGCAAATAAGGCGCAGGTTGCTGAGATGGTGAAACGAATTTTGAATCTGAAAACGATTCCGAAACCAGTCGATAGCACTGATGCGCTAGCCCTAGCTATTTGTAACATCTGGCGCGGCGGAGGTAATGAGAAGATTGCTAGCGCCTTACTGCACGAAAAATCACGTCTCGCGAAGCTGGTCAAGAAATGATTTCGCTCATTAGCGGCATAGTCCGATCGGTCAATATCGATAGAGCGGTGATTGAAGTTGGGGGAGTAGGACTTTCAGTTTCAATTACAGGCCGAACAAGTTCCCAATTACATCTCGGCGCCGCAACCCACCTCTTTACCTCGTTAGTGGTACGCGAAGATTCATTGACCTTATTCGGTTTCTTAGATGAAGAAAGTAGAAATACATTCGAACTGGTGCAAACTGTCTCCGGGATAGGGCCGAAGGTTGCGTTAGCAATCATGGGCGCGCACAGTGCAGATTCACTAGCCCGCGCAATTGCGCAAGAAGATATTAAAGCGATTGAGAAAGTTCCAGGGATTGGCCGCAAGGGAGCGCAGCGACTCATTCTCGAACTCAAGGGCAAGATCAGTGATCTCGGTGGTGCTGATCGAGTACAGGGTCATCAGCCGATTTGGCGCGAACAACTCACTTCTGCACTTGTTTCACTCGGATTTACCGCGAAAGATTCTGATTCGGCAATCAACGAAGTTTCATCTACTTACGCTGAAGCCGGTGTGGATGCGGCAACAGTAGATCTTTCAGAGTTGCTCAAGGCAACGTTGGCACAGGGGCGGCGGTCCTAGATGTCTCAAGAGAGAAATGACGATTCCCAACGGTTAGTTAATCCAGATATGAATACCGATGATTCGGGCGTCGAGCACGCACTGCGTCCCAAGACGTTAAAAGATTTTATTGGCCAACATCGAGTTCGGGAACAAATCGATGTATTGCTGACTGCAGCGCGAAAGCGAGGATCGGCGGCGGACCACATTCTTTTATCTGGTCCTCCAGGTCTTGGAAAGACAACGTTGGCAATGATTTTGGCTAGCGAGATGCAGACTCCGATTCGCATAACCAGCGGCCCAGCGATCACACATGCCGGAGACTTAGCGGCAATATTGTCATCACTTGTTGAAGGCGAAATCCTCTTCCTCGATGAAATCCACCGACTGCCGCGACCTGCGGAGGAGTTGCTCTACTTAGCGATGGAAGATTTCCGAGTCGACATTATTGTTGGCAAAGGTCCGGGGGCGACAGCAATTCCGTTACAACTCCCACATTTCACCTTAGTCGGTGCAACCACGCGCGCGGGTTTACTACCTTCACCACTCCGTGATCGCTTTGGCTTCACCGCTCATTTAGATTTCTATGAAGAGTCAGAGTTGGTCGATGTTGTTTCACGTAGCGCCAATCTCTTGGGGCTCACTATCGATAGCAAGGCGGTTGATGAGATTGCTGGTCGCTCGCGAGGAACTCCGAGAATTGCAAATAGATTGCTAAGAAGAGTTCGCGATTACGCGCAGGTGCGGGGTTCGGAAAAACTCACACATGCAGATGCAACCGCCGCCCTTGAAATGTACGAAGTGGATGAGAAGGGTCTGGATCGATTAGATAGATCGGTACTTCTAGCACTTATTGAGCGATTCGCTGGCGGACCAGTCGGTTTATCAACGTTAGCTATCGCAGTGGGGGAAGAGACCGAGACTGTCGAATCGGTAGCCGAACCTTTTCTCGTGAGAAATGGCTTCATGGCTCGTACTCCGAGAGGACGTATTGCAACAGCTCTTGGATGGGCGCATGTGGGGCGCATTCCACCTGCCGGCGCAGCCACTCTTTTCGACACACCCGCGCTTGACGCATAGACTCTGCCCTTATGTCCACACCTACGAAAACTGTGAAGACCGCGGTCCGTCCCGCCCGCGCCCTAGCGCTCTTGGCAATCATTATTCTCGGCCTCATCGGTACCGCCCTCGTTCAGGGAGTCAATTCGGTTCGACTTGGTCTAGATCTACGTGGCGGAACTAGCGTTACCTTGCAACCACGTGCTTCTAATGATGCAAATAAAGTTACGTCAGCAGCGATTGATCAAGCGGTAACAATTATTCGCCAACGCGTGAACTCACTCGGTGTGGCGGAGTCGGAAGTGACTGCTCAAGGCAGTGGCACTAACCGTCAGATTGTTATCTCAGTCCCAGGTGATTCAGGTCGTCGCGTAGTTGACCTCGTCGGACAGACTGCAGAACTTCGATTTAGACAAGTACTTGCAGAATCGGCAGCACTGGGGGGCAGTGGATCAGATACCGCGACGCCTTCTACCGGGATCGCTGCAGATCTCAATGCTCGATTTGCTGCGCTTGATTGTAGTAATCCTGAGAATCGCCAAGGCACTGGCGCGGATTCGCCTTCCGAGACCATCGTTGCATGTTCGCGTGAGGGAACAAGTAAGTACATCCTTGCTCCAGCAGAAGTTTTAGGTCAACAGGTTTCAAAGGCTTCAGCAGGGCTCGATCAACAGGGTTCAGCCTCTTGGTTCGTGTCACTCACCTTCAACGGTGAAGGCACATCAGCTTTCGGTGCGTTAACAAGTCGGGTAACTTCACTTGCCTCGCCACAAAACCAGGTTGCCATTGTCCTTGATGGCCTGGTTGTTTCGGCGCCGGTAATTAATGAAGCGATTCCTTCTGGGAATGCGCAGATCACTGGATCGTTCACCCAGGTCGAGGCTCAAGATCTTGCCAATGTTCTTAAGTACGGAGCGCTTCCACTTGCCTTTGACCGCGGAGAAGTTCAACAAGTTTCACCAACTTTAGGTTCTGATCAACTCAACGCTGGTCTCATCGCCGGAGCCCTGGGATTAGGCCTGGTGGCAATCTTTTCAATTTTCTATTATCGCGCGCTGGGTCTTGTCACCGTTGGCTCGCTTGCTGTTGCAACGCTTCTCGTCTATCTTCTCTTTTTGGTTCTCGGTGAAGCGATTGGCTTCACTCTAACTTTGGCGGGAATCGCAGGAGCTATTGTTGCAATCGGAATTACCGCGGACTCCTTTATTGTCTACTTTGAACGCGTTCGAGATGAAGCACGCGAGGGCAGGTCTCTACGATCCGCGGTGGAAAGTGGTTGGGTGCGTGCGCGTAAGACAATCATAGTCGCTGACATGATCTCTGTTCTTTCTGCTGTTCTGCTTTATTTCTTTGCCGTCGGTAGCGTTCGCGGATTCGCATTCACGCTAGGGTTGACAACGCTAGTCGATTTAATCGTGGTCTTTATCTTCACGAAACCACTACTTACTCTCATGACTAGATCGAACTTCTTCTCATCGGGCCATCCACTCTCAGGTTTCTCACCTAAGAGCATTGGGTTGAAAAATTCACAGCATCACAGTCCATCAACAACAGTGGAGGCATAAAGAATGGCAAATCTCTCAGGACTAGGTGGCCGCCTGTACTCGGGCGAGACGTCATTCAATATCATCGGAAACCGTAAGCGCTGGTATTCAATCTCGGCCGTCTTCCTCATAATCTCTATTGGTGCGTTGATTGTTCAGGGACTTCACTTGGGACTTGAGTTCAAGGGTGGAGCTTCATATACAGTGACTAAAGTCGGCGCCACTATTGAAGAGGGACGGACTGCCGCTGATAATTTTGATATACCTGGGGAAGCGATTGTTCAAAAAGTTGGCGATGACAAGATTCGAATTCAAACAGGAGCGCTGACTCCAGCTCAAGCAAATGCGGTCGAGAATGTAATCGTGTTTACTTTCGGAGTACCGGTTGAATCCATCGATACACAAATTGTAGGACCCTCATGGGGTAAGGAAATTACTAAGAAGGCTATTTACGGACTGATTGCATTCTTACTAGCGGTCATGCTCTTTCTTGCAATGGTCTTTGAGCCAAAGATGGCGATAGCAGCGATTGTCGCGGTTATTCACGACGTACTAATCACCGTTGGCATCTACGCAATAGTTGGCTTTGACGTTACTCCAGCAACGGTGATTGGGTTTCTTACTATTTTGGGCTATTCCCTCTATGACACCGTAGTTGTCTTCGACAAGGTTGGAGAGAACACCAAGTCAGTCACCGCAAACAGCAAGTACACATATTCGCAGGCTGCAAATTTGGCGGTTAACCAAACTATTGTTCGCTCTGCAAACACATCGATTATTGCGCTTCTACCTGTTGCTTCAATTCTCTTTGTGGGCGCTGGTCTCCTTGGAGCTGGAACGCTCAAGGATCTTTCGCTGGCACTATTCATTGGTCTCGCGGTAGGAACATACTCTTCAATTTTCATCGCACCACCATTTCTAGCTTCTCTTCGCGAGAGAGAGCCTGCAATGCAGGCGCTAACCAAGAGAGTTGCTGCCCGCGGAGGTGCACCTATCGTCGCTGAGGTGAAGCCAGCTAAAGCAGTTGCTACTGGTGGACCACGCAATCAACCAAAGCGTAAAGGTCGCAAATAACCTTTTTGCATATGGATACCAAAACCTTAATCGCACCATTGATCGGTGCGCTTAAGGAGCATCATCCGGATAGTGATGGATCGGAAATTGAACGCGCCTTTGATGTTGCTCGAATAGCTCACGAGGGACAGTTACGGAAATCTGGCGAGGACTACATCACTCATCCAGTAGCCGTCTCGTTGATTTTAGCTGAGTTGGGTCTGAATGAAACAACAATCGTCGCCTCGCTCTTGCATGACACGGTAGAAGATACGCCTTACTCTTTGGATCAACTGCGCATTGATTTTGGAGACGAGATTGCATCTCTGGTAGATGGTGTCACTAAGCTCGATAAATTGACGTATGGACCAACTGCGGAAGCGGAGACGGTTCGCAAAATGGTCATTGCGATGTCACGCGATATTAGAGTTTTGGTTATCAAACTTGCTGATCGACTTCACAACGCTCGTACTTGGGGATTTGTCTCATCTGAATCCGCTCAACGCAAAGCGCAAGAAACGCTCGATATCTATGCTCCGCTAGCCCACCGGCTTGGAATGAATGCAATTAAATGGGAGTTAGAGGATCTCTCTTTTGCGGTACTTGAGCCAAAGAAGTTTGAGGAAATCTCGCGACTGGTAGCTGAGCGTTCACCTTCTCGTGATGCACTCACCTCGGAAGTTGTTGAAGCAGTGGAAGCTGATTTGAAACGAGATCTGGTCTCTGCCACTGTAACTGGACGGAAGAAACACTTCTTCAGCGTGTATCAAAAGATGGTGGTGAGAGGTCGAGAGTTCAATGAGATTTATGATTTAGTCGGAATTAGAGTTTTAGTTAATGATGTGAAGGATTGCTATGCGGTCTTGGGCTCTATCCACGCGAGATGGAGCCCGGTACCCGGTCGATTTAAAGATTACATCGCGATGCCAAAGTTCAATCTTTATCAATCGCTGCACACCACCGTGATCGGACCAAATGGTAAGGCGATTGAAATTCAGATTCGAACGTATGAGATGCACTCCCGCGCTGAATTTGGAATTGCGGCTCACTGGAAGTACAAGCAAGGGGGAGAGCAAGAGACTAATACCCCAGAAATGATGTGGCTCAAGCAATTACACGAATGGCAGAAGGAGACCGAGGACCCCTCTGAATTTCTTGAAGCTCTGCGCTTTGATCTAGGCAGTCCTGAGGTCTTTGTTTTTACACCTAAGGGTTCAGTGGTTGCACTTCCTGGCGGCTCAACACCAGTTGATTTTGCATTCTCTGTTCATACAGATGTCGGACTTCGTTGCGCGGGAGCGAAGGTCAACGGTCGGTTGGTGCCGCTTGAATCTAAGTTGGTAAATGGCGATGTCATCGAAATTGTTACCAATAAGGGTGAACATGCCGGACCTAGTCGCGACTGGCTCAACTTCGTTAAGAGCCCGCGTGCTCGTTCAAAGATAAAAGCGTGGTTTAGTAAGGAGCGAAGAGAAGAAGCAATTGATGCCGGGCGTGAATCGATTGCGCGGCAGATGCGAAAAGCAGGCTTGCCATTGCAGAAGATTTTTGCAGGTCACGCGCTACTCGAGTTGGCCCACGATATGCATTATGCCGATATCGATGCGCTCTATAACGCTGTCGGAGATGGACATGTCTCATCCGCTTCGATTGTCGAAAAACTCACCGCATCACTGTCTACTGAGGATTCACATCCAGAGGTCACAATTGAGAATATCCTTACCGGCGTTCAGGCGACCAAGCGGACGTCTAGTGCGGTCGAGGTCGAGGGCGTAGATGACGTCTTAGTAAAACTTGCTCGGTGCTGCACACCTGTTCCTGGAGATGCAATTATGGGTTTCATTACCAAGGGATCAGGAATTTCTGTACATCGAGAAGACTGCATAAATGCCACCGATCTTCGTAATCATCAGAGTGAGCGAGTTGTGGGAGTTAAGTGGCTAGCAGGAGCAGCCAGTTTATTCTTGGTAAATATTCAGGTAGAAGCTCTCGATCGCGCTCGACTTCTCGCTGATGTGACTAGGACGCTATCTGAGCAACATGTGAACATCTTGAGCGCTGCGGTAAGTACATCAAAAGATCGAGTAGCAATCTCCCGATTCACCTTTGAAATGGCAGATGCAAAACATCTTGACTCAGTTCTAGCAGCAGTACGAAATGTCGAAGGCGTCTATGACGTCTATCGAACGTAGCTCGATAGACACTAAGAAATTAATTAAATTCAGCGAGGTGCTTCTCAGCCTCTTGCAACCAGACGGTGCGTGCCTCTGCTGACTCCAACGCCTCTTTTGCCTTCTTCTCGTTCCCGGCCGCCTGTGATTTAGCTGCAATCTTCCGGTAGTTTTCAATTGAATCGCTGAGTTGCTTAACCACTTCAGCCGCGCGCGCTTTCGCCGCTGGGTCAGTTTTGCGCCAAATCTCAGCTTCGGCTGCCTTGATTGCCTCTTCGACCTTAGCTACGCGCGCATCGAAGGCGGCGCGCTTGTCGCGATGGGTGATTCCGATTTTCTCCCATGTGCGCATAAGTTCTCTAAAGGCATTCTTGGCGACTTTCACATCGGTAAATGGGAGCAAGGATTCAATCTCAACGATAAGTTCTTCACGTTTCGCTAGGTTTGCATTCATCGAAACTTCGCGCTTCTCTAGATCCACACTCTTTGCGGTGAAGAATTGATCTTGTGCTGCCTTAAAGCGGGCCCACAACTTTGCTTCATCACTAGGCTTTCCGCGACCGGCTGCCTTCCAAGAATCCATCAGCGTTTTAAATCGACGAGCGGTGGCGACCCAATCGGTAGATGTCGCTAACTTCTCGGCTTCTGTAATGATTGCCAATTTAGCTTGTGATACGACCGTTGAAGTTGCCTCTAGTTGAGCAAAGTGTGTTCGGCGGCGCTTATCAAACTTATTTCGGGAGGCAGAGAAGCGCTTCCAAAAATCTGCATCAGCTTTCTTATCAAGACGGGGAGCGGCCTTCCACTCATCCAGCAAAACCTTTAGGCGATCACCAGTAACTTTCCAATTCTCTGACAGCGCCAGTGATTCAGCCTCTGCCACAATCTTTTCTTTCTCGACCATAATTTGTTCACGACGGGCAGCTTTGGCAGCGCTTTCGGCGGATTTCTTCGCCTCATACGCTTCCCGATGTCCTTCGATGAGAGGTTCGATCTGTTCAACAGATAGCGCTAGGGCATCGAGGTTTCCAACACCATTAAGTTCGCGAACTTGCTGACGGAGTTTTTTAACCGCTTCATACGCATCCTGCGGAACCATCGCGCCACTAGTAATGCGGGCTGCGGTTAGCGCTACCTCTGATGCGAGGGCTTCGAATTTTCTAACAAAATATGCAAGTGCTTCTTCTGGACTCTTACCTGGGTAGGACCCGACCGGTTTTTCACCTTCAGATGTGCGAACAAAAACTGTTCCATCTTCGCCTACGCGTCCGAACGTTGAAGGATCTCCGATAAGTGCAGAAGCTGCACTTGGTGCTATGTGAGAATTTGCTAGCGTTCCTGGATTAGCGTCGGTCATGATTTCCCCTTCAGCGCGTCGGCCGTGGCCTTCGTTGTTATTTGCCATTGATTAGTGACATTGATGTAGAGGAGAAGGCTACCCTGAGCCCCGTGCATCAGTAAATTCACGCAAGAAAATGGAGCCCGCGATGCTTGTTCTGTCCCATCCAGCTCCTATGTTTGCGACCAATTGTTGGGTGATAGCTCCGGGTCAGGGAGAGGAATGCATCATTATTGATCCGGGAATGCCCGATATTTCAGATGAGATTACGATGTTGATTGAGCAGCATCAGTTAAAGCCGGTAGCTTCGATAATGACACATGGCCATCTGGACCACACTTTTTCAATAGTTCCATTAGCCGACGGTTACTCCATTCCTGCTTATATTCATAGCGAGGATCGTCGATTCATTGCTGATCCGGCAGGGTTATTGGGTCCGGAACTTAAGGCACAAGTAACAACGATGAAATTCAGTGAGCCTAGGGATGTCCGCGAATTGAAGAATGGGGATGAGATAAATCTTCTCGGGATGCAGTTGAAGGCGATTCATGCCCCTGGACATACTCGAGGCTCAATGATGTTTCTACTCAATGAAGAGATTCTCATCAGCGGAGATGTGCTTTTCGCTGGTTCGATTGGTAGAACAGATATGCCTACCGGAAGTGCCAAACAAATGAAAGAGACTCTCGTAAATAAGGTTTTGCCACTAAGTGATGACCTTCGCGTACTTACAGGGCATGGAGCTGAAACGACAATCAAATTCGAGAGAAAAAATAACCCTTTTCTGAAAGAATTAACCTCATGAAGTTCGAGAAGATAAATGCGCCTAAGGGAGTTCGTGAATACCTGCCCCCTGAATCCTCGTCCTTCGAGTGGGTACGCAGTCAATTAATAGCACCTGCCAAATTGGCTGGCTATAAATTGATGGAGCTTCCAGTCTTTGAAGACACCAATCTTTTTAGTCGAGGGGTCGGGGAATCAACTGATGTCGTCTCGAAAGAGATGTATACCTTTGAAGATCGCGGTGGTCGCTCAATTACTTTGCGACCTGAAGGAACAGCTGGGGTGATGCGCGCAGTAATCGAGCAGAGTCTGGATCGTGGACAACTTCCGGTGAAAGTTTGGTACTCCGGTCAATTCTTTAGAGCCGAGCGTCCACAAGCGGGCCGTTTTCGTCAGTTCTATCAGGTTGGAATTGAAGCTATCGGGCTAGATGATCCGGCAATCGATGCGGAGGTAATTGCGATTGCAGATCGGGGATTTAAAAACCTAGGGCTTAAGAATTATCGATTAGAAATTACTTCACTGGGTGACTCCGAATCTCGGGCAGCTCATCGTGTTGATTTATTAGCGTTCATCAAAACTCTCGAACTCGACGAAGCCACCACCCAGCGCGCTGCAATTAACCCGCTCCGCCTTTTTGACGATAAACGCCCGGAAATGCAAGTGGCAATGGCTAAAGCCCCACTGTTGATTGACTATCTCACCAAGACTGCGCGAAGTAATTTTGAGAAAGTTCAGGGTTACCTGCGAGCGATGAAGATTGATTTCACCATCAACCCTCGGATGGTTCGGGGATTGGATTACTACACCGGAACCACGTTTGAGTTTGTTCATCCTGATCTCGGCGCCCAGTCGGGTATCGGAGGTGGCGGTCGTTACGACGGCTTGATGGAGATACTTGGCGGTCAATCACTTTCTGGTATCGGTTTCGGTTTAGGTGTCGACCGTGCGCTGCTTGCTGCAATTGCAGAGAATCGGCTGCCCACCGAGGAATTTACATCTGACTTATTTCTGATCCCGCTTGGCGAAAGTGCGATGGATTCGGCACTGACTGTCGCGCAAGATTTGCGTAGCGCAGGTATTAAGGTCGAGATTGCATTCGGAGATCGTGCCCTGAAAGGTGCGATGAAAGCTGCAGATAAATCTGGCGCCAGATTCGTGGTTGTCTTGGGTGATTCTGAACTCTCCGCTGGCGCGGTAGACCTCAAGCGCATGAGTGATGGCGTTGTAACTTCGGTTAAGATTGTGCAATTGCAGGACCAAATGCGCCAGGCTCTTTCGCTCTAGCGTTTCACCTCTCTAAAGGCGGCACTTCGGAAATGTTAAGAAATCAGGATGCTGGCGCGTTGCGCGCTTCGCACGTCGGACAAACCGTAACTTTGGCTGGATGGGTTGCTCGTCGAAGAGACCATGGCGGGGTTGCATTCATTGATCTTCGAGATGGCACCGGGTCGGTCCAAGTTGTCATCCGCGACGAGAAATTAGCTGGTCAACTACGAGCTGAATGGTGTCTGCAGATAAAAGGTGATGTTGCGCTGCGTCCTGCAGGTAACGAAAATTCAAATATTCCAACTGGTGCAATCGAGGTAATGGGTGATGACGTTATCGTCCTGAGCGAGTCAGCGCCATTGCCATTCCCAGTCGACTCTGCAAGTGAATCAGATATTTCTGAAGAAGTTCGGCTGCGATATCGATACCTGGACCTACGACGAGAGGGACCAGCCGCAAATTTACGTCTTCGCTCTCGCGTGACCTCAGCTATCCGTGGCGTGATGGAGGATTTAGATTTCTTTGAGATTGAGACGCCGTACCTCACACGCTCTACCCCAGAGGGTGCTCGAGATTTTCTTGTTCCGGTTCGTCTTCAACCTGGAAGTTGGTATGCACTTCCGCAATCGCCGCAACTTTTTAAACAACTACTTATGGTCGCTGGCATGGAACGCTACTACCAAATTGCGCGTTGTTTCCGCGATGAAGATTTCCGTGCAGATCGGCAACCCGAATTTACGCAACTTGATATTGAAATGTCGTTTATTGACCAGGCAGATATTCTCGCGGTAGCCGAAAAAATTCTAGTTAAGGTATGGAAGCAAGCGGTCAATTACGATATTCCAACTCCGATTCCACATATGACGTATGCGGATGCCATGGATAAGTATGGTTCCGACAAACCAGATTTGCGTTTCGGCAATGAACTAATTGAAGTCACGCAGTTCTTCGCTCAGACACCTTTTAGAGTTTTTCAAGCCCCTTACGTGGGCGCAGTGATCATGCCTGGTGGTGCAGATTCCCCTCGTCGGGAACTGGATGCTTGGCAAGATTGGGCTAAAGCTCGTGGTGCAAAAGGTATTGCGTACATCCTGGTCAATGCAGATGGAACTCTCGGTGGACCGGTATCTAAGAATATTTCCGAAAAAGAGCAGGCTGGCATAGTTGCGGCTGTCGGCGCCAAAACTGGCGATGCGATTTTCTTCGCTGCAGGTGAGCGAAGTGCATCCCAGCAACTACTTGGTGCGGCGCGCCTTGAGATAGGCAAGCGATGTAACTTGATCAAGGAAGGCACATGGGAATTCGTTTGGATTGTTGATGCTCCTATGTTCGAACCCACCGATGGTGGTGGCTGGACTGCGGTTCATCACCCGTTTACTGGACCTAAGCCAGAGTTCGCCGCAACTTTTAAAAGCGATCCGGCAACTGCTTTGGCATATGCCTACGACATTGTCCTCAACGGAACAGAGCTAGGTGGCGGCTCGATTCGTATTCATAATCGTGATATTCAGAAGGATGTGTTCACTGTCATCGGGCTCAGTGATGAAGAAGCGCAGAGCAAGTTCGGTTTCTTGCTAGAAGCATTCAATTACGGACCACCTCCTCACGGAGGAATAGCAATGGGATTAGATCGCGTATGTGCACTACTTACAAATTCAGATTCCATCCGTGAAGTAATTGCTTTTCCTAAGACAGCCAGTGGGGGAGACCCACTTACTGGGGCCCCGACACCTATTACTCCCGCGCAACGCAAAGAAGCGGCAATCGATTGGACGCCTCCAAAGGAGTAATTCCGGTAGGCTACACATATGGGTCCTGGTGGAATAGCGACAATTATCGCGGCGGCATCGCTCTTTGTGATTGCAGTTGCGGTGGCTTACGCAGTCATTCGAGTGGGCCGGTTTATCGACGAGGCAAAGATATCCCTTAAGGCTTTTACAGACGATACGACTCCGCTATTAACAGAGTCGACACGTACGCTCGAGTTGATAAACAGTCCACTGGCCAGTTTCGCCAAAATTACAAAGAATGTAGAAGAAGTCACCACAAAAGTCACAGATGCAACGAGTGGTTTTATGGATAAGAACGGCCCTGCTGTGAAGGTTGCAGGAGCGCTTATCAGCGCGGCGCAGATGAGTAAAGGTCGCAAATCGAAGAAGAAATCTGAGTAATCAGGTCTCTCCATAATCTGAATGGATGTATCTAACTAGTGGAATCCGCCGAGATCCGGTCGCGCTGGCTGCGCTTCTTTGAATCAGAGAATCGACAAGGGCTCACCCACATCGTTGTTCCCTCGGCGTCACTGATTGCCGATGATCCAAATTTATTGCTCGTTAATGCGGGTATGGTTCCATTTAAGCCTTTCTTCCTTGGTGAAGTTACTCCGCCCTACAAGCGTGCCACCTCAGTCCAGAAATGTGTTCGAACGCTTGATATTGACGAAGTGGGAAAGACAACTCGCCACGCCTCTTTTTTTCAAATGTGCGGAAATTTTTCTTTTGGGGACTACTTTAAAGAGGGCGCCATTTCACTTGCCTGGGAGCTACTAACACGCCCAATCAGTGATGGTGGCTATGGATTCCCAGAAGATAAATTATGGGTCACGGTTTATTTGGATGACGATGAAGCTGAGGATATTTGGCATAGAAAAATTGGGGTTCCCCGTGAACGTATCCAACGCAGAGATATGGCCGATAACTTTTGGTCAATGGGCGTGCCCGGTCCATGTGGTCCATGTTCTGAAATCTACTTCGATCGAGGACCTGCCTACGGTGTAGATGGTGGGCCGATTGCGGACGAGAATCGCTATCTTGAAATTTGGAATCTAGTATTCATGCAAAATGAACGCGGAGCCGGGGGCGGCAAAGATGGATATCCAATTCTCGGAGAGTTACCAGCGAAGAGTATTGATACTGGCCTGGGTCTAGAACGCACCGCTGCGCTTTTACAGGGTGTTGAAAATATTTACGAAATCGACACCACAATGAAAATTCTCACCAGAGCTTCTGAGTTATCTGGGGTTACTTATGGATCAGCCCTAAAATCGGATGTAGCACTTCGTGTTGTTGCAGATCACGCACGAACATCCGCAATGTTGATTGGCGACGGTGTGACTCCGGGTAATGAGGGTCGTGGTTATGTACTACGACGAATGATGCGACGCACGATTCGAAATATGCGACTTCTTGGTGTTAATGATCCAATCATGTCTGAACTCACCATTGCCGCGATTGGTGCGATGGGTCCCCAGTACCCTGAATTGATTTCAGATCAAAAACGCATTCTCTCTGTCTCTGAGTCCGAAGAAGAATCCTTTCTGCAGACGCTCAAAAGTGGAACTCAAATCTTTGATATCGCAGCCACGCAGTTGAAAGCGAGCAAGCAGAAGGTTCTCGCCGGTGATGAAGTTTTCAAATTACACGATACCTACGGATTCCCCTTTGACTTGACGCTCGAGATGGCACGCGAGGAAGGTCTCGAAGTTGATGAAGACGGTTTCCGCCGACTCATGAACGAGCAACGTGATCGTGCGAAAGCAGATGCCAAGGCGAAGAAAAGCGGACATACAGATTTATCTGAGTATAAGAAGATTGCAGATGCAGCCGGTGCTACCCAGTTTATTGGCTATTCGAACACAGAATCAGAATCCAAAATTAATGGACTGCTTGTTGGCGGTATGAGTGTGAGCTCAGCACATGCTGGTCAAGATATTGAAGTAACACTTGATCGCACCCCGTTCTACGCAGAAGGAGGTGGTCAACTGGCTGATGGCGGGACGATCACCCTTGCATCTGGAGCAGTCATCGAAATTGATGATGTGCAGAGTCCGGTCAAGGGACTTTCAGTTCACCGCGGTCGTATTCTTTCAGGTGAAGTAGCAGTTCAAGATTCAGTTCACGCCGTCATTGATATCGAACGTCGCGCGGCGATCTCGCGTGCGCATACTGGAACTCATATGGTTCACAAAGCCTTCCGTGAACTTCTTGGGGAAACTGCAACCCAGGCCGGCTCTGAGAATTCGCCAGGAAGATTCCGTTTTGATTTCCCTTCTACGGGCGCAGTTCCAACTTCGGTTCTCAATGACGTTGAATCCCGTGTCAATTCTCTGCTCTTAGATAATCTCGCTGTAACGGCCGAAGTCATGACTCAAGCTGAAGCAAAAAAAATTGGGGCGATGGCGCTCTTTGGCGAGAAGTATGGCGATGAAGTTCGGGTTGTCAGTGTCGGCGACTGGGCGCGCGAACTATGCGGGGGAACTCACGTGGAACGTTCAGGACAGTTGGGTTTGATCAAGCTGCTGAGCGAATCTTCGGTAGGTGCCGGAGTTCGTCGAGTAGAGGCGTTAGTGGGAATAGATGCATATAAGTTCCTTGCTCGCGAACACCTGCTCCTGAATTCACTTACAGAGTTAATCAAGGGCGCGCGGGTAGAGGAACTCCCTGAGAGAATTTCGGAGCTTCTCGCAAAGATGAAGGAAGTTGAGAAGGAACTGGCAACGGTTCGATCTGCGCAGGCGCTAGGTCAGGTAGATTCACTTGTAAAAGATGCAAAGGTTATTGCTGGAACAACCACAATCACTGCAGTGCTGGCGGATGAAATCAGCGCGGATGATCTACGAAAGATTGCACTCGATCTACGTAATCGCACAGCTCAGTCGATAGTGGCGCTCATTAGCTCCGTGGATTCGAAGCCTGTCTTGATAGTCGCTGTGAGTGAAGTCGCTCGTACCCAGGGTTTCAAGGCTGGAGCATTGGTAAAAATTGGTTCGGCCATTTTGGGTGGTGGCGGTGGTGGTAAAGATGATGTTGCACAAGGCGGTGGCACAGATTCGAGTAAAGCATCACTCGCGCTATCGGCTATTGAAGATTCAATTTCTGGGAAGTAGATGATGCGAGGTCGAAGAATTGCCTTCGATTACGGTGATGTGCGTATCGGGGTAGCGGTCAGTGATCCGGACGGAATCATCGCCACGCCACTGACTCCACTGCTAGCGCAGAACCCGAGAATGCTGGTGGATCTAGTCGCGATATTTAATGAGTACCAACCAATCTCCATCTATATCGGTGAACCAAAACATATGTCCGGCAATAGCGGTGATAGCGTTGAAAAGGCTAAGAAGTTTGGTGAATTAATTGAGCGCGAATTTGCTTTACCTGTAACTTATATTGACGAACGCCTCTCAACGGTTTCTGCGGCACGAAAACTTAAGGAAGCTGGAGTCAATTCTCGAGATTCTAAGAAGTTAGTCGATTCGATGGCGGCAGTTGCGATTTTGGAGCAAGGGTTGGCAATTGAAAAAAATTCCTAAGGAGCGAACAACCAGGCTGATTCTGGCGAGCTCGGTTCTCTTCCTTCTTTCCGTTAGTCTGTTTCTAGTGCGCTCTTCTTCATCAGCGCCCGACTTCGACTGCAAGTCGGCATCTAGTGAAGAGGTGCTGATTACGATTAAGTCAGGTGAGGCGGGGTCATCCATTGGGGTATCTCTGGCGGGAGCTGGCGTTGTTAAATCATCAGAGGCCTATTTTCGATTAGCTGTTGCAGATTCAAGGGCAACAAAGGTTGCACCTGGAACTCATAGAGTGCAGAAGAACTTATGCGCAGAGCAGGCCTTGGTGCAATTGCTGGATTCAAGGAGAATTACTGGTCTGATAAATATTTCAGAGGGTATGTGGGTAAGTGAAGTTCTACCTCAGATGTATCGTTCTGGATTTACAACTGCCGATGTTCAGGGCGCGCTCAGTACCATTGTTAAACCCGCGGGGTTTAAGCAGGTAGAGGGATTGCTTTTCCCTGCTCAGTACAGTTTCGCGCCATCAACTACTGCCAAAGCCGCCTTTCAAGCGATGGTTTTTCGAGCAGAGAGCGAGATGCGAAAAGCTGGTTTCTATCGTGATCAAGAGAATTTTGACCCATCAGAGTTACTTGTTATTGCATCTTTAGTGCAAGCTGAGGGTAAGGAGAAAGACTTTGCAAAGATTTCGCAGGTGGTTCGAAACAGGTTAAAGGTAGGAATGCCGTTGCAGTTTGACTCAACTGTTCACTATGTCATGAAATCGAGAGGCAATATTTTCCTTAGCACGAAATCTACAATGCTTTCTTCTAGCTATAACACTTACAGACGCTATGGGTTGCCGCCGGGGCCAATCAATAATCCTGGCGCGACTGCGATGCGCGCGGCAGTTTCACCGATGGCGGGGGATTGGTTATATTTCATCACTGTTCTACCTGGGGATACTCGATTCACCGCCGATATCAATCAATTTAATATCTGGAAAATTGAGTATAAAAAGAATCTCAGGGATGGAAAATTTAGGAGAAAGAATTGATTAGAGGAGCTGTTCTTGGTTCGCCAATCACACACTCGCTTTCACCACGCTTACATAGGGCCGCATTCTCTTTTCTTGGGTTAGAAGCGCGCTACGAGGCGATAGATGTTTCGGCTGGCTCGTTATCTACCTTCTTTAGCGAGAGAAGCGAGGAGTTTGATTACTTTTCGTTGACGATGCCGTTGAAAGAGGAAGTTCTTTCCCTGCCTGTCTCGAAGAGTCCTTTACTTACCCAGATTCAATCTGCGAATACTCTTTATCGAACTGGAGCGAGTTGGTCGCTTACTTCGACAGATGGATCGGGTTTCATCGCGGCCTTGGCGTATGCAAATCTACATAAATTTGAGCGGGTCCTAATCTTGGGAGCAGGCGGCACTTCACGCGCTGTAGCTGGGGCACTTGATTCTGTTTCCAATGAAATTCATGTGTTAGGTCGTAGTTCCGTGCGTGCCCCAGCGCTTGTGTCCGCAGTACAGAGCGCCACCTTTGAATATATTCGGTGGGGTATTGATTTTGATTTCAACTCTTACGATCTCGTTGTAAATACGACCCCGGCGGGTGCGGCTGATTTACTCGTTGAAAAGATTAGAGGTGGCTTGCGCGCGGTACTTTTTGACGTCATTTATAAGCCGTGGCCCACAGTTCTAGCTTCGGGGTGGAAGGATTCAGGGGCGCAGGTTATTAATGGGCTCGAACTACTGATTTATCAGGGGATTGATCAATTGGAGATTATCCTCAAGCAGGATTTAGACCGACAACCACTCGCTCAACACTTGCGTAAGGCGCTTAAGGAATAGTTTTCCACAGCGATGCATTCTAGGTAATTGCGTATCCATATGCTGACTCGATGCTTCTGGTCTTGCTCTTCTCGCTCTATATATCGATCACTGATTGGTTTACTCATCGGATTTCGAATCGCTCGATAACTATTATTGCCTTGCTACTCCTGCTACACGGGAATTTTCGATTTTATCTCCTCTCTGGATTTCTGATTTTTACACTCTTTTTGCTTACCGGAGCTTTAGGTGGTCTCGGAGGAGGGGATATAAAACTTCTTGGAATCGTGGGATTGTGCGCTATTCCGACAGTTGAGATTTATCAGTTTCTGCTCTATCTGCTTGCCTATTCAACTTGCCTAGTGATTCTCATCGCGCTAGTGAGGAAGACGATGAGGGGAAGTGTTGCCTTTGCGCCAGCGATATGTGCCTCCTATCTGACGGTACTTATGTCGAGGTGAGTATAAATTGCGCAAGAGTAGGTAACTTTCTGCCAGAATAGCCTCATGCGTTGGATTACTGCAGGTGAATCTCATGGACCGGCCCTTTCGGCAATTATTGAAGGAATGCCCGCTCACATTGAGATTACGACCGCTGATATTGATTTTCATCTGGCGCGCCGCAGACTAGGAGTAGGAAGAGGTGCTCGACAGAATTTTGAGGCAGATAAGGTCAGCATTCTCGGGGGAGTTCGTTTAGGTGTCACGCAAGGTGGCCCGATTTCGATTAAAGTCGGAAATAGCGAGTGGCCGAAGTGGGAAAAGGTGATGTCGGCTGATCCGGTACCGCTTTCTGAAATTGAGAAACTCGCACGCAACGCTCCGCTAACACGACCACGTCCTGGACATGCAGATTTAGTTGGAATGCAAAAATATGACTTCGATGATGCCCGACCAATTCTCGAAAGAGCTAGTGCGCGCGAAACAGCGGCCCGAGTAGCACTCGGAGCGATTGCTAGAAATTTTCTTGAACAATCTGTCGGAATTACGATTCTTAGTCACGTTGTATCAATCGGTTCGGTTCGAATTCCTGACGATTATGAACTCCCACAACAAGGCGATATGTCCAGGATTGATCAAGACCCAGTTCGTTGCGCAGACCCAAAGACAAGTGCGAAGATGATTGAAGAGATTGAAAGTGCACATACCGATGGAGATACGTTGGGTGGAGTCTGCGAAGTACTTGCTTACAATCTCCCGCCAGGACTGGGTTCGCACGTGCATTGGGATCGTCGTTTAGATGCACGTCTGGCTGGCGCGATGATGGGTATCCAGGCCATTAAGGGTGTCGAAATTGGTGACGGTTTTAGAACTGCGACTCGTCGCGGGTCCGTTGCACATGACGAGATTGAACGTGCAAAGGATGGACATATCGCCCGTCGCACGGACCGAGCTGGTGGTACTGAAGGCGGAATGTCCAATGGGGAGATTTTACGTATCTCTATTGCGATGAAACCGATTTCAACAGTACCAAAGGCGCTCGACACCATTGATGTAAAGAGCGGCGAAGCTGCAAAAGCAATTAATCAACGCTCTGATGTGTGTGCTGTTCCGGCATCTGGTGTCGTGGCCGAAGCGATGGCAGCTCTTGTCCTAGCGCAGGCAGTACTTGAAAAATTTGGTGGTGATTCATTGCAGGAAACACGGAGAAACTTTGAGTCCTACATGAAGAATCTTCGATTTAAGTAGTCATACCTATGCCACCTAGAGTCATTCTGATTGGTCCGATGGGTTCAGGGAAAAGCACCATTGGTAAGTCGCTGGCAAATAAGCTCTCGTTACAGTTTAGGGATACCGACTCGGTGATTGAGGAACAAGAGCAGAAAACCGTTTCTCAGATATTTATTGAGGACGGCGAAGACGCATTTAGGCTGATCGAGAAATCAGTGCTTCGCCAAGAGTTACTTACCGACGACACGGTGCTGGCCCTCGGAGGTGGCGCTCCGATATCAGTAGATGCTCAATCTGCCCTGCGTGCGATTAAGTCTCATGTTGTATACCTTGATATTTCGTTAGCAAACGTTGCTCCTCGGATCGGTTTCAACCGAGATCGCCCACTTCTACTTAACAATCCTCGGGGACAATGGCAGACACTGATGGAAGCCCGCCGACCGATTTATGAATCTATCGCCGACACAATTGTTGATGTCAATAAGAGATCACAAAGTGAGATCGTCTCTCAAATAATGGAGGTTATTTGATGAGAACGATTGAAGTTCGCGCGGAGCGCACATATAAAGTTCTTATAGATACGCCGTATCTCGAGGCGTTAGCCCCGCACTTATCGCAGAGAGAGCGAATTGCGGTTATCTTTTCAGAGTCGATGAAATCATGCATGCCGACATTTGATTCCCAGGAAGCTGAAGTTTTCTACTTTCCCGTACCGGATTCGGAAGAGGCAAAAAATCCGAGAACTTTACTCAAGATCTGGGATTGGCTGGGATCAGCTGGATTTACTCGCTCTGATCTCATCGTTGGTATTGGCGGGGGTGCTGTGACAGATTTTGCTGGCTTCGCAGCCGCCTCTTGGTTACGAGGAATCGACTGGGTAGCAATCCCCACAACGGTTGCTGGAATGGTCGATGCGGCAGTTGGTGGAAAGACGGGGATCAATAGTGATTTTGGCAAGAATCTCATCGGTGCATTTCATTCACCAGTTGAAGTAATCATCGACACTGATTGGTTACAAACACTCTCAGATCGTGATTTCGCTGCTGGCCTCGCAGAAGTTGTTAAGTGTGGCTTTATTAGAGATGTGCAGATTCTCGATTTAGTAGAAGGTAAATCTGTTTCAGATCTTCGCTTATCTAAAGAGCTGACTATTGAGTTAATTTCTCGGGCCGTAACTGTAAAGGCGGAGGTTGTTTCAGGTGATTTCAAGGAGAGTTTCGATCGAGAGATTCTTAACTACGGTCACACTTTTGGACATGCGGTTGAATTAGAGAGCAAATATTCACTTCGACATGGTGAATGTGTTTCTATCGGAATGGTATTTATCGCACATCTTGCGTGTGCATCAGGTCTCATGAGCGAGGAAATTCTCGCCCAGCACATCAGGGTATTGCAATCGCTCGATCTTCCGGTTCGATATGCAGGGGGAGATTGGCAACGTCTTGAATCCAGCATGCGAGTTGATAAGAAATCAAGAGGGAAGCAGATTCGCTTTGTGGCAATTACCCAGATTGGCAAAACTACGAGATTAGAAGGCGTAACTGAGAGCGAACTGCTCAAGGCATATGAGATGGTTATCCAATGAAAGTTCTAGTTCTTAATGGTCCAAATCTTGGTCGACTCGATATTCGTGAGTCTTCGATCTATGGTGATATGACATATCCAGCTCTTGTTAGTCATATCGAGGGCGCAGCCAAAACACATGGATTTGATGCTGATGTAAGACAAAGTAATGATGAATCGGAGATTATTGGTTGGTTACATGAAGCAGCCGACACCAAAACACCGGTGATCATTAATCCTGCGGCCTTCACTCATTACTCCTATGCAATTCGTGACGCCGCGGAGTTGGTTAAGGCGCCACTGATTGAAGTGCACTTATCGAACCCCCTCTCTCGTGAAGAGTTCCGCCATACCTCAGTGATTTCTGGTGTGGCTAATGGAACTATCGGAGGCTTCGGGCCGAATTCTTACGAGCTCGCCTTGATAGCGCTGAAGGCGCTACTCGCATAACCGAATGAGGTAAACTTCGCAGCCTATTGCGCTTCGAAGAGCGAAGGCATGAACTGGAGCAATCGTGGCAACTACTAATGATCTAAAAAATGGAATGACGCTCGATATCGAGGGTCAGCTCTGGACTGTAGTTGAGTTCCAGCATGTAAAGCCAGGTAAGGGTCCGGCTTTCGTACGAACAAAACTCAAGCAAGTAATGAGCGGCAAGGTTGTTGATAAGACCTTCAACGCTGGCGTCAAGATTGAAATTGCTATCCTGGAAAAGCGTGAAATGAACTTCCTTTACAAGGAGGGCGATGACTTTGTATTTATGGATAATGTGAATTTCGACCAGATGACTATCTCTGCCGCAACTGTTGGGGATGCTGCAAATTACATGCTGGAAAATACTGAGGCGATTGTGGCGATTCATGAGGGAAATCCGCTTTATCTGGAGTTAGCTGCATCAGTTCCGCTAAAGATCTCTTACACAGAGCCAGGACTTCAGGGCGATCGATCCTCTGGTGGAACTAAACCGGCAACTGTTGAGACAGGTATTCAGATCCAGGTCCCGCTATTTATTAAGCAAGATGAGATTGTTCTTGTTGATACTCGCGACGGTTCATATCAGGGTCGCGCCAACTAGTGTCGGCTCGCAGTAAAGCCCGTAAACAGACCCTCGACCTTCTTTACGAGTCAGATATTCGAGGTTCTTCAGCGGCCGATTTATTGCTGCTACGAGATGTGGCCGAAAGTGGTCCAGATGCCAGACCAATCAGGGAGTTCACAAAAGTCCTGATTGCCGGCGTGACGGAGAATCGCCGCAAAATTGACGAACTGATTGCAACATATGCACAAGGTTGGGATATGGATCGGCTACCTGCGGTTGACCGTAACATTATGCGACTTGGTATCTATGAAATTGTTTGGGCCGATGATGTTGCTGATGGAATTGCGATTGATGAAGCGCTGAATTTAGCGAAAGAGTTGTCGACCGATGAATCAGCGGGTTATATTCACGGAGTTCTGGGCAGAATCTCAACAATTAAAGCGAGCATTGCCCGTTAGTTAAGATTATTCCAGAATTAGGGTCTCGGCTTTGAGCCAGCGAATCACTTTCCCTTCATCTTCAACAAAGAGAAGCGCCAAGGTCGCAATATCGCTCTGGCGGAGTGAAATTACTTCGCCATTCCAATCTTGACGCATACGTAGAATCTGTTGCAGAAATGCCATTAGGTAGCGATATCGCGAGAGTTCATGTCTACCTTCTTGTTGAGCGCGTTTATTGATTAGGCGTAAATCAAGAATAGTTTTTCTATCTATAGGACCACGTGCTTTCTCTGAACTCCCAAGAATTTCAGAGATTGGAACTTGGTAGAGAGCTGCGATCTGGAGCGCTCTTTTGATACTCAGTGATCTGGCTCCTCGTTCGTAGGATCCCAGAACCACTGCCTTAATGACCCCTTTGCTCAGTGTTTCGACGTCGGCGAGTGAGAGTGATTGTGAATGGCGGATCTCGCGCAGTTTCTTATTTATCTGGGGAATGGAAGGTTGTGTATACATTTAGTGAGCCTAGGCTGCAGGCTTAGACACTGGATTGAGATATCCACAAGTAGGGATTCTTGGTGGTATTCTTTGCGCAACATCCTTTAACGACCCGTCCTGTGAGGCGGGGAAGGAGATTTATGAGTACTGCCCTGCCCGCGCCGGATATAGCCCGCGCCATCACGCGCATAGCGCATGAAATTTGTGAACGTAACGGCGATTCGCGGCTAATTACCCTCTTAGGAATCCCAACACGAGGAGCGCATCTCGCGCTACGTCTGGCAGCCGAGATTGAATCCATTTCGGGAAATTCGGTTGAATGCGGAACTCTTGATATCACGATGCATCGTGATGATTTGCGCCTACGCGCTCCGCGAGCATTGGCGCCGACCAGCATCCCACCGTTAGGCGTTGAAGATCGCCACGTAGTTCTAGTCGATGACGTACTTTTTTCTGGCAGAACTATTCGAGCCGCACTTGATGCCCTTGGAGAGGTGGGTCGACCAAAAACTGTCCAACTGGCGGTCTTGGTAGATCGTGGGCATCGTCAGTTACCGATTAAAGCTGACTACGTTGGTAAGAATCTTCCTACTTCGCCGCAACAGATTATCAAGGTGCACCTGAGCGAACTCGATGGCGTGGACGAGGTTCTTCTGGAAGAGGTGGTTGGGTAATGCGCCACTTACTTTCAATCGCTGACCTAACGAAGAACGATGCGCTATCAATTCTTAATACAGCAGAAACGCTTTCACGAGCTTCCGATGGCCCCATGAAGAAGCTACCTACACTTCGAGGGAGAACAATCGTAAATCTCTTCGCCGAAGATTCAACAAGGACCCGAATCTCCTTTGAAGCTGCGGCTAAACGTCTATCAGCCGATGTCATCAACTTCTCTGCCAAGGGTTCGAGTTTAAGTAAAGGGGAGTCACTTAAGGACACCGCCCAAACTCTGCAAGCGATGGGAGCTGATGCAGTGATTATTCGACACAGCGCATCGGGTGCAGCGCATACTTTGGCTCAAGGGCAATGGATGTCTGGCTCTGTGATTAACGCCGGTGACGGAACACACGAGCATCCGAGCCAAGCTCTGCTAGATGCTTTTACTATCCGTAAACATTGCGCACATGGAAATGATGACCTAACCGGTTTACGGATTGCAATTGTTGGCGACATTCTGCACTCCCGAGTTGCCCGGTCGAATGTACTCCTACTGTCTATGTTAGGCGCACATGTAATTTTGGTTGCACCGCCAACTCTTCTACCAATCGGTGTTGAATATTGGCCCGTCACTATCTCCTATGACCTTGACTCTGTTATTGAGAACGTGGACGCAGTCATAATGTTGCGCATTCAGATTGAACGTATGACTGAAATGTACCTTCCGAACGCTGGTGAGTACGCACGTTTCTTTGGTCTGAATATGGATCGGCTAGCGAGAATGAAACCCCATTCGATAGTGATGCATCCAGGTCCCATGAATCGAGGCCTTGAGATTTCTTCTGAGAGTGCTGATAGTGCCCGTTCTGTAATCGTTGAGCAGGTGAAGAACGGGGTGAGCGTAAGAATGGCGATTTTGTACCTTCTGCTGGCAGGAAATCAAGATTTGGAGATTTCATTATGAGTGAGAAGCTTTTGATAAAAAATGGCACCCTGGTCGATGGAAGTAAAGCCAATATTCGCATCTCAGATGGCGTTATTACCGCCATTGATAGCACTGATGGAGTTCTTAAGGATGAACGGGTAATTGATGCAAAGGATTGCATTCTCTTGCCTGGCTTAGTTGATTTACATACCCACTTGCGCGAACCAGGCAAAGAGAGCGCCGAAACCGTTCTCTCTGGTTCGCAGGCAGCGGCCAGGGGCGGATACGTAGCGGTGAGCGCCATGGCCAATACAACTCCGGTCGCCGATAACGCCAGTGTTGTTGAGCATGTATTCAGACTTGGACAGAAAGCTGGCTTGGTCGATGTTTTTCCAATCGGGGCGGTCACGCAAGGACTTGGCGGAGTAAATCTCGCAGATATCGGTGCAATGGCAAACTCTGAAGCGCAAGTACGAGTATTTAGCGATGATGGGCATTGCGTATCAGATGCACTGGTGATGCGTCATGCGCTCGAGTACGTAAAAGGGTTTAACGGAGTGATCGCGCAACATGCGCAAGAACCAGCACTTACTCAAGGTTCACAGATGAATGAAGGAATAGTCTCTTCTCAATTGGGTCTCAAGGGTTGGCCGGCGATTGCAGAGGAAGCAATTATCGCTCGCGACATCCTACTTGCCGATTTTCTTCAAGCACGATTACATATTTGCCATGTAACGACCGCCGGTGGAGTTGAGATTATTCGTTGGGCTAAAGCCCGCGGGATTCAGGTAACCGCTGAGGTAACTCCACACCACCTCTTACTCACCGATGAGCTAGCAAGAAGTTATGACGCCGTGTATAAAGTCAATCCTCCATTACGCACTGAGCGCGATGTGATGGCACTTCGGGAGGCTTTAGTTGAAGGAGTCATTGATATTATTGCAACAGATCACGCACCGCATGGGACAGAAAGTAAAGAGTGCGAGTGGCAAGAAGCTGCCTTTGGCATGATCGGTCTGGAAACGGCGCTTCCGATAGTCAATCAAACTATGGTTCAGACTGGCCTTATGAACTGGGAGCAGGTAGCGCTGCGAATGAGTAAGACGCCAGCTCAAATTGGGCAATATCAGCAACACGGTCGCGATCTTGAAGCTGGTTCACCGGCTCATATCACTGTGATGAATCCAACCGCGACCTACCGGGTAGATCGTGACCTGGTTGCCTCTCGCAGCCGGAATACTCCCTTTCACGGGCGCGAGTTCCCAGGGATAATCACAACAACCATTTTTGATGGCCGGGTCACATTCGAAAGGGGCAAATAATGTCGCAAGCATTCTTTGTTCTCGATGATGGACGAATTTTCGAAGGTAAATCATGGGCTGCAACTGGTAAAACATTTGGTGAAGCTGTCTTTCAGACCGGCATGACTGGATATCAAGAGACACTTACCGACCCCTCGTATCACAAGCAAGTTGTTGTCATGACTGCGCCTCATATTGGTAACACAGGTGTAAATACCTTTGATAATGAATCTAGCAAGTACTGGGTTGCAGGTTTCGTTGTTCGTAACCCTTCTACCATAACCAGTAACTGGCGAAGTGAACGTGACCTCGAATCGGAACTTACCTCGCAAGGAGTTGTTGGAATTCAAGGTGTCGACACGAGAGCGATTACTCGCCATCTTCGTGATCGAGGAGCGATGAAGGTTGGGATTTTCTCGGGCGAGAATCTGACTCGAGAAGAGATGGTGACTGAGGTTCGTAAGCAGAGCGCGATGAACGGCGCCTACCTATCTGCCGATGTGTCGACTCCAACAAGTTACGTAGTAGCTGCACAAGGTGAAAAGAAATTTACTGTTGCTGCGATAGACCTTGGAATTAAGGGTGCAACTCCTAGAGCGATGAGTGAGCGTGGAATTGAAGTGCATGTGATGCCTTATAACGTAACGCTCGAGCAAATCTTGTTGGTGAAACCGGACGGAGTATTTCTATCCAATGGTCCGGGGGACCCCGCGACGATGACAGAGACCATCGATTTAGTGCGAGATGTTCTCTTGGAAGAGATCCCAATCTTTGGTATTTGTTTTGGCCATCAAATTCTGGGAAGAGCGCTTGGTTTTGGGACATATAAGTTGCAATTTGGTCATCGTGGAATCAATCAACCAGTGCTGGATAAACGAAGCGGAAAGGTAGAAATCACCGCTCATAACCATGGTTTCGCGCTAAAGGCGCCAACTGATTCGGGATTCACTACAGTCTTTGGTCCAGGACAGGTAACCCATATTTGCCTTAATGATGGCGTAGTTGAAGGAATTGAACTACTTGAACGGGGCGCGTTTAGTGTGCAGTACCACCCAGAGGCGGCAGCAGGACCTCACGATGCTTCGTATTTGTTTGATCAGTTTGTAGAAATCATGACTCGCTACCCGAGAACGGTGGCTACCCAATAATGCCTCGCGACAATTCGATTAAAAGTGTCCTAGTAATTGGTTCTGGACCGATCGTTATCGGTCAAGCATGTGAATTCGATTATTCAGGTACTCAAGCATGCCGAGTACTACGAGCTGAAGGAATTAGAGTTATCTTGGTTAACTCTAATCCAGCGACAATCATGACCGATCCTGAATTTGCTGATGCAACATATATCGAACCAATCACTCCTGAATTCATTGAACGCATCATCGCAAAAGAGCGGCCAGATGCGGTTCTGGCAACTCTCGGCGGGCAAACCGCACTCAACGCTGCAATCGGCCTCTTTCAGGCTGGAACGCTAGCTAAGTACAACGTAAAGTTAATCGGTGCCGATGTCGCAGCGATTGAACGTGGTGAGAATCGTGAACTCTTCCGAGCTATTGTCGAAAAAATTGGTGGCGAATCAGCTCAGTCAATTATCTGTCACTCAATAGATGAAGTTATGAGCGCAGCAGCGCAGTTAAGTTATCCAGTGGTCATTCGACCATCTTTTACTATGGGCGGTCTTGGTTCAGGAATCGCTTTCGATGAACCAACTCTTCGTCAGATAGCCGGCGCGGGTCTTTTACATAGTCCAACATCTGAAGTACTAATCGAAGAGTCGATCATCGGATGGAAAGAGTATGAATTAGAGGTTATGCGCGATCGAGCAGATAACGTTGTTATCGTGTGCAGCATCGAGAACATCGACCCGATGGGCGTTCATACTGGTGATTCAATTACTGTGGCCCCAGCGTTGACCTTAACGGATGTTGAGTTACAGAAACTCCGCAATTTATCGATCGATATTATCCGAGAAGTTGGGGTTGACACGGGTGGCTGCAATATTCAATTCGCAGTGAATCCCTATTCTGGTCGAATCATCGTAATTGAGATGAATCCACGTGTTTCGCGCTCGAGCGCCTTAGCTTCGAAAGCGACCGGTTTTCCGATTGCAAAAATTGCAACCAAGCTCGCTATCGGTTTTACCCTAGATGAGATCAAGAATGACATTACTCAGGTAACACCAGCTTCCTTCGAGCCGACCCTTGATTACATAGTCGTCAAGGCGCCTAGATTTGCCTTCGAAAAGTTTCAAGATGCTGATCCGCGCCTGACAACAACGATGAAGAGCGTGGGAGAAGCCATGGCTATCGGGCGCTCCTTCCCGGAAGCCTTAATGAAGGCGTTGCGTTCACTTGAACGTAAAGAGGCGACCTTTACCTTCCCGAAGAAATTCCCAGAGACCCAGAAGAACTCACTGCTTGAATCTATGAAAGTGCCTACTGAGTATCGACTCCAACAGGTGCAACTTGCTATGTGGTGTGGAGCGAGCATTGAGGAGATTTACGCAGCTACAAAAATCGACCGATGGTTCTTGAGCCAGATCGAGTTAATTAACCGTGAAGCCTCTGCCATCGCCGAGCTCGGCGGGCTCAGCGCGGAAGTACTTCAATCAGCGAAATCTTTGGGTTTCTCAGACTTGCAGATTGCACGCCTGCGGGGTGTAAGTGAAGAGGATGTTCGGAAAGCTCGACATCATGAAAATATTCGCCCGGTATATAAGACGGTAGATACCTGCGCTGCTGAATTTGAAGCATTTACTCCGTACCACTACTCGAGTTATGAAGAAGAGACCGAAGTTCGCCCTCGTACAAAGCCTGCCGTAATCATTTTAGGTAGTGGACCTAACCGAATTGGTCAAGGAATTGAGTTTGATTATTCATGTGTGCACGCATCATTTATTCTGCGTCAGGCGGATTACGAAACAATTATGATCAATTGCAATCCTGAGACTGTTTCAACGGATTACGACACAAGTCATCGCCTTTACTTTGAACCACTTACGTTAGAAGATGTCTTAGAAGTTGTTCACGCCGAGACGCTTGCTGGCCCAGTCCTGGGAGTTATCACTCAGCTCGGGGGACAGACACCTCTGGGTCTAGCTGCCGGTCTTAAGGCTGCCGGAGTAACGATTCTCGGCACGAGTCCGGAGGCTATTAATTTAGCGGAAGAGCGTGGTGCATTCGGCCAAGTGCTAGCGGAACAAGGACTTACCGCTCCTGAATTCGGGATGGCTGCAACCGAGTTAGAAGCGCAAACGATCGCGCAACGAATCGGTTACCCAGTTCTTGTTAGGCCAAGCTTTGTGCTGGGTGGTCGCGGTATGGAGATTGTTTATGACAATGAAGCACTTGCCTCGTTCATAGCTCGCGCGACCGATATCACTCCAGACCACCCAGTTCTTGTAGATAGATTCTTGGATTCCGCAATCGAATTAGATGTAGATGCACTTTTCGATGGCGAAGAGCTTTTCTTGGGTGGCATTATGGAACATATTGAAGAGGCGGGAATTCATTCAGGTGACAGCGCCTGCGTTCTGCCAGCGATGACTATTTCGGCCGAACAGCGAACTGCGATTCGAGAAGCGACCTTGAAGATTGCGCAGGGCGTTGGTGTTCGCGGCTTAATCAATATCCAATTTGCGATGGCAGATAAAGTTTTATATGTGCTTGAAGCAAATCCTCGAGCCTCACGTACAGTCCCATTTGTTAGTAAAGCCACCGGTGTTCCATTGGCGAAAGCGGCCGCCCGTATTTCACTCGGAGCAACAATCGCCCAACTGCGATTGGAATCGCTCTTGCCGCAAACGGGAGACGCAGTTGCAAGGGGAATCAGCGTCAAAGAAGCGGTACTGCCGTGGAATCGATTTAGACGAGTCGACGGTCGAGGAGTAGACGCCGTACTGGGACCAGAGATGCGCTCTACTGGTGAAGTTATGGGTATCGCAGATAATTTTGGGGAGGCCTATGCCAAATCTCAGATCAGTTCTTTTGGCCCGCTGCCTAAATCAGGGACAGTGTTTATCTCGTTAGCAGATAAAGATAAACCAGCAGGAATTGAACCTGCTCGCAAATTGGCAGAACTTGGCTTCACCTTATTGGCAACGGATGGAACTGCTCGAGTTTTAGAAGAAGTAGGTGTGAGTGTGGTGCGGGTGCGTAAGAATTCTGAAGGCACTGGTCCGCTGGGCGAGAAGACGATTGTGGAAATGCTCAACGCCGGAACCGTGCAACTCGTGATCAATACTCCAGTCGGACGCGGAACACGCGCAGATGGATGGGCGATTCGAACTGCTTCGGTCCAACGTTCAATTCCGATCATCACAACAACTTCTGGTTTTAGCGCAGCGGTTGAAGGCGTTAAAGCGCTACGTACGGGAGACCTACCAGTTCAATCAATTCAGGAATGGCTTAAATAGCGATGGTAAGTATTAACAAAGGCGCAACTCAGCAAATTTCGACCATTATTTCCAATAAACGTGTGGGTGCCTACCATCAGATTCATATCAATGTTGGCGAAATAGTAAAAAGTTGTAGACCTGGAAACTTCGTCGCAATCAGTGTGGGTGGCGACTCTTCCAGAATGATCCTTCGAAGAGCATTTGCAATCTCGCGCGTCTCGGAGAGTTCTCAGTACGGCGGAACTATGGAGTTAATAGTTGCTCCACACGGTGCTGGCTCGAGGTGGTTATGTTCACAAATCGAAGGCGCAGAGCTCGACATAGTCGCGCCACTGGGAACATCTTTTGGAATTCCGACAGAACCTATCAACGCGCTCCTTATAGGTGGGGGTTACGGATCTGCTCCACTCTTTGGACTGGCAGATGTTCTTAAATCGCGTGCATGCAAAGTTGATATGTTGCTGGGAGCTAGTAACGGTTCAAAAATCTATGCCCCAATGGAGGGTAAGAGATCGGTTAACTCGCTTAAGATTTATACTGAAGATGGTTCAATGGGTGAAACCGGTCGTGTGACCGAGTCACTTTTAGAAATCGTTGCGAATCGAAATATTGACGTGATCTATTCATGTGGCCCGATGGGAATGTTACGGGCTATCACTGAGTTGGTAGCTAATACTGAGGTCATTCATCAATGCGCGGTCGAGGAAGCTATGGCTTGTGGCATAGGAATTTGCATGACCTGTGTACTCCCTATTCGAAATGAGGATGAATCGACATCGATGCTTCGCTCATGTATCGATGGACCCGTGATGGATGGTTCTCGTGTCCAATGGGATTTAGTTGGTCAAATACCTGAGGTTCACCAATGACGCTTCCAGTTGATATGTCGACCACGCTCGCGAACGCATGGTTTCCAACTCCAATCTTTACCGCTAGCGGCTGTGCCAGCAGCGGTAAAGAGTTAGCGCAATTTTTTCCACTGAAAGATGTGGGAGCTATTGTCACGAAATCAGTGATGACCAAGCCTCGTCATGGTCGTCCGACGCCAAGGATGGCTGAGACTCCTTCGGGAATGCTCAATTCGATTGGACTGCAAGGTCCCGGTATTGATTCCTTCTTAGCTAATGATGTGCCGTGGTTGCTGGAGCAGAAAGCGCGCGTGATCGTTTCGATAGCCGGAGAAACGATAGAAGAGTATTCCACCCTTGCTCGCAAGCTCAGATCCGTATCCGGGATCAGCGCTGTTGAAGTAAATATTTCCTGTCCGAATGTAGAGAACCGTGGCTTGGTATTTGCATGTGATCCTGATGCATCACGTCGGGTGATAGATGGGGTTCGCAAAACTATCGGCGGGGAACTACCGATCATTGCAAAATTATCACCCGATGTAACCAATCTTCCGGAGATTGCTAAGGGAGTAGTTGATGCTGGAGCAGATTCGCTTGCCTTAATAAATACAGTTTTAGGAATGGTTATTAATCTAGAGACAATGAAACCGCATCTTGGCGGGAAAACGGGCGGTTTATCCGGTCCAGCCATTCGTCCGGTCGCAGTCAGGGCCATTTACCAAGTACATGCGGCGCTCCCGCAGATTCCAATCTTGGGCATGGGCGGAGTTGCATCGGGGCGTGACGCACTTGAGTTAATACTTGCCGGTGCATCAGGAGTATCGGTAGGAACTGCAAGTTTTGGAAATCCAACTGCGCTCATATCAATCCAAAATGAATTGCGTGACCTCCTTGCAGCGCGAGGTTTTGCAACTCTGAAACAAGCGATTGGTTACGCACACCGGGATGAGAAACCATGAAGGCTCCAATAGTTCTGGCAGTCGATACCCCAGATCTGGATATTGCCCAGAAATGGATAGAGGCAACTCGCGACTACATCAGTGTCTACAAACTGGGATTGGAATTCTTTCTTACCTTTGGCCATGCAGGTGTTGAGCGGATTAGATCGGTAACCGATGCTGATATTTTTCTTGATTTAAAATTGCACGATATTCCACATACTGTGGGGGCTGCAGCTTCAGCAATTGAATCTTTAACTCCACGTTTCTTAACGGTTCACGCTTCGGGTGGTAGGGCGATGATTAGTGCGGCGGTGAGTGCAGTTCCAAAGACAGATGTCACGGCAGTAACAATCTTGACATCGTTATCGGAAGAAGAACTCTTCGAGATTGGATTTGCCAATAGCGCGCTGGAGAGCGCGGTCGCGTTAGCCACTATGGCAGTTACAGCGGGAGCGAAAGCTATTGTCTGTTCGCCGCTTGAGATATCAGCTATTCGTTCCGCCGTGGGTGATCTTCCAAAGATTATTACACCCGGTGTTAGGCCGGCAGGTAAGAGTGGCGGTGATGATCAGAAAAGAGTAATGACACCTCGCGCCGCGATCTCTGCGGGTGCTTCTTATGTTGTTATTGGTCGTCCCATCACTCAAGCGTGGAGTGACGGCGCAAAGGCTATGACCTCTGCGGCACGAATGATCTCCGAAGAGATACTCCAGTAACTTTGCAACCATGGCAGTCCCACCGCAATTAACGCCGGCCGAACGGGCTGCCGCCTTGGCCAAGGCTAAGGCTGCTCGCCAGGAGCGTGCGCAGGTTAAGTCGCAGATTAAGAGAGGCGAGATTTCTATTGCAGAAGTGGTTGCTTTAGCAGGCACCAGCAAAGCAATTGCGAAGATGCGCGTCTTAGAAATGGTTGAATCAAAGAGTGGAGTGGGTAAAATTCGCGGAAAGGCGTTGTTGGAAAAGCTCGAGATTTCTAGCACGAGAAGAATTCAAGGCCTTGGACGTTATCAACGATCAGCGCTATTAAAGGAATTTGAATTGCCAACTTCACCACAGATAGGCAAACTGATTGTTCTCTCTGGTCCCGGGGGAGTAGGTAAGAGCACTATCGCAAAGAGACTCAAAGAAGTTTCGGACTTTGTTGTTATTGTTTCGGCGACAACTAGACCGGCTCGTTTCAATGAATCAGCCGGTGTTGACTATCACTATTTAACTAATGAAGAGTTTGATCGAGCGATTGAAGATAATCACTTTCTTGAATGGGCCGAATTCGCTGGTGCGCGATACGGAACACCACGCGCGCCAGTGGATCTAGCTTTGGCCGAGGGAGATAACGTTCTATTAGAGATTGAAATTGAGGGTGCGAAACAGGTGAAAGCGAAGATTCCGCAAGCCCTTCTAGTTTTTCTCGAACCACCTAGTTGGGAAGAGTTAGTCTCTAGATTAGAAGGACGTGGCACCGATAGCATCGAGCGGCGAGCAGCCCGACTGGCTCTGGCACAGGAAGAGCTTGCGGCAGCCTCGTTTTTTGACAAGGTCCTAGTAAATGACGAGGTCGAGAAGGTGGTCGCAAGCCTGATAGAATTCGCATCTGCCTAGTTAGGCCAAGAATTGATTGTAAGGAGTACACATGAGTGCACATATGGACGGAATCACAAATCCACCTATCGACGAACTTCTCGATAAGGCCGGCTCTAAGTACTCGCTAGTTCTATATGCAGCGAAGCGAGCACGTCAGATTAACGCGTACTACTCTCAACTTGGCGAAGGCCTCCTTGAATATGTAGGTCCACTGGTCGACACGCACGTGCACGAGAAGCCGTTGTCGATTGCACTTCGCGAAATTAACGAAGGTTTACTGACAATCGAAAATCTAGAGCCGACTGCTTAATTCGCTCTGAGATAGTCATGCAAGGACACGGTCGCGAAGTAATTCTCGGCGTCGGCGGTGGAATAGCGGCGTATAAATCCTGTGACTTGTTGCGTCGCCTACAAGACTGCGGTTTCTTAGTCACGGTGGTTCCAACACCATCTAGCTTGAACTTCGTCGGTGCTGCAACATGGGAGGCGCTATCCGGTCGAACTGTCACGACCGAAGTCTTCGAAAGTGTTGAAGAGGTTCGACATGTCTCGCTAGCAAAGAAGGCAAATTTCATAGTCATCGCACCAGCTACCGCCGATCTGATTGCTCGAATAGCTGCAGGGCGTGCCGATGATTTACTCACAAATGTGATTCTCGCGGCTGACGTTCCGGTTTTGATTATCCCGGCGATGCATCCGCAGATGTGGAACGATCCGGCCACAACGAGCAATGTACGGCTCTTGCGTGAGCGTGGATTTAGCATCCTAGAACCTGAAGTAGGTGCCTTAACAAGTGGAGATATCGGTAAGGGGCGATTTCCGGATACTGCGAAGATCCTAGAAGCCTTCGCCGAGATCATCGATATTAGGTCAGATTATCTCGGCAAGAAGGTGTTGGTCACTGCAGGTGGAACTCGCGAGCAGATTGATCCCATTCGTTTCATTGGTAATCAATCTTCCGGTAAGCAAGGGTATGCCGTTGCGTTACAGGCGCTGCGCAGAGGTGCAGAAGTTGTACTGGTATCAGCGAACGCGACACTGCCAGACATTGAAGGAGTACGCACAATCCATGTAGAAAGTGCAGCACAGATGCATGAGGCCGTGCGCAATGAGTTTTCTGGTTGCGATTTACTTGTTATGGCAGCTGCAGTAGCTGATGCGCGACCCGCTACAGTCAATAGTGGCAAGATAAAGAAAGGCGATTTCTCCAGCATTGAACTCGCCGAGAACGTAGATATCTTGAAGAGCTTGAATCAAGTTAAATCCGATCAAGTTGTTGTGGCATTCGCTGCCGAGACTTCTCATGATGATGCTTCCGCGGTTGCCAAGATGCACTCCAAGGGAGCCGATATTCTCTACCTCAATGATGTCTCAGGGGGAGATATCTTCAATAGTGAGACCACATATGGCGAGATATTCCTAAAATCCGGCGAACGTGTACAAGTGGCCAAAACCACCAAAGACACGCTCGCGCAGGAACTACTCGACCACGCCTTACATCAGTTAGGTTTATCCAATGTCTAAGCGCCTATTTACCTCAGAATCAGTTACCGAAGGCCATCCAGATAAGATTGCAGATCAGATTTCTGATGCAATCCTCGATTCACTTCTGGCACAAGACCCATCAAGTCGAGTAGCTGTAGAAACTCTCATTACAACCGGTCAGGTACATGTTGCAGGTGAAGTGACGACCAATGGTTATGCAGATGTGATGGGAATAGTTCGCGACACCGTAATCGGAATCGGATATGACTCCTCGGCAAAGGGATTCGATGGAAATAGTTGCGGAGTTTCAATCTCGATCGGTCAACAATCTCCGGATATTGCACAAGGTGTAGATGACGCTTTTGAACACCGGGTTACCTTGGCGGTAGACCCGCTCGATTTGCAAGGAGCAGGCGACCAGGGACTGATGTTCGGTTATGCCTGTGATGACACGAAGGAATTGATGCCACTTCCTATCTGGTTGGCGCATGAACTGGCGCAGCAGTTATCTAAGGTGAGAAAGTCTGGTGGCCTTCCATATCTTCGCCCTGATGGTAAGACTCAGGTAACAATCGAGTATGACGGTGATAAGGCGATAACACTAGACACTGTCGTTATCTCGAGCCAGCACGCTGAGGAAGTTGATGTAGCCGGACAGCTCACATCTGAAGTCATTGCCCAGGTTATCGATCCGGTTTTAGCGAAGATTGATTTACCTCGTAAAGATATGCGAATTCTCATTAATCCAACGGGCCGCTTCGTCATTGGTGGACCTATGGGTGATGCGGGTCTTACTGGTCGCAAGATTATTGTGGATACTTACGGCGGAATGGCTCGTCACGGAGGTGGCGCTTTTTCTGGAAAAGATCCGTCAAAGGTGGATCGTTCTGCAGCTTATGCCATGCGTTGGGTCGCTAAGAATGTTGTTGCCGCTGGACTGGCACGTAGATGTGAAGTTCAAGTTGCGTATGCAATCGGTAAGGCGCAACCGGTTGGCGTATTTGTAGAAACCTTTGGAACTGAAAGCGTTCCAGTACAGAAGATTCAGGATGCGGTAACGTCGGTATTCGATCTCCGTCCGGCGGCGATTATTCGCGACTTAAACTTGAAGCGTCCAATCTATTCTCAAACTGCTGCCTATGGCCACTTCGGTCGCGAACTTCCTAATTTCACATGGGAAGCCACTAATCGCGTATCCGAATTGCAGGCAGCTGTTAAATAGGTCAACTGCAGACGTGGCACTGACAAGGCCACTGCGTCTTAAACGCGAAGTCGCCCAAACTCAACCTGGTCCTAGTACAACAGATAGACCCGTAGCGCGGGTCTGGGTTGATAACGGGGTATTTCATTTAGATCAGTCTTTCGATTACTTGGTTCCTGATGATCTCGATTCATCAATAAAAATCGGAGTTAGGGTTCAAGTTCCATTTAATGGAAGAGAGTGCGAAGCTTTAGTTCTAGGTCGTTCTGAAAAGACTTCCGGAATGAAGTTGAAGAGCATCGATAAGGTTATTTCTGCTGTACCTGTTGCATCCCAACGCTCACTTGATTTAATTGAGAGCGTTGCCAGCAGATGGGCTTGTCATCCGTTTGACGTGATCCGCTCGGCGATTCCGCCACGTGTTGCTGGTGTTGATAAAAAACAGTCGCCAACTGATGTACCCACAGTTGATTTTCCCTCATCAAGCCGGGAGTATCTTCAATTGCCCGCTTTTCAGGATCCCTTCGAGATACTCGCGAAGTTCCTGAAGAAATCAGTGAAGCAAGGTTCAGTGCTAGTCATAGTGCCGGAAGCAAAATCGATTCATCGACTTCAATCTCGGATTCCAGACGCGCTGGTTCTTGGATCAGAGCTATCGCGCAGCGAGCGATATGAAAATTTTCTTAGGGCTCGTACTGAATTCAACCAGGTAATTATCGGTACCCGCAGTGCAGTTTTCGCGGATGTTCCAGACTTGGCTGCAATGGTGATCTTCAATGAATCCTCAGAGCTTTTTTACGAAGTTCGTTCTCCAGGATGGAACGCCCGGGACGTAGCTATTCTTCGGGCTCGACAGGAGAACATCTCGCTTCATTTTTTGGGGTATAGCCCGAGTGCTGAGGTTGCGCGATTGATTGATATTGGCTGGTTTACTTATCGCGCAGCTAGAAGCAAGGTAAAGGTCCTCACTTTTCAACAAGAGTTCTCAGAACTACTTCCTGGTCGAATCATCCAGGAATTACGTTCGCTGATAAAGAATGGGCCAATTCTCTTCATCGCCCCGCGAAAGGGTTATTCGCAAGCGATTAGCTGTAGCCATTGCCGAAATATTTCAATCTGTGAATGTGGCGGTCGGCTAGAGCAGAGAAGTGCAGCAGGTCCTATCACTTGTTCGCTATGTCCGAATGTATTTTCTGATTGGGTATGTAGATTCTGTGCTGGAGTGCGACCTTTCCTGCTGAATAGGGGAAGTGAGCGTTTCGCCCAGGAGATCGGCAAAGCGCTACCTGGTGTTGTCATCACCCTTTCCGAAGGAGAGAAGTTTATTGATGATGCCCAGATTAGTTCGGGAGTAGTAATTGCTACGCCAGGGTCGGCGCCAATGGCGATTCAAGGTTATTCGGCAGTTGTTATTCTTGATGGTGAGAGTCTTTTAAATCAATCAGATCTACGAGGTCAGGAGAGGGCTCGCGAAATATTCTTCAGCAATCTTTCGCTGTTGCGAAGTACTGGTACTGCGCTGCTGGTGGTGAATCACTCTAATCCGATTGTGGGCGCTCTCTCTTCTTGGAAACCGTCGTTGATTTCGTTGCGTGAGTTGAGAGATAGGGAAGAGGCAGCGCTACCCCCTTATGTTCGCTGCGTATCACTCGACATTGATGAATCTGAGGCTTCAACACTGACTCGAGCGCTCGGTAAATCTCGGCAGGAGGGGCGACTCCCAGACTCCACGAGAATTTTGGGACCTTCTACTATGAGCAATGGGTTGGCGAGAATTCTCTTATTAACACCGCTTGTGGATGGTCAGGCTCTGATTGCACTTATTCATGAGTTTCAGAGACGGCGCAGTGCAACCAGGAAGAAGTTAGCCGCTGTACGAGTTGATCCATATTCGCTCTCCCGATAGGTAAGATTGCTACATGACGATCAAAGAAATTCGCCACTTTGGGGATCCGGTGCTCATTACTCCGGCGAGTGAAGTGGTCACCTTTGATAAGGAGCTCCGTAAGCTTGTAAAAGATTTAACCGAGACCATGTTGGATGCACCTGGGGCAGGACTTGCTGCACCGCAGATCGGAGTTCCACTAAGAGTCTTCGTGTGGGACGTTGATGAAGCGATAGGCCATCTAATAAATCCCACCCTTGATCTCAGTGAAGAGATGCAGGATGGAGATGAAGGATGCCTAAGTTTCCCTGAGCTGGTATATCCCACCCCGCGCGCATTTCGAGCAGTTGCTAAGGGATTCACTATGCATGGCGAGCCAATCACAGTTGAGGGAACAGAGCTGCTAGCTAGAGCTCTGCAGCATGAGACCGACCATCTCAACGGTGTTTTGTTTATCGATCGATTATCAGAAGAGAATCGAAAATTAGCTATGAAAGAGATTCGTGAATCTGAATGGTTCGGATTGGCAGGTGAATCTGGAGCTAACCCAACAATCAAGGTTTCACCTCACAGCCTCTTCGGTCAAGAGACCCGCGGATCTGGTTTTTAATTGCGCATCGTAATTGCAGCTACACCAGAGGTAGCAATCCCATCTCTCGATGCAATTCTTGAATCCGAACATGAACTGATATGGGTTATTACCCCTCCAGACAGACCAGCTGGTAGAGGGCTGACACTAACGGAGTCACCGGTTTCGCAATGGGCACGCAACAAGAATGTGACTACGCACAAGCCTGAGCGAGATGCTGATTTACGCCCATTTATCTCGGGCGTCGATTTACTGATCACTATTGGCTACGGTGTTATCTTGACGAAAGATGTTTTTAATACTCCGAAATTTGGTTCACTAAATCTTCACTTTTCGCTCTTACCTAGATGGCGAGGCGCAGCTCCAGTGCAGCGCGCAATAGAGGCTGGCGATTCTGTCTCGGGAGTAACAGTTTTTGCTTTAGATGAAGGAATGGATACCGGACCTATCTATACTCAAATGAGATTCGCCTTAGATTCGGATATCAATAGCGACGAACTCTTTAAGGAGCTCACTGACTTAGGAGCGCAGGCGTTGCTCCAATCCTTATCCGAGATTGAAGCAGGAAAAAAACCGACTGCACAAAAAAACACGGAAGCTACCCGGGCCCTGAAACTTAGCAAGGAAGAGGGCCGCATCGATTGGAATTCTCCAGCCGACGTCATATCGCGCAAAGTACGCGCTTTCACTTCTACACCAGGTGCATGGACCGAATTTCGTGGAACTAATGTAAAGATCGATTCTCCCATTGTGACCGAACTGGAAATCAAGCCCGGGGAGATACAGTTTGTGGATAAGAAGTTATTTGTGGGAACGACAACACGTGCGCTTGAAATTGGATATGTGACTCCGCAAGGGAGGGCTCGAATGACAGCGCCACAATGGGCTAATGGCGCTCGAATTACCGCAGGTGAAATCTTTGGTTAAGGCCCGTAGAGATAGTTTCAAATCGCCTAAGCCTGATGCGCCCAGAGTCCTAGTTTTTGATTTGTTGACTGAAGTTAATCGCAAGGGCGGGTATTCAAATCTCTTGCTCCCGCAGGCGCTGTCTGCCTCGAATTTCGAAGCGCGCGATAAGGGCTTTGTTACAGAACTACTCTACGGAACTCTTCGTATGCAAGGGCGCCACGATTACATTCTGGCGCAAGTAGCTGACAGACCACTCTCCGAGGTGGATTCTGGCATCGTAGATATTTGCAGAATGGGTGTTCACCAGCTCTTTGAGATGCGGGTGGCTACGCACGCGGCTGTGTCAGCTACGGTCGAATTGGCACGTAAGGTAATCGGAGAGTCAAAGGCTTCATTTGTTAATGCAATTTTACGTAAAGTGAGTGCAAAAACTTTATCCGAGTGGTTGCAGCCGCTGGCTACAGTTTCGGATCCAATCACACGGCTATCCGTTCAGTACTCGCACCCGGAATGGATTGTTTCTGCCTACTTCGACCTATTGAAAGATATCGAACGTGTGGAGCAAGAACTAGTAGCCAATAATGTTCCGGCGTCACCCACCTTGGTAGCGTGGCCAGGTGATTCCACTCAAGCTGATTTAGTAGAAGTTGGCGGGATAGCTACTGAGTATTCTCCTTATGGCGCTCGTTTTGAGGGAGCTCCAGGTTCATTAGAGATAATTAGACATCGCAAGGCCGGTGTTCAGGATGAAGGTTCCCAACTGGTGGCACATATTTTTGCTACAGCCGTCCATGATGCCGCCTCAATACTTGATTTATGCGCTGGCCCCGGAGGTAAGGCTGCGCTCTTGGCCCATCTTGCAAATGTGAATGGACAGGATTTCACTGCCAATGAAATTTCAGAGCCTAGGGCAAAACTGGTTAAGAATGTTATTGGCAAATTTAACTGTCAGGTTGGTGATGGAAGGGAAATTGCAAAGTTAGGAATGACGTACGATGCGATTCTTGCCGACGTACCTTGTACCGGACTCGGGGCTCTTCGCCGTCGACCTGAAGTGAGATGGCGTCGTACTGTCCAAGATTTAAGAGGATTACTGGAACTCCAGCGGGAACTATCGGATTCAGCTATCTCTGTACTTAATCCTGGGGGAGTCTTTGGGTATGCGACATGTAGTCCTCATTTTTCGGAGACCTCCGGTGAAGTTTTGAGAATTCTGAAAGATCACCCGGAGTTAGAGCAGATTGAGATAACTCAATTCCTGCCCGATAACCTATATGGTGCAGTTCGGGATAAATCGCTATCGCTATGGACCAGCCAGCATGGAACTGATTCAATGTTCTTGTCTCTATTTCGTAAGTCAAGTTAATCTATGACCATGTCACAAGATATCCGTATTACTCCTAGTATCTTGAATGCGGATTTCACCCGTTTAGATGAGGAAATATCAAAGATCTCCCGCCAGAGTGATCTTATTCATCTAGACATTATGGATGACATTTTCGTTCCAAATAGAACTTTCGATTTTGCGAGCGCATCAAAGATTATTTCTAACTGCCCGATCCCAGTCGATGCTCACCTGATGGTTGCTGATGTTGATTCAATAGCAGTTCAATATGCCGAGGCGGGCGCCGCCAGTGTGACTATCCATGTTGAAGCGGCGCATGACATCGGCGCGACCCTCAAGGAGATAAGACGTCAGGGCGCACGAGCAGCAATGGCTTTGAAGCCCGGAACTTCGATTGAGGAGTACAGCGATTATTTCGACCTCGTTGATATGGTCTTGATCATGACAGTTGAACCCGGTTTTGGTGGACAAGCCTTTATGGAGCAGATGATGCCTAAGGTTCGGGCCACAAGAAAGCTGATTGGTAATAGACCTATTTGGCTTCAAGTCGATGGCGGAATCTCTTCAACGACGATAGAGATGGCGCACGAAGCAGGTGCAGATACATTTGTGGCCGGAAGCGCCGTCTTTAAGGCAGAAGATCCTGGATTAATGGTGGAACAGTTGCGTAGGCAAGTTTCAATCGACTAATTGTGCATCCGACCTCCCGACCTCTCTAGTAAAGTAGCGCTATGAAAACCTTCGACGCGCTGTGGGATGAGTTATCACAAAAGCTTTCTAATCGAACAGAAGACTCTGGAACCGTCGCGGCAGTCGAGGCTGGGGTTCATACAATCGGGAAGAAAATAATCGAAGAGGCAGGCGAAGTATGGCTCGCTGCCGAACATGAATCTGATGAGGCACTCGCGCAGGAGATAAGTCAACTTCTCTATCATCTGCAAACTCTCATGCTTGCAAGAGGCCTTACGCCTACTGATATTTACAAATACCTTTAATACATTCGGACACAACGGGGAGATTAATGTTAAGAATCGCGGTTCCGAATAAGGGCTCACTCGCTGATGCTTCGATCGAAATATTGAAGGAGGCTGGCTATCGTCAGCGCACTGATTCCAGAGATCTAGTTCTTATTGACACAGCCAATGGCGTTGAGTTCTACTACTTGCGTCCACGAGATATCGCTATCTATGTCGGGTCGGGCGAGTTAGAGGCTGGCATTACCGGTCGCGACCTACTTATTGATTCGGGTGCAAGTGCTCGTGAAATTCTTTCATTGGATTTCGGAGCTTCAACCTTTAGATTTGCCGGTCCAGTTCAGGAAAAACTATCGCTGAATTCAATCTCTGGAAAGAGAGTAGCAACAGCATATCCAGGTCTGGTCGAGAAGCACTTGGCGGATTTAAAGATCTCTGCCGACGTGGTGCGACTCGATGGAGCAGTAGAGAGCAGTGTCCGGCTCGGAGTAGCCGATGTGATTGCGGATGTCGTGAGTACCGGAAACACACTGCGACAAGCCGGTCTTGCAGTATTTGGTGATCCCATTCTGGTTTCGGAAGCAATTCTGATTACCGGAAACTCAACCTCCATACCGGCCGAGCTGGAGATTCTAATTCGTCGATTACAGGGCGTCGTAACTGCGCGCCAATATGTTCTCCTTGACTATGACATTCCGAAAGCAAGTGTTGATAAAGCCTGTGCGATTACACCAGGTCTAGAGTCGCCAACGATTTCACCATTGCAGAAGCCCGATTGGGTTGCAGTTCGAGCTATGGTCTTGCGAAAAGATACCAACAGATTGATGGATGAACTTTGGGCCCTTGGTGCTCGAGGAATTTTGGTCACTGACATACATGCTTGCCGACTCTAATTATTTACGAGTCGCGCCAGCTTCTTCAATCTCTTCGCGGGTAATTCCCAAGAGATAGAGGACTGAATCCAAGTAGGGCGCGCTTACAGAACTATCAGCAGCAGCTTTTACGGCTGGCTTTGCGTTAAATGCTATTCCCATGCCAGCGATTGCAATCATGTCGAGATCATTTGCACCATCGCCGATTGCAATTGTTTGTTCAAGTTCTACACCTACCGCTTCTGCGAATTGACGTAAGGCGCTTGCTTTGCCAGCACGATCGATTATCTCGCCAGTGGTCTTGCCGGTAAGTACTCCATCGACAATCTCTAGCGTGTTCGCCCGGTAGTGAGCAATTCCAAGATCCAGCAAAATGGGCTCAATAACTGCAGTGAAGCCACCTGAAACAACGGCAACACTGTGACCCAACTTGTGAAGGGTTTCAATGAGTGTGCGAGCTCCAGGAGTGAGCTCAATCTGGTTCCGAACATCGTTAATTACACTTTCCGGAAGGCCCGCCAGGAGTGCGACTCGGGCGGTCAGGCTCTCTGCGAAATCTATCTCGCCACGCATCGCACGAACCGTAATCTCTTTAACCTGCTCTTCCACACCAGCATGAGCGGCAAGTAGCTCAATTACTTCCTGCTGAATGAGTGTCGAGTCAACATCTAGCACTACCAATTTTTTAGCCCATCTCATTAATCCGCCAGGAGAGACTGCGATATCAATTGAATACTCATTAGATACCGTCGCCAGCGTAGTACGAAGCGAGGTGGTGTTAGCGCCAGAGACGGTGAATTCAATTGATGTTATGGGATAGCTAGCGGTGCGGTGAATTCGCTCAATATTTCCAGACTCTTGAGATATCGCATCGGCTACTGCCGCGATAGCGCGTGGGTGTAAATCGCTAGCCAAGATAACGACATGAACAAGACCCTTTTTTACCGCGAGAATTTCCCCTTCTTGAACTCCAAAAGAAGTCGCTATATCAACGGATAAGTTATTGGCACACTCATTAAGGTCACTCTCGATCGCTTCAGCATGATCGGGATTGCATGAGATTAGAGCAGTGAGGATGAGCCGTTCTCGAATGACTACCTGCTCAATATCCAGGATTGTGATTGAAAAAGGAGCCAAAGTCTCGAAGAGCGCCTTTGTAATGCCGGGGGAGTCGACGCCAGAAACCAGAATTAGACCTGTGTAATGACTATTCGCAACGCTCACGAGGTCAGGTTATCGCGAATCACGTTCACTTCGTTCGCAATTTGCGAGTGATTTACAGATAGACGATATATCTTTTGACACCTATGAGCAGTAATCGCGTTCTCGAGCTACGTGACGTCGTTGTACGACGGGGCGATAAGAACATTCTCGGTCCACTTAATTTCGCAATATCCGCGGGCGAGCGATGGGTGGTCTTAGGACCTAACGGTGCGGGAAAATCGACTCTGCTCCAGATCCTGGCGACCAGAATGTTTCCATCCGCTGGCTCAGTTTTTCTGCTTGAAAAAGAGATGGGAAAAGTTGATGTCTGGGACTTACGGACGCGAATAGGTATTTGTGGCGCTCTGATTTCGGAAGATATTCCTTACGATGAAAAAGTTCGCGATGTTGTGTTGACCGCGGCGTATGCAATCATCGGTAGATGGAATGAAGCTTATGACCTCTGGGATGAATCGCGAGCGGTGGCACTTTTAACCACTTTTGGTGTCCGCGATCTGGCAGATCGTCAATATGGAACCCTTAGTGAAGGTGAACGGAAACGAGTTCAGATTTCCAGAGCGTTGATGGCGGATCCGGAGTTACTGCTACTAGACGAACCTGCGGCGGGACTTGATTTGGGAGGTCGGGAAGATTTACTAAAGCGATTCTCAATCTTCGCCTCTGATCCTCTCGCTCCGGCGTCAATCTTGGTTACCCATCACATCGAAGAAATTCCAGCAGGTACTACGCACGCACTGATTCTCAAAGATGGTTTGGTTGCAGTGTCAGGACCGATTTCTGAGGTGATAACTTCAGAGCACATGTCTAACATCTTTGAGCTTCCGATGGAGGTTTCTCATGACGGGTCGCGTTTCTTTGCCCGTGCACTCTAGTTGGAGGAACATCCTGGATCCGCTGTCTTTCGATATTGATAAAATACTAAATTCGGTTTCTGATCAAGAGATTGCGCCAACTGCAGATCGAATCTTTGCAGCCTGCGAATTGGATTTAGCGAAAGTTAAATGTGTCATCGTCGGCCAGGACCCATATCCAACCCGTGGAAATGCAAATGGATTGGCCTTCTCGCTTAACCCGAATATTTCGCCGCTTCCAGCCTCACTTCGGAATATTTTCACCGAACTGGTTAATGACGTGGGTGGTACTTATCCCAAGTCCGGTGATCTCAGCACCTGGCGCGACCAAGGTGTTCTCTTATTGAACCGTGTTTTGACAACGCAAGTTGGTGAAAGCAATGCACATGTAAGTATCGGCTGGCAGCAGATAACTGCTGCAATTGCGAAAGCCGCGGCTGACGTGGGCGCTATTGGGGTGCTCTGGGGTAAGAGCGCACAGGAGCTTTCCTACCTCTTCACTCACAGGATTGAAGGTGTTCATCCAAGTCCGTTAAGCGCATATCGCGGTTTCTTTGGCAGTAAGCCTTTCTCAAGAGTAAATCAAGATCTTGAGCGTCGCGGGATTGAGCCTATTGATTGGTCCCTAGATTGATTCGTTCTTGAAAAGAAACTGGGGCCCACATCGCGAGATGTGGGCCCCAGTTGGTAAGAAGTTACTTATCCAATCCAAGCATTTATTGGAGATGATAAGAAGTAGATCATGAAGAGACCGGAGACAAGGAGAAGTAACGGATGTACTTCCTTACGACGTCCTTGAACCACACGAATAACAACGTGAGTAACGAAGCCAGCGCCGATACCCACTGAGATGTTGTATGTGAATGGCATCAAGATAATAGTAAGGAATGCAGGAATACCAATTCCCAAATCATCCCATTCAATGTTCTTGACTTGCCCCATCATTAAGAAGCCGACAATGATAAGTGCCGGAGTAGCTGCCTCATAAGGGATAATGGCAATAAGAGGTGCTAGGAATGTTGTCAGCAAGAACGCAATTCCTGTAACGATTGATGCAAGACCGGTGCGGGCACCTTCTCCTACGCCAGAAGCAGATTCAATGTAGCTCGTGTTTGAAGATATTCCAGCAGCTCCACCAGCGGCAGCTGCTATTGAGTCAACGACAAGAATCCGGTTAGCTCCTTGAACATTGCCGTCCTTATCTACCAATCCGGCCTGATTTCCGATAGCAGTCATCGTTCCCATGGTGTCGAAGAAATCTGCGAGTAGAAGAGTGAAGACGAGCAAACACGCTGCTAGCGCACCTGTTTTTGGATTTGTGAATGCACCGAAGATGTCGTCAAATCCTAAACCTAGCGTGTCAAATCGCGGAGCGTCGGTGAGATTAAGCGAACCGGAAGCATCCTTTGGTAGTGCCGGAGTATTTAAACCCCAACCACGTGAATTTGATTCAGTAGGACTAATGAAACTGTTGCCAACCTTAAATTGAGTTTCAACAATGAGCGCAAGGATAGTCGAGGAGATGATCCCGATAAGAATTGATCCCTTAACCTTTTTGATCATCAAAATGATTGTGAGGAAAAGACCGAATGCGAAGACGACGATAGGCCAGCCCACAAGTGTTCCGCCATCGCCAAGTTCTAGTGGTACCGCCGAAGGTTTTGAGTTCGTGCTGCCCCACACCACATTTGGAGTACGTCGTACGAAACCGCTATCAACTAGGCCAATCAGGGCGATAAACAATCCGATACCAACAGAGATTGCGACCTTAAGCGCAGTTGGGATGGCCTTGAAGACTGCGATTCTGAAACCGGTTAGAACTAGAACCAGAATGAGAATACCTTCAATAAGAACTAGGCCCATCGCTTGCGCCCAGGTAGCATTCTTAGCAATTGATACAGCTACGAATGTATTTAGGCCAAGACCAGTCGCCAGCGCAAGAGGAAAATTGGCGACAGCGCCCATCAGAATGGTTAAAATTCCAGCGATAAGTGCTGTTCCGGCAGCGACAATGACGATTGCATTCGTTCTATCTCCGCCGCCGATGAATTCGCCAGCGCCGTCAGTTGTGGCGAGAATAAGTGGGTTTAGCGCCACGATATATGCCATCGTGAAGAAGGTGACTAGCCCGCCTCGGATTTCTTGGGCTACAGAAGAGCCACGTGCTTTGATCTTGAAATAGGAATCCAACATAAATGGACCTTTCTAATTTTTTTAACGAGGGTGTTTGCGACCTCGTGTGAAGTGATGGCTCACACGACCAAAGGGGATAGCCAAACGTTAGTAGGACTTCAGATGTACTTGTGGGTTAAACGCGCTAAAATTCCCAAAAAAATGGCTACAGATTGACCTATAAGGAGCGCAAAAAGCGCGGTTCCGAGCCCAACGGTGCCACCTAGCAACCAGCCCACGATGAGGACTGTGACTTCAATTCCCATCCGCACGCGGCCTACTCGAACTCCAGTTTTATAGTGGATTCCAGTCATCGCGCCATCACGTGGTCCGCGACCTAAACCGCAGGTGATGTAGAGCGCGGAACCGAGTCCAACTAGTGCGATTCCGATCAGATCAAAGAGTATCCCGACCGCATAGTTACTCTGCTTGGGAAAAATGAGAGTTCCAATCTGAATAAAGGAAGCGATAACTACAATATTTGCAATCGTTCCGAGACCAACACGCTCATCTAATGGAATCCAGACCAGCATGACGCAGACGCTAATGATGAATGTTGCCCAGCCGATACTGAGTCCAGTCTTAAGAGTGAGGCCCTCCGCAAATACCGTCCATGGCGCATTTCCAATTCCTCCTTGGATGAGCAGAGAATCGCCGAGGCCGAATATCGCTAAACCAAAGATGAGAATTGCGGTTCGTAGGGGAGTCAGATCCCAGAGTCCTTTGGCGGTCCACGGGGTAATCGGCACAGTCTTGTGTGGACGTAGGTTTTCAAAAATCGATGCGAACTTCACCTGCTGAGTCTATAGTGGCCGAATGTTTGTGGGCCTCGGAACTGTATTCAATTTACTAACAATCGTTATAGGTGCAGCGATTGGCATCGCCCTCGGAGGACGTCTTCCGAAGAAGTCACAGAAGATGATTACTGATGTACTCGGTCTCATCACCATTCTAGGCGCCACCTCAGCTCTCATCCCATTGTGGTCTAGCGATTTCATAGAGTCGCTTCCTGATGGTTCCCCGCTTCTTCTTATCCTCGCCTCCATGTTGTTGGGCGGCTTGATTGGAACCGCGCTCAAGATTGAGCAAAGAGTCGAAAGCTTTGGTGAGAATTTAAGGAAGCGATTTAAGGCATCCCAGGAAAGTTCTTTTGTAGAGGGATTTGTTAGCGCCTCACTTCTATTTGTTATTGGACCGCTTGCAATTCTGGGGAGCGTGAGTGATGGCATGTCACAGGGGATAGATCAGCTAATTCTTAAATCTTCACTCGACTTTTTCGCCGCGATGGCCTTCGCATCAACTCTCGGAATTGGAGTTATGGCATCAATTATCCCGGTAGGTATTTATCAGGGTTTTTGGACTCTCATCGGATTAATCGCTGGCTCAGTGTTAGAGCAGTACCAAATCCAAGCGATGACAATCTGCGGGGGTCTTATGCTGGCGGGAATCGGATTACGACTTTTAGATATAAAGAAAATTTCCGTTGCAAACCTACTGCCAGCACTAGTGATTGCGCCAGTGCTGGCAACGGCCTTACATAACTTTTAAGTTAAGAAATTTTAGAAATATGCTGCGTCAATCACGAAGCGGTACTTAACATCGCTAGCTACCGTGCGCTCGTATGCCTGATTGATGTAATCGGGCTTAATCACTTCAACGTCGCTGACAATATTGTGCTCACCACAGAAATTGAGCATCTCTTGCAACTCGGGAATTCCACCAATCATGGAACCACCAATCGAACGTCGACCGTTGAGAAGTGATCCCACTTGTAGCGCGTATGGCTTTCCTGGAAGACCAATGACGACGAGCGTGCCGTGAAGTTTCAGTAGTGAGAGATATTCGTTGATATCGATCTCGGCGCTGATTGTGTTGAGAATTACGTCGAACTCCTTCTGGTGGTCTGCAAAAGCCTTCGAATCCTTAGTTGAAACGAAGTGGTGTGCACCCATTGCTCGTGCATCTGCCTCCTTCGCAGGTGAGTGAGAAAGAACAGTTACTTCTGCTCCCATTGCGACGGCGAACTTCACGCCCATATGTCCTAAACCGCCAAGGCCCATGACAGCGACTTTCTTCCCAGGTCCAACGTTCCAATGCTTAATCGGCGAGTACAAGGTGATGCCGGCACAGAGAAGAGGGGCCACTCCTTCCAGCGGAAGATTTGCTGGGATGTGAACCGCGTAATCTTCATTAATGACGAAGTAATTTGAGTATCCACCCATTGCGATAGTTTTACCATCGCGTTCGTATCCGTTATACGTTCCAGTCATATCCTGTAGACAGTATTGCTGAAGACCAGCTTTGCAGTTCTCGCAGGTGCGGCATGAATCGACAAAGACGCCAACGCCGATGAGATCGCCAACCTTAAATCTTGTAACAGAGCTTCCAATCTTGGTAACTGTTCCGGCAATTTCATGTCCTGGAACCATTGGGAATAGCGCTGGTCCCCACTCTTCGCGGGCCTGGTGAATATCAGAATGACAAATACCGGCATAGGCAATGTCGAGTGCCACATCATGAGCACCCAGTTCGCGGCGATCGAACTCATAGGGAACAAGTGCAGCTCCGGCCGATAGTGCAGCGTAAGAACGTGTGTTCATTCTTTCCTCTTCTTCTCTCTAGTAGCTCTTGGATAGATGTTTGGCTTCTTGTCCGACTTGTTTAAAACTGACTAAAGGGCAATGGATCAGAACTTATATGACCAGCCCGTGATGCGCGAGCCGTTACTTGACGCATATGGTGACGACGACAGAGTACTTCATAGGCAATCTCATCACTTCGACCCACATCTCCCACAACGACTTGTTCACCCTGGGTGACCATGACGCCATTGATTGTCCGAGCATTATGGGTGGCACGGGATCCACACCAACAGAGCGCCTCGACCTGGAGTGTATTTACTCGGTCGCTGAGTTCGACGAGTCGGGCAGAACCGGGAAAGAGTTTCGTTCTAAAATCGGCGAGAATTCCAAATGCATATACATCGATGCCAAGTCCATCGACAATTTTCGCCAAACCATCTATCTGCTCCGGCTGGTAGAACTGAGCTTCATCACAGATGATGTAATCGATCCGATCTCCGGCAGAGAGGTGGTCCACCACAAACTTATGTATATCTAGCTCTGGGTCGACCTCGATCGCTTCCGACTGCAACCCAAGTCGTGAACTAATTACCCCAGCACCGGCCCGATCCTTGCTGGTAAAAATGAGACCAGAACGTCCGCGCGATTTGTGATTATGCGCAGTCTGAAGCGCGAGCGTGGATTTTCCAGAGTCCATCGTCCCGCAGTAGTAGATGAGTTCAGCCACGCCGGAATCCTGCCATGAAAATCCTCAATTCTCTCTACTTCAACACAATGCCCAGTGAGCCTAGCGCCTGTCCTAACGCCTGGGATAAGGACTCACTCATCCCCACGCTAATGTGGGAAGCATCTCGATATGCAACAGAACCGTTGACAAGAGCAGGGCACGAGTTTGCATTACAGAGCCATGATGTTGGATTAACTCTTAAGTATCCGGGGACAAATATTGGTTCTGATCTCACGGAGTCATTACATTGGGCTTGCCGGCTATCCGATAAGCAGCTTGGTATGTCACGACGTGGACGAGGCGTATCAGCTATAGAAATGATTCGTGGAGAATATGGCTGCAGTTCTTCAAAAGTTTTTTGCTGACCTTCTTGCCACCACTGCATCCGCGATGAGTAGTCACTTGGAATCTTGAAATACTGCATACTGCCAACAATTACCGCTTCAGGCTTGATCTGTGAAATCAAGCGGTAGACCTTTTCTCGCCAAGCGGCACATTCGGCATTTGTGTACTGAGCAACATCAATCTTTCGAACAGCTGGTCCGGGGCAGGCCGATTTGGTAAGTGAAATAAGTCCAAACTGATTCTCGGTAGCTAATTTTTCTAGCGCTGGAAACCATTGAGCTGCATGAGAGTCGCCAAAAAGAACTACTTTTCGAGTTGAATTCATATCTCCATATAAGCATTCGACTGGCGTGGTTTGGCCATTTCGTAGGTGACAGCCGTCTTTATAAATCTTAGGCTCGGCTCGCACGCTAGCTAAATCAAAAGTTTCACCGCTTTTCAAAGTGATGCGCTCCGTGCTGCTTGAGCTAATAAGCAGAGCGGCGATCAGTGAAAACAAGGTCACGAAAGTCGCGGAGAGGACAATTTTTTAGCAGAAAAATCAGATCGCCTCAACGGTTCTTCGACAAATCGATGTGTTACGCCCGCCAACAAAAGAGTAAGCGCAATACAGAATATGCGCTCAACAATTGATAGTTCGCGAGCAAGATAGACACTTGGTATAACGAGCACCGGCCAGTGCCAGAGGTATAAGGGATAGGAAATGTTTCCCAACCATTGCACGGAACGCAGTTGCGAAATTGAGCGGATTGAAGATGGCCAATACTTGACTGTAGCTAGCGCCGCTGCCGTACCTAAAACTGGAACTAGCGCAGCCGTCCCGGGGAATCGAGTAGATTCATCAAATCTTAAGGTGGAATAGGTAATCAGAATGAGAGCTACCCAGGTGTAACGATTCGAGAACTTAATTCGGGAAGGGATGAAAATAATCAACGCCCCGACAGATAACTCCCACGCTCTCGATGGCAACGAGTAAAAGGCGAATACCGGCGAGGCGCTAGTCAGATAAACCCCGAGCGAAAATGAAAGTATGGTGATGATAGAAACACCAACTTTGACTGCGCGTCGTCCACCCAATTTGAAGAGCGAGAAAATGACAATCGGCCAGAAGAGATAGAACTGCTCTTCAACTGCAAGCGACCAATAATGAATGACTACAGGCGGCACCGCGTTGAGGTTCTGGTAATCCATCTGCCAGAAGGCAAAGAAGTAGTTTGAGATATATAGCGAGGCAGCAGCAATATCTTGACCAAGATCTTTGCGCAATACAGCTGGGTAGAGCAGCCATGCAACTATCGCTGTGACAAAAAGTACGACAAAGGATGTCGGAAGTGCACGCTTTATGCGACGAAGATAGAAGATACGGAAAGAGATGCGACCTGACTTTTCGCACTCGCGCAGCAGAAGACCTGTGATGAGATAGCCCGAAATAACATAGAAGATATCTACTCCGATGAAACCCCCGGGAAGCCAATGAGGATGGTAAAAAAGAACGAGCAGTGCGGCCAGTGCCCGGAGGGCTTGGATTTCAGGAATACGCATTTACACCTGCGCTAGCGAATGAATCTGAATATCTGGATACCTGGAGGAGATTTTTGCTCGGCCCGCAAGCGCGGAAATTTCTAAAAGCACTGCAACATCCGTCACCTGAGCGCTCAAAGCATGCACTAACTCGATACCCGCAACGAGGGTTCCTCCTGTTGCTAGAACATCATCAATAAGTAGCACCCTCGCCCCAGGAGCAAGCGCATCGATATGAATATGTAACTCGTCATCGCCATACTCAAGTCCATAGGAACGTGAATGAGTTGCGAAAGGTAACTTTCCGCTCTTACGTATTGGGATAAATCCAACTCTGTTTTTGCTAGCAACAGCAGCGGCGAAGATGAATCCGCGGGCCTCGATACCAACGACATAATCAACATTCTCTGCCAGCGATGCGAAGTCCGAGACTAGGGTTTCGAACGCCGCCGGATTTGCTAACGCAGGAGTGATGTCTTGAAAAAGAATGCCATCCTTCGGAAAATCCTTTATTGGTCGGATAAAGCTAATCGCCTCGCTCAGATCCATAAATTAACCGCCATAACTGTGTCCGAACGGGGACTTGAACCCCGAATCCCTTGCGAGAACTAGCACCTCAAGCTAGCGCGTCTGCCAATTCCGCCACCCGGACGAGTACCCGCTCGCTACAAGATAAATCTTATGCGTTCAGGTCGAAATAACTAGGCAACGATATCAATCTGTCGCCAACGACGCAAAAGAGCTCTATAAACGGGCAGAATATGACCATGAATAGCGCACCTGATATTGAAAGTGAAGTCGTTTCTATCTGCCGTGATCTCATCAGAATCCCATCGGTGAACTACGGCGAAGGTAAAGGCGATGAAAAGGCCTGTGCGCAATATGTCGTTGATTCACTTCACGAAGTAGGCATTGCAGCAACAATTTATGAATCCGCTCCTAACCGCTGCAATGTGATTGCCAGAATTCCCGGGCGAGATAGTTCACGCGGGGGACTTGTAGTACATGGCCATCTTGACGTTGTACCTGCGAATGCAGATGAATGGTCGGTAGATCCATTTGCTGCTGAAATTCGCGATGAGATGATTTGGGGCCGTGGTGCGATCGACATGAAGAACATGGACGCGATGATTTTGGCGGTAGTACGTGACTGGGCACGAACTGGCTATCAGCCTGAGCGAGATATTGTTCTCGCATTTTTTGCCGATGAAGAAGCCGGAAGTTCGTATGGTTCTCGATTCATGACATCGACCCACCCAGAGGTTTTCCAAGGGTGCACTGAAGCGATCTCTGAAGTCGGTGGATTTTCCGTCACTGTTACCGGCGGCAAGCGGCTTTACTTTATCGAGTCAGCACAAAAAGGAATTCATTGGATGAAACTGACCGCACGCGGTCGTGCCGGCCATGGGTCGATGATCAATAATGAAAATCCACTGACTACGATTTCAGAAGCGGTAGCAAAGATTGGCCGCTACGAATGGCCCCAGCGATATACCAAGACGGTAAAAATTCTCTTCGAAAAGATTGCCCACGCCACAGGCAAACCACTGAATCCGGCAGATCTTCGTCCTTTACTTTCAGAGATCGGTCCGACCGCGCGCATGATCGGGGCGACACTGCAAAACACAGCTAATCCCACAATGTTAGAGGCGGGCTATAAAGAAAATGTCATCCCCGCAACTGCATCGGCAGTTATCGATGGTCGTTTCTTGCCCGGTTATGAAGATGAGCTAAATCAGACCATCAGGGAGATTATCGGACCGGATATTGAGATTGAGACCATCACGCGAGACATCTCGCTAGAAGTAGATTTCGAGGGAGATCTAGTTGCAGCAATGTGCGATGCCATTCGTGCGCATGATCCCGATGGAATTCCAGTTCCGTATCTCATGAGCGGCGGCACCGATAACAAGGCTCTCTCCGAGATAGGAATTGTCGGTTATGGCTTTAGTCCATTGCGGTTACCGCCTGATTTGGACTTTATGTCACTCTTCCATGGCGTAGATGAGCGGGTACCAATATCCGGTCTGCACTTTGGAGTTAAGGTGTTGAAAGAGTTCCTCGAAAAAGCTTAAGCCGAAATCTCATCCAGTACTTCTCGAACTATTTCAGGAAGTGACACTTCTTCTGACTTAAGAATTCCGCGTAGTTGTGCGCCAGTACGTGCTCCAACAATCGCGCTGGTTACTCCCGGAGTATCTCGAACCCATGCCAGTGCGACCTCTAACGGAGAGAAGCCAAGGCCCTCGGCAGCAACTGCAACAGCATCGACTATTCGAGCTGATCTCTCCTGCAGGTATGGTTCAACATGTTTAAGAAAATGCGGTGCAGCTGCTCGTGAGTCACTCGGAATCCCGCTTCGATACTTGCCAGTGAGAACTCCGCGACCGAGTGGCGCCCATGCAAGTAGACCGGTGTTGGTTGCCTTTGCGCAAGGGAGTACTTCGGCTTCGCCGGAACGATTGAGAAGTGAAAATTCGATTTGGTTTGTCACGATCGGGGCCTTAGCCGAATTGCTCTCCTGAATGGTAATTGCCCGAGCGCTCTGCCAGCCAGAAAAGTTTGAGATACCAACATAACGAGCCTTACCCGATGTATATGCATAATCCAAAGCAGAGAGCGTGTCTTCAAGTGGGGTGTGATTGTCCCAGACTTGAACTTGCCAAAGGTCAACGTAACTTGTTTCTAAACGAGCGAGTGATTTATCAAGTTCAGCAATGAGTGATTGACGCGAGTTATTGACTGTACGCACTCCTTCGGGATGAGTCACTCCTGCTTTCGTCGCAATAACAACATCATCACGTTGAAAGAGAGTTCCTATAAGTCCACCAATGACGCGTTCGCTATCGCCATCTCCAAAGGTGGGGGAGGTGTCGAAGAAATTTCCACCGGCTTCTATAAAAGCGCGGCACTGGTCAGCTGCCTCATGGGTATCGGTATCTCGACCCCAGGTCATCGTGCCCAAGCCCAGTCGCGAAAGAGAGAGGCCGCTATTTCCTGCTCGTCTCATCTCCATATCGCAGACCTTAGCAAGGTAGTCGAAGAAAAGTCGTGATTAGAATTTTAGCGATAACCTTCGTGTTGTGGCTCGAATAATTTTGCTCAGACATGCGCATTCCGTTGCGAATGAGTCCGGCATTCTTGCCGGACAGATTTCTGGCATATCTTTGAGCAAGAAAGGTGGGCAGCAAGCCCAGGATTTAGTGCATCGAATTGGAGCAGTTAACTTCGATTCCATCCGCATGAGTCCGATGCAACGATGCCAAGAAACGTTGGCTCCGTGGTTAGAGTCAAGAAATTCAAGTGGATTAAAGAAATTCATGCTCGATGAGAACCTGATCGAGATGAATTATGGAAGTTGGAGTGGAAGAAAACTTAGCTCGCTCGCAAAAGAACCGCTATGGAAGGTCATTCAACAGACGCCTAGTAAGGTCTCCTTTCCGCAAGGCGAACGCATGACAGCAATGCAGAAGCGTTCCGTTTCTTCGATTGAATCAGCGCTTACCGAAAAATCAAAAGGTACTCATCTATTTGTTAGTCATGGCGATGTAATCAAGGCGATGGTTGCTAGCTTGTTAAAGTTAAAACTTGATCATTTCCAATCTTTAGTCATCGATCCCGCCTCCATTACGATGCTCGATTACGATGGAAAGAACGCTCGCTTAACTCTTTTCAATGACCAAATTACTAACCTTGAAACTATTCTCAGCGTTACTCGACCTAAGCGAATTCTCCTAGGCGGTGGCGCCGGAACCGCAAAGCGGGGCAAGAAGTGAGTGCGCAAGTACTGCTCTTTGAAAATCCGGAGAGATTTACGGTTGGCACCGTCGGTCAACCTGGAGAACGTACCTTCTTTATTCAGGCTCAAGATGGGGCAAGACTGATATCTGTTTCCTTAGAAAAGACGCAGGTGCAAGTTCTCGCCGATCGCTTGTTAGATACCATCCGTGAAATTAAACAGAGTGATAACACTTTCTCAATCGTTCGTCTTCCTAGAGATGATGCCGCGTTAGCAACCCCGATAGAGGAGGAGTTCCGGGTCGGTTTAATTGGGCTCGCCTTCGATTCCGGAAAAGGTCTCATTCAGATTGATTTGCAGGCGGTCAACGAAAATCGTGACGAAGAACCAGATTTTATTGATGTCGATGATTTGAGCGGTGATCAGGATATTTTGCGAGTTTTGATTTCCCCAAGTGAAGCGGATCGATTCGCCAAACGAGCGGCTGTTGTAGTTGGAGCAGGTCGTCAACCATGTCCTTTCTGTGGGGGCCCAATAGATCTTAAAGGTCACCTCTGTCCCAGGGCTAATGGTTACCGAAGATGACCAGCGTTATTGATCATCTGCTATCTGGTGAGCTAACTGTCTCCGGACGTCTTGTGGATGCATCAAACGCAACGCTCTATGCTGAATGTAATTATCTGGATGTCGTGATGCCTGTTATCTATAAACCGGTAGCAGGCGAGCGGCCACTATGGGATTTTCCTGATGGCAACCTGGCGCAACGCGAATATGCAGCTTATTTGGTGAGTGAGATATCCGGATGGAAAGTCGTTCCTCCGACAGTTCTACGTGAGGGTCCGTTTGGTGTTGGAATGGTTCAGCAATGGATAAACCTCGATGAATCTGTGGATCTTGCGATGTACTACCGAGAGAATAATGAGAATCTTAGACGTATGGCGCTCTTTGATGCCGTTGTTAACAATACTGATCGCAAAATCGGTCACCTACTTCCAACAACTGAAGGCTTGTTATTGGGATGCGATCACGGCGTCACGTTTCACGCGGAAGATAAATTGCGAACTGTGATTTGGCAATTTGCAGATTCTCAACTCACGTCGGCTGAGCAGCAGACCCTGCAAGAACTTACATTGAACCTAAAAGCAGATCCATCGCTTCTTACTAGTCTCATCACCGAAGCTGAGTTTGACGCTTTGATTCTTCGGATTGAACGTTTACTGACAACCGGGACTTTTCCGCTGCCAAGTGAAGAGTGGCCAGCGGTGCCTTGGCCACCTTTTTAAGTTAAAGTTTAGGTATGCGCGCTTGGCCCGAGGTCTATATTCCACGGCTGTCAGAGAGGTTCGCACTCCCGCCGCTTAGCGTTCTGAATACCGCAAGTAAGCGGCTTGAGGAGTTTCCTGCCAAACCTATCTACCGAATGTACGTGTGCGGAATTACTCCATACGACGCAACTCATCTTGGCCACGCGGCTACTTACCTCACCTTCGATTTAATCCATCGGTATCTAAAGGCGACTGGTTCGGAAGTTCGTTATGTTCAAAACATCACCGATATTGATGATCCACTTCTTGAGCGTGCAGCTCGAGACGGAATTGATTGGCAAGTCTTAGCAAAGTCTCAGATTGATTTGTTTAGAGGTGATATGACAGATCTCCATATCCTTCCACCTCAGCATTACGTTGGCGTAGTTGAAGCGATGGATCTCGTTGTGAGTTCTATCGTTGCTCTGCAAGATTCGCAGACCACATACAACGTAGATAACGATCTCTACTTCAGAGTGCATTCCGATAGTGAGTTTGGCTCGCGTTCTGACTACACCGAAGCGCAGATGCTCTCAATTTTCGCGGAAAGAGGGGGAGACCCAACTCGAAAAGGGAAGGAGAATCCATTGGATGCCCTTGTCTGGCTCGCCCAGCGCGATGGTGAACCCGGTTGGGCTTCTGTTTTTGGGAAAGGTCGTCCCGGTTGGCATATCGAATGTTGCGCGATTGCACTTCACTATCTTCAGCCGGAGCACTCGGAAGAATTCGCTATCGATATCCAGGGCGGCGGAAGCGATTTAATTTTCCCTCATCATGAAATGTCGGCGGCGCAAAGTCGAATTATCGCCAAACAACGATTTTCACGTACTTATATCCACGCCGGAATGATTGGTCTTGATGGCGAGAAGATGAGTAAGTCTCGAGGAAATCTCGTCTTCGTCTCCAAACTCATTGCCCAAGGAGTTGATCCGATGGCGATTAGATGGGCGCTTATGGGCCATCAGTTCTCGGATGAACTCATGTGGAGCGCTGAACTCTTACAGGATTCCAAAGTTGAGATTGATGATCTTCGCCTGCAGCTGTCGCGAGTGGATGTTGCTCCTACGGATTTGGTTATTCAATCCATCATTAATGCGCTAGCTAATAATCTTGATACTCAAAAAGTGCAATCAATACTTCGCTCTTGGATGTCTGCAACTACTTCGGGTGAAACTGGCGGTGAGGCGGGCGAGCTTTCCAGAGCGCTGGACACCCTTTTGGGTATCGCGCTCTAGCTTCCGTTTTGTCGTCTAAGGAATCGCTCGAGTTCACGCGCAATTGATTCTCCTGTGACATCAGGAAGATCAGAAGCGTCCTTACTTTCTTCCAGCGCTTTCACATACTCGGCAACATCTGAATCTTCCTTAGCCATTTCGGAGACTTCAATTTCCCAAGCACTAGATTCATCAGGCAACACTCCTTGCGGAATAGAGATCTCCAGAAAATCTTCGAGTGCATTTATGAGCGCAAGAGTTGCCTTGGGTGAAGGTGAATTCGATGCATAGTGTGGAACGGCCGCCCATAGCGAAACCGCATCGACTCCGCGACGCACACACCCATCTTGGATAACTCCAAGAATTCCAGTGGGTCCTTCATATTTGCTGATCTCAACCCCAAGTCGTTGCGCGATATCTGGATGAGCGCCGCTGCCGCTTACCGTAATTGGTCTGGTGTGAGGTGCATCAGCGAGCATTGAACCTAGCGTGATAACTAAATCAACTTCTAGATCATCAGCTAAATCCAAGAGGTCGGCAGTAAAGGTTTTCCATTTCATCGATGGTTCAACACCACGTACCACTACAAAATCATGTTCAAGATTTGGGGTTTTTAAAGCAAAGATTTGAGTGCCCGGCCAAGTAAGTGCTCGAACACTAGATTCATCGATTTCAACCATTGGACGATTAACTTGGAAATCATAGAAATCTTCAGGGTCAACATCTGCAACGAGTTCAGGCACAACATCAAATACGGGACCGGTCCATGAAGCTAATAAGTGAGAAAGCGCACCTGTTGCAGCCTCGGCAGCGTCATTCCAGCCAGAGAAGGCGATCACCATGACCGGTGAACGCAATGACGGAATTTGATGAATTTCCACATCGACACCTTAAGGTAATCTCTGCGCTGTGACGAGCGATAAAACACCTCAGAAAGCGCCCGATGGTTTTCTCCGGCGTGCACTAGCAGAGGGAACTGTCATTGCAGATGGCGCAATGGGAACGATGATCCAGGTGGCCGACCCTTCACTTGAGGACTTTCAGGGTTCAGAGGGATGTAATGAGATTCTCAACGTCACTCGCCCTGATTTGATCCGTTCGGTTCATGATGCCTATCTAGCTGTTGGAGTCGATGCAGTTGAGACCAATACCTTCGGAGCCAACTGGGCGAACTTGGCTGAGTATGGAATTGAGGATCGAATTTACGAACTGGCTTATGCCGGGGGAGTAATTGCACGACAAGCTGCCGATTCATTTTCCACCGCAGATAAACCCAGATTCGTTCTGGGCTCACTCGGTCCGGGAACGAAACTTCCAAGCCTTGGGCATACAACGTATGAGAAATTAAAGGATGCATACTATTTGGCTTCAAAAGGCTTGGTAGATTCTGGGTCAGATGCGCTACTGATTGAAACGACTCAAGATTTACTACAAGCAAAAGCTGCGGTAAATGGCGCGCGCAAGGCAATTGATGAATTAGAACGTGATGTCGTATTAATTGCGCAAGTAACTGTTGAGACCACCGGCACAATGCTGCTGGGTTCTGAAATTGGTGCAGCTCTCAATGCGCTAGAACCGCTCGATATCGATCTCATCGGTTTGAACTGCGCAACTGGACCTACGGAGATGTCCGAGCATTTGCGATACCTATCAAAGAATTCACGTGTCGGTATCTCGGTGATGCCTAATGCTGGATTGCCAATTTTGGGTAAGAACGGCGCCGAATACCCACTCGGTCCGGAAGAACTAGCCGTGGCCCTGGAAACTTTTGTAAATGATTATGGAATCACTCTCATTGGAGGTTGTTGCGGTACCACTCCAGCGCACATGGCGGCGGTGGTTGGAAAGCTCTCATCGACCAAGGTTGATTCGCGCACCATCACCATCGAACCTGGCGCTTCCTCTATCTATCAATATGTGCAATTTAGACAAGATAAGACCTACCTCGCAATCGGAGAGCGCACCAATGCAAATGGATCGCGCGCATTTAGAGATGCACTCATCGCTGAAGATTGGGCGACTTGTGTTGAAATCGCACGCGATCAGATTCGCGACGGGGCGCATATGCTCGATCTATCAGTTGACTATGTTGGTCGTGATGGTGTTCGCGATATGACTGAGATCGCTTCTCGTTTTGCAACATCGTCAACACTTCCTATTGTTCTAGATTCAACCGAACCAGCGGTACTTAAGGCTGGGCTTGAATCACTTGGTGGACGTAGCGTTATCAACTCAGTCAATTACGAGGATGGCGATGGACCGACATCGCGCTTTGCAAAAATCATGCCGCTTGTGAAAGAACATGGCGCTTCAGTAGTTGCGCTCACTATCGATGAAGAGGGGCAAGCTCGTACCGCTGAATGGAAGATGCGCGTTGCTAGACGTTTGATAACCGACCTCACCGAGAACTGGTCGATGAATGTCGGGGATATTCTGATTGACACTCTCACATTTCCGATAGCAACTGGCCAAGAAGAGACCCGACGAGATGGCCTTGAAACCATCAGCGCTATCCGTACTTTAAAATCTGAATTCCCTGAAGTTCAAACAACGCTCGGCGTCAGCAATGTCTCATTCGGATTGAATCCGGCAGCTCGCGTTGTTCTCAACTCCGTCTTCTTATCTGAATGTGTGGAAGCTGGCTTGGACTCGGCGATTGTGCACCCTTCAAAGATTATGCCGATGGCTCGAATAGAGCCACGACAGAAAGAAGTGGCGCTGGACTTGATCTATGACCGCCGAACTTTTGACGGCGAGAATTGCACATATGACCCACTTCAGGAGTTCCTACAGTTATTCGAAGGCGTCGAACTGGCTGCTTCTCGAAACATCAGAGCTTCCGAGTTGGCAGCACTTCCACTTCGCGAGCGGTTAGAGCGTCGAATAATTGATGGTGAGAAAGTTGGCCTTACCGAAGATCTTGATACTGCAATGCAAGAAGGGGTCGCTCCGCTTCAGATAATCAATGACCATCTCCTCGAAGGCATGAAGGTAGTGGGCGAGCTCTTTGGCAAGGGCGAGATGCAGCTTCCCTTCGTCTTACAGAGCGCCGAGGTTATGAAATCAGCCGTGGCTTATCTAGAACCACATATGGAGAAGACGAGTGATGGAGGCCGTGGCCGAATGCTTCTAGCTACCGTGAAAGGCGATGTGCACGATATCGGTAAAAATTTGGTCGATATCATCCTTTCCAATAACGGTTACCAGGTTGTGAATATTGGAATTAAACAGACCATCAATCAGATTATCGATGCTGCAGTAGAGAACGATGTTGATGCCGTCGGTATGTCAGGACTCTTGGTTAAGTCAACCGTGATTATGCGTGAGAACCTGGAAGAGATCACTAGCCGTGGACTAGATCAGAAATGGCCGATTGTTCTTGGTGGGGCCGCACTTACGCGCGCCTACGTCGAACAAGATTTGGCAGCAGTTTTTCCCGGAGAAGTCAGATATGCCCGCGATGCCTTTGAAGGACTTCGACTTATGGATGCAATCATGGCGGTTAAACGTGGCGAGCCTGGGGCTGCCTTACCTGCGCTTCGTGAGCGAAAAGTTAAAGCGGTAGCGAAATCCGCGCAAGGAACCGTGATAGACACCGCTCGAAGTGATGTTGCAGTAGATGTAGATATTCCGGACGTTCCATTTTTTGGTTCACGAATTGTTAAAGGAATTCCACTTGCAGATTATGTGGGAATGCTCGATGAGCGTGCCCTCTTTGTTGGCCAGTGGGGACTCAAGGGCTCGCGCGGCGAGTTTGAACAGATGGCTGAATCTGAGGGTCGTCCCCGATTGCGAAAACTTCTGAACGAGGTTCAATCAAACGGGTGGTTAGAAGCTGCCGTTGTCTACGGATATTTCCCGTGCTTCTCAGATGGAAATGATTTAGTTGTCCTGCATCACGAAGGTCCGCTGAAAGGCGAAGAGCGCACTCGGTTCGCATTCCCTCGACAGTCACGAGATCGTCGCTTATGCCTCGCCGACTTCTTTGCAAGTAAAGATTCTGGCAAAACCGATGTCGTTGCTTTCCACGTTGTGACAATGGGCAATACAGTTAGTAAAGCAGCCAATGAACTCTTCGCCGCCGATAAGTACCGTGAGTATCTCGAACTCCATGGGCTCTCAGTGCAATTGACTGAAGCTCTTGCCGAGCATTGGCACGCTCGAATACGAGAAGAGATGTCGGTTCGAAACCTCGATGCGCCAGATTTACAAGGAATCCTTGATCAGGGCTACCGTGGGTCTAGATACTCATTTGGTTATCCAGCTTGTCCTGATATTGAACAACAAACTCAACTCTGTGAACTACTTGAGCCTGCACGAATCGGAGTCGAACTTTCAGAGGAGTTCCAGCTTCACCCGGAGCAAAGTACTTCGGCGATCATTGTTCATCATCCAGAGGCTAAGTACTTTAACGCGAACTAATCTTCACTTTACGTGGGCGGGACAGATAGCTTTAAAGAAGCACCAATCACAGAGTTTTGATTTTCTCGTGGGAAATTCGTTACTGTCTATGGCACTAAGAATTTCGGCGCCAATATTCGCTAACTTCTTCTCAGTTGAAAGTAATTGCGCCTCGGTCGGTTGACTCTCAATTGTTTTCACGTCGCCCAGGTAGATCAGTTTGAGCATGCGGGGGAGCACTCCATGGTTCTTCCAGTACAGAAGAGCATAGACACGCAATTGAAAAAGCGCTTTCTCCTCCCAGCCAGATTTAGGCGATTTACCGCTTTTATAATCCACGATCCGAACTTCTCCGGTGGGTGCGACATCAAGTCGGTCTACATACCCATGCAGATAAATTTCATCTGAGATATCCCTTTCAAGATGAAGTTCTCGATAGGTAGATTCAAAGGTGGTTGGGTTTTCTAAGGAGAAGTAGTTACTCAGAAGCGAATGAGCTCGGTCAATCCACTCCTTCTCATCAAGTACAAGAGAAGCCAGTTCGGGAGTCTTTTCCAGTTGCTCCGCCCACGCAGGTGGCAGTAAATCAATGACACTCGCCAGCGTGCGATCTGGTGCTGGGAGTTCAAAGATATCTTCTAGCACCGAGTGAATGAGTTTGCCTCGTTCGGCATCGATGCTTGGGGGCTCCGGTAGCAGATCTATCGCTCGGTATTTGTAGAGCTGTGGACAGTTAGTGAAGTCGTTTATTCTGCTAGGGGAAAGGCGTAACTGCTCCATGGTTGGCGACGATACAGCTAACTGAGCACAGGAGGTGAAACCTCGCCTAGTATTCGCGTGTGTCTGAACAGGGGTATTTCAAAGCGGGAGATCGGGTTCAATTAACCGATCCTAAGGGCAAGTTGTACACCTTCACGATTACGCCAGGAAAAGAATGGCATACACATAAGGGTTGGATAACCCACGACGATCTCATCGGGTTACCAGAAGGCTCAGTAGTCAGCACGACCGCCGGATTAAAATTCACAGCTTTCATACCGCTTTTGGCTGATTATGTTCTATCTATGCCGCGTGGAGCAACCATTGTATATCCGAAAGATGCGGCGATGATTGTTGGTGTTGCAGATATTTATCCTGGCTCGCGCGTACTTGAAGCTGGTGTTGGAAGCGGGGCGCTCACCCTCTCTTTGTTGCGTGCAGTTGGCGAAAAAGGTTTCCTCCACTCCGTAGAGCGTCGCCAAGATTTCGCTGAGAATGCAAGAGCCAATATTGAGAACTACTTTGGAGTGGTGCCAAAGAACTGGAAGTTAGATGTTGGTTCGGTGCAGGAAGAAAAATTTAATGAGAAATTCGACCGCGTCATCTTAGACATGCTCGCTCCATGGGAGTGCGTGGCAATGGCTGCGGAAGTACTCCGACCAGGGGGAGTGTTCCTGGCATATGTAGCAACCACTACTCAGCTTTCAGCTACGGCAGAAGCGCTTAAGTCAGATGGTCACTTCACTGAACCGGAGAGCTCGGAGACAATAGTTCGAGGCTGGCACCACGAGGGGCTCGCTGTGCGACCGCAACAGCGAATGATCGGACATACGGGTTTCCTGATTCAAAGTCGACGAATGGCTCCAGGTGTAGAAGTTCTCGCTCGCCGCAGACGACCAGCTAAAGGTGCCTACGGTGTCGCGGAAGAGTGAGCGACTAGTTAATTTAACTATCGCCCTTCTAGCAACCCGTCGTTGGTTAACAAAATCTGAGATCTTTAGGACTGTTGAAGGGTACGAAGGAAGTACCGAGTCTAAAGATCGAATGTTCGAGCGAGATAAAGATGATTTGCGCTCTCTTGGCATAGAGATAGAAGTTGGTTCCTTCGATCCGCTCTTTAATGATGAAGCCGGTTATCGCATCAGGCAGGAGAGATACCAACTAGATCTTGGCGATATAACGCCTCTTGAAATATCTCTATTGTCCTTAGCTGCTCAGGCATGGCAAGGAGCTTCGCTGGATGATGCTGCGCAGCGGGCTCTGGTTAAGTTGAGTTCACTTGGAATAGCTATTGATGAAGCGAGTTTGCCGCACGCCGTCCCATTCTTCTCCGATGAGGGGTTAGATCTTCCCAAGATCACGCGCGCTATTGCAGAGCACCAAATTCTTGAATTTACTTACCGAAACTATGACTTGTCGATGGAGAATAGACGCGTTGTTCCGATAGGTCTATCAACTCGCTCAGGCTATTGGTATTTGACCGGAGTAGACCAGAGCATCGGGGAGGTTCGGACCTTTCGGTTTGATCGAGTAGTCGGCTCCTTTACTATGAAGAAAGGGCCTAAAGAGTTCGAAACTCCGGAAAACTTTGATTCTCAAAAACTATTCGAAAGAGAGAAGGACATTGACGCAGTAGTTGATGTTCGTCGCGGAAAAGGTACCTCACTTCGCGCTCTCGCATCATCGACGAAGTCGTTGGGTGAATGGGATCAGTTACAGATTCCAGTCCTTGATCTGAAGACTCTTTCTGCCTTAATCCTCTGGCACGAAGATGATGTCTATGTTCATTCACCAAAGGAGCTACGCGAGATCATCATTTCAAGTCTCAAGGATGTATTGGAGTCACATGGCTGAGAATGAACAGAAGAGCGCCGTGAACCCGCTGGAGCGCACCTCTCGATTGTTAGATCTCGTTCCGTATATCAATGCGCATCAAGGAATCTCCCTCGTTGATTTGGCCAAAGTGTTTGGCATCTCCACCAAAGAAATGATCAGCGATTTGACAACACTATGGATGTGCGGTCTTCCCGGCTACACGCCGCTAGAACTCATGGATTTAGATTTCGAATCTGGATATGTCACCATCAGGAATGCACCAACCCTGGCAAAACCTCGATCCATCACACATGAAGAGGGTGTAGCGCTCGTTCTTGGTTTGGATCTCCTGCAATCTGGAATTTCGACCGAAAGAACAGATCTGACTGAAGCAATTGGTTCACTTTCAACACGTATCGCCCGACTTATCAATCTTCCGTCAGCGCTCTCCGCATCCAGCGATATTAGCCAAGAAGTAACAACTTCAGTGAAGGATGCGATAGCTCATCGGAGTGGTCTTCAGATCTCATATCACTCGCTCTATCGGGATGAAGTATCTACAAGAGTAGTACTTCCGCTAGAGATGTTTGATAGACAGGGTTATTTGTACCTGCACGCGTACTGCTTCACAGCGCTAGATTTCAGACATTTTCGGCTAGATAGAATTCAAGCAGCCAATCCAGTGGAGGTAGAGAAACCTTCGACAGTACCACCCCAAGATCCGGAGAGAATTGGATTTATGGTAAAGGTGGTAAGGCCAACAAGAGATGTTGCCGAACGCTTCAATCAATCTCACTTGGACGCTGGAACCATTTTCAAGAGTTCTTCGTTTTCACAACAGTGGATTTCAAGGTCTGTGTTGGCATCTGCAGGCACCATCGAACTTCTCTCACCAGCAGAGATTCGGAGTGAACTCGCCGAAAAAGCCAAAGCAATACTGAGCCGTTATGAGGGATAATTTCGTCACCTATCCATTCAAAGATTCCTGGTGTAATCTATGGTTAAGTCTCACGCAACGGAGTTCACAATATGAACCTAGGTCCAAAAGAAGTCGTCATTCTGCTTATTGTTGTTCTGGTCCTCTTCGGCGCAAAGCGTCTTCCTGATTCTGCTCGCTCTCTCGGTCGCTCGATGCGAATCTTCAAGAGTGAGCTGAAAGAGATGAAAGCTGACGATTCGGTTATTGACGAAGACGGCAAAAAAGAGAAATAAGCTGATGGCATCCAGACCACAAGGGCAGATGCCGCTCATAGACCACCTGAGAGAACTCAGAAAACGAGTTCTAAGTTCAGCAATCGCAATAGTCACGGCATTCGCTGGGGCCTGGTATTTCTACAATTCAATCATCGTTAACTTAGCGAAACCTGTATGCGATTTGCGATCAGCTCAAATTTCAGGAGCAACAAGCTGTGGGCCTCTCTATATCAGTGGTGTCTTAGGGCCGCTAGATTTGCAGATCAAGGTCGCGCTAATGACTGCAGTTATAGTCTCCGCCCCATTCTGGCTCTACCAACTATGGGCGTTCATTGCCCCTGCACTTCATAGAAAAGAGAAGCGCAATAGCGTTCTCTTTGTCACAGCCGCGGTCCCTTTCTTTATGATGGGAGCAGCTCTTGGTTACTTGATTCTCCCCATAGCTATTCAAGCACTTTTCGGCTTCACTCCAGATGCGGTCAGCAACTTGGTGCGCTTTGATGATTACTTAGATTTCGTTCTACGCATTATTTTGTTCGTAGGTCTCGCCTTTGAACTACCAATATTCTTATTAACCTTTAACCTCATTGGATTCTTAAGAGGGCGCACCATCCTTAAACCCTGGCGCGCATGGATATTCTCTATCTGTCTTGCCGTCGCAGCTCTATCACCAACAGGGGACCCATTGAGTATGGCGCTACTGTCTGCGCCTTTAATTCTCTTCTACTTTATTGCAGGTGGAATTGCTCTGCTTGTAGATAAGAAGCGAGATAGTAAAGATGAAAGCATGGAAACTGGAAGTACCAGGATTGCGGCGCCAACCCCAATTACCGAATAGCCGATAGGGTCGTCTCATGTGGGCGCTAGCCATCAATCCAACGTCTGGACATGGCAAGGGCGCGCTAGCTGGTGAGAGAGTTACGGATTACTTTGCCCAGCGAGATTTGAAGTATCAAGTTTTCTCATCGCGCTCAGCCAAGGAACTCAAGGCAGCGCTCGAACTCTTTTTAGAGACCCACCCATGCGAAGGCGTGATTTCAATCGGTGGAGATGGATTAGCTCACTTAGTCCTTCAAATCGTAGTACCAAGAAATATCCCATTTGCAGTTATCCCTGCTGGAACTGGTAACGACATTGTTCGCTCACTTGGGTGGTCACTCGATGACTCAACTTATTACTTAGATCAAGTGACCGGAACTGAACCGCAACTAATCGATTTGGGAAATGTTGACTCGGAATGGTTTGCCGCGATTTTATCCACCGGATTCGATTCAGTAGTCAATGAGAAGGCAAACTCACTCGCATGGCCGCGCGGAGCACAAAGATACAATCTAGCAATCGCTATGGAATTTCCGCGTTTCACTCCGATTGCATATGAGATCACCACAGATACTCGAACGTTCACAACCGAAGCAATGCTGATTGCAATCGGAAATGGGCGCTCTTACGGCGGCGGCATGTTGGTTTGCCCGCATGCGAAAATCGATGACGGTTTATTTGATGTCATGATTTTGAAGCCGGTAAGTAAGATTGAATTTATCAAGGTTTTCCCAAAGGTCTTCTCTGGTTCGCACATCGCACATCCTGCAGTTGAGATATTTCGCACAAAGAGAATCTCACTTAACGCCGATGCGATTGCATATGCCGATGGTGAGCGTGTTGGCCCAGCCCCGGTGTCGGCTGAATGTATAGCCGGCGCTGGACTAACATGGCGTCTATGACCACTCCGGCGCAGCAATATGCAGCTGCCAAGAAGAGAGGTCAGCATCCACTTACGACACAGTTCATCGAACAATTCGATTTTGGATTCGATGAATTCCAAATCACCGCTTGCCAAGCAGTAGAAGATGGCAAAGGCGTTCTAGTTGCGGCGCCAACAGGTGCGGGTAAGACAGTTGTAGGTGAGTTCGCTGCTTTTAGCGCGCTAGCGCGAGGCAAGAAGTGCTTCTATACGACTCCAATTAAGGCGCTTTCTAATCAGAAGTTTGCTGAATTTCAAGAGCGCTTCGGTGAAGACCGAGTCGGTCTGCTCACAGGTGATACAAATATAAATTCCGAAGCTGATGTTCTCGTTATGACGACCGAGGTCCTACGCAATATGTTGTATGCAAACTCTTCGACGCTGACAAATCTTGGCTCAGTGGTGATGGACGAAGTGCACTACCTCGCTGATAAATTTCGAGGAGCAGTTTGGGAAGAAGTTCTTATTCATTTAATGGAGAGCGTGCAGGTGATTTCGCTCTCCGCGACCGTTTCTAACGCCGAAGAATTTGGCGAATGGCTCGGTGAAGTTCGCGGCGCAACTGAGGTCATTGTCAGTGAAATCAGACCTATCCCTTTATACCAACATGTCCTCATCGGTGATCGGATGATTGATCTGTTTTCCGATCCTGGAAAAATTAATCCGGAAATCTTAGGACTGGAACGGGAAGCGCTCCGACGTGTAAAAGCTCCGAGAGGACGTCGAGACCGTTACAACGATAATGAGAATCGGCTCTCTCGTGCTGAGATTATCGAGAAGTTGCAGCGTGAGAATCTACTACCTGCGATCACCTTTATCTTCTCCCGTGCTGGTTGTGATGCCGCTGTGAAGCAATGCCTCAATGAGGGTGTGAAACTTACAACTACTGAAGAGCGAATAGAGATTGTTGAAACAGCTCAGCGATACACCCAGAACTTAGCTGAAGAAGATTTAGAAGTGCTTGGCTATCGTGATTGGCTCACTGCTCTGGAACGCGGAATAGCAGCTCACCATGCAGGACTGCTTCCTAGTTTTAAAGGTGCTGTGGAAGATCTCTTTAAGCGCGGACTAGTGAAGGCGGTCTTTGCTACCGAAACTTTGGCACTTGGAATTAACATGCCCGCGCGTACCGTGGTGCTCGAGAAGTTAACAAAATGGAATGGTGAAGCTCACGTTTCAATTACACCAGGGGAGTACACGCAATTAACAGGTCGGGCTGGTCGCCGAGGTATCGATATTGAAGGTAACGCCGTTGTGCAATGGTCACCAACGGTCGATTCGGCAACAGCCGCTGGCCTAGCTTCCACTCGTACCTACCCACTGCGCTCTTCATTTACTCCGACCTACAACATGTCGATCAATCTCATTGCTCGCTTCGGCCGTGAGCGAGCTAGAGGTAGTTTGGAATCTTCATTTGCCCAGTTCCAAGCGGACCGAGCAGTTGTCGGGCTGGTCCGACAGATACGCAAGAATGATTCAGCGGCGGCAGAGCAGGATGAATCGGCGCAATGCCATCTTGGAAACTTCACTGAGTATGCACGAATTCGTATAGATATCAAAGAGTTAGAACGGCTATTAAGCAAGCGCGATGGTCGTCGCACCTTTGACCAGCGACAGAGAGTAAAGATGGAGAACGAGCTCGATATAAGGAGACGTGCGCTAAGAAGTCATCCATGTCACTCCTGTAGTGATAGAGAAACTCACGCCCGCTTTGCTGAACGAGCAGATCGCCTACATCGCGAATCGGAAGGTCTACGTTCTCGAGTAGAGAATAGAACAAATGTGATTGCCAAGACCTTTGATCGAATCTGCAATGTGTTAACGCATCTTGGTTATATCGAAGGAGAGAAACCGCTTGAGCAAGGAAAAATTCTTGCAAAAATCTACGCTGAATCAGATCTTCTTCTCACCGAATCTATCCGAAGGGGAGTCTTCGATAATCTGACCCCGGTCGAATTACTTTCAGTGGCGTCAGCCATGATTTATGAGAGTCGAAGCGTGGAGAACTATGCCCCCAAGATGCCGCATCAGAACGTTGCAATTGCGCTGGCATCGGTGGCGAAAATCTGGGTCGAGCTCGAAGATATCGAAGATCAGTTTGAAGTTAAGACGCAGCGTGAGCCGGATTTTGGTTTCTGTTATGCCGCTTACCGATGGGCTAATGGACATTCACTCAGTAGCGTAATCAAGGGCACTGAGATGACCGTTGGTGATTTTGTCCGAAGTATTAAACAGTTGATTGATTTATTGACGCAGATTGGTGGCGCCTCTGAAGCGTTACGCCCCGCTTGCCGAGAGGGTGTCAAACGGTTAGACCGTGGGGTTGTCTCGTATATGTTGGGTGAAGTATGACGCTGATGCTCTTAGATAGCGCCTCACTTTGGTATCGCGCGTATTACGGAATGCCCGACACATTGCTCTCACCAAGTGGCATGCCGGTAAATGCAATTAGAGGTTATCTCGACATGACGGCGCGACTCATTGGAATGTATTCGCCAGATCGAATCGTTGCCTGCATTGAAGGAGATTGGCGGCCATCCTGGCGCGTTGATCTCTTTCCGGCCTATAAAGCGAATCGCCTTGAGGATGAGAGCGATGTGGAGGAAGAGCCAGAAACGCTCACACCCCAGATTCCAGTGCTACTTGATTTACTGGATGCCTTTGGGATTCCAATGGTTGGTGTCGATGATTATGAAGCTGACGATGTGATGGCCACCTACGCTGTCAAAGAGAAGGGCCCAATTCGAATAGTTACCGGCGATCGCGATCTTTTTCAGTTGGTAGACGACAAAGCAGATATAAAGGTTGTGTACCTTGCACGAGGGATATCTGCTCATGACTTAGTAGATATCGCTTGGGTCGCCAATAAATACTCAATACCTGGGGATAGATATGCGCTCTTCGCCATGTTCAGAGGAGATCCGTCAGATGGATTACCTGGTGTAAAAGGAATCGGAGAAAAGGGAGCTGCCCTGATTGCCAATAACTTCGCATCAGTTGCAGAAGCCATAGCCGGGGCGAAATCTGCACACCCAGCGCTCAGCGCCTCCCTAGCTAAGAAGATAATTGACGGCATGGATTATTTAAAGATTGCACCGACCTTAGTTAATTGTGCTCGGGATGTTGCTATTCCTGAGATGAAGATCGATATGCCAACCAAGCCGTCAGATTTATCAGATATCTACGCAATGAAAGAGGAGTACGGGTTAGGGGCTAGCGTCGATCGATTGATATCAGCACTCCAATGGTAAGAATTGTCTTAGCGGCGCTCCTTGCCAGCGCCGCCTTTGAACCGATCGGTATCTGGTATTTAGCAATTCTTGGTTTTGCAATTTTCCTCCGAACCTTACGCGTTAATACGAGACCAATTCTCCATAGCGTTGCCTTCGGTTTCATTCTCAATTCGATAGTTCTCTACTGGAGTGGAAAATATGTAGGAGCACTCCCATGGTTGGCGCTCTCAGCGTTGCAATCACTCTTCTATCTTCCAGTTGGTTGGATTTTCCGGCGTACTCATTCTTTGATTTGGAGCGCCTTCATGCTCCTTCTGATGGAGGAGTTCCGGGCGCGCTTTCCATTCGGCGGATTTGGCTGGACTCGCATCGCTTTCAGTCAGGTGGAGTCTCCGGCACTTCCAATCGTTGCCATTGGAGGAGTGCTTGCACTCTCAGCATTTACCTTGCTTATTTCACTTCTTTTAACTCGAATACGTATAAGGAACTTTGCAGCGGTTCTTGCACTTTTCATTCTTGCGCTGCTCTTGCCGATGAATCCGAAGGGGAGTGGTGAGATCAAGCTCATCGGCATCCAAGGAAACACGCCGCAAGTGGGCCTAGAGTTCAATTCGAGAGCAAAGGCGGTCTTTGAATTACATCGCGATGCCACAAAAAATGTCACTCCGTCAACATATGACGCGATAGTTTGGCCTGAAAATGCCATTGATATAGACCCGCGATTGCATGCAGATGTTCGGACGGATATCTCGAATCTCACCAACAGTTTGCAAACACCCATTGTCGCCGGGGTTGTGCAACAAGATACCAAGGGGCCGCAGAACGCCTCTATTATGTATAGCGGGGAAGGAGCTCCCGAAAGCACATATATCAAGCGTGGATTGACCCCTTTTGGTGAATACATTCCACTGCGAGAGATTAGTCAACAGTTAAGCCCACTTGCGAAGTCCGTTAACGATTTCATTGCCGGCGATAAACGCGTAACTCATAGCATTGCTGGTTTTTCAGTCGGACCGATAATCTGTTATGAAATCATTCTCGATGACTTAGTACGCGACATGGCTACCAATTCGCAAGCACTCATTATCCAGACAAATAGCGCCACCTTTGCTGGTACACCCGAGAGCGCTCAGCAATTAGCAATTACACGTATCCGAGCGATGGAGCACTCTCGGTACATTTTGAGCGTTTCCACAGTCGGAATTTCGGCCTTTATAGACAATAATGGGCGAGTGTTAAGCAGAACTGGTGAGAATACGCAAGAGTCAATTTCTGGGGTATTGGTCCCTAATAAATATCAGACTTATATTAATCGGTTGCTCTCATGACTAAATTTGTGATCCTGGTACCTACCTACAATGAATCAATATCAATCGTTGAGTTGTTGGAAAAGCTCGTGCCTGTACAAGAAGAATACCGTTTCGATCTCTTCGTCTTAGATGATAACTCTCCCGACAAGACCGCGGACATTGTTGATCAATTAGGATATTCATGGGTCTCTGTCGTTCGTCGACCAGGTAAGGCAGGCCTTGGTGCTGCTTATCGGGCCGGATTTGAGAAAGTTTTAGCACTGGATACTTACACACATGTAGTTACTATGGATGCAGATGGTTCACATCGCGTGGAAGATCTCCCGAAGATGCTTGGCGCCGCTGCAAATTTACCTTCTCAAAGCAAGGTAATTGTCCTTGGAACCAGATGGATGCCTGGTGGCTCTGTTGTGAACTGGCCCAAGAGTCGACAATTATTATCTCAATCAGGAACTCGATATGCGCAGCTAGTTCTTGGAATCCCGTTACGAGATCTCACTGGCGGGTTTCGAATTTATAGCACTTCACTTCTTCACTCTCTGAAATTAGAAGATATGACTGCCACTGGATATTGCTTTCAGATTGAGATGGCGATGGCCAGTGATTTAGCTGGCGCTCAAAAGATTGAAGTGCCAATAACATTTGTGGAACGCGTTAATGGGGTCTCTAAGATGAGCAAGGTGATAGTTATCGAGGCGCTTTGGCAGACGAGCTTGTGGGGCGTATTTCGCAGGCTTAGACCTAACGCCGATAAGTTACATTATGTAAAGTAAATAAGAAGTTAAGCAAAAGATTCGATTGGCGGGCAAGAGCAGACCAGGTTCCTATCCCCATACGCTCCATCTATCCGCCCTGTTGTGGGCCAGTATTTGCCCTTCATACCGATTAATTCACCAGGAATCAGTCCAGTGAAGGTCGACGGAAAAGCTCCGCGTTCACGGCTATAGCCGCGTTCCCAGGTCGTCGAAGTGATTGCACCAACGGTATGAGGCGCATGACGTAGTGCAGAATCTTCAACGGCAATCTTTCCCTCGACGATCTCATCAATTTCGTACTTAATAGCAATCATGGCATCGATAAAACGGTTCATTTCGAGAATATCTTCAGATTCTGTAGGTTCAATCATCAGAGTTCCAGGTACCGGAAAAGACATGGTTGGTGCGTGGAAACCAAAGTCCATCAAACGTTTTGCAATGTCATCAACGCTAACACCGCTTACTTTCGTTATCTCGCGCACATCGAGAATGCACTCGTGCGCAATTAAGCCCTTTTCACCAGTGTATAGAATTGGGTAGTAATTTTTTAGTCGAGCAGCCATGTAGTTGGCGCTCAAAATTGCTACCTCGGTAGCGTGAGTGAGACCCGCTCCCCCCATTAGGCGAATATATGCCCACGAGATTGGCAAGATGCTTGCTGAACCAAAGGGAGCACCCGATATCGGACCCGGGCCGGTGGTAGGACCCGCAGTTGCATCGAGTGGATGATTTGGTAGGAACGGAGCTAGATGTGCACGGGAGATTACCGGCCCAACGCCTGGTCCCCCACCACCATGAGGAATGCAGAAAGTTTTATGCAAATTTAGGTGCGATACATCGGCACCAAATTTTCCAGGCTGCGCTAAACCAACTAGCGCATTGAGGTTTGCTCCATCTACATATACCTGACCACCGGCGTCATGAACAAGAACACAGATTTCAGAGATTGCAGATTCGAATACTCCGTGCGTCGAAGGATAGGTAACCATCAACGCTGCCAATTTTCCAGCATGCTCTGCAATTTTCATTCGAAGATCATCAAGGCTCACATTTCCGGCCTCATCACATGAAATTACAACAACTTTCATGCCCGCCATTACTGCACTGGCAGCATTTGTTCCATGTGCACTAGAGGGAATAAGGCAGATATCGCGTTCACGGTCCCCACGAGAATCGTGGTAGTTACGGATTGCCAGCAAACCAGCGAATTCCCCTTGACTTCCGGCATTTGGTTGCAGCGAGACAGCGTCATAACCGGTGATTTCAACTAACCACTTCGATAACTGTGCAATTAACTTTCGGCTACCAACGCTCTGCGCAGCTGGAGCGAACGGGTGCAACGAAGAGAATTCTGGCCAAGTAACTGCTTCCATCTCCGTGACCGAGTTCAACTTCATGGTGCATGAACCCAAGGGAATCATTGTTCTATCCAGTGCTAAATCACGATCTGAAAGTGTCCGCAGATAGCGCATCATGGAAGTCTCAGAGTGATAGGTATTAAATACTGGATGTTGCAAGAAGAGTGAAGTTCGCTTGATTGCAGGAGAGATGCCACTTCCCTGGGCTGGCACAACTTTAGCTTCAAAGATTCCGACGAGTTGCGCAAATCTAGAATCAGTCACGGTCTCATCTAGCGAAATGCGAACGTGATGCGAGTCAACAACTCCTAAATTAATTTTCAGCGCTACTGCCCGTTGATGAATGGCATCTGCACTCTCAACTTTAATCGTGAGGGTGTCAAAATAACTCTTGTTCACACTAGTTACGACAGTAGCCAGAGCGGCGGTGTAACCATGGATACGCTCTGCAATTTCGATAAGACCCTTGGGACCGTGCCACATCGAATAAAAAGCGCTCATATTTGCGAGTAGTACCTGGGCGGTGCAGATATTGCTGGTCGCTTTATCGCGACGAATATGTTGTTCGCGCGTTTGCAACGCTAAGCGAAATGCTGGATTGCCATGGGCATCAACGCTCTGTCCGATTAAACGCCCAGGAAGAGCGCGTTCCAGTCCCGCGCGGACCGCCATAAATCCAGCATGCGGACCACCGAAGCCCATGGGAACACCAAAACGCTGCGCTGAACCAACAGCGATATCAGCTCCCCACTCCCCTGGTGCCGTAATCAGAGTCAGTGCAAGCAGATCAGTGGCTGCGATTACCAACGCATCTTTAGCATGGGCATCGAGAGCCAATTGATGAAAATCAGTAATCGCGCCAGTGGTATCCGGATACTGCACCAGAATTCCAAAGTAATTAATGGTTGAATCAAATGAGAGCGCATCGACTTCGAGTACCTCGATGCCAAGTGGCTTAGCTCGGGTAATTACTACCGCTTTGGTCTGTGGATGCAGATTGCGATCGATGAGAAATACTGCGTCATCACTGGTCTTAGAGGAACGTCTGGCCAGCGTCATAGCCTCAGCTGCCGCCGTTGATTCATCAAGCATCGAGGCATTTGAAATGGCAAGTGCTGTCATATCGGTGATCACCGTTTGAAAGGCGAAGAGCGCTTCTAGTCGACCTTGCGAAATCTCAGGTTGGTAAGGAGTGTAGGCGGTGTACCAAGCTGGATTCTCTAGAACATTTCGCTTGATAACAGGTGGAGTGATCGTGCCATAGTAACCGGTACCAATTAGTGATGTGAAGATCTGATTCTCTGACGCTAGAGCGCGTAACTCCTCGATAACTTCGACTTCACTCTTAGCAAGATCGAGAACTTCGGAGAGTTTCTTTTCGATAACGATATTCTCGGGTACTACATCCGAAATGAAATCCTTAATTGTTGAGTAGCCCAAGACCGAGAGCATCTCGGCTTCTTGTGCAGAAGACGGCCCAATGTGGCGCTCTTGAAAACCCTTAGCGGAGCTCATCTACCCATCCATTTCGCTCAACGAAAAAAACCTAGCCGGTAATTAGATGAGCGAAATATATGAGGGTTAGGCGCCTTTCGCCTTCCGACGCAGTGAGAGTTCGTCATTATTTTCAGCAACAACGGACTCGCCATTTATCTCGCCTGCAAGTGTGGCAAGTGAACCCTCTACTTCAGACCAGACTTTGCCAACTGCAATCCCAAAGACTCCTTGGCCACCAGCCAGCAAGTCAATGATTTCATCAGGACTTGCACACTCATAGATAGAGGCCCCGTCGCTCATGAGGGTTATGCGCTCAAGTTCAGTAACGCCTCGATCGCGTAAATGATTTACCGCGATACGAATGTTCTGCAGTGATACACCGGCATCAAGTAGACGTTTAACAATTTTAAGAACGAGAATGTCGCGAAAACCGTAAAGGCGCGCGCTACCTGAACCCGACGCGGTTCGGATAGATGGCTCAACTAGTCCGGTACGAGCCCAGTAATCTAATTGACGATATGAAATACCAGCCGCAGAGCATGCAGTAGCTCCGCGATATCCGATTTCAAATTCTTGTTCTGTCACGAGAGGGGGCTCGCTTTCACGTAGTGGGGTTGAAGAAAGGGTACGCCCGCCTCTGGTCAAAAGGGAGTACCGACACGAATAGGACCTTTACTTGAGGTTGAGACTTTCGAGCTAGCCCGCGAAATCCTCAGGGTTAATCTGGTCGAGAAACTCACGGAAAGCCTCGAGCTCCTGGTCCCCCGCCGCTGAAACCTCAGAGGCGACCTGCTCTGGAATATCGATTCCAACTTGGTCCAGCAGATCGTTATCGACCAAAATATTTGATCTCGTCCGCAGCGCTATCGCTATCGCATCCGATGGCCGAGCCGACAAGGCTGGCAAGGCGCTAGCGGCATCTCTGAGATTGAGCTCTGCGAAGAAGACGCCTTCAACGATCGATGTGATGTGGACAGAAGTCAGCGTGATGTCAACCCGGTCCAATAAGTCACGGATCAAGTCATGCGTTAATGGACGAGTTGCTGCTAAACCCTGTTGCGCAAATGCAATGGCGGTTGCTTCCACAGCACCCACCCAGATTGGCAGGAAGCGAGTTCCCTCAATCTCCTTAAGCAGAACGATTGGTTGATTCGAAGGCATCTCGATTCGAACACCCACAACCTCTACTGGAATAAACATGGGTCACTCACTCCAAGAATTTAACGAGGACGATTCAGGCCGCCGCGTACCAAGGCAGCATGTAGCCGTACCGAAAGCGAGGCAATCTCTTTCTGAACTTCCTCGGCGCGAGCTTTCGCTTCAGTGCTCTTCTGTCGGGTAAATGGTGTGATCACTTGTTCAATCAAACCAATCTCTCGATCAGCAGCAGATTTAAAAGAACGAAGGTGGCGCGGTTCGATACCGAAGCCAGCCATCTCGGCTACCGCACGCGCAACTGCAAGAGCATCTCCATCGTAATGACGACCACGGATTTGAATCAGACCAAAAGATTCGAGTTCTACCAATTGTGATTCCTCGAGTGAAGATGCCTTGAGCAACTCCTCGCGCGACAAGCGCATCTCAGATGCCTCAGCAAAAGTAGAAGAAGCGAACTCGCCATCAATCGTGGCTAGACCAAGTGTCGGACGTGGGGCCGCAGTTCCTCCGGCGGGTGCTGGTTGTAGACCGCGGTCGAGGGCATCTAGATTCTCTTTGATAACTTTCAAAGGCAGGTACTGATCACGCTGGGCTAGGAGAACATAGCGAAGTCGCTCCAAGTCTGCGGTAGTGAATTTGCGATAGCCAGATGGGGTGCGTTGCGGTTCAATCAAGCCTTCAGATTCTAGAAAGCGAATCTTTGAGATTGTTATGTCGGAGAAATCTCCGCGGAGCTTTGTGAGAACCTCACCAATACTTAAGTAAGCACGTGCTGGAACGCTCAACTGACTTCTCCCCTGCTAGCCAAAGAAACGATTATTTGTTTTTAGACGATGTTGCTGAAATAAATAGAAGATGGAACTTGCCTATTTGGATCTCGTCTCCAACTAGAAGCTGATGCTCGGTTGTCGGGACGTTATTGATGTAAGAGCCATTGAGGCTTCCTAGATCAGTGAAGGTATAGCCAGTTTCCGACTTCGCAATCGAGGCATGCTTTCTCGAGACTGTGACATCATCGAGGAATATTGCGCTCGATGGTGAGCGGCCAATACTCGCACCTTCGGCAGTGACAAGAAAACGGGCCCCTTTTCCAGGACCTCGATGAATCAGAACCATGGCCGAATTGCTATCGGCGGATAGCGCCGATTGGAGTACCTGGCGCTCTTCCTCCGTCGAAGTTGCTAGATAATCAGCGATCAGATCAGCTGGGGAATTGCCGACTAAAGAACGAAGACCAAGGTGAAGGGTGCTTGTTAACTCTGGCTTTGACTCTGCCTCTGCCATGAACTCACCCCCTTCGACGTCA
>Ga0247832_1000079_pt1 | contig 169414 bp, 160 predicted proteins | sample LaCruzMarch2015__10_FD_192407 | JGI IMG/M metagenome (GOLD analysis project Ga0247832, IMG submission 192407) | Freshwater microbial communities from meromictic Lake La Cruz, Castile-La Mancha, Spain - LaCruzMarch2015_4m | ecosystem: Environmental > Aquatic > Freshwater > Lake | place: Spain... | reverse complement strand
CGAAGTATATGCCGAGCTACCTCGGCTGGCACCGTATGATCGAGCGCGACGGCGACCGGCTCACGCCACGGCATATCATCGCAGAGGCGTTCGGTTAGCACCTACGTCAAGCCGAAACACAGCCATTTACGTTCCCACGCCAAGTTTGCGCAATGACCTCGATGTTTTCTCACCTTTTAGTCTTTTTGCCTTTACAGACACCGGTCTTGAAATGGTAGGGGCGGCAGGCCCGATCCCTATACCGCCCACCATCCCAGCAACGACCAAGACCAAATGGTCGTAGATGTCTGCAGCGATGCAAAGCCCCAATCACCTAGTCGACGTTTTAAATCTGGTTCGAATCCGGTCCGTTTTCCAGCACCGTCGTACCGAGCGCAGACGACCAAAACGGGCAATCGTTTTAGTCAGGCCACGTCGGCTGCGACCGCCACTGGATTGCGCACCACCGGTCTGCCAGCTATGAGGCCCAAGTCACGCAGCGGCTGAGCAGGGTCTGATGCGTCGGTCACAACCGACCCGTTGCGCTTCGGTCATCCTCGATCGTCGCCAAATCCAATGCACGCGGAGGAATAACATCATATGAAGTTCTTCGTTCGCCGACATCACTAACCCGCCTAGCAAACCGGCTGGACGATAGGGAGATAGACATGACGATGCGACTGGGGCGTACGCTGCTGCTGGCGGTAACCATAACCTTAGGCTTGGCTGCAGGCGCCGCTTGGGCAGCCGATCCACCAAAGGAAATCCGGATCGATTGGGCGACGTATAATCCGGTCTCCATCGTGCTGAAGGAAAAGGGATTACTCGAACAGGAACTGGCAAAGGACGGGATTGCCGTTCGTTGGGTCCAGTCGGCTGGCTCCAACAAGGCGCTGGAGTTCTTGAACGCGAGTTCGCTCGACTTCGGCTCCACGGCAGGTGCGGCAGCCCTGCTGGCCAGGATCAACGGGAACCCGATCAAATCGATTTACGTCTACTCCCGTCCCGAATGGACCGCCCTCGTGACGCGCGGCGATAGCACGATTTCCAAACCCGCCGACCTCAGGGGCAAGAGCGTCGCGGTCACACGCGGCACGGACCCGCACATCTTCCTCGTGCGCGCGCTTCAAGAGGCCAGCCTCACCGACAAAGACGTGAAATTTGTGCTGTTGCAGCACGCAGACGGCAAGCAGGCGCTGTTGCGCGGCGACGTCGATGCGTGGGCTGGACTCGACCCGCTCATGGCATCCGCCGAAGTGGAAGCCGGTGCCAAATTGTTCTTCCGCAAACCGGAAGCCAACACCTGGGGCATCCTCAACGTGCGCGAGGCTTTTGCGAAAGACCATCCAGCGCTCGTGAAGCGGGTGCTGGCCGTTTACGAAAAAGCCCGCGCGATTGCATTGGCCAATCCGGCTGAATTGAACGCCTATCTGGTGGCCGCGACCAAACTGTCGCCCCCTGTGATTGCCAAGCAACTCGAACGCACCGAGCTGACCCACTCCAAAATCGGCGCACCTCAGGCTGAATCGATCCTGGCCGCCGGGATTGCGCTCCAAAAGGCCGAGGTCATCAAGCCAGACGTTGACGTGAAGGCCATTGTGGATAGTTTGATCGATCCGCAGTTTAACTGACACGCCGATCCCTTCGCTGATTCCAGGTTTGTATGACAGCCATCGACACTGCAACTGACCGCCTGAGCGGCGAGCCGGCCATTGATGATGGTCGGCTCGTGCCGTCTCCAACCCCACCTGTCGCGGCTTGGGGCGGCTGGGTCGTCGGACTACTGTTGCCTGTTGGTTTAGCCATTGCCTGGGAAGCAGCCGTCCGGCTCGGGCTCGCCGAAGGCCGACTGCTGCCGCCACCCTCTAAGATCCTTGCAACCTTGTGGGAACTCACGCGATCCGGCGAGCTATGGCGGCACGTTGTGGCGACGAGCGCCCGTGTGTTCGGCGGGTTTTTGATCGGCGTAATGGCCGGAACACTCATCGGCGCAATCTCTGGGTATTCCGGGCTTGTCAGAAAGTTGGTCGATCCAACCCTACAGGGATTACGCTCAATCCCGTCGATTGCCTGGGTGCCACTCTTCCTGCTTTGGATGGGTATCTTCGAGGCCTCCAAGGTTGCCCTCATCGCAGTCGGCGTATTCTTTCCAGTCTACCTCGGCGTCATGGGGGCGATTGCAACCGTCGATCGCAAGTACGTCGAGGTCGGACGTATTTTCCGGCTGTCGGGTCCACAGTTGGTGACGCGCATCCTGTTGCCAGCGATTTTGCCAGCCTACGTGTTGTCGTTGCGCGGCGGCCTCGGCCTGGGCTGGATGTTCGTCGTTGCGGCCGAATTCATGGGGGCCTCCGAGGGGCTGGGCTACCTCCTTGTCGATGGTCAGCAAATCGGCAAGCCCGACCAGATCGTAGCAGCCATCATCACGTTTGCAATTCTCGGCAAAGCATCCGACGGCTTGCTGGCCGCCATCTCCAAGCCCTTCCTTCGCTGGCAGGATAGTTTTCAGCACCACTGAGGGAAAACCCGGATGCTTGAGATATCGGACCTCGGCAAGGTCTATCCAAACGGCACGCGCGCGCTCGACGGCGTAACGCTCACCGTTGATGCCGGTGAGATCGTCGCTATCGTCGGCGGATCCGGCTGCGGCAAAAGTACCCTGCTGCGCCTTGCGTCGGGACTGGATCAGCCAAGCGAAGGTCATGTCGTCGTCGATGGAACGCGGATCACGGCCCCACATCCAGCCGTCGGGTTGATCTTTCAAGAGCCACGTTTGCTCCCGTGGCTGACCGTCGCGCAAAACATCGCGTTCGGGATCAGCGACCTGAGCCTCGCCGAACAATCCAAGCGGGTCACAGCCGCGCTGTCGAAAGTCGGCCTGGACCATTACGGCAGCCGCTGGCCGCGCGAACTCTCCGGCGGCCAAGGGCAGCGCGTCGCCATTGCCCGCGCACTCGTGCCCCGGCCAAGCGTGCTCCTGCTCGACGAACCGTTTTCCGCGCTCGACGCCTTCACGCGATTCGATCTGCAGGCGCATCTGCTTGATCTATGGGCCGAGACCCAGCCGACGCTGTTGCTCGTCACCCACGATATCGACGAAGCGCTGTTGCTGGCCAACCGGATCGTCGTTATGCAGCCCGCTCCCGGTCGCATCGCGAAAATCATTGATATCGCGTTGGAGCGACCGCGGGATCGCCTGTCGCCAGAATACGAGGACGCCAAACGCCACGTCTTGCGCGAACTCGACAAGACACTTGCACATCGACGCGGGCCGGCCCGCCGGGTAGAAGACTTCAGCATTTGATCCCCCCGAGGAGGAGCATAAAACGACATGGACGCCAACGAACTCAGAGCAATGCAGGCCCCGCTGAAAGACAAGTACAAGACCGACGCCGGCGCGGCGCTTGTAACGTTGAAGGCCAAGGGTTCGATCGACGACAATTCGATCACGTGCAAAGTCGACACGGGCCGCGCCATCGCAGAAGCAGGGCTTCATCCAGCAACCGGCGGCACCGGCCTGGAGCTTTGCTCAGGTGACATGCTGCTCGAAGCGCTCGTGGCGTGTGCTGGCGTTTCCTTGAAGGCCGTCGCGACAGCGATCGATGTTCCCCTGAAGAGCGCGAACGTCTTTGCCGAAGGCGACCTCGATTTCCGCGGCACGCTCGGCGTCGACAAAGCGGCCAAGGTCGGCTTCCAGGCGATCCGTTTGCGCTTCGAAATCGAAACCGATGTTCCGCAGGAAAAAATCGATCAACTGATCAAACTGACCGAGCGCTATTGTGTCGTCTACCAGACCCTCGCCGTGAAACCAGACTTGAGTGTGTCTGTGAAATCGCATGCCTGATAAGGCTGCAAAGCGGCCTGAAACGCTGGTCGCTCAAGCGTTGGGGCGGGTGGATAGCACCACCGGTGCGATCATCCCGCCGATTTATCCATCTGCCACGTTTGAACGCGCCGGTGATTTGAGCTACCCGACGGGGCGCGTCTATTCACGCGTCGACAATCCGACTTACGACGCGGCGGCCGATACGCTGACCGCACTCGAAGGCGGTGCGGCCACGGCACTGTTTGCGTCGGGGATGGCGGCAGCAACGGCGGTGTTCCAGGCGCTCGAACCCGGTGATCATGTGATCGCCCCACGTGTCATGTATTGGGCTTTGCGCAGTTGGCTCACCGGCTTTGCAACCCAATGGGGTCTCGACGTCGAACTCGTGGCGACCCAAGACCTGGACAGCTTACGTGCTGCAATGCGACCCGGCCGCACAAAGCTCGTCTGGATCGAGACGCCAGCCAACCCGCTGTGGACGATCACAGACATCGCAGCCGTCGCAGAGATCGCCCATGCCGCAGGCGCACGTCTTGGCGTCGATTCGACCGTTGCGACGCCGGTGCTGACACGGCCCCTCGAACTCGGCGCCGACATCGTCATGCACTCGGCGACGAAGTATCTTAACGGCCATTCCGATATTGTCATGGGTTCGCTGACAACGGCCCGCACCGATGAATTCTGGTCGCGGATCAAATCAATCCAATCTCAGGTTGGCGGCGTGCCCGGGGCATTCGAGGCCTGGCTTCTCCAGCGCGGCATGCGCACGCTCTACCTGCGCGTTCGGGCACAATGCGACGCTGCCCAGACGATTGCAGAAAAGCTTGTCGGGCATCCCGGCGTGGCCGAAGTCCTGTATCCGGGGCTGAAAACACATCCTGGCCATGAAGTCGCGGCGCGACAGATGCAGGGCGGGTTCGGCGGGATGGTATCGATCCGGATCAAGGGCGGTGAAGCCGCCGCGATCCGCACGGCGGCCGCTGTCGAAATCTGGACCCGCGCAACCTCGCTGGGCGGTGTCGAGAGTTTGATTGAACATCGCGCCAGTATCGAAGGCACGAACTCGCCCGTTCCCCCTGATCTACTGAGGCTATCGGTTGGGCTGGAGGCCACCTGTGACCTGATCGCCGATCTTGATCGCGCAATCGCGTTGGCACAACGAGCCTAATATGTCCGCAGACCAAACCGCAAAAGCAGGGCTTCTGCAGGTTTGACTGAAACGGCTGTCGCCAAAAACGCGCGGCCTCAACGCTCAATTCTCGCGCCACTCGCACGCCGCATCAGAAACTTTGTTGAAATGTTCGCCAGAAATACCACGCCCTTTCATGCGTCCTAAAGAAACTGAACCGCAAACAGCTGTTTGGCCTTGAGCACCCGTGCATGTGATATTTGAAGCATTGATTCTGCCCTTGCCCTGGGAGCAGCGAAGAATGGGATGATGCATTTTGAGTTCATTTGGCGATAACTGGACTCGCAACGTACCCTTGCAGATCCCGCCGCCTTTAAAAGTCTGCGTAATGGTGCCCTTCCCATCATCATCAAAACAATAGCAGATACGAACCACCCCCATGAGTACCTCACGCTCATCATCAGATACGATATTGATATCTCCACGCTCTGATTGCCAGCAGCCTTTCAGGTCCTCCAATCTTGTTGGGATCATCATCTGATCAGGCGGGGGCGGAGCGGGCGGCGGTGGAGGCGGTGGCGCTTCGGCGCGCTTTTCCGGCTCGGGCGGCGGGGGCGGCGCAGGCGGTTGACAAACAGGCAACGCGGCGAGCTGCTGTTCGGTCCTGCGGACACGCGATTGCAGAACGGCCGACCTGTCTCTTTCCGCGTCGAGCCCGCTGCGATCCTGACGCGGCGGAACGGGACAATAGGCATAATCCAGCACGGGCCATGTCCGCACCTCGCACGCCCCCAGCATCATCCGCCCGCCCGCGACGACAATCGCCGCGAACGCTAGCCAGCCGAGTGCGGCGAGAATTCGGATCATGATGAAAACTCCCGCCTCTCCTGTTAGTCGCTTCCCCTGACGCCAATTGCAGTTTCCATGATCGATTTTAGCCTTGAGAACCACATTGGCTGCTATCGATACGCTGGAATTTTTTTTCGCCGGACAGAGTGCGCATTCGTCCCAAATTCTGTGTTTGGCACAATGCGACGTTGTTTGCGCTGGGGCGGCAAGTTGTAATACTCTTGACGAGTCCCCGTCGAAATCCGCCATAGACACCGCAGGCAAAACGAGGCTGCCTGATCGTCAGCAGCAACGGTTCTAACGTGGAAGACATCCCCCCACGGCAGACGCGCCCATCAGTGTAAGCTAAGATTATTTGCCCGCGACCGTTATCGCCAAAACAATAGCACACCCTTACGCGCCCGCCGGGGCGCTGTTCTTCGTCGTCGGATACAAGCGGAAGATCACCCCGTTCCGAAACCCAGCATCCTTTTAGCTCGGCCAGGGTCGCCGGCATTTTCATCTGATCAGGCTGCGGCGGCGGGGGCGGCGGCACTTCGGCGTGTTTTTCGGGCTCAGGCGGCAGTGGCGGAGGCGGCGGCTGACAGACTGGCAGCGCGGCCAGTTGCAGTTCGGCCCGGCGAATCCGGGACTGCAGGACGCGCGTCCGTTGCCGCTCGGAATCGGAGGCGTCGCGGTCGTGACGCGGTGGCACGGGACAGTAGGCATAACCCAGCAGGGGCCATGTCCCCACCTCGCACGCACCCAGCATCATCTGCCCGCCCAGCAAAACGATCGCCGCAAAAACAAGCCAGCCAAGTCCAGCGAGAATGCGTGACATGCCCGTTCCCCCTTGCCTGCTCAAAGTTCTAACCCACACCACCAGCCGGGATCACGCCGCCGCACCCGGCACCGGCGCGCGCAACTGAGCGATGATCTCGCCCAGCCTGTTGTTCTGTTCGGGATCGTCAATCAACCCGTCGCCGGTCTGAGCGTTGGCAAGGATTTGTTCGTGCAGCGTCCCAAGCCAATGGATCACCATTTGGTTTGTCGCCGAGCCGTCACTCTCGACAAGCCCGCGCGCGTCGAAAGCAGGCTCGGGCCGCGCCGCGTCCAGCACCAGATCGCTCACAAACCGGTTGATCAACCGTTCCGACACGATGGCCGCTTTTGCAGACGCCTGCTCGACTCCCTCTGCTGTATGCGAGACCGCAGCCAACCGCTCGCGCAACCGATCCTCAAGCCGCAACCGGCGTGCTGTCGCCGACATTTCGGTTGCGATTTCGCGGAGCGATCGGACCGGGACAGCCACGGATTTACTGAACTCCTCGTCTTCGCTGGTCGAACGAAGTTGCTGCGTCCAAACCTGCATGGCGGTCCGGATAAAGCCGTCGGAGCGTGCATTCGAGGGCGTCCCATTGCCCTGGGCCTTCGCCGGTGGCGGCGCCACAGCCGGTCCAGCACCGGACTTACTGCCAAGAACCGAGGCGAGCAGGCCACCCCGTGGGCGCGGTTCAACCGGCTTTTCGCCAGCCCCCGTGTCGTCGGGCTGAGCCAACTCGGCGGCCCGCCGGTTGCGGGATTCATACAAGGCGTCGGCAAGCACGCTTCCGCGCAGGTGGAACCCCTGCAGGAACGACCCGAACCGGTTGGCCGCAACGCAGTCCTCGAAGTCATGAATGATCTGCTCGGCAGCCTGCGTGCGCTCGGCGATGCGCTGGTTCGCATCCGTGCTGACATAGAACGGCTCGATGGCGATCTTGATGCTAGACCGCAGTTCGGCCAATCGGCCCTGCACCTGCTCCTGCTTCATGCCGTCCCGACAGACCTTGGCAAGCTGCTCGGCCAGATAGGAGATGCCGCCATCGTTGAGCCGCATCACCTCATCGAAGGCGCGTTCGGGCTCATGGAAATGCTGCCGCACCTCGTCCACGGCAACGCACGCACCCTTTAACTCGGCGATGCGGTCCACTTTGGCGGGCAGAATGCGAACTTCGCGGCGTCCATCGTATTCAATGATGGCCTCAGATTTGTACTGCGGATTTCTGATCCAGAAGCAGTTCTTAAACGGCGCAGTGGGGGTCCACTTCAGCGGCCAGGAGCCCGGCAACTTCGCAAACGGCTTGATCAGCGACGCCTGCATGCGCGCCTCAAAGCGCAGCTTCGTGGTTGCAGCGGTCGCATCCTGGGTTTCGTCTCCAGCCTTCACTGAAAAGACATCATCGAATTTCGTCAGCAGGAAAAACAGCAGCGTCGCGCGATTGCGGCGATCCTCCGGCGTCCGCCCGTGCGTCGCGCCGATCCAATCCTCGATGACCGATGGCAACGTTGCGACCTCGAGGTTGCTAGGCGGGATGCACAACAGCATGCCCGTCAGTTCCTGATCGGTCGTATAGCGCTGAAACAGAAAATCGACCTTGCCGCGCAGATAGAGTTCCTTGATGGCGGTGGCACCGGCCTCCTTGAGGTAGCGGACGAGATCGTGCTGCATACGGCTGCGATAGCCGGGAAAATCGAGCAGGTCCGTGTGCTCCAGGAACGGCCACGGGATCTCTTTGAGCTTGATCCGCAACTCCGCGGCGAGCGCGGTCACGACCGGTCTGGGAAGCGACACCGATTTGCCCGAAGCGGTCGCGACCAGCAAATTCTGAGCGCCGGTTTGCCCCAGCCCTTCGAGTGTCTCGACATTCAAAATCCCGGTTTCGCGCGGCACAAGCGCGTCGATCTTACAGTAGGCGTCTTCGGCAAACCCCAGTCCGCTCAACCCCTCCAGCAGAGTGCGGAACAAGCTCGTCAGCGGGGCATGTCGACCCCAAAGAATGGAAAAAAGTTCGGCGCGATCAGCCAGCGCCAAACGGGGCGCGCACAGGGCAATCCGCGTCCAGAACGGCTTGAATGCGGTCGTCCGTTCAGCGCGCCGCAGATGCTTGGTCACATACTCCTCGATGTCCCAAACGTCCTCCTCGCGGAGCGTGTCGGCGTAGTCGTGGCGTTTTCGCCCCTCGAATTCTGCGATGTGGCGCTCGATCACGTCGATCGTGATTGGTGGCTCGACCTGCTGGTCGCCATCCAGAAAATACGAGTTCGCTAAAATCTTGACGATGTCGGTCTGACTGAGAAGCCTGAGCGCCACTGGAAAACCGGCCGGCGTCGAGGGCGACGTCTTCGAAAACCGCGTCACGAGGCCGGTGGCTTCCTTGTCACCATAGGGATTGATCTTGGTGATGAAGTCGATTTCGGGCTGCTCGGGGTCGTCGAACACGGCAGTCAGCGCGTCGCCTTTGCGCGCCAGCACCGAAACCAGATACGACTTACCCGCTTGGCTTGGACCAAACACGCCGACACACATCGGCCTGTCGACCGAGCGCGCCAGCCGCTGAGCCTGATAGGCATAGCTGCGCAAAGATCGCTCGAGTCCTGGCCGGTCGGTGCCGACTTTTGCCTCGTTCCGGCCGTCACTCAGCCACGCCAGTGCCGAGCCTGTGGTCCGAGCCGTGGCTTCGCAAGCCTCAATTAATGCACGCGTCATTGCTATCCCCGAGACGCCAAATACTTTGAAACGAATACCGTCATTCCGTCCGTGCGCTCAATCAAGCGACGCTTAAAACGCCACTGTCGAGCCAATACCCTGTGTCGCTGCCAATCGAATCGAGCACCAGTTCAAACGAGCGTTTGACGGTGGCCCCGTTGGCGGCTTCAGCATCGACAATTCTGAGTTCTTCTTTCTTGGCTTCCTCAACCGAGAAGAGCTTGGGATCGTACTCCTGCACTTCCTCGGGCAACTCACGTTCAAGCGTAATCTCGACCGGCTTTGGAATGGATTGCGACGCGTCGGTGCCGATCACCTTGATGCGATACATCGGTGTCGCAACCCAACGCTCCAAGGGCAGTTGCCGGAAGCCGATCGGCATCGGCGCATACCACGCCACTTTGGCCTCCGGCGCTGTGCCCGATTGGTCCAGCCCGTCAGCGACGAACAGCACGTTGTCCTGCTTGAGCTTCCCGTTGCGTTCGAGAGGCCCGATGTAATTCGCCGTCGACCGCATCGCCAACCGATCCGTAAAGATGGTGAAGTTGGTGATCTGCCGCTCTGACAAAGCGCCGAGCATACATCCGACGACCGTTGCCGTCTTGGGATCGCCGATCGGAAAGCGGGAGCTGCCACCGAAGGGATACCAGTCGCCGGGCGGATAATCCGACAGCGGTACGATTCGGTCGGGTTGAACCGACAGCTTGTTCACGAATAAGTCAATCGTCGCTGGCAACCGCGTCGGCCGACCCGACAACAGCACGATATCGCAATCGTAATGGCGCACCGCTTCCGTGATGTTTTCAAACACTTCTCCCAGCGTCGTGACTACGGCGGCCTGGAGAACGTCGAGATCAAACGGGATGTCGACGTCGGCCAACCGGAAATCCTTCGCACCCCGTGCCTGAGCTTCCAGATCGACGTAGTCGATGTTGCGTCCAGCAAGCGTAGGATCGGCACTCCCGGTATGTGCGCCAACCAGGGCGCCGAGCTTGGCCGACCCCGCACGCGGACTGCCTACCTGACTGGCCGCTTCATAGTCGCTGAGCAACGCAAGTGCTGCAGGCCGCAGCACACGCAGCACACATTGCCGCCGCAGATGCTTGGCTGGTTCCGACATACCGGCCCGGTCCGCACCAAAGCGATCCACCAGGAACTCGCGTGCAGCACCAAGCCCGCAGGCGGTGAGGCTTTGCGCGATCGCTGGCATGATCGCCCGTTCGATCACTTCGCGCACCACGTCCTCTCCCGCGATCCGGAAGCCTTCCCGGAAGTTCTGGCTTGGAATGAGCGCACGGTCGCGTTCGGCATAGTAGGTCGTGATCATCAGGTCCGTCGTCCCCCCGCCCACATCGACACTCGCGATGCGGATCGAGGGTTGGTTCGGCCCGATGCCCTTAGCCGTCCGGTTGGCCTCAACCAACGGTCTCTCGCGCCCAATCAGGCGCATAAAGTCGGTAATGTTGCCACCGAACTTGTGGGCGATTTCGCCGTAGAGATAAACGAACTGCGCACAGCTGGCCTCGTCCCATTGAGCGATCACGTCGGGCACGGTGACACCCGGAGGAGGCGCCTCGCCCCAGCCCAACAGATCCCAAACAAGCTTGACGGCAGCACTCGCACGGCTGCGCAACAGCCATTGCTCCCGAACCGGCATCGCGGTCGGCATCGTGAGGATAATCCGGTTGAGTCGGCGCGGCGCATCCTTTTCGCCCCGGGCGGCGCGATGCTGCGGATTGTTGATGAACGACAGCGTCTGAACCAGAATTTCGGCAAACAGCAACGTGAAAAACGACGACCGCGAAAACGACAGGCGGGTCGCGGGACGCTGCAGTTCCTCCCGGTTCGTATTTGCCGTCAGCTTTTCGTAGAATTTGCGCTCGCGCGTATCGTTGAGTTGGCGCAGAACGTCGCCCCGCATGTTCACGCGCCGTCGGATGGCAAGGTCGATCGGCGGCGGCTCTTGCTTGGGGCCGTAATCGCCCGGCTGGAAGCGCCACTCCTGGTTCACCGGCTCCACATCGCACAGGTAGCGTTTCGGGCTCGACAGTCCACTCGTGCCTTCCGTCCCTTCGGCACGATCGCGGAAGCGGGCAGCCTCGGGTCCAATGCGGACCGCACTCGGCCAAACAAACGCCCGCGACCGCATCGAGGCGCGAGACAGATGCTCACGGCCAAAATGCGTTTGCGCCAATTGCACGTCGCTTTCGAAGGGACCCTCATAAACCCGGTGCGGCTCCCCAAGATCGCGCAGCCGGAGAATGTAGGAATTTCCAAGATCCATATGCTGTTGGTTAGGGAACGTTTCGATCAACATACCGCAGGTGCGGCTGTTGCCGATGTCAAGCACGAGGTCGACACCGACGGGCTTGACCGAAGGCTCCTTTGAGATGGTGTCGATCAGCCGGACCGTGGGCACCGCTGCGGCCACGCTGAGAAACTGCACGAACGTCACGTAGCGTGCGGCGTGTTCCAGCGGCTCATGATCCTCCGGCCGCACGGGGCGGCCAGGACGCTGCGCCCGCTTCATGTCGACGAACGCATCATCGACCCACCGGTCGACCCATTCCTGCTGGTCCAACTCCTCAACCGAGTCGGGTAACGGCTTCTTGTCCGACAAGAACCACGCGATATCGCGGAACGACTTGGCAAGCTGGAACTCGCGTTCGTTGATGGCGTCCTGCGGGCTGGGTGCCAGATAGGGGCGACCAGCCTGGGTGGGCAACAGATCCGTGTCGAAGGCAAAAACCACCGTATGCGTTGAGCCTTCCGGCGCGGTCGGATCGGCAGCCGTCAAACGCACGCGGCACCAGTTCGTCGGTCCCAACACTTCCTGACCGTCGGGGTCGCGGCTGGACACCTTGGCCAGAAACGGCACCGGCACCCACGTGTTGAGAAACGGTTCGAGACAGCGCTGCTTGTTGATTTCGTATTCGACATCGGCCCCTTCGGCCTTGAAGCGGGGCGGCAACTCCGGATCGTCGTCATTCCAGCCCGGACGCAGCTCGATGTCGGCAATGCCGCCCGCAACCCTGATGGTGTTTTGGGTGTGCACGATGAATGGACGCGCAAACCGCCCGGCCTTCTCGACGCTGAAATGGTAGACCAGAAATTGAAGTCCCGAATGCGGTACGATGCTAATAAGATCGCGCATTGCCTACGTCTCCCATTCCACTTTTTGGCATATGCCTGCATCGTAGGGGCCTTGGCCCGGCAATATGTTTTCCGGCAATATCGTCACAATGACGTCGCACCGATTTTGCACCTGGGCGTTCATTTGTCGAACTCGAAGACAAGAACGCGCTCGCCTTTCCGGGTGACCACACCCGGATAGGATTTTTCCGTGACACCGTCGCGAACGACGACGGTGAACGCCACATCACCCACCGGCGCGCTCCGATAGTCATACAGCTTGACCTGGACACGATAGTGCCCGGCGGGCGGGGGTGCCCCCCATGTCGCATGCTCGACCGGCCGGTCCACAGTGGAAAAGTTGCCGTTGTTGGCGTCCCGGTCGAGATTGCCGCCACACGCCAGCCGCGAATTGTAGGCGACTTCAGCGCTGGCGCACATGACGTGCAGATCAAGGTCGCTGTGGCCGTTCCAGGCAAGAGAGATATCCAGATGCCCCTGCACGACCTTCTGCTCTTCAAGCCGCTTCTTCACCTCGCCCGTGTCCGGCAAGACCGCAGCCCGGCGATCGTGCGGCACGATAGCGGGACCCGTACCTTGGTCAGGACAAGGCTGAAGCGATGCGAGCCGCGCCTTCTGGTTCTCGATGGAGCGACGCAATTCGTCGTTGAGCACCTGTTCTGGTCGAAGCGCGGCCTCGTTGACGGCAGGGCAGTCCGTGCGGCCACCTAGCACGCCGGGCAACAGCAGCCCACACGCCGCCAGCAACTTGGTATAAATGATCGCCAGCAGGACCAGGAAAACCAGCCACGGCAGAAAAGCCCAAAGCCAATGTCGCCGCGGCTGGGGTGCCGCTGCCGCCTCAGCAGCGACGGCAGCGGCAACTGGGGTGCCACTGAAAGCGGGTTCATGCGCAGGCTTTGGATCGACAATCTGGGCCGCGCCTCGAATGGTGCGATCTTGCTGACCAGACGGCCGTTCCAATCGACCCCAACAGGTCAAGACCGGCGAGCCATCAACCGACCAGATGCAGCCCTCGTTGGGAACTTCGATGATCTGCGCCAGTACGACCGCCATGCGCTGGGCGGCTTCGCTGGAGGTGTTTTGCAAAGCCGAAATGCGCACTTGAATTGTCGCGCGAACCGCCGCGAGTTTGTCGAGCAGCGCAGCCTTGTCGTCACCCGACAGCCGAGCCAGCGGCACCGGGTCTTGAGCGCATTCGACATGCCAATGGGTCTCGCGCCGACCCGCATCGACGATCGGTTCGGCAAGCAGCCGTCCCGCGTCAGGCCCCACGTCCCGTGTCAGCACATCGACCAACTGCTCCCAGCTTTGCCCGACCGGTAGATCGGGAGCAGGCAGGGCGATGTCCGACGTGGTTTGAAACCGGATGCTGTACATGACTGGGCCGTGCCCTCAACCTGCCCAGGACAACTGATGAACACCGCATCGCCCGTCCTCGCCGCGCCGACGATCGCAATGAGGCACGGCTGGCCGAATTGCGTCGCATATCCTCATTCCGGCCCCCATCATGGTTTGCCAACTGCGGTTGGCGGCGGCGACGCGTCAGCTGCGGGAAGTGCTGGAACCGCTGGCGGCGTCATAGCGGACGGGGTCGTAGCGGGCGGCGTCTTGGCGGGCTGCGGGGGTGGCGGTGGCACCGCCGCGACGGCCTGCGATGAACAGGGCTGGTCGTCCGCAACAAACGCGATGCCCTTCTCCGTCAGAAACGTGCGCAGCAATGAAACGTCTTGCGCCACGTTGCCCTGACGTGTGCCGACGTCGCTTGGAAATAGTGCGGTGTTGATACCGACCACGCGTCCGCAACTGTCGACAAGTGGACCGCCGCTGTTGCCCTTGGCGAGCTGCATGTCATGCAACAGGATCGGCAAAGCGCGCGACCCTGTTTTCATGGCATTGTTGATCCGGCCCTCCGCGAGGTCGACTCCCGGAACTTGAACTTGCCCCATGCTCTGCGAGATGTCGCCACCCCCGGCAGAACCTCGGACCAGCGTCTGGATCAGCGACTTGAAAGCGGTATCTCGCTCCGTCAAAAATCCCGGATATCCCGCGACATAGGCGGTCGAGAGCTTGTCGGGCGTCGGGCCAAGTTTCATGCCCGCAGTCCCCGCCAATGGTGCGATCTCCAACACGCCGATGTCGACCCGCACATCGGTTTCAACGGGCGGGGGCTGCGATAAGCCCAGGATGCGGGCTGGCAAAATCCGTCCAAGGCTCTTGTTCGCAACGAACACGCCCGTCGGGTCGACACCTTCCAAGACATGGTGATTAGTCACCACATGCCGGTCGCTGATCAAAAATCCCGTGCCTTGGCTCAGCGAGATCCCTCCCGCCGTGCCAGCCTTACGGCCGATAATCAAAAACGTCGACTTTTCGAGCAGTCGGCCAACGGTCGCCGCATCTTCCCGGCCGCGACTTTCGGTCGGCGGCAACTGCGCGCGGTCCGGTGATGGGGGCGTTACCTGCAACTTGGGTTCCGCGCCAGGGTTCGTGCCATTGCCGCTGGGTTGGGCGGGAAGCAGGCCTGGAACCGGCAGCACGAAGTTAGCCGGTCGGCATACGTTTGCACTGGCCGCATCCTGCAAGGCCTTGAGCTGCAATTCGAGCGATTCGTTTGAAGCGCGAAGTCGCTGCTCCTCAAACGCGTCCCGGGCCGACGTATCAACCGGCCGGGTCGGATAGACCAGAACGCCAGGTAGAGACAAAAATAACAGCGCCGCTGCCGCCAGACCCGCCGCGATCCACGGTGCCCGCGCGCGGCGCTCAGGCGGCGGCAGGGCTGCCGTACCAGCAGGAATCGCGGCCACCGGCGGCGGCGGGAGATGCGCGGCACCGAGCGGAACAGCAACCGATGAGGCAGCCAAGCCGCTACCTGCGCGGGCCGCAGCCGACGATGCAGCCTCAACGGGTTGGGCCGAAGCAATCCGCGCGCCGCCACTCGCTGCCGCCGTGCGGGCGTCAATTGACGGGCTTTGACCGATCGCGGGCACATCACCCGCTGGAACCGGCAACTGCGGCGCGTAGAGGCCCAGTGTCCCTGCATAATGCTCCGCGCGCTGGTCCCGGGTCGTCACGTGCGCCGGTGCCGATCCCCAGTTGACCAGAACGGGTTCACCGCCGACCGATAAGATATCGTCGCGGCTGCCCACATTGAGCCACGTCGTGAGTGCGGGGCCATGGGTCTCATCTGCTAGAGCGGGCGCCAGCATGCGCAATCGCTCGGTCAGTTTCTGTGCAACAGAGCGGCGCGTGCCGTCATCAAGCGCATCAACCGCAGTCGCGCGCCCCTGCCACGACGAATACCAAGAAAGAGTGCCCGCGTCGCCGGTTGCCCCGCGCGGCAGTTGCGGCTCGGCGAAAAGGGAAGCCGCTTCTGCTCCCGCAGTTCTCGTGATGTGGGCAATCAATTGGCTATAGCTCAAGACCGCCGCGTGACCGCCGATACGGGCCGGAGCAAATCCGGCCATTTCCGTGCTTCTGACAAAAAAACGATTTGAACTCATAATGACTTAGGCCGCCTCTATACGAGCAGGGCAACAAATCAGTCGGAATTAGTGTCGTAGATCTTTGTATAGGTGTCGTTGGTACCAGCACTAAACTCCCGCAGCAAGTGCGAGAACTGACAAAAGAACGGGTTCAGCGTGTCTATGTGACGTGACAGGTTCACAGCCTTGGTGTAAGTCCTCCCACATTGGAGAACGCTCATGGTGCTGCGTATTTTGGACGGTGGTCGGCCGGGTCAGGCCATCCTCGAATTTGATAAAGCGATTGAAGCGCCTGAACTCGATATCTCCGTTCGCTCGATGACCTCCCGTCCGGGCCTCTATCTGACCCTCGACGGGTTATGGGAAAAAACGCCCTCATATTTCAAAGCCACACGTCTGTCGGGCGACAGGAGAACCTCACGCTATCTGGTTGGTCGCGATGTGGTGAACCACATGGTCGACCAGGACACCGTGCAGGTTGCCATTAGCCAGACCGGCGATACGCTCGATACGATTTGGGAAAATGCAACGCCCGAACTCGGCGGAGCCGCTCGGACGGGGCGCATCTATTCTGCTGGCCGCGATCGGCCGCGCACTGTAGCGAGTGCGGCGGCACCTATCGCAGCGGTCAGTGAAGAAGCGTTAGCGGCTCCAATCCCCGCCGCCATTCCCGTCGATCAGACACCGGTGATGCCGCCGGAAGTCGTGCCGCAACCGCCAAAACGCATAAGCTGGCTGCGCCGCATTCTGCTCGCGGCACTTGTCATCTGGTTGCTCTCGGTTGCCGCTATGTTGATCTGGCCCGAGCTGCGATGCCAAGCATATGACGGCGCATTGGGCGGATGCGAGGACAAGACATCGATTCTGGCCTGCGTTGCGGACAAAATAACCAGCAACCCCTGCCAAGCCGAGCAATGCCTGCAAGGCCAGAATATTGAGACGTGGCCGACAGAGATGCGTGAAAAATTGCGCGTCGTTCTCGCGCAAGCCAAGGCGATGTGCCAGGAAGGTGCCAAAGCCGACGACGCAGACGCAGCCACCGCCTGCGTCGAACGCAAAGAAAAAGCCAATGAATTCTGCCAACTCCGGGAATGTCTGACGCTCCTGCCGGCGGGATCGGGCGATGCCGTCAAGCGCGCCGAGCTGGAAGCGCGGGTACGCGCGGGCGAACAACGCTGTGCTGCGGAGAAAGAGAAAGTCGAGAACGAGAAACGCGAGAACGAGAAAGTCGAGAGCGAGAAAGCAGCGGCCAGGGAAAAGACAGCAGAAGATACCACTCGGGCGTGCATACTGAAGCACGAGCAGAGCGGGGGCATTTGCGACGTGAGCGCTGACTGCCTTGACCCTTATCTGAAAGAAAATCCGAAAGGCGCAGCAGCTGCGGATTTGACGCGCCTTGCGGAAGAGGCAAGAAAAAAATGCCTCGAAAACAAGGACTTTACGCGGTTGGAGTCGTGCGCCAACCAGCGCCGTGCGGCGGGCCAACCCTGCGATATCGCCGCCCAATGCATCGAGCCATACCTGCGCAACCACAGCTCGGCTTCCGAAACAGCGCGCGCCGCTCAACTCGCTGAACAGGCAAAACAAGAATGCGAGAAATCCAAGAACGACGTGATCAGAGCCAATAGCGCGCGCTTTGACGACCAGTTTTGGGCGGTTGCCAAAGCCTGCGCCGCCAATTCGGCTGCAGCCACCGGCGCAACGGGATGCAACGTGAAAGCCTGCTATCAGGCGTATATGTCCAAGTTCCCGGAAGGCCGGCACGTCAGCGAGGCCAAAACGGCCATGGACGCCACGCGCTGCGACACGCCAGCACGCCAGCCGCAGCCGCAGGCTCAACCCCAACCCCAACCCCAACCCCAGCAAACCGGCTTGCCGAATGGCGTCTACAATTACCGGGTCAGTACGGTTTGCGGACAAGACCAGCCACGAGCATCTCTTCAAGTCACCGTCCGCGACGGTCAGTTAAGCTGGGTCCATACACCCGGCATCGGACCAGCACAGCCCTGGGAAGGGCGCTTGGGCAACAACGATCAGTTGAGCGCCACCGCAACAGGCCTGGGTTACGCGGCGAACGGCACGTCGAATAATTTCACGATGCGATATCCCAATTGCGATTTGTCGATGACCCGAGAGGGTCGCATAAATTGAGGGGCCACGAATGATGGGCAATAAAGTTCCATCAAAGCCACGGTCTCGGTGCCGGGTCAGGGCTCCGTCTTTACAACCGGACGCGTGACGGGATTTGTGCCGTGGGCGGACAGCTGGTGTGAAGCCCTTAAGTCCAAGATTTTCATGGTAAATTCAACGCGTAGGCCGTGTAAAAGTCGCTATCGAGAACGCCTTGATCCCATCTTTTCAAACTCTGAGTTCTGATGTATGCATGGAACGAGAGACTAAAATTATTTCCACTCTGCCAATCTCCGCAGGCCGAAACGGCAGATTCGATCTCGCGCATTTAGCCTATCACGCTCATTTAGATAGCATTTTCGTCTGCAGCTCGTCTTTGGGGAGGCGATACCAATGACCCACATTCACTATTATGTATCCATTGCGGCACTCGCATTTTTGCTGAGCACACCAACCAGTGCGCAGAAGGCTCCCGGCGTTAATGACACGGCGAGCGATGCTCTAGCCGAAAAGTTGATGCCGAAGTTCGAGCGGACGCGATCGTTGAAAGCGCCCGTTGCGAGTGCCGTGCCTCCAAGCGATACTGTGCACTTTCCTGTCGAGTTTGACTCCAACTCCGCAGTGTTGCGGCCTCAAGGCAAAAAGCAGCTCGACCTGCTGGCCGAGAGCATGAGCAAGGTCCGTGAAAAGTCGAGAAGCCTCATCGCCAACACACAGAAGCTTGTGTTGCATTTGGTCGGCCATACCGATGATCGCGGTTCCGACGAGCACAATGACGAACTGTCACGCGAACGTGCGGAATCCGCAAAAGAGTACCTGCGGGTGACGTGGGGCTTTTCCGACGCGGAAATGACCACCGATTTCAAGGGTAAGCGGGCACCGGTGAACGCGGCTCAGCCCTGCGACATCACATGTCTGCAGCAGAACCGCCGCGTCGACATCCAAGTCGTCGTGAAATGATCATCGTACAATAATCGTGCGCCAGTCGAAGTCGAATAAAATCTCGTTCAACCCGTCCCAGACCGAGGCTTGATACTATGCAAATTTTCAAACCTAAAAGCGTTAAAACACGTCTTCTCAGCCTGTTGGCCGCAGCGGCTGCCGCTGGCCTGACGGTCATGATGGCGGCCCCTGCAGACGCAGCACCAGATCGCCGCGTTGCCCTCGTCATCGGAAATGGTGCCTATAAGAACGCCGTGACATTGCCGAATGCGCCGAAAGATGCGCGCGCCATCGCCGATAAACTGCGCCAGCTCGGCTTCGTTGTCGTGGAAGGCATCGATCTCACGCAAGACGGCATGACCGGCAAGCTTAAAGAGTTCAATCGCGAGCTCAGCTCAGCCCAAGTGGGAATGTTCTATTATGCTGGCCACGGCATGCAGATCGGCGGCGAAAACTATCTGCTCCCCATCGATGCTGCATTGAAAAATGAGCGCGATGTTGACTTCGAAACGATGAAGGTCGACCTCGTTGTCAAACAGATGGCGCGCGAAGCCAAAATCAAGCTCGTCGTCCTTGACGCCTGCCGCGATAATCCTCTCGCCGAACAGCTCTCGCGATCGATGGTCAATCAGGGCCGGTCACGGTCTGCAACGCCCAGCGTCGGATTGAGTTCAGTCGACGTCAAGAATGTCGATGAAACGCTGTTCGCCTTCGCGACGGCCCCTGGCACGGTTGCGCTGGACGGCAAGACGGGGCACAGCCCGTTTACAGAGGCCCTGCTCCAGCACATCGATGCGCCGGGCGTCGACATTGAAGGCGTGATGAAAAAGGTCCGCATCCAGGTGGCCGCCGTCACCAATGCAAAGCAGCAGCCCTGGACCAACTCGTCTCTGATTTCGAACTTCTATTTCAATCCGGCTCCGGCGCAGGCCCAAAAGCCAGCCGACGACGTCGTAGCGAACCTATCGCCATCCAATCAGCCCGCTGCATCGGCAGCCGACACAGCACGCTCGACCACCCCCTTTGATAGCCGCCAGCTTGAGCTCCCCCTGTGGGCGGAAGCCAAGTCCAACAATTCGATCAGCGGTTATGAAGCCTACCTCAAGCAGTTTCCAAGCGGAACCTTTGCCGACGTCGCCCGTGAAAACATCGCAAAACTGAGATCAGCATCTGCCTCCACGTCAGGCGGCGCGTCGTCCGCGATCGTTCTGACGGACGAGCAGAAGAACGCCGCGTCGACGATTTTGACCGAGAACGAACTCAAGCTCGATGACGACCGCTGGATGAATGTTCAAAAGGCGCTGACCGGCGTCGGGTTCTCAACCAACGGGATCGACGGCAAAGCCGGCAACGGCACGCGCACCGCCATTCATAAGTGGCAGACTGCGCGCGGATACAACGTATCTGGGTTCCTCAACCAGCCCCAGATGAGCGCCCTGTTGTCGGAGCCGCGGACAGTTAAAACACCCGCGACCGAGTCTGCGGACAACGACGAGGCCCCGGTCACGCGCCGCGCCGCACGGCAAGAGCGGCCAGAGCGTCAGGAGCGGTCCTCGCGTTCGAACGACGGTGGTGCCGGTGCCGCCGCAGTCGGAGCTTTCATGGGTGGCGTGGTTGGCGGCGTGCTCCGCAATAAACTGCCATTCTGACGTCATTCGGGGTTGATGATGTGCAGGCGCCCGTCGAGCGCCTGCACATCACAGTACGCCGCGGAAACACCCGGAATCGTCGATCGACCGCTGCGAAGACCGCCCTTGTCGCATCTGGTTTCCTTTCCCCAATATCCAGACCGGCTTTGCCTGGACGATCCAGGCAGCCGGTTCATTCTTGAGAATTCTGGTTTTCGATGAGTTGGTCCCGCGTCGTCGATCATTCCGACTCCGAGACGCACCTGCATCGTGCGCTCTACTTTTTGACCTTCACGCGCGCCTCAATGGTGCTGTTGCTGTTCCTCTGTCCAGCAATGCTGGTTTTTCTATCGACCGGATATCAAGGGCTGTTTCCGCCGATCGGAGACCTCAGCAAGCTGAACGCTATGCGGTCGAAGCTGGATTCCAGCATCGCAACGAACAGTTCGTATATCTTCGCAACCGCCACGGTGTTGGCCGTCGCCATTGCAGCCCCCCTCCTGTGGTGGTTCTTCGACTCAGTTCGCAGCGTCCGGCGGAGATCCTTGAAACTCATCGCAGGTGTCGCCTTCTGGTCGGCACTGGCCTACCTGGCCATTCGCCTGAATGTCTACATCTACGCCGCACAACATCTAGATCCCTTGTTCACAGCACTACTGGCCGTCGGAATGGTCTATGCCGTGGCCTTGTCGCTCGATATCGGCATCGCGCTTTGGCAATTGGCCCGTGTCACGGAGCCCGCGAGCCTCCACGCGACATTCGAAAGTCGACTGACGACAGGCGCTTGGAGTGCCATCAACAAAGTCCTGGATTTGCCCCGCACGCCGCTGCGATCGCCGCGTGCGTTGTCGGCCTACGCCCTGGAACTTTTCGGCGCCATCGCTCGGCTGGCGGCATTCAGTGTCGTGGTGACGATGGGCGGCATCGATAGCAAACTGGATGGCATCCTTGCGACCTGCAATGCCTCGGGTCTGGATGCGTGCCGCGCGGCATCTGCTGTATCTGGCCGAGAGATTTTAGGCTGGTTCATCCTCGCGTTGATCGGCATTCAAGCCGGCAGCCTCATGCAGGCGGCGGGAAAGTCTCTGAGCGGCTTGAGTGTCCCCGATGCCATCAAGTTCGCGGGTGGCCGGTTCATCCTGTATCTCAGACCGTTCTTCGTCGATCGCGTGATCCTGCCCCATCCGCAGCTGCCGTTCTTCAGCCGGTTGTTGAGCTTGCGCCCTTTTCCAGTGCGCATCGAAGACGAGTTGTTCGACGTGGCAGATGGGTTCCAGCCCCTTGTCGCCATTGGCGACCCGAACGCGCGCCGGGACGCTGGCGGTGGCAAGATCCACAGAGAGGCTCATAGGGAGTTTCTGGCCAACGCCGACTGGCGAAAGGTCGTGACCGATCGATTGCGAACAGCCGATTACGTCGTTGTCGTCATTCAAGAAACCGACGGCGTGCTGTGGGAACTCACACAAATCGTCGACGGCGGTTTTGCAAACAAGACAGTGTTCTTATTCGATCCCAGTGCACGCGATCCCGCCATCTGGTCGCGACTGGCCGCCCTCGCCGTCAAGCGTTTTGTGCAGGCTGGATTATTGCCACCCAACTTTGCTTTCGCCGGACGACCGCTTGGGATTTTTTTCCAGGATGGTCGCTTGGTGGAAATCCACAATGCCAACTGGTCTGCAACATCATACCGGACCGCATTTTCTTATTTCCTTGTTCAACAATCGATACCAGCTCAAAACTCAACTGTTCTTGCGAGCCAGTCGAACATGCAGAAAATTGCGAAGACGGAAGAATTCAAAGCCATCGACACCGTCCACGTCGCCGTCTTAGCCCGACGCATTCGGGTCTTCTGGAATGCCCTGAGGCTGATGCTATTTCCCGTTATCATTTCGAGTATCGGTCTCGTTATGTACACCGTTGGCGCACTTGCTGGCGATCCAGGTCGAGCCGCCGTGATGTTGCCCTTCCTGCTGATAGCGCCAAGGCTGCCGATTTTGTTTTATGTGTATCCCGTAGCGTCATGGCTCAGCTGGATTTGGATTGGTCGCTATGGGCGCATCACTGCGGCGTGTGCCCTTGCATGTTTATCGCAGGTGCCGATATTCCTATATTTGGCCAAGCCTAGCCTTTTGAGTTTAGCTGGTGGTGTTTTATCCGGCAGCATTTCCGACACCCGGAGCCAATTCCATTTTGTTTCCATTCTAGCCCTGATGCTCATCCCCCAAGTATTATTGGCAATTGCGGTCATGCAGTTTGGGTCTATCGTCAGTCTCAAACGCAATATCAAGAAGTTGACCCGAGGCATCGACCCGCTTAGTGCGTTTCGACGCATCGTACGCTCTCGCAGCCAGGGATACAAAAAGTACAATTGGGCGAAGGTTGGCATTTTGCCGCTCGCCTTTCTTGGAGCGATCGTTTCAATTCTCTTTGTGTTGACTATTTTTGCGGTATTTATAGATACGTTTCTGTCAATGCCTGTCCGCGCAACGTTGGATTTTCGATACTTCCAGGAGTTTTCAAAAGCGAACCCGTCGCTGACACTCACGCGGATGTTGGTTGAATTGGTGTCCTTCTTCTGCGCAGCAGCCGTCGTTGTTTGGTGGGTCCGGTTTGCCTGGCGGCGCATCAGGCGACGGGCGACCGAGGTACTCAAGGAAGATCCGAATTACTGTCCAATCGTGTTCTTGCGGTCGTTCGGCGACGAGAACGCGCGTGTCCTCTCCAAATTCCCTCTGTGGTGGCTCATCGGGGGGCGCGTCCGGCTGGAAGAAGTGATCGCGGGACAACTCACGCAACTCGGACCCTGCGTTGCCATCGGCGTGCCGGGCGAGCGTACACCCAAGCTCGGTGCCATGCGCGCATACTTCGCCGACACCGACTGGCAAACCGCGATCCGCATCTGGACCAGCCGGTCCTTGCTTTCTGTCGTCGTTGTCGGTGACACGCCCTCCGTCAAGTGGGAACTCGAACACCTGATCTGGTCAAACCGCGTCTCGTCGCTGCTCGCGATCCTGCCGCCTGACACCACCCCGCAAGCCCGCGTCAAACGCTGGCAAACGGTGCGCACCGCCTTTGCGGGTACGCGCTGGCAAGCCGGAGTGATGGCCGCCGATGCGAACGACGCGCTCTGCGTGATCTTTGATGCAGATGGCAAGGTCGTCTGCATCAAGGGGTGGCCGCGTCATCAGATCGACTACGAAATCGCCGTCCAACTGGCCGTCGCGCGACTGCTGACGCCACCCGCTCCAGCGTCACGGTCCACCTGACGAGGGCAGACCTGGACTGGTGCTTTTAGACGGTCGGGCCGTCGTACGTCGGACACGGGTGGGCAAGGTTTTGCAGCGCTGCGCCTTGACATCAGCCCTCCACCCCACTAAACGCCCATGATACGCAGCGATAGAGACAGACAATCCGGCAGCCTCGGTTAGGGCTGGCAGGCTTGTTTGCGTGTTGCGTTTTTGGATTTCAAAGCAGCACCGTGACGGCTCCAGCGGCTGGCGCGCCCATAAGAAGATCAGGTCGATACTATGAAAGTTCGCAACTCATTGAAATCCCTGCGCGCCCGTCATCGCGACAACCGCGTCGTCCGTCGCAAGGGCCGCCTCTATATCATCAACAAGACCCAAAAGCGCTTCAAAGCCCGCCAAGGCTGAGACAGACGAAGCGTTGCGCTGTCGGCCTTTGGATCTCCACGTCGAGACGCGGTGTCATTGCCGCAATTTAATCCGCAACTCCCCTCGACGGCGGCCTCGGGCCGCCGTAGCCTTTTGCGCATGACAAAAAACTATTTCCCGCGTCTGTGCACGTTGCTGATGACAGCCCTCGTATCTGGCCAGGCCATCGCTGCCGATCCGGCACCCCCGATGCCTGCCCCTGCGCCAAAACCTGCGCCAAGGCTCGCCCCGAGCCCGGCCCCATCGCCGTCCGCCGCAGTCAAGCCGCCGTCGCCGAACCAGACGCTCCCCAACACGCCAGCCGAGCGCAACAAGCTGCTTGAAAACCTGTACGCTTATCTGGCGACCGCTGAAGACGAAAAGCAGGCACAACCCATCGCGCAGACCATCGAGCGGCTGTGGCTCTATTCCGGCTCCGACACGGTCACCGTCCTGATGGACCGGTCCGCCAAAGCCATCAGCGAAAAAAATCTCGACCTCGCCGTCAGGTTTCTGGATGCTGTGGTCGACCTCGCCCCGGATTACGCGGAGGGTTGGAACCGGCGGGCCTATGCCCACCATCTGAAAAACGATGTCGAGCGCATGGTCGGCGACCTGCGCCGCTGCATCGCACTAGAGCCTAACCACTTCCGCGCCATCGAATTTCTGGGTCTTGTCCTGCGCGAAACCGGCCAGAAAAAAGCAGCCCTTAAGGCATTCGAGCGCCTGTTGGAAATCAACCCCAATGCGCCCGGCGTCGCCGACGTGGTCAAGGAACTCTCCCGCGACGTTGACGGCCAGAGAACGTGACGCCTCATAAACAGGCATCCTCCGGGAACTTCCCCGTCAGTCGATCATTGGCCTCGATCCAGCCAAGCCGACGGCCGCAAACCCGCCAAACAACTGGTGATCCCGCACAGTGAAAAGCGCGCGAACCCGGTCGGGTCGCGCGCTCGTTTTGGGTTTGGATAATCGGCTCAGTTCGCGACCGGCTCGCCGTTTTCGCCCAGGTAAGCGATCCGGATCATGTTGGTTGCGCCCGGCGACCCGAGCGGCACGCCAGCCGTGATGAGGATCCCCTCCCCCGTCTTGGCAAAACCTTCCTCGAACGCGATCCGGCACGCCTTGGCCACCATGTCCGACAGGTTCTGCGGATCGCTCGTCAAGATCGACTGGATGCCCCAAACACACGCCATCCGCCGCGCCGTCTCAGGCACCGGCGTCAGCCCGATCACCGGCAAGCCGGGCCGTTCGCGCGCCACCCGCAAAGCCGTCGAGCCCGTTGCCGTGTAGCAAAAAATGGCCGCCAGATCGACCGTCATGCCAACAGCCCGAACGGCGGCCGCAATCGCCCCAGGGCCAGTCGCAACCGGATCGGTCTTGGTCGCGTGCACGATCGCATCATAGCTGGAATCGGCTTCGACCTCGATGGCGATGCGGTCCATCATCGCAATGGCCTCGGTCGGATACTGACCGACGGCTGATTCAGCCGATAGCATCACCGCATCTGCCCCATCGAACACCGCTGTGGCGACGTCGGACACCTCAGCGCGTGTTGGCACCAGCGACGAGATCATGCTTTCAAGCATCTGTGTGGCCACCACGACCGGCTTACCCGCGGCCCGACTGACCCGTGTGATAAGCTTCTGCAACCCGGGCACCTTCTCGACCGGCATTTCCACACCCAGATCGCCGCGCGCAACCATCACGCCGTCCGACGCTGCAACAATGGCGACCAGATCGGTAATCGCCGACGGCTTTTCGATTTTCGACATGATCGCCGCACGTCCGTCCACGCGCTTTTGAACGTCGGCTACGTCGTCCCCGCGCTGCACGAACGACAACGCAATCCAGTCAACGCCCAGCTCCAGACCATAGGCAAGATCAGCCTCGTCTTTTTCGGTCAACGGTCCGACGGCCAGCAACGTGTCCGGCAAGCTGATGCCCTTGCGCGACGCCAGCATACCGCCGACGATGACTTTAGCTGCAATCCGCCCGGCTTTGTTCTCGAGCACTTGCATCCGGATTTTGCCATCGTCCAGCAGCAGGAAATGACCACCCGCGACGGCATCGAAAATCTGCGGATGCGGCAGGAACACCCGTGCACTCGACCCGGCATCCTCGGTGCGGTCGAACACGAACGTTTCGCCTTCGGTCACCGCGACCTTGCCCCCCCCGAACTCTCCAAGCCGGAATTTTGGACCCTGCAGGTCGTACAGAATACCGATGGGGTGCCGGTTCTTATGTTCGCAAAACCGCACAGCCGCGTGCAGATTGCGCGCCATCTCATGGCTCGAATGGCTCATGTTGATGCGGAACACGTCCACACCCGTGTGCACCAGCTTGTCGAGCATCTCCGGGCTCGATGAGGCAGGGCCGAGCGTCGCGACGATTTTGACTTTTCGGTTGCGTCTCATTGCGTCCCCATCCTTGGATTGAAAATCAAACTGCGTTCTGCATACCACCCCTGTGGCCGACATTCATCCAGCCATAGGGCGCAGCTTATGCGCGCGCACGAATCAAGGTTTGGACTTCGCCTGCGCATCGTCCGGGTCGGTCAGCCGGATCGTCCATTCCTTGGCTTCCCCGGTATCGACCTCGAAAAATCCCGAGCGGGCATGGCCGCGCTTGGGGCAATCCTGGACGCCGCGAATCGCAAACGTTTTATCGCTCGTGCACATGAAGTTTGTACCAGCCCACTCTCCGCCCCGATCGTAGTCCACAGCGTGGACATAAACGAACCGGCTCGGGACCGCGCCCTTGAGCAACGTCTCGCAGGTTTGCGAGGCGATGTTCCACCAACCTTCGGTCGCCCAGCCTTTCGGGTCCTGATAGCCGATCGACACCCCGACCCGGCTGGCCGTCGCATTGCACAGCTTGAGTTCTGCCCGCGCGGCACTGGTCATGACGAACACGATACCAGCAACGTAAAACAGTCGTGAGACGTTCAAGGATGTCACGCGGGGCGCTCTCTGGACTGCTGGTCGCGGAACACGGGCCTTAAGGATCGACCAGAATCACGCGGAAATCGTTGACGTTGGTTTGGGTCGGCCCGCACAGAATAAGCCCATTCACTTGACGGAAAAAGCCGGTTGAATCGTTGTTGGCAAGGAAAACGGCAGGATTGAGGTTTGCAGCCGACGCCAGCACATGCGTCGACGGTAGCACGATAGCACCCGCCGGGTCGGCCGCACTTCCAGCCCCACCGTCGGTACCATCGGTGTCCGCAGCGAGTGCTGCGATTCTGCGATCCCCGGCAAGCGTACTGACGAGGCTCAACGCGTATTCCTGATTGGGGCCGCCCGACCCGTTGCCGCGCACCGTGACCGTCAATTCCCCACCCGACATGATGGCCACCCGCTCACCGATCTTGGCGTAGGCCAGCGCCATTTTGCCGTGTTCGCTTGCAACGTCGCGGGCCTCGCCTTCCAGGCTATCGCCCAGCATCTCCACCCGATATCCTGCAGCCTCAGCAATTTTCGCAGCGGCCGTGATCGAGGCTTTCGGTGCTGCGACGATTTTGTAATCGGACTGCGCGAGGCGTGGATCGCCAGGCTTCACCGTCTCGTTGGCCGCTTGCGCAAGGGCAGCCGTGATGGCGGGTTCGGGCGTGATGCCCCATTTCGCAAGCACCGCACGGGCATCCGCCAGGCTCGACCGGTCGCCCACCGTTGGCCCTGACCCGATCTCATCGGGATGATCCCCCGGCACATCCGATATCGCTAGTGTCAGCAGCTTGGCCGGATACGCTGCAGCAGCGAGCTTTCCGCCTTTGATGCGCGACAAATGCTTGCGCACGCAATTCATGTCCGAAATCGGCGCGCCCGACCGTAGCAATTGCTTGGTCAGCCGCTGTTTGGCCTCAAACGTCACACCATCCACAGGTGCCGACCACAACGCCGACGCCCCACCCGACAGCAGCACCAGCACAAGATCGTTCGGCCCGGCAGATTGGGCGGCTTCAATGGCCCGTGCGGCCCCTGTAATCGAGTTTTCGTCTGGCACCGGATGGCCCGCTTCGATGATCTCGATCAGCGTTGTCGGCAACCCGAATCCGTGCCGCGTCGAAACAAACCCGCCGATATGAGCCTCAACGCCCCGCGCGCGATAATGGGCTTCCGTCGCCACAGCCATGGCAGCCGACGCTTTGCCAGCCCCAATGATGACAATCCGCCCACCCGCTGGAACCTCCGGCAAATGCGGCGGCACGCATATCCGAGGATGAGCGGTCGACCATGCCGCATCGTAAAGCGACATCAACAACGCGCGCGTGTCGTCGTCGGAGCGGCTCGTCGGGTTCGTCGCCATCGTGGGCCTTTACGGAATGGAAGCTTCGCCTTTGGTCGTATAATTCTTTGCTGGAAGCGGCCCCCGCCGTCAAGGTCGACCCCTCATCGTGTAAGTCCCAAGGATTGCCTCCGGCCGGTATCCCCTTCCACCGCAATTGCCTATGGCACCCGCCGCCCCAATTTCGTATTGAAACCAATGGACGTGATGCAACCTCTCCCAAACCTTGCCATACCTTCCCGCAACGACGAAGCCGTCACCGTCATCGGCGGCGATCCGTCCTGCGGCATTATCCTTGTGTGCGACCACGCCGCCAATACGATCCCGCCGGAATATGGCACGCTGGGCCTCGCCCCCGGCGAGTTGAGCCGCCACATCGCCTATGACATCGGCGCCGAGGGTGTCACGCGCGCCATGGCGGCTCGCCTCGGTGCCCCCGCCGTGCTGACCAAATTCTCGCGCCTGCTGATCGACCCCAATCGGGGCGAAGACGACCCCACCTTGATCATGCGCCTGTCCGACGGCGCAATCATTGCGGGAAACCGCACCCTCGACGAGGCCGAACGCGCCGCCCGCATCGCCCGCTTTTACACGCCTTATCACGACGCCGTGGCGGCCCTCGTTGACGCAAGCCTGACAACCGGCGTCGTCCCCATCGTCATTGCCATCCACAGCTTCACGCCAGTGTGGAAAGGCGTTCCCCGCCCTTGGCACGTCGGCGTCTTGTGGGACAAAGACCCCCGTTTCGCAGTGCCTTTGATCGAGGCTCTGGCCCAGGACCGCCTCATCATCGTCGGCGACAATGAGCCCTATCACGGCGCACTCAGAGGCGACACGCTCTGGAAACACGCCACACAGCGCGGCATCGCCCATGCCCTGATCGAAGTCCGCCAGGACCTCATCGCCACAGCCCAAGGCCAGGACGCCTGGGCCGACCGGCTTGCCGCCACGACAACCGCCCTACTTACTGACGCCGAACTGAAACCCCACCTCCAGACCATTCGGCACTACGGCTCGCAAACCGACATCTGACCCAGTCACACGGCCTCGAAAGGACGCATATGACAGACGCACCGACCCCGATCACCCCCAGCATGGCAACGCAGTTGGAGGCCGCCGCCTTCCGCCGCCTCGTCGCCCACCTGCGCACCCGCTCCGACGCCCAGAACATCGACATGATGAACCTCGCGGGCTTCTGCCGGAATTGTCTGGCCAATTGGTATCAGGACGCCGCAAAGGAAGAGGGCATCGCGCTCACAAAGGACGCCGCCCGCGAATTGATCTACGGAATGCCCTACGACGAATGGCGCGCTCAAAACCAGCGCGAGGCAACGCCCGAACAAAAGGCCGCCTACGAAGTCAACAAACCCAAACACGATTGACCGCCTGCCGTTGGTGTCCCTGAAAAGCCAGCGCGTCGGCCGATCAGGGACCAAAGCCGTCGGGCGCAACGGTCTAGCCGACGGAACGTGCGCCTTTGATCCGTTTCAATACAAAGAAACACGATCAAAGGCCCGTCCCATGCCAAAACCAGTCCCGTGCAAAAACGCCATCCGCATGGCCGCAATTTTGGTCGGCTTCATCGTCGCCAGCGCCAGCCCACAGGCTCAAACAGCAGGTGCGCCAGCAGTCCCAGCACCCGGCGTGGGCGCTTACGAGGAGCACTGCGCAAGTTGCCACGACGCAGAGGCCGCGACCCTCGCCGTCAAGAAAACCAAGCTCAGCGCCACAGGTGACGTTCAGTTGAAGTCCGGCCGTGCCCTGTCTGCGTTCCTGACTGCCCATCAGGTCTATGATGACCAGGACCGCCTCGACCTCGTCGCTTACTTCAAAACGCTCCTGACGAAGCCCCGCTGAAAACAAAGTCGCAAAAACGGATGGCCGCGCGCGTCAGCGCGCAAATCTGAGCGTGCGAAGCTGCGCTTTCCAGCGGGGTTGAGGGGCTGGCCCCGCTGGCTGCAAAGCCGCCAATCACTCCCCGCCGCGCGTATTGATCTCCGCCACCTCAAACGCCTTCTGCGCCGCGCTGACCGACTGCCCGGGCCGGTCCGTCGTGTAGAAATTTCCCATCACCAGCACATCCATGTGCGTGCGCAAAAAGCACGAAATTGCCTCAGATGGCCGACACACGATCGGTTCCTGCTTATTGAAGCTGGTATTCAGCACGATCGGCACGCCCGTAATCCGCCCGAACGCCTCGATCAGCGCGTGATAACGCGGGTTGGCGGACTTCTCGACGGTCTGGATGCGCGCCGTCCCGTCGACATGCACGGCCGCCGGAATCCGCCCCACCATTTCAGGCCGCACCCGAGGTGCCAGCGTCATGAACGGATCGGGCTGGTCGATCTCGAAAAACTCAGCGGCACGTTCCGCCAGCACCGACGGCGCAAACGGCCGGAACGGCTCGCGGAACTTGACCCGTTGATTGATCGTGTCGCGAATGCCCGGCAGGATCGGCGACGCGAGAATTGACCGGTTGCCAAGCGCGCGCGGCCCGATCTCGTAGCGGCCCTGATACCATCCGACCACCTTGCCCGCCGCCAGGTCCTGCGCAACCGTTGAAATCACGCTGGCGTCGTCCAGCCGTCGATAGCTCATATTCACGGCCTTCAGCGCCGCCTCGATCTCTTCGTCGGAAAACGCCGCCCCATAATACGCGTGATCCATGACCTCGTGACGCGCCGCGCGCATCGTCTGGTGATGGTGATACAGCGCGCTGCCCAGTGGCACGCCGGTATCCGACGCGCAGGGCGGCACCCAAACCCGGTCATATCCCGATAGGGCCTTGAGCTTGGCATTCGCCACGCAGTTAAGCGCCACGCCGCCTGCAAACACCAGATTGCGCGAAGGATGAGCTTTGCGCGCAGCGCGGACGACGTGAAGGATCACCTCCTCGGAAATCGCCTGCAGCGCGAAGGCGAGATCTTTGACATGATCCGTCAGCGGTGCGCCGGGCACACGCGGCGGCCCGAACGTGTCCGTAAACGTCTGTTTGAACGGCTGGATCAAGCCATACCGGTCATAGTCAAAGTACGCCATGTTGACTGAAAATCGCCCATCCGGCGTCAGGCGCACAAGATCGCGCATCGGTTCGACCAGCCGGTTGGTTCCGAGCGCCGCCAGCGCCATCACGGTCCCTTCCTCGAACACCTGAAACCCCAGATGCCGCGTCACGAGGGTATAAACAAGCCCGAGACTGTCAAACAGCGTGCCGTGCCATTGCCGTTCGATCTGATTACCCTGACCGGTAAACACGCTCGTCGAACTGTCGTCGCCCATCCCATCCATGACCACAATGGTCGCGTCCTCGAACGGCGACACGAAAAACATTGCCGCATGGGATTCGTGATGCCCGACGTTGACGATTTTCGGCTGACGCCGCTTTGGAAAATTCCATTTGAGCCCCACCCGCAAAACCTGGTTCAAGGCGATCACAGCGCCGTCCTGCGCCGGATTGGCCCCGTCGCGCATCAGATGAACACTGCCCGGAAACTTGCGCGTCACCGCCCAAAAGAAGGTCCGCCGCAGTCGCGCCGGGTCCCACGGCGTTGTGATAACATCGATATCGCGCAACCCGGCTCCGTCGTTCCCAAGCGCTATCCGCAGCGCCTGCACCGGAAACTGGATCGTGTGCTTGAACCGGTTGTGACGTTCTTCTTCGAGCACGCTGACGATCGTGCCGTCGTTGATCAGCGCCGTTCCCGAGTCGTGCGAAAGGGCTGTCAGGCCGAGGATACGCATGCGCGCACTTTCCTTTTTCATTGCGGCAAGTGCGCTTCACCAACGCTCCAACGCAAACCGATGGGGCCGGGCGGTGTATCCGCCAGCCTCACCACAAACATCATCAAGGCTTTATGGCGTTTTGCCCTGTGCAGGGCAAGACCATCACACTTTCAACGCCAAAACGAAAAAGCCGGTTCGTCCACACAAAAGTCATCCACAGGATCGAGAAACCTCTGGATCATTGGCCGAGCATGCTTGCTGCCGCGCACGCACCTCACTAGCCTCACGGTCTAGTCAGCGAGCGAGGTTTTCCATGAGCACTCTCCCATCGGCAGCACAAGACCAATTGCGCCAACTCGTGGAGCAGATCGAACGTCTGGAGCAGGACAAGAAAGCGCTGTCCGACGACATCCGCGATAAATATCTCGAAGCCAAGGCTGTCGGGTTCGACGTCAAGGCGCTGCGCACGATCGTCCGCATGCGCAAAAAGTCCAAGACGGAACGTGAAGAAGAAGAGTCGATCCTCGACGTCTATCTCCACGCGCTGGGAATGCTGTTAGATACCGGCGTCGCCAGCCACTACGACAAAGCCGATCGCGGCGACGAGATGCTCGACGCCGCCGAGTAAGCGCTGGACGCAAGTCCTAAAAAACGGGAGTTCGAGGGGTGTCCCCCTCGAATGGGGTGAGGGGTGATAACCCCACGCGCGCAGCGCCAAAGCCGCAAGAGCCGTCGTCTCACACCGCGCGTAACCGCTGCAGTGTCATTTTCGGGAAGGCGCGCAACGAAAACTCAGCCGCGGTCAGTTCCTTCGTGCCAGCCGCCGGCATCGGCTCAGGTCCGATGAACCATCCGCGCTGTTCGACGAACGGAAGATAATGCTCGGCAAACAGACCAAGCGGCACCGCGATCGGCCGCTTCACAGCCCAGGCACCGGCGATATTGTGCGCAGCAGCCTCCCGCGTCGGCCACACGGGAATGTAGTCAGCCCCGCACTCGCGCGTCGACGGCAGCGTAGCGGGACCCGATGCGCTTTCCAGCAGCCAAACGGTGTTGGATGCCTGCACGCCAGCCATGAACTGTTCGCCCCGTTCGCGCCAGATGCGCGCCACGAGGTCTTGCGGATCGAGAATGAGATCGGTTGGATCGGTGCTCCAGTCGGCACCCACAAGGCAGCGTCGCTGTGCCAACATAGGCAGAACGTCGGCCAGCAGAGCATCTAGGCCCACATGATGGACGCTAGGGTTCACCGCGACGACGTCGGCCCAACGTTGGCCTTCGCTCGGGCTCGACCAGAACAAGACCACATCGCGCGATGGGTCCTGCTTGAATGGTACGCAAGCCCAGCCCTCCTCGCCGGCGACGAACGAGACCCCGCCATTGGCAATCACGCCCTTGATGAAGCGCTCGCGATTGGCCAGATCGGGCATGAGATTTGGGTTTTGCATAGGAGAAAAGTCCGCCATTTGACGCTGATACAATCACACGTGCGGTGCATCGTGTTCGCTGCCCGAAGCGGCAGGAAGCTCAATCGGCGGGAGTGTCTGAAGCAACAAGGCTTAACGCTCAATAAGTGCGCTGTGGCTAAAACATCCCGCCGTTCCGTAAAACTTTACGCAATGAGCGTTAACGAAGCGTTTCCAGCATCAAGCTCGCGGCACGCATTTCACAATAGCGACCTGCGCGACGCGCCTGCGCCTCGTCGTCCTGGCCCCAGGTGGCGATCTGCCAGTCCTCGTCGATGTGCGCGAGAGCCCAAGCATCGTCTGCACTGATCGCTGCGTGGGCGACCGCCAGCGCCAGCACCACCGACCCCGTTAGCGTCGTGATGACATGGATCGGCGCGACCTCCCATGCGGAATAAACCGCAACAGCCCGCGCAATGGCAGCCAACGTCGAGTCCGGCTGCGCCACATGCACGATGCCGCGCTGCGTCGCAAATCGCGCTCCAAGGGTCGCCTCAGCCCACTCGAGGATCGGGTCCCATGCCTCCGCCTGACGCAGCGAGAGTGCGTCGGGTTCGAGCGCGCGATAGCACAGCGCATCGCTGCCAGCGAACGCAACGAGGTCCCCGCGAACCGCCTCAATGTTTGGCATCACCGCATCAAGCGTCGTGTTGACAATCCGCGTCAGCGGCATCGTCGCTGGATTGATCCGCTCGCCTTGCGCCTGCCAATCCGCCGCCAGCGCCTCGGCCAGCGCAAGCGTCGGCACAATCACCTGCGACTTGGCGGGAGTCTTGATCGGCCGACCATCCAGCACGACGCCGAACCCTCGCTCGATGGCCGTCGTCGCAACGGTTGCATAAAACCGCTTCGGCAGTTCGATGGTTTCGCGGCCAAGTCGCTTGGCGGGCGGCGCAGCGGCCTCCCCGTGATCTGGGCCCGCCTCGTTGGGTTGGTTGTCGTTTGCCTCGCGCGTGCTCATGCCTGAACCGCGCCTGCCGCAAAAGCGGTATCGATCGCGGCAATCATGTCGTCATAGGACGCAAGCACCGCCCTTGCCCCCGACGCTTTGAGTTGGGCGACATCGTGATACCCCCATGCGACTCCAAGCGCTGCAATTCCCGCGGCTCGCGCCATATCCATGTCGTACGTCGTATCGCCGATCATCACCGCCAGACTTGGATGCGCCGCTGTCTCGCGCAGCGCCTGATACACCATCGATGGATGCGGCTTGGACGGGTGTTCGTCGGCGGTTTGGATCGTCGCAAACAACCCCGCAAACCCCTCCCGTTCAAACAGCACATCCACCCCGCGCCGTGATTTACCCGTCGCAACGCCCAAAACCACATCGTCGCGCGCCGCTAACGCATGAATGACGTCGCGCGCGCCTGGATAAAGCGGCTCGTGATTTGCTGGATCGCGCCGCAACGATTGAAACGCCTCCTTGTAAGACTCGGCCAGCTTTTTCGCGAGATGGGGATCAGCCCCCGGCGGCAAAAGCCGCGTAACGGCTGGAACAAGAGAAAGCCCCACAACCGAGAGGATGTCGCACCGTGCCGGTAACGGCAGATGAGCCCGGCCGAAGGCACCTTCCATTGCGGCGACGATGATGTGCTGGCTATCGACGATCGTTCCGTCGCAATCAAAGAGGATCAGTTTCATAACCAGCCCTCTAGCATAGAAAATCCTGACTGTGATGCCCGTTGAATGACCAGTCCTGGCATCCTTCAGCCCCGTAGTCGATCACAACGTTGGCAACGCGTCGAGCGCGGACCAAACCAACGAACTAAGCCGTCACCCGCGCCACGTTGAGACGGCGGCGGACGACGTCGATATGCGCCCGCAGGTCATACAACTGATTGGTGAAGGCGAGCGGGATCGGAATATCGTTGACGATGTCCTCGATCTCCTCGATCCGCGCCCGCGCGACGGCAATCCTGGCCGGATCGGTTTGTCCCTGCACCCCGCGCTCGACGCGCTTGAGTTCGTTATACCAATACAGCAACCGCTGTCGCACCTGCCACGTATAGATCATCGGCGCGAACTTGATGACGGGCAGTAAAATCCCCAGCAGCGGCACAGCAAGCACGATCAGCCGGTCAAACAGCGTTGCAAGCCCGAACGGCAGGAACCGCTGCAGGAACGGCGGGCCAGAGCGATAGACCCGTCGCGCCTGTTCCGATAGCGCCAGTTCCGGATCGGCCTGCATGGGAAACTCACCCGTGCGCGCAAAAATCGCAGCCTCGCCTTTGGCATTGAGCTCAGGCTCTCCGTGCACGGCAATCAGCGCCTGGGTCATGAGGTTGGCCAGCGCTGGATGCAGATCGTCGCGCACCGCCATCACGGTCCGCGTCGCCACCATGTTGGTGTCGGACGGCGGCAGATTCTTGGCAAAACTCACCAGCCCCTGCTTCAACACCAGTGGCGACAGGAACGGAAACCGCTGCGAATAGGCATCAGACTGTGCCAGATCGATCAGCTTGACCTGTGGCGAGTTGAACAGCCGCTGGATCGTCCGCGCGCCAGCCGCAAGCACTAAAAACCCGGCATCGGCCCTGCCGCTTTCAATCTCGTCGACGTAGGCCGGCAACTCCATGTTGACGAGCGTCGCGTTCGCGGCCGTCACGTCGTTCGCCTCCAGCATCCGCACAGCGAGACTGTTGGTCCCCCCGCCTGCCGGTCCGATGAGAACACGCTTGCCAGCCAGATCGGCAATCCGTTCGATCTTGGTGTTGACGTTGGCAAAAATCCACAGCGGCTCATACATCACCCGTCCGAGCGACTTGATACCATGAGCATCGGCTCCGGTCGCCGTCCCGCCTTGAAGAAAGCCCAGGCCCACGCCGAACGCGGGGTCCGACAGCATCTTCAGGTTATCGAACGTCCCGCCTGTTTCGCGGATATCGAGCGTCACCCCGTTTTTGGCCAGATACGCCTTGTAGCGTTCGGCCAGCACATAATACGGGCTGCCCTTCGTCGCGGCTGCAATGCTCATGCGCGTCGGCGGCGGCGGCTCGATGAACTGGATGGCCGCCCACATGGCAGCGGCGAGCACCACGATGAGCGGCACACCAAACAAGAAAAATGCGCGCAGATATCCCATTGGCGTGTGCTGCACGATCGAGTCCCCCTGATCTACCGGCCTGAAGCCATGAGACTACCCCACCTATCCGTCAAACGCGACCCCACGGTGACAGCCCAACTGTCTACCGCTCCTCGAACTTGTTCTCGTCCAGCCCGAGCATCTCCCAGGTGTCCTTCATGTGCTTGGGCATCGGCGCTGTGACGTCGATCTTCTTGACACCATCGGGGTGAGGCAGGATCAGCCGCCGCGCGTGCAGATGCAATTTTCCATCGACGCCGGCATCCGCCAGCACCGACCGGCCCTCGTGCAACTGGTCCTGATACTTGGGATCGCCAACGATCGGATGCCCGATCATCGCCATGTGCGCGCGCAACTGATGCTGCCGCCCCGTCACCGGCTTGAGGCTGACCCACGCAACCTTATGCGCACACCGCTCGATCACCGAGTAATGCGTCGTCGCGTGCATCGCGACATCCTGCTCGCCCGGTTCCGCCTTGCGCACCCGGTCTTCGCCAGCAGCGTTGGTCCCCTTCACCAGCGCCGCCTCGATCTTGCCCTGAAGCGGTTTCGGCACGCCGTTGACCAGCGCCCAATAGGTCTTGGCCGCACTCCGGCTCTGGAACGTCTTGCCCAGTTTCGCCGCCGCCTCCCGCGTCTTGGCCACCAGCAGCACGCCCGTCGTATCCCGGTCCAACCGGTGCACGAGGCGCGGCCGGTCGCCAAACCGGTCCGCCATCCCCGCCAGCATCCCGTCGATGTGATGACGCGTCCCCGTTCCGCCCTGCACCGCCAACCCGAACGGCTTGTTCAGCACGAGAACCTGCTTGTCCTCATAAAGGATCATCGCCTCGATGGCGTCGCGATCGGTCTTGCTGGAGCCCGCCGCCGCCATCGCGGCCAGCAAAGGCGCGTTCTCTTTCTTTGGCAGCCGCACGACCTTGGGCACGCGCACCTGCGCGCCGGCCTCGACCCGCTCCTTGGCTTCCACCCGCTTCCCGTCGACCCGCACCTGTCCCGACCGCAGCAGCTTCTGCAGATAACCCTGGCTCACGTCCGGAAAGTGCTGCCGGAACCATCGATCAAGCCGCTGACCGCCATCGCCCTCGGCGACCTCGATCGTCTCGACCTTGTCGCGCTTATCGTTGACTTTGGGCTCGTCACCCGTTTCCGCCGTCATGTCCATAATGCCTTTGCCAGCGCAAATCCGGCGTACAACGCCAGGATCGACAGCCCGACCGATCCCGCCACGTAAAACGCGGCAGCGGCCGTTTGTTTCGTTTCAATCAGGTTCGCTACATCCAGCGAAAACGCCGAAAACGTCGTGAACCCGCCCAGAATACCGGTCGCCAAAAACGTGCGCATATCGGCCGAGTTGCCAAACTTCGCAACGACCAGCGTGACGACGACGCCCATCGCGAAGCTTCCCACGATATTGATCGCAAACGTCCACCACGGAAAGCCTGCGCCAAGCCAACGCATCATGGCGATCTGCACGAGATAGCGCAGGCCGGCCCCGATACCGCCGCCAACCGTTGCTAAAATCAGCAGTCGCATGCCAGCCGCCCGCACAAAAATCGCCAGCACCGACCTATACGCTGCAAACAGCCCGAGCGCAAAGCGACATCACTTCCCTAAAGTCCCCAAAAGACTGGAGGTCTGGAGGCTGCGCCTCCAGTGGGGTGTGGGGCTAGCCCCACCGCTTGCGCAGCAAGCGCCAGCTCTCCGCAGCCGCCAGGCCCGGAGTTCTGCAATCGTGAGGGAGACGGATCAGGCCCAGGTTTCCCCGGCGGTCTCTCCATTTCAGCATACGGAGATGTGGACCGATGCTGCCTAATCCCGCGCGTGGGGTTGCCGAGCCGGAGGCGATCTTCCAGATCGACGCGGCCACGCGCAAACAAAAGAGCAGCAAGTCCTGATCCGCGTCTCGCGAAGCGACCGCAAATGCCGATAGGACCATCTTAATCCCACCGTTGAGGCGCTTTAGCCCCTGCAATCACGATCCGGACAGCTGAGTACACCGAACGCCGCGCGAAACCCCTGTTTCCCAGTAATACCAGCTCTAGAACCAGACCCTCATGAAACAAGGTCCCATCAAATTCTCATGCCCGGACATAGCGGGGATAACTTTCGAAAGTTAATTCGTTCATCAACCACAAACCGAAAAGCCAAAGCCCCTAACCCATCGTCTCCAGCGGAAACGGCGTTGGCTCCCAGAGGTGCTCGATCTTGAGGTTGCGCACCGTCTGCGCCTCCCATTCATGCAACAGCTTAGCCATCCCCGCCCTGTCATCATCAGCCAGCAGGCTGCAGAGTTGTTTCAACCGGCGGAGTTGCGCCCTATCCTCCTCGTCGCGCCCATACGTCTCCTCATCCCTACAGTTGATACTCTTGGCGCATATTGTTCGCGCAGAGTCGAGGTTTCCCTGGGCGACATCGAGGATGACTTTACGGTGCGGCCATTCAAACAGTTGATGGCGAAACCGATGTGCCGAGACAAAATCGGCGAAACTGTCGATCGTGGATATAGTTTGCAACTGTGGCAGTGCCTCTGTTTCGATTTTCTCAAACAAAAGCGGCAAATCTTGAGGGTTAGACCATCGCCAAAGGCTTGGCGATCTCCGATGTATTTCGCTACCCCAGCTGAGTGGTGTGAAATGCAGTTGCTCGAAAAGATGAACTGCGAACCACTTTGGGGTAAAGCGGTCTACATTTCCAGTACGGTCGATTAAGATGCCCCGGAGAACATGCCGGACTGGCTTCACCACAATTGTCCTGTTGACGAGCGCAAGGTCCGGGTGCCTCAGCAAAAGGGGCTTGAGCGCTCTTTTTACTTGCGAGGCAGTCGTCATTTCCTAGGTCTTGTCTCAATCACGATGATGCGCTGGGTAAGTTCGAAGCGGCTATGAACTTCGCTAGCAATCTCTGCTGAGCGGGCTGTACTCAAGCGAGCTCTTCCCGTCTTTATATCATAGACACAAACGATGCCATTTCCCACGTTTTCAAGCACATCAATTCGAACCGACCCGCGAGTACCATAGCCAGCATCCACCGACTTCAAGTACGACGTTTCAGCAACAAAGTTGGGATCTTCCAATCCTTTGATCTGCGCCTTCAAATTCTCATGCACCGCCGTCCCATACTGCGTCGCCGACCACCACGTATTGCCTTCTCGCGTCACGACATCGGCGGCATAATCCGTGCGGTCTTGAACTTCGGCATGACGCGGGCAAGCCGCATCGGTTTGGTCCTTTGTCAGTTGCCCGACCCAGATGGCCGCTTTTGCTGGCTCATCCCCCGGTTGGTATTCGCGTGCATTAAAAGTGAACACGGCGGTGCTGTCAGCGGAATTCTGTCCCGACATCCGCACGAAAAGCGCAGCCGCCGCCTCAACGGTCTTCTCCGCCGCAAACGCCTGAGCCAATGCAGGCTGCACCGTGGCTTCGGGCAATACCCCATCCGGCGTCCAAGTCGCCGCCGACAGCGCCTCGCCAGTTGCGCCATCACGTATCGTCTGCGTGTCGCCCGACCGTTCAAACGACACCCGCGTGCCGTCCGGCGTTGTGACGGTGTGCCGCTCGTCCCAAGGCGCGTTGTCGGGCGGAATGAATTCCGAGCGGATTTCACTTCCGTCCCGGTTGGTGACGAGTTGCTCAGAAAGTTCGCCCGCATCGTCGAACGAACTGGCGACACTGACCCACGATTGTTCACCGGTATCATCGGTCACGATCGAATCTGGTGCCGCCGAAATGGGAGCACCGTCCATAACAGAGTGGCCTCCGCCGCCCGTCGTCCAGCGGCCTTGATCATCCCGCGGCTGGTTCTCGTCGAATTTCGATTGAAACCGCAGCATGGCGGCTCGCAATCGCAGGGAGGCCAGCCCGTATTTGATTTCCAGCAACAACCGCCGCGCCGTGCCGTCGTGATCGTGATGCTGCCAAGCCATCTTCAAGTCCCGCAAACGAGCCAAACCGGCGTCAGTCTGCGGGCGCAGCCAGCGCCGGGGATAACTTTGACCACAGTGGATACAACCCAGTCTGCGTCAGCTTTGGACTAGGCGCGGGCACGCGCGCGCTGTAAGCCAGCGATGAGATCCCAGCCTGCCTGAAAGGCCGCCCCAAATGACTGCCCAGATGTTCGACCCCGAAAACCCGCCCGAAATCGCAGCCACCGCGTGGCTCAACGTCAAGCAGCCGATGACGCTGAAATCCTTGCGCGGCAAGGTCGTGGTCATGGCTGCCTTCCAGATGCTGTGCAAAGGCTCCAACAACCACGCCCTGCCCCAGATGACGCGCCTGACCCGCAGCTTCCAGCGCGACGAGGTCGAGGTGATCGGACTGCATATGGTGTTTGAAAACCATGCTGATATGACACCGGAAAAGCTCGCCGCTTTTGCAACCGAGCACGACCTCGATTTCCCCATCGCCATCGACCGTCCCGGCAAGCGCCCTCTGGAAGACCTGCCCCAGACCATGACCGCCTACGAAATCCAGGGCACGCCGACCATCTTGCTGTTCGACCGCCAGGGCCGCCTGCGCCGCCATTACCTCGGCCAGGTCGACGACCTCCGCCTAGGCGCCGAGATCATGGCGCTTGCCATGGAAGAAGCAAAGGCCCCGCGTGAAGCCTCCATTGCCGTCGAGCGCCGCCTGCACGCAACGCTGTCGGACCCGCACGACCATGACCATCACGGCCACGATCATGTTCACGGCCCCGGCTGCAATCACGGCCATGATCACGGTCACGCGCACCACGCCCACGATGACGGCCACGTCCACGGTCCCGGCTGCAATCATGACCACGACCACGCGCCCGACCCCAAAAAGGCCGTCGCCGATGCGGTGAAAGCCCAACTCCGCGGCAAGCGCTAAGCCGATGGCGGACCGCAAACAGGCCCCGAAATCAGCCCGCAAACCGGCCGCCGCCAAGCCCAAGGCCGCCGCAGCCTCGCCTGCGCCGTCGACTTCAGCCACGCCGTTCCCCAAAAAGACGATCGCGCTGGTTTACGATTTCGACGGCACGCTCTCGCCCAAGCCGATGCAGGAATATTCCCTCCTGCCCAAGCTGGGTGTCGAGCCGGAAGCCTTCTGGGCCGAAACCAACCGCATTGCCAAAGAACAGCAGGCCGATCCGCTGATCACGTACATGCACCTGATGTACAAAAAGGCCCGCGCCGCCAATCTGCGCATCGACCGCGCCGACCTCGTCGCCCTTGGCCGCGACGTCGAACTGTTCCCCGGCGTCGAAGACTGGTTCAAAACCATCGCTGACTACATCGCGATCCGCACCGAGTCCCAGGGCGTGACGCTGCGCCATTACATGATCTCGTCCGGCCTCACCGAGATCATCGAAGGCACCAGCATCTACACCCAATTCCAGAACGTGTTCGCATCCGAGTACTGGTTCGACGCCTACGACGTCCCCTATCCCAAGCGCGTCATCACCGACACCGGCAAGACCCAATACCTGTTCCGCATCAACAAGGGCGTCGAGGATCTGGGGCAAACGATCAACCAGCACATGCCCGAAACCGCACGGCCCATTCCGTTCTCCAACATGATCTATTTTGGCGACGGCGACACCGACGTCCCGTCCATGGCGGTGATGCGCAAAAGCGGCGGCCACGCGATCGCAGTCCACGGCCCCAGCGACAGCCAGCGCGCCAAGTGCATCGACCTCTTTAAAGCCGGCCGCATCGACTTCTTCGCCCAAGCCGACTACACCCGCGGCTCACAACTCTTCTCCCGCACCTGCCTCTTGCTCGACCGCATCCTCGCCGACATCCGAGTCCAGGAAGAGATGTGGTCGCTCGCCCAGGAAGCGTAGAGTTCTTTCACTTCCTTCTCCCGGCGACGGGAGAAGGTGCCCGAAGGGCGGATGAGGGACTCGACAAAAGCGCTGGCCCCTGATCAGGAAACAAGTCCCTCACCTGCCCTGCCGGGCATCCTCTCCCGTACCGGGAGAGGAAAGCACTCAGAGAACGCTCCATGCCGCAGAACCACCGCGCCGCCCTCATCGATATCATCAAAGCCCGCTCGTTCTCGACGGGTGCTGAAATGAAGCTCGCCTCGGGCCGCACGTCGAACTTCTACTTCAACATGAAGCCCACGATGCTCCACCCGCAGGGCGCGCACGTGATCGGGCAACTGATCCTCGACGCGATTGCCAACGATAAAGTTGACCTCGTCGGCGGCCTCGAAATGGGCGCGGTCCCCATCGCCACCGCCATCAGCACCGTCAGTTATGCCCAGGGCCGCCCAGTCGCTGCCTTCTTCGTCCGCAAGCAGGCGAAGGAGCACGGCACAATGGCCCTCATCGAAGGCCTGCCTAAGGGCGAAACGCTCGCAGGCAAGCGCGTTGTCATCGTCGAAGACGTCACCACGACCGGCGGCTCGTCGCTGAAAGCCGTCGAAGCCGTCGTCGCAGCCGGTGGCATTGTTGTCCGCGTGGTCACGGTCGTCGACCGCCAGGAAGGTGCCGCCGATACGTTCGCTGCCGCCGGGCTGACCTTCACCCCGATCTTGACCGCTGCCGATTTCAAAGCCTGAAACATACACTTCGTTGACCATCTCGCGGCGGATGATTGCAGCGACGGTCCTGAACCTTTATGCTGCCAGAATGTTTTGGAACCGATGGCGCCTTCAGGTATGGAGGCCGCGACCGCGTGTGTCTCCCCCACACCGGCCGTGGACGTCGGGCTTGAGCATCTTGAAGGATCATCCACCGATGGCCAAACGCGATCAGTTGATGGCCGAAATCACGCCACAGGTGCTGCTGAAGGCCTACAGCTGCGGCATCTTCCCCATGGCGGAGGCCGCCGACGACCCCGCGTTGTATTGGATCGAACCCCAGCAGCGCGGTGTGCTGCCGCTTGACGCGATCCACCTGTCGAGCCGGATGGCGCAAACCATCCGCAACACGCCCCTTCAGGTCCGTATCGACACCGATTTCGCGGGCGTCATCGACGGTTGCGCCTCCTCCCGCCCCGGTCGCCGCACAACCTGGATCAATGGCCGCATCCGCTCGCTGTACGGCGACCTGTTCGACGCTGGCCACTGTCATACCGTCGAAGTCTGGCAGGAAGGGAAACTCGCCGGCGGACTCTACGGCGTTGCGCTGCACGGCGCGTTCTTCGGCGAAAGCATGTTTTCCTACGTCCGCGACGCCTCGAAAATCGCGCTGATCCACCTGTCCGCGCGCCTGATCTACGGCAATTTTACGCTGCTCGACACCCAGTTCGTCACCGAGCACCTGCGTCAGTTCGGGGCCATCGAAGTCGACCGGACCGCGTTTCAAGCGCTGCTGGACACAGCTCTCAAGAGCGAAGCCGACTTCCTCGCGCTGCCCAAAGACACCCCACCAGCCCACATCGTAGATTTGGTCCAACGCGCCGCCAAACACCCCTGAAGTCAAAACGCGACTCTGTTTATCAGGTAGGTTCCAATAATCAAAGGTGCCTCGGCAATGAGCCGACAAAAGATCATCGACGAACTTGATCGACGCCGTGAAGTGCTCTACCGGCACGTTGGCGACCGTGCAACTCGCAATGATTGGGATGACCGACAGGCCCAGTTAGCGGTCGAAACACTTCGTACACTCGATGACATCAGGACGGCACTTGAGGCGTCGAAGATTGCCCCGCTATCGCGTTAGGCCCGGTACAAAGCACGTCCGATGAACGTGACCCTAACACTCCATAGCCGGGCTTGACCCGGCTATCCAGCAGCCGCACAGAAGGGCCTTAGTTTGTGGCCCTGGATGGACCGCCTCAAGGGCGGCCATGGAGTCGGGCGGAGGTACGCCAGCCTACTCGTTCGCCTTGAGATACTTTTCCAGCCAATGGATGTCGTACTGCCCGTTGGCGATGTCGGGCTGCCGGATCAGGTCATTGAACAGCGGGATCGTCGTCTCGATCCCATCGATCACAAACTCCGACAGCGCCCGCCGCAAGCGCATCAGGCACTCGTTGCGGGTCTTGCCATGCACGATCAGTTTCCCGATCAAGCTGTCGTAATAAGGGGGAATCCGATACCCCTGATACACGCCGCTATCGACGCGCACGCCAAGCCCACCGGGCGGATGCCAATACGTGATCTGGCCTGGCGACGGCCGGAATGTGCGGGCGTTCTCAGCGTTAATGCGGCACTCGATGGCATGCCCTGAAAACGTCACCTCATCCTGGGTTACCGACAGCGAACCGCCAGCCGCCACCCGGATTTGCTCCAGCACGAGATCGAGCCCTGTCACGGCTTCGGTGACGGGATGCTCAACCTGCAAGCGCGTGTTCATCTCGATAAAATAAAACTCGCCGTCCTCGTAAAGGAATTCGACCGTTCCCGCGCCGCGATATTTGAGTTTGCGCATCGCGTCGGCGCAGATCTCGCCGATTTTCTTGCGCTGGGTGTCGTTGAGCGCTGGCGAGGGCGATTCCTCGAACACCTTCTGGTGCCGCCGTTGCAGCGAGCAATCGCGCTCGCCCAGATGAATGGCATTGCCCTTGCCGTCGCCAAAAACCTGGATTTCAATATGGCGCGGTTTCTGCAGATACTTTTCGATGTAAACGCTGTCGTCGCCAAAGGCAGCCTTGGCCTCCGACCGTGCCGTCGCCAGCGCAAGGCCCATATCCAGCACGCTGTGGGCAACCTTCATGCCGCGCCCGCCGCCGCCAGATGCGGCCTTCACAAGCACCGGATACCCCATCCGCCCGGCCACTTCGAGCGCTTCCGCCTCGGTTGTTACCGCGCCATCCGACCCCGGCACACACGGAATGCCAAGCCTCCGCGCCGTATCCTTGGCGGCGATCTTGTCGCCCATGATGCGGATGTGCTCCGACGTCGGTCCGATAAACGTCAGGTTATGCTGTTCAAGGATTTCGGCAAACCGTGCATTCTCCGACAAAAACCCGTAGCCGGGATGGATCGCATCGGCCCCGGTGATCTCGCACGCCGCCAGCAGTCGCGGAATATTGAGATAGCTCTCGGTCGCCGGCGGCGGCCCGATGCAAACGCTTTCATCGGCAAGCCGCACATGCATGGCGTCGGCGTCTGCCGTCGAATGCACGGCAACGGTCGCAATGCCGAGTTCTTTGCAAGCGCGTTGAATGCGCAGAGCAATTTCGCCTCGGTTTGCGATCAGGACTTTGTCGAACATTGCGAGGTTACTCGATGATCATAAGGGGTTCGCCGAATTCGACGGGGTGGCCGTTTTCAAACAGGATGGCTGTCACGACGCCCGCGCGCGGTGCCGGAATCTGGTTCATGGTTTTCATGGCTTCGATGATAAGCAGCGGCGCGCCAGCCGCAACGCGGGTCCCGACGTCGACAAACACCGCAGCACCCGGCTCAGGCGAGCGATAGGCCGTGCCCACCATCGGCGACTTGACGGCACCTGGATGCTTGGCTGGATCGGCGACGGCGGCCGCCGCCAATGCTCCCCCGGCAGCAACGGGAGCAGCCTGCAGACCGGCACTTGCCGCCACATGCAGCGTGCGTGCCACGCGAACCTTGAGCCCCGACTTTTCGATCTCGATTTCGCTCAATCCGGTTTCGTTCAGCAGCGCGGCGAGATCGCGGATTAGCTTCTGCTCAGCGTTATCTGGTTCGGATGCCATGCCGTGTTCGTTCCTGTCACTGAAGACTGCGTTCATCGAACGCGCCCGTTGCGTGCGCCGCTGAAAGTCATCGACCGCCGTCCCCACGCAGCCGACGGCGAAGATATCCCATCAGACCTGTCGATCAGGTCTGCCTGGCTCAAAGCAGGCGCGGTCGTCGATATCTTCGCAATCCGTCTAACAGCTTTATCGCAGCAGCGAAAGCCGCATGCGGCAATCATGAACAGCGGCCGCAACTTCCGATGGCAGGCGGTGGGATAAGCGCTCTAAAGACAAAGCGTTGCCATGATGCAGCGCAATCCCAACGCTTGACCGAAGCTGGCCTCAGCCATGCCCATCAGCAATAGCTGCAACCCGTCTTGCGAAGATCGCCGATGTGCGTCGCCAACTGCGGCAGCAGGTCCTGCGGCGCACCTGCAATCGACTTGTCGCCCACCAGGAAGTGTGGCGTGCCGTTGATGCCCATTTTGGTGGCGAGTTCGCGGACGCTGGCGAGTTCCGCCTTCACCTCAGGGCCATCCATGTCGGTTTTCAGTTTCGCCATGTTCAGCCCGGCCTTTTCCGCGATCTTGAGCGCAGCAGCCTCGTTCGCCTGCCCCTTGCTTTCCAGCAGGCCCGCATGGACCTCCCAATATTTACCCTGCAACCCAGCCGCCAGCGCCACGCGTGCAGCTTCTTCCGAACCCTTTGACAGGATGGGGAATTCCTTGAACACCACGCGGACCTTCGAATCCGAGCCGATCAGTTTGGCCACATCTCCAAAGCTCTTTTTGCAATACCCGCAATTGTAGTCGAAAAACTCAGTGACCGTGATATCGCCGTCCTTGTTGCCAGCAACCGGCGACGTGGCGCGGCGATAGATTTCTTTGGCGTTCTCAGCCATCGCAGCTTTGGTCTTTTCAGCCTGCATCTTCTCCATTTTGGCTTCAAGCACGCTCTGCACTTCCAGCATCACTTCTGGATGAGCGACGAGGTAATCCTTGATGATCGTCTCGATCGCGGACTTCTGGGCCGCCGAAAACGGGCTCGCGTCCTGTGCCTCAACGCGCGCGCCGGAAACAGCGGTCAGCATCGCGGCTGCCGTGATAGCCAATCCGGCAGCAAGCGCGCGGAAGCGGAAAATCGTCATCGAGAATGGCTCCTGAATTCGGTTTCGGGGGTCGACTGCATGGGAGAACAAAAGCTGTGGTGTCGATATAGACAACCCGCAGCACTAATCCAGCCTTACGTTTGCGGCTTATAGTTGATGATGTCGTCGGTCTTGATCCACTCGGGCGATCCCTGCTGCAGCCGCGTCTGCGCCCGCTTGGCAAAAATCTGCGCCTGCTTGAGGTTGCCTTCCTCGAACTCCGCTTGCGCCTGCGCCGCGTCCGCTTCCGGCCCCTTGCCCTGTTTGTAGTAGGCGGTCGCCAGCAGCCGGAACGCGCGCGAATTGCGGTCGTCGATGAGCGACTTGCGCAGCAGTTCAACCGCCTCGTTGGTCGACGTCGGATCGCCCGACGCCATCAGGCAATCGGCGAGCTGCACCCGGATCAGCATTGACTCGCCCGCGAGCTTGAGGGCCTGCCGCAATGGCCCAACGGCTTCGGCTTTGCGGCCCGCACGCGCGAGGATATCGCCCTTGACCTCATGGAACCAAGGATTCGCAGGCTGGTCGCGGATCAACCCGTCCATATCGGCAAGCGCGGCTTGCAGCGCACCCTCGCCCCCTTTGAAGAACTTAGAGAGGGCGCGCGCATATCGCGCCGGCAGCGTCGTGTTGGAGACGGGATAGCGGCTGTCGATGGTCGAGGGCCGTTCCAGATACCCCGACAGTTTGGCCCGCATCAGGTCGTGGCGCAGTTGCAACGCCGGTTCGTCGCGCGTGGTGTAAAAGGCGCTGCCTTCGACCAGTTTACGCAGCCGCGCCAAGCGGTCGGTTGCAACCGGATGGCTGCGCACAAACGCATCCTGCTGCGAGTCGGAGATGTATTCCTGCTGGGCAAACCGCTCGAATGTCTCAAGCATTCCGCGCCCAGACTGCCGCGTGCCTTCGAGCAGCTTCAGTCCCGCCTGATCGGCTGCCGATTCCTGTTGCCGACGTTCGGCGAGCAACCCCCGTTGGATCATCTCCCCGCCACCCATCATGACGCCCTGTCCGGCCCCGCCCAGTTCCTTGCCGCCACCGACGCCGCCCGCAACCATAAGACCGATGCCCAGAATCTGCATCAACAGCGCGCGCGTCTGATCCTTGGCGATCCGCGATCGCAGCGCGGCCATGTGCCCACCGGTGATATGCCCTGTCTCATGCGCGATGACGCCGATCACCTGATTGGGCGTGTCCGATTGCATCAGCGTGCCGGTATTCACAAACACCGACCGGCCATCGACCACGAATGCGTTGAAGCTGTTCTCGTTCACGATCCGCATCTGAATGCGGTTCGATCCGAGGCCTGCCACTTTGAACAGCGGGCGTGCATAATCGCTGAGAACGGCCTCGATTTCGCTATCGCGGATCAGCGGCAATCCTTGCGATTGCGCGGGCACGCTGGAGGCGACGATGCTGACCGCAACCAGGGCGCTGACAGCCGTCTTGAGCCGCAGCGAACAAGTGGCCGATAAAATGCCCAGCATGGTTGTCTTCTGCCATTTCAGCATGAGGAAATCCGGAACTTGAAGGGCACGGTATGGCCCGTCCCCGGCAGCGTCAACGCGCGAAATCACACAACCTGAGACCATGTGTTCCCCGCAAAGCAGGTTGCAAATGTTCGGCAATGCCGGTTGCCCGTCGTCCAAAACCCGGACGGCACATCGTCGATACAACGCCAGTTGCTCTTTACATGACCCAGCCGCGAGAATAGGGCAACACGTGGGCAAAAGCCGTCGATGGCCCTGAGGTTCCCTCACATGAATTCGAATTTATCTGCCGACCGCCGGACTGCAGCCCTCACCGCCTCGCAGCGCTCTGGCATCGCGAGCTTCATCGTGATGGACGTGATGCGCGCGGCAGCAGCGATGGAGGCCGCCGGTCGTCGCGTGATTCACATGGAGGTCGGCCAACCAGCAACGCCCGCCCCACGCGCTGCTCGCGAGGCCGTCAAGCGCGCCCTCGACACCCAGACGCTGGGCTATACGATGGCGCTGGGCACTGATGCCTTGCGCGAACGCATTGCCCGCCACTACCGCGACACCTACTCAGTCGCCGTCTCCCCCGAGCGCGTCATCGTCACAGCCGGTTCGTCGGCAGCCTTCGTCTTAGCCTTCCTGGCAGCCTTCGACGCGGGCGATAGGGTCTTGCTGCCCGACCCGGGCTACCCGTGCTATCGCCATATCTTGTCAGCACTGGGCCAGACGCCGGTGATGATTGAGACAGGGCCCGCCACCCGCTGGATGCCAACGCCCGAACAGGTCGCAGCCAGCGCTCAACACTCCAATGCTCGCGGCCTCCTGATCGCCAGCCCCGCCAACCCGACGGGCACGGTGGCACAAGCCCCCCGCCTTGCTGCCCTCGCGGCGGCCTGCCAGCGCGAAAACCTGTGGTTCATTTCAGACGAAATCTATCACGGCCTCGTCTATGGCGAAGCAGCCCAAACCGCGCTCGCCCACAACGACGATGCCATCGTGATCAATTCGTTTTCGAAATACTTCTCCATGACCGGCTGGCGCATCGGCTGGATGGTCGTGCCCGAGCGGCTCGTCCGACCCATCGAACGGCTCGCCCAAAACCTCTACATCTCGCCGCCTGCCGTCGCCCAGGTTGCAGCACTCGGCGCATTCGACGGGATCGACGAACTCGAAGCCAACCGCGCCGTCTATGCCGCAAACCGCGAACTCCTGCTCAACGAACTCCCCAAAGCGGGCTTCACCTCAATCGTCCCCGCCGATGGCGCGTTCTACCTCTACGCCGACATCACCCACCTTGGCGGCGACAGCCTTGCCTTCGCAAAGCGCATGTTGGAAGAGACGGGGGTCGCCGCCACCCCCGGCGTCGATTTCGACGCCACGCGCGGCCACGACTTCCTCCGCTTCTCCTACGCAGGCAGCACCGCCGATATGACTGAGGCCGCCGCCCGCCTGAAAGCATGGCACCCATGAGCCTCGCCCCCCGCACCATCACCAGCCTGACCAACGACCGCGTGAAGTTCATCCGCTCGCTGGAGATGCGCAAGGTCCGCAAGGAAACCGGCCTGTTCGTCGCCGAAGGCACCTCGATCCTTGTCACCGCCCGCGATATGGGCCACGACCCGCAAATCCTCGTCGTCCAAGCCGGCAGCGCCGCGTCCGGCATCCCCAAAGGCCTCGTCGACCGCACGCTTCGGGCTGGCGGCGAAGTCCTCGAAGTCTCGCCCGCCGTCCTTGAAAAGCTCTCGGCCAAGGACAACCCGCAAACCATGCTTGGCGTCTTCGCCCAACGCTGGTCCGACCCGCCCGTCCCCCGCCACGCCGCCAAATCCGAAACGTGGCTCGCATTGGAAGAAATCCGCGACCCCGGCAACCTCGGCACCATCCTGCGCACCGTCGACGCGTTCGGCGTCGCGGGCGTCATCCTCATCGGCAATTGCGTCGACCCGTTCTCGCGCGAAGCCATCCGCGCCACCATGGGCTCGATCTTCGCCGTCCCGCTCGCCCGCTTAACCCGCGAAGACTTTCTCACCCTCACCCAATCCTGGCCCGGCGACATCGTCGGCACTCATCTGGATGCCCGCGAAGACGTCCGTCACGCCACCCCGCGCGGCCCAGCCCTCGTCGTCATGGGCAGCGAAGGCCCCGGCCTCACCCCCGACCTCACCGCCGCCTGCACCAAGCTCGTCAAAATCCCCATGGCTGGCCGCCTCGACAGCCTCAACCTCTCCATCGCCACCGCCATCACCCTGTTCGAACTCCGCAAACCGTTCCCCAGCCTATGAACGTCATCCCGGCGTCATCGCGGAGCGATGCTACAAGACGAGGCCGGGACCCAGTCAACCATCCCCTTTCTCTCAGACGACCGAGACCACAAAATGAAACTGTCCCTTGCTGCGAACCCGTTCAAGAACCCGGTGCCAGAGGGTGCGGCCAAGACTGTGTCGCAGGTGCTGGGCGAGATCGTCTGGCTGATGAGCCAATCGCCGCTGCACAAGCAGTTCTTCATCAGCGACCTCGAATGGTTCGTGATGACGCCGGTGATCCTGCAGCAGTTCCGGCTGTTTTACGACCAGGATAAACCGATCGGCGTGGTGCTGTGGGCGAGCGTGGATTCCGAAGTGTCGGCCCGCCTCGCGCAAGGCGGCGGCAAGATGCGTCCGCAGGACTGGAAGAGCGGCACCGAACTGTGGGCCGTCGAAGTCATCGCCCCGTTCGGCGGTGCCGAAGCCATGCTGCGCGACCTCAAGGAGAAAGTGTTCCCGGGGCGCGAGATCAAGGCCGTCGTGGTCCAGGACGGGAAAAAGACGGTGAGGGTGGTGTGATGGCAGATTTCCATCCGATCTTTATAACTTGATGAGGCTTGCGATGGCTTGGCGGTTAATTTCGAAAGAAGAGAAGGGCGGTAAAGCTCTCATTCATCCAACAAACGACAACTGCACCATATGGGTTGCCGGATTTGGTAGGGATTACTGGGGTTTCGTATATGAGCGGAAGTCGTTAACTTATGCATTCAAAGCGAGAGGGCTAAGTCCAGAAATTGATCCTAGTAATAACGAACAAGCGTACGATCCGCGCATGCTGGGGTCAACCTGCTTAGTGAGAGATAGAGCCGGAGAACCAAAAATCCAGGGGAGCGAACAAGAGTTGCGCGAGATTGCAAAAGAAATCATAGACGGTCTTAAATATTTTAGTGAACAAAATCCGGCGTCCGGCTTAATCTCCATTAGACCTATTCGTCGAGTAATCTTCTCCCCTCCCCCCGGCTCTAGGCTGTCGCAATTTAGCGAAATTAGTGAAGGAAAATAAGGTGGCTTTAGTAGACCTTTTAGCCCGCATCAACGCAATATCTAATCCGGTCCTACGCGCGACCGCGACGGGAGCTTACACGTATGCGCGCGGCAGCACTGAAGCCTTGAGTATTCTCGACGGGCTATTGCTCAGCTCAGCATCAACACCAGGTGGCACTGCCATATTTTATTCTGTGTCCAAATACGTTCAGCGATTTTTTCAGGCGAACAAATATATACTTAAAGGCCGATCATATCAAATCGCAAGTTTATTCGAACGCTTGATGCCGACAAGGAGCTTGCGGAACAATTCGAAGCGCCCTCCCTGGCGCAGTCAAAAAATGCGACCCGCTCTTTTTTTAGGCGCAACTGCTGTATGTTTGCCGATTTTATCAACTCAAATTTCAGCAAACAGTCACGTCAAAGTTGCTCTTGTGAAGGTGATAGGGGAGCAAGCCATTCGGAATGCATGCGCGTTAATTTCGTGCAAAAACGAAGCTGGTCCATTTTATGTAGCTGATCCTTCTGTCGCCCCTTTTGGTTATGTTATCCGGGATCAGTCACCAGCAGCATGTGACGCGACAGGTCATTGCGATACCTATTTCGGAAGTCACGCAACAGAAGGCAGCCCTCTTGTGGTAAAGATTGGTTCGGTTATTCGAGTCGGAATAATAAACTCAGACGTGCCATCCAAATACTATAGTTACCTGTATGTGAACACGAACTGCGGGAGCCAACTGGGTCTATATTTCGAAGGACAGTACCTATGGAGTCAGCGTTTTCATGTACCACAGAACTTATCTCAATCCGAGATTGCGTTGATGAGCCGCAGTCGCGTCTGTGGTTAAGCGTATTGATACGAGTTTTGCACAAGGGGCGCAGGGATGACAATTCAGTACATTGACAACTCCTTGAATGGGGCGAGCCGGCAAATTGAAATCGATTACTTGCGATCGTACTCTTCATCATTTCGCGCTCTGGAGACTGGGCTGGCGGCTCGCAACATTACAACAGTGGAAATTCGGGAGGTTCAAGTCCCGACAATGGCCGAGCGTTATCGAGGCTTGGGAAGAATTAGGGACAGTTACATTTACCGCACCACAATGCCCGCCAATTACCCTTAGGATTTGACCGCTTTCGCAGCCCTCCCCCCGAAGAGCCCCCCCCGATGCGCATCGACTACCACCGCACCCTGATCGCCGACCAAGTCCGCAATGACGCCTTCTACGCCGCCCTCAAGAAAGCCATTGTTCCCGGCGTCACAACCGTTGCCGACATCGGCGCAGGCACCGGCCTGCTCGGCCTGATGGCCGCCAAACTCGGGGCTGCGAAAGTTTTCCTCTATGAAACAGCCGAAGTCGGTGCCGTCGCCGAGCGCATCCTCAAGGCAAACCGCGCCAAAAACTGCGAAATTTTTGCCGGCCATTCGACCGATATGATCGATCCGCCCAAGGTCGACGTCGTCGTCTCCGAAACGCTCGGCAATTACGCCTTCGAAGAGCACATCATCGAAACCATGATGGACGCCCGCAAGCGATTCCTAAAGCCCGGCGGCCTTTTGATTCCAATGGGCGTTAAACAATGTGCATGCCCCGTGATCACAGATCGCATCCACAAAGAACTCACCGTCTGGGACCGCATCGGTCACGACATCGACTTGTCGATCGCCAAAACAATGAGCCTCAACAATGCCTACGTAAGGGCATTCCAACCCAGCGACCTGCTGGGGTCCGGCAGCGAGGCCAAAATCTGGGACCAAGCCGATTTCTCGCTCAACCAGAAATCGAACCGGCATGGCGACGCCCAATGGCGCGTTTCCAAACGTCATGCAATTTACGGCTTTGCGACCTGGTGGGAGGCCTATCTGGCCCCCGGCAATCATCTCACGACCTCGCCAATGGCTGAACGCACCCATTGGGAGCAACTTTACTTTCCGCTGCTGGAACCGATCCAACTCGCCCCCGGCGACACGATCACCATGGCGCTGCGCACGAAAACCACTCAAGAGGCCGGCACGCACATGGCATGGTCAGCGAGCCATCACGACGCGGATGGCACACTGCGAACCCGCCAATCCCTTGACCTGAATAAGGGGTTCCTGCCTTAAATCGGATTCAAGCGGGAAGTGCGATCAAATCCGCCGCATCCGTGCCACCACCGGCAATGCTGCAGTTAGTTCGCCTGCACCGCAGCGGTTGCCTTAGGAGCCTGCTTATCGGCCGTTGTGACGCTTTTCGGCTTCTGCAGATACCGGAACATGTACTTTAATGCATCGGGCATCGCACGAGCGGCCACCTCCGTGCTGTGGCCACCATCAACGACCCTGAACTCGGCAAGGTCGCCCTGCATTTCGAACATGGTCTTAAACAGCAGCGCCGTCTCGAACGCGATGCCAAGTTTGTCGTGATCCCCCGAAACGAGGAACATGGGCACGCGATAGGACTGTCGGGCGTAACCGTCCATCAGTGCCGGATAGTTCCTGGCCATCCACATCGCAAGATTGAACCCGCCCGTCGCCATTCGAAACGGCAACTGCGCTCGCGCCATTGAGGCTGCCGGCGGTGGACCTGCAGCATAGACCGCCGGACTGAAAGCAACGGCAACCGCAAACCGTTCTGGATACTTCAGCGCAAAACGCACAGCGCCAAATCCACCGGCTGAAAATCCTGCCACGGCGCGTCCTTCGCGCGTCTCTAAGGTGCGATATCGCCGAGCGATGCCTGGCACGAAATCAGCCCAAAACGCTGTCTCGATATTCGCGCGTTGGCTATCAACCCACCAGCATCCCCGGCACTCCGGCATCACGATCAAGGTCGGCGGAATATCGCCACTGGCGATCAGCGCGTCTGCAACGTCCTTAACCCGCACTGGACCCGTCCACTCGCCCGCGTCGCCCCCCGCGCCGTGCAGAAGATAGATGACAGGATACAAACTCCGCGACGCATCGTACCCGTCCGGCACATAGACAACATATCCGAGCGCGTCGCCGAGCGCGGGCGATGGCATCAGCTCGCGGCGCAATTCGCCCGCGTGCACCGTGAAGCACGCGAGCCCATGCAACCAAGCCGCCACCAAAACTCTGACCAACCACTGGCGCAACGCAAACTCCTTCCGACTGCCTAGACAAGGCAAGCGGCCACCGATCCCATGTCGTCATGCGCATGATGACCATCACGCGTCCAGTCAAAACAATCCGTCGAAATAACCCGTGCCGCTCATGAAACCGCGCCTTAGCCAAAACAGCAGAGCAGCCGCGCCATCGACCTCTTGTGAAAGTAGACTGTCGTTTTCTTATACAGGCACATAAAGAACTATGTTTGATTAAACCATTCTGCACTGCAGTCTTGAGCGCAATAATGAGACGCCAACTGCTGCAGCGCAGTATTGCCGGGCTTAATTCGGCCGCCTGGCACGCAATTTCGTGTCGATGACCGCGCCTGAAATGGCCCGCGCAACATATTCCGCCATACACAAGTATCCAGCCTCGGTCGTCGCGAACTCGTCGGTTTCCGACTTGGACTTTTCGAGCCATTCACCGGCTTCGTAGCGCCCGATCCGCAGCACCTTCTCGGCCATGCCCACACGATTAACGATGTTACGAATGGCCTGATAGTGCGGGTCGGAGGCAAGGTTGCGAATGAAGTGAACGCCGACCAGCACGACGTCAGTGTTATGCTGCTTGAGCCAGCGCACAGCCTCGGTCAGCGCCGCTTCGAACTCATCAATCGGGATATTCGAAAACGCATCGCTGGTGCCAGCCTGCCAGATCACTAGGTCTGGCTGGTTGAGTGCGACATGCGCCTTGATCCGCTCGCTGGCATCCCGCACCAACTCACCAGAAATCCCGATATCGGAAATTGTAATCTGAACGCCCTTGAGCGACTTTTCCAACAGTCGTTCGATAACCGCCGTGTAGCCTCCACCCTGAGCGCCTGTTCCAGCCCTTGCCGTTCCCCCGATGGTCATGATCTTGACCTCCTTGCGCTCCCGCAGGGCTGCCGATACGGCTGGAAGGGGTAAATCCCCGCGCAGGGTCATCGTGGGCGTAGTGCAGTCTTTCGACATTGCGGGTTCCTCAGCCGTCGCTTGTGGCTGAGATTGCCCCAACACCGTCGTCGCGCACGGCAGACACATCGCAGCCACACAGCAAATGCGCTTAAGACGTCCCCTCATCGCCGTACGCTCGAACTGCTCGCCCATTCCGACACCCACGCAGTTAAGCCCAACAGAACAAGTCCACTTGCGACTATGGCCGTGTCGACACTAAATTCACCTCGAGTTGCAAACCGTATCACCTGCGCCGCGAGGCTGGCCAGTGATCCCACGCAGAATACGTTAAGCGAATTCCGCCCGAGCATCGAAAGATAAGAGTCCAGCGGACCAGCCCACCTAGCCAGGATCGGATAGGCAAACGACACCACCGCCGCCAGCGCGAGAAACTGAATGAGCCTGATCGGCGTCACGAACGTCTTCTGCGCGAGAAACAGCAGGCGAGGCTCGGGCAGCCGCGTCGGGTCTGGCCACCAGTCGAAGATGACGACCAGCGCCGCAAAGATGACGAGGGGCAGACCGGCCCACCTGAGGGCCACGATATGCCGCCGCACCCATCCGCCCACGCCATCGCTGCCAGCAAGGCAGAATCCAATCACAAACACCAGTTGCCACGCGAGCGGGTTGAACAACCAACTCCCCGGCACCGGCCATGTTGGCACATCGATGCGAAAAACAAGCGTCGCCAGATAAATGGCGAGCGATAGCGGCAATAGCAGGCTGGGCACTGCGCGATGAAGAAGTGCGATGGCGGGCGCTGCGAGCATCAAGACGACGTAGAGCGGCAGAATATCGAAATAACCTAGCTGATGTGTCAACAAGGCGAGCCCGATATGCGCACTCACGGGATCATAAAACACGGCCGCCGCGTTGTGCCATTCAAGCAGCAGCGGATTGTCCAGCGCGCGGGCCGAGGTCGCAAGTAAAGCGAGCGCGAGCGTCGTAAGGACGATCTGCGCCGTATAAAGCGTAAACGCCCGCTTGGTCAGCGTTGTCACCAACTCCTGCGTTGGCACCGTCCTGTCCACGCGGCTCACGCTGAGGCGTAAAGCCCACCCAGCCAAGAACACAAACAGTTCGGCCGAATCCGACGGCGAGATGTTGCGATGGGTAAATCGCTCGTAGGCGATCCCCGGAATATGATTGATGAAAATCGTAACGAGCGCGAAGCCACGCCAGAAATCGATCGCATTCGCAGGACGTGCCAAGCTCTAGGTCATCCTCTGTCAACCAAGCCGTCCAAGACGGTGCGAAAGACTGAGTTCAACATCCAGCCTTCCCGGAATCGACCTAGCATAGCAGCGTGTCGACTGTCTTACACATTGGGGGCTAAAGCCCGACCACGCTCCGCATCGCAATCAGAGCACTCGATGACGCCGAAAGCGCGCGCTGGCTGAAGTCAATGCTCCGGTCCATGCCGACAGCCGTCACCAGAGCCGCCGCGAGCGTGACGCCGATAACCCCGAATGTGACCGCCCATGCTGGCGTTGCCCCGATTGCGGCCGACAGCCGCCGACGGCGCGACCGCTGCAACCACACAACCCGAGCAACGCCCGGTGCGCCGGACCCCATCTCGTCGCGCGGTAATTCCACCAGCGGCGGCAAGGGTGCGGGCTCGGCAACCACCTCAGGCGGCGTTGGGGCAGGCTTCACGCCAATGTGGGGAGGGGGCACGATTTCGAGCCGCTGACGTTTGGGTGGCTTCGCCAGAACGTCGCGCAAACGAGCGCACAGCTCTGCTTCATCGCTATCGAGCGGCAACGAAGCAGGCGGCAGCGGCGGCGGCGTTGCGGCCTTGGCAGAGGTGCTCGCCCGGTTGTCCGTCTGCCGCTCAGCCACGCCGTTCCTGACAGCTGGAAGATCGCCGTCGGGTTTATGGCTCTCTTGATCGTCGGCGTCACAATCAGGCGCGGCACGACCGTCAGCCGTATCCGCATCAAGTCCAGCCGCAATCGGCCTCCCAATGGTCCGTCCCGGCAGTTCGGCAGCGTTGTGCGTGACAGCGCGACTCATCGTGAAAACCCCTGTCCCCTTCTTGCCGCAAAAGAAGACAAATGCCGCGATCGCCAATCCCCTCAGACCAGCGATAAGATGCTATGCTGACGAATAGTGCATTGCCACGAAATTCGCGCAACCGCCGGGCAAAATTATGATGAAAATTGCAGCAAAACGCTGACCTAGATCAAATGCGCGCGTTTGATCGCACAGCCCTTGGTCATGCCTCATATGCCCAGTCCGAAACGTCGGGGGCAAAGCTGTCACGGCCCGTTCATCGACATCGCGGTTTGTCCAGCCTATACCAGCGCACGACATAACTTATGCGAGGACGATGATGCTGCTACTGGGTCTTGGGCTTGCGCTGTTTTTCGCCATCCATCTCGTGCCGACGGCACCGGCACTTCGCGATGGCCTGAAGGAGCGTTTCGGCGAAAGCGTTTACAAGGGCTTGTTCTCGGTGGTCTCGCTGGCAGGCTTTGCCCTCATTATTTACGGCTACCACAAGCTGCAAATAAACCCCGGCAAGAACCCCCAACTCTGGTTTCCCCCCGCCGGCATGAAGCACGCAGCCTTTGCGCTGATGCTCCCGGCGTCTATTTTCATCGTGGCCGCCTACATCCCGTCGCGCATCCGCACCACGCTCAAGCACCCGATGCTGATCGCGATCAAGACCTGGGCGCTTGCCCACCTGTTGGTGAATGGCGACCTTGCCAGCATGGTTTTATTCACCAGCTTCCTGCTCTTCGCCATCTACGACCGCATCTCCTTGAAGCACCGCACCGGCGGCCTGGGCCCGCTTGGCGATGCCAAAGGCGGCGTTCAGGGCGACATCATGGTCGTCGTAGTCGGCGTGGCGTTTTATGTCTTCATGATGGTCTGGGGCCATACCAACCTGATCGGCGTATCTTTGATTGCGATCTGATTTGCACTTGATTGATTCCGGCGTGGAGCCCCAGCCCCGCCCGTTCAGCGCTCGGCAGGGCTCGAAATGACCGGCATCCTGATCGGCATCGCACGGCGGGCCAAGAGCCGCGCCCCGATGGAAGAATTGAACGCGGGCCTCATCACCCGCGAGGCAGGCCTCGACGGCGATTTTCGTGGCGCGAAATTTCCATCCCGCCAGATCACCGTCTTAGCCCGCGAGGACTGGGCGGCAGCGCTCCTGGATCTCACCGATCTGATGGGTCCGCCCGATCTGCCCTGGACCACCCGCCGCGCCAACCTCTACGTCGACGGCGTCCGTCTGCCGCGCGCCAAAGGCGGCCTCCTCCAGATCGGTGACGCCATCCTCGAAATCACCGGCCAGACCAACCCCTGCCATCGCATGGAGGCAGCCCACAAAGGTCTCCTCAGTGCGCTCCATCCCGAGTGGCGCGGCGGCGTCACATGCTGCGTCCGCGACGGCGGTGCAATCGCGCTGGGCGCCCCCGTCACCATCCTCCATGCCCCCAAGGAACACATCATCCGCCTGCCGGGCTGACCAGCACACGCGCACAAAAAAGGGGACCGCGTCGCCCGCGATCCCCGAAAAACTGCCCAATGCCGAGGCCTACTTCACAGCCACGGTAAAGTCTGTTCCATTGCCGAAGTACTGACTGGTGCTGTCATCCGATATGATCAGCGACGAGCCGGGCTTCACGACGTCAGAGATTGCCTCGAGCGCTTCCGGTGGAAACTGGATGCGGTCGAGCGCACGCGCGGCCGTCGGTGCCACAGTCGCAACGGCGGGCTGGCGACCCCTGACACGCCGTCCAGGTTCTTCGGCGTCGCCGGAGTTGAACGACATCACGCTCCAATTCAGCGTCGCGCCATTCTTGACCGACATCGCGGTGTACAAATGCGTGCCGAGCGGTTCGTCGGGACGGTCGATCACAATGGGAACTTCAAGCACGGCATCGAAACCCTGCCGGACGTAGAGCCGCTGGTCCTTACGGCTGACGAACACCGAAACCGGCTTGGAATAGCGCGTATCTTCGCGCTTCGACACGTTGTAGGCCGTCTGCGCGTCCTTCAGGGCTTGGTTGCTCCGTTTGAGATCGTCGTCGAGCGCACGCCGGGCCGTTTCAGCCGCCTGACGCTTGGCGGTCAGCGCCCCCATCCCCGATTGCAACAGCGCCGTGGCTTCCACCGCTGCGTCGAGCTTGGCAACGGCATCGAGTAGGCGTGCTTCGGCCGCGTCCTCAGCTTTGGCTGCAGCCTCGATGGCCGCGACCGTACGAGCGGAGTCTGCCCGTTTCATCACGCCAGCCAGCACCGATTCGGCGGCTGCTTTGGCGCGCTTCAGCTTTTCAGCGTCCCGCCCGGCGTCCTCAATCGCGCTCTGCAGACTATTGATGTCGGCTTTAGCCGCCTCCAACGCGCGGTTGGCCGCTTTGACGTTGTCCCACACGACGCCGCGTGCGGCTTCAACCGGCTTTATGGCGTCAAACAGACGGTTGGTTTCGGCGAATTTTGCTTTTGCACGGGGCGTCAGCCGCAATTGGCCAGGATTGACCATCGGCAAAGGTGCCGCGAGCACCGGCGTGACGGCTAGGCTGGCAACTTTGCTGGTCACAGCCTGCACCATCGGCTGGTTGGCAGGCAAGGGTTCGACGGGGGGCACAAACAACTTGGGATGGCTGAACGGACGGGGCGCAGCATCATCGCGCGTCACGATCACGCGCGTGTTGATCTGAGTGATCCCATACAACGCCTCGGAGAAAGCGTGCGGCAGGCGGATGCAACCATGCGATGCGGGATACCCGGGAAGATGACCGGCGTGCATCGCGGTTCCCGTCCAGGTCAGGCGCTGCATGAAGGGCATCTGCGCCCCTTCATAGATGTTGCTCTCGTGCTCGACAGCCTTGCCGATGACGCTGAAAATTCCCGTAGGCGTTGGAAACTCTGCGGTCCCGCTCGACACGGGACTGGACTCGATCACGCGTCCGTCTTTGTCGAAGACGTTGAGCCGCTGTCGGCGCAGCGAGACAACGACAATGAGCGGATCGGGCGTTTGTTGCACAACCGGCGCTGCCGGCATGCGCGACTGTCGGGGATTGGCATCAGCGGGCGTCAATGCGGCGCTCAACGACAGCGCGGTGATCACAGGCAGCGCAAAGCGCTTCAGAGAACGCGTATAAAAAAGACGCATGGACAACCTACGGTCTGAAAAGGAATGGCTAAGTCGTTCGCATTGTACGATCTTTCGCCTAACTCTTAGTTATCAGAATGTCGGCTTTCGATGCAATCGGCAACACAACAAATGTGCTGTGCAAAACGCCAATTGTAATGCCAACGTGTGCACACGGTGAGTCCCTATGGTCAGGAGACAGCGCCCAAACCGACCCGCCGAAGCCAGGTGACAACGGAGGGTCTGGTTCGAGCACTTGGCAAAAGGCACTTGGCAAAAGGCACTTGACACAAGGGTTGGTGGATGGCGCTGGCCAGCGTATAGAGCGCGCCGGAACACGCCGTCGTTTCTGTCGGGTATGGAGAAAACATGTCGTCCCAAAGCGCTGCAAAACGCCTGATGGCCCCAGACATCACCGCCAAAAAGAGCCGCGAACCGATCGTCTCGCTCACGTCCTATCATGCCCACACAGCCGCCATTGCCGACAAATACTGCGACTTTTTGCTGGTCGGCGACAGCGTCGGCATGGTCATGCACGGCTTTGAAACCACCGTCCCTGTTTCGCTCGAACTGATGACGATGCACGGCAAGGCAGTGGTGCGCGGCTCCAAACGTGCCCTGGTCGTCATCGATATGCCGTTCGGCACCTATGAGGAAAGCCCCCAGGTCGCCTTCCGCAACGCCGCCCGCGTCATGAAGGAAACCGACTGCGGTGCCGTCAAGCTCGAAGGCGGCCGCCGCATGGGCGAAACGATCCGCTATCTGGTCGATCGGGGCATCCCCGTCATGGCCCACATTGGCCTGACCCCTCAGTCGATCAACACCCTGGGTGGCTTCAAGGCGCAAGGACGCCAGGAGGCCGATTGGGCCCGCATCGAAGATGACGCACGCATTGTCACCGACGCCGGCGCTTTCGCCGTCGTGCTGGAAGCGATGGCCGAGCCTCTCGCCCGGCGCATCACGCAGGCAATTGCTATCCCCACGATTGGCATCGGCGCGTCGCCCGCTTGCGACGGCCAGATTCTGGTCATGGAAGACATGCTGGGCCTGTCCAATCGGGTCCCGAAATTCGTCAAGGAATTCGGCCGCGTCGGCGAAGTGATCGACAATGCGATTTCCAGCTACGCCAGCGAAGTCCGCGCCCGCACCTTCCCAGCCCCGGAGCACACCTATTCCCTCGCCCCCAAACCCGACCCGTCAAAGAAACAGCCCTGAAATCGACCAAATCACCCAGCATGTGAAGATCACAGTGGGAGTACCGTTGACCCAGGGGTTGGCCAACGCGATCGTTTTCGTCTAGATGCACGGGTATGGCAGGGGCTTGACGCGCGAGCGGCAGCACTAGTCACCTTCAATAACAAGCAACAAAGAAACAGCATCATGGTCGGCGGCTCGGTTACCAAGAACACGTCTGCAAATGGCAAAAAGCCGGTTCAGCCAGCACCAAAGGCCGATCCCAAAGACCTGTCGTTCGAGCGCGAGGTCGCAGAGCAGATCCGCAACGAGAAGCTCAAAAAACTGTGGGACACATACGGCACGTACGCCATCGGCGCCGCCGTGGCGTTTGTGCTGTCGATCGGCATTTATCAACAGGTCGTTCACAGCCAGCTCGTCGCAGCCCAAGCAGCCGGTGCCCGTTACGAGGCAGCCCGCCAGCTTGCAGCCGATAACAAGGCTACGGAAGCAGCAACCGCTTTTGCCGCCATCGCAAAAGACGGCCCCAAAGGTTATGCGACGCTCGCCCGCCTGCAGCAGGCAGCAACTGACGCACAAGCTCCCGACAAGACGGCCCAAGCCGTGGCCGCCTACGAAGCTGTCGCCGCCGATTCCGGCAGCGATTCCCTTCTACGCGAACTTGCCCGGCTTCAAGCAGCCGCCTTGCGGCTTGACGCAGCCGACTGGACGGAGATGCAGAATCGGCTCACCCCTCTGGTCGACGAACGCAACGCTTTTCGCGCCAACGCCCGCGAGCTGTTGGGGTTGGCCGCGCGCAAAGCAAACCGCACCGATGATGCCCGAAAGCTGTTCATCCAGATCCTGGGTGACAGCAAGGCCTCGAAAAGCCTGAAAGACCGTGCAAGCGGTTACATGACGGCCATCGTGGCAGCCGACCTTGGTAAGACCGCCGCCCCCGGGGCAGCGCCAGCCACACCGGCTCCAGCCGAGCCGACCAAAAAGTAAGTGACCGCTGCCGCGTCCCGTCCTGGGTCGCGCAGCCTTGAAAGGACGCAAGACCGATGTTGGGCAGGTTTGCAAAGATCGTCGGCGTTGGGCTGTTGGGGCTGACCGCCCTTGGCCTGTCAGGCTGCGCTGGCGATAGCGGCCCTGAACTGCCCAAACTCGGCGACCTGAACCCGTTCAAAGAAAAGCAGACGCCGTTGCCAGGCCGTCGCATCGCCTTGACGACGGCTGAATCCAAAGTCCCCGGCGAACTGGCCGACGGCTCGATCCCAATCAACCTGCCCCCGATCCGCAGCAACGAAAGCTGGTCGCAACCCGGCGGCGATCCCAACAACGCGCCAGGCCACCTCGCCCTGGCAGGCACCGTCCGCCAGGCCTGGAGCGCAGACGCTGGCACCGGCACCAGCAACAAGGGCCGCGTCATGGCGAGCCCGGTCGTCGCCGACGGTCGCGTCTACACGCTCGACGCCGACGGGCAGGTCTCGGCCTTCTCGATCGGCGGCGGCTCGGCAGTCTGGCGCACCACCTTGGCCCCCGAAACCGGCACAAAAGGCACAGGCTACGGCGGCGGATTGGCGGTCGACGGTGGCAGGCTGTACGGCGCAAGCGGTTACGGCATCGTGGCAGCCATTGATCCAGCGACCGGCAAGAAGATTTGGGAAAAGAGCCTTGGCTCACCCATCCGCTCCTCGCCAACCGCATCCGGCGACAAGGTGTTCGTCGTCTCCAGCCAAGGCCGCTTTTTCTGCCTCAACGGTGCCGACGGCAGCGAGCTGTGGGCCGTTCGCGGCCTCCCGCAGGCAGCCAGTCTGATCAATAATGCCAGCCCCGCCGTCGATGGCGAAACCGTCATCGTCCCCTACAGCTCCGGCGATCTCGTCGCCCTGAAAGTGCGCGATGGCTCGGCTCTGTGGACCGAAAACTTGACTCGCACCCGTTCCTCGTCGCAACTCGACAGCCTGACCGACGCTGCCCGCCCCGCCGTCGACCAGGGCGTCGTATTCGCGGTCGGCCACGCTGGCCGCATGGTCGCCACGAACGCAAAAACCGGCGAGCGCTTATGGCAACTCAACGTCGCCGGGACGCAAACCCCCTGGGTCGCGGGCGAAACCGTGTTCGTTGTCGACACCTCGGGTCGGCTGATGGCGCTGTCGCGCCGCGACGGCAAAGTCCAGTGGACGGCCCAGCTGCCCGCCGCAAAAGTCTGGACCGGCCCGACGTTGGCTGGCGGCGCGCTGTGGCTCACCTCCAATAAGGGCTTGCTGGTCTCGGTCGACGCCATGACCGGCAAACTTGGCGGACAGGTCGATGTCGGCAACCCGGTCTACATCGCCCCTGTCGTCGCTGGCGGCAAGATGTTCGTCCTCACCGACAACGCCAAGCTCGTCGCGTTCAACTGATCGAACACGCATCCCACTGCGGAACGCAGATGCTCTCGGTGCGTTGTGCTGACGTCTGGGCTGTTCTATCGTGCGCGCACGCGGAGGCAACTTTCGGATGCGTCGTTCGTTGATTTGAAACGACGGTTTCCAACGCCTCAAACAAGCATGTTCTCCAACGAGCGAGCAAACCTGATGGCCGTCGACGATCCGACTGAAGGCCTGTCCCCGGAGCTGATGGACCAATTGCTCCAGCAGTTGCAGTCCGATGAAGCCACATCGCAAGCGAGCACGCTTGAATCGCTCGATAGCCTGCAGGATTGGATGAGCAATCATCCTTCCCTTCGCCAGATGCTGGTCGTGGAACAGTTTTCTGATGTTGGACCAGCGCTCCTGAGCTTCCTCAGGCTCATGCTCGGATACCAGCCGAAACAACCCGACGCAGATGATGCGGACGGCGACGATACGGATCGGCCACAGTGACATCATCGGGTGCGAACGGCGGACGGCCTGGGCCAACAGCCAAGATCGACCCGTCAATGCTCGCGCCCATCGTCGCCTCCATTGAGGCGGAGTTCGAGCGCGCCCCGCCAACGATCGCCGTCATCGGCCTGTCGGGGGTGGGAAAATCCTCCACCATCAATGCGTTGTTTGGCACGCAGCGCGATGTGTCGGCGACCACGCGTGGTACAACCCGGTTCCACAAGCGCACATTCGATATCGTCAGCAACCGGGTCTACGGCACCTCTTTGAAGTGCGCGTTACGCATTATTGATGCGCCGGGACTGGGCGAAGACACAGCCCTCGACGACAATTACCTCAAGCGTTATCGCCAGCACTTGCCCGAGGCCGACATCGCGCTGTGGGTGGTGGCAGCACGCAACCGCGCACTTGCCCTCGACCAGCGCTATATCGCGGCTTTAGCCGACGTGTTGCCGCCCCTCGTGGTCGGCATCAACCAAGCCGATCTGGTCGACCCGCTGTCGTGGAACGAGGCGATCAACCTTCCCTCGCGCGAACAGGCGGCCCATATCCAAAAGATCGTCGAAGACCGCGCGCAAAAGCTGGGCAGCGCATTTTCGCGACCCGTGAAGGCCGTTCCGTACAGCGCCCACAAGCATTATAATTTACAGGCTCTGTTCACGGCGTGCCTGGATCATGCACCCAAACAGCGCCGCTGGATGTTTGAGATCTTGAAGGGTTTTTCAACCCGCGATTGGCTAGCAGGGGCCAAAGGGCTCTCGCCGCAGCAGCGCCGCGACATCGAAGCCAAGTTTCTGCAGTCAGATCAGCCGCTCGACCTGAGCGCCTTCGCCCAAATCAAGCGCTGATGCCAAGAAAGTCCCAAAAAAGGGCCGGGGTTTTGGGGCAGCATGCCCCAAGCGGGCTCGGGCGGCAGCCCGCCACTAACTCGGGGCAGCCCGCCACCCGCTAACCCCGTGGTGAACAGCGTCATTCCCTTTTCGCCTGTTTTACTGCATAAGCGCGATCCCAGTTTCGCACGCCGCCCCGCGATTGTTCGCGCCGCACGCCCATAGAAAGCCGCCCCCAATGTCGCCTGCCCCAAAGTCCCGCACGCCGGGCGCGCCGCCCGTGATCGCCATCGTGGGCCGTCCCAACGTCGGCAAATCGACGCTCTATAACCGGCTGACCAACACCCGCGACGCGCTGGTCTCAGACTTGCCGGGCCTGACGCGCGACCGCCGCGAAGGCGAAATGACGATCTTCGACCGCCCCGCCGTCATCATCGATACCGCAGGCCTTGAAGAAGCACCCAAGGGCTCGATCCAGGCCCGGATGCGGGAGCAGACCGAGCTTGCCGTCAGCGAAGCCGACGCCATCCTGTTCGTCATCGATGCGCGCGCGGGCGTGACGCCCGTCGATATCGAATTTGCCCGTTTCGCCCGCAACTCGGGCCGCCCCGTCGTGCTCGTCACCAACAAATGCGAAGGCCGCAAAGGCGATGAAGGCTTCTACGATGCCTTCCAGATGGGCTTTGGCGAACCCGTCCCGATCTCGGCTGAGCATGGCGAAGGCTTAGGCGACCTCGAAGTCGCACTTGCATCCGTGTTCAAGTTTCCAGCCCCCCCACGGCAGGATCGCCGCAGTCGCCGCCACCACGCCGACCAGATCGACGCCGCCGCCGAAGCAGCCCTCGACGGAACCGCCGAACCAACCTTCGACCCTGATGCACCGATCCCGCTCGAAGAGCGCACGATCCGTCTGGCCATCGTCGGACGTCCCAACGTCGGCAAATCCACGCTGGTCAATGCCCTGCTCGGCGAAGACCGCATGATCACTGGCCCCGAAGCCGGCCTGACGCGCGATAGCGTCGCCTCCGACCTGGAGTGGAAAGGCCGCAAGATCAAGCTGTACGACACGGCTGGCCTGCGCAAGAAGGCCAAGGTGCACGAAATGGCCGAGAAACTCTCGACCAGCGATACCGTGCGCGCCTTGCGCTATGCCGAAGTTGTCGTGGTCGTCATCGACGTGATGCAGCCTTTCGAACACCAGGACCTGACCATCGCGCAGTTGGCGACCGACGAAGGCCGCGCCATTGTGCTGGCCATCAACAAATGGGACTTGGTCGAAAACAAACAGGCCAAGCTGAAAGAACTGCACGACATGTTGGGCGACCGCCTGAGCCAGGTGCTCGGCGTCACCATGATCCCCATCTCGGCGCTGGGAGATAAAAATCTCGACAAGCTGATGGCCGCCGTCATCGCCGCCCATGACATCTGGAACAAGCGCATTTCAACGAGTACGCTCAACCGTTGGCTGGGCGATGCGGTGTTGAAGCACGCCCCGCCAGCCTCCAGCGGTCGGCGCATCAAGTTGCGCTACATCACGCAGGCCTCGTCTCGCCCCCCAACCTTCGTCGCGTTCTGCTCCAAGCCGGACGACGTTCCCAAAAGTTATGTGCGCTATCTGGTCAATTCGCTGCGCGACAACTTCAAGATGCCGGGTGTGCCGATCCGCTTCAATTTGCGGTCGAGCGACAATCCATTCGCCGAGAAATAGCCGCAACCACCACCCGGCTCGGCTCGCGAGCCGCCGACGACCCGCCCGTCGAACAACGGCGCGTTGAGTCCAACCAATCGGGCCGGCAATCCCTGTTGGAACCGAGCCCTTGCCTTCGACATTATCTCGCTTTATCGGGTGGTTCAGCGCGTTTGCTTGCGCGACATTCGGGGAAAGCAACCAAGGATTATCGACCGATGACAAAAGCCCTGCACATTGCGACAATGGCCCTGACTGCCACCCTCACCCTGACTGCGGTCACCCCTGCGGCATTCGCCGTCAGCGACAAGGTCGAGGCCAACTGCACTGACGATTATCTGAAATATTGCTCGACCCACGAGGCAGGATCGACAGCGATGCGCCGTTGTATGGAAGCGAACGGAAAATCGTTGTCGCGCAAGTGCATCAACGCCCTGGTCGACGCCGGCGAAGTGCCGCGCAAGTTCAAGCGCTGATGTTGGGCGACGGGATTAAAACCTTGTGGCCTGGAGCAGGCGGGTAGGGGGGACACCCATCCTGCTCCAGGCCGTCCACGCGGAGCTGACGGCGCGCTACGGGTAAGCACGCGTCTCCACCACCAAGGCCACGTTTGCGAGGCGGCAGTTTGCCTGCCTCAGCACGAGTGGACCAAACAGTGGGCCGCTCCGGGAGAGTTAGAAATAGCCCCGCCCCTGTGGATTTCAAGCCTCACCCTGAACTATTTTCATGATACCTGACGGGTTGTCATAAATCCCGGGCCTAATCGGGTTCGATTTGCTGCCTGCGTCGGCATATGTCGTAGGGTTCGGTGCCAATCCGGCAGCGCAGAGGGGGACGTTTTAGTGTCGGCCCAAATCCCTGAAGTTCTCTTCTACCACCTCGAACGCGCGCCGCTCGAATCCGTCCTGCCTCAGTTGTTGGAAAAGACCCTGGAACGCGGGTGGCGCGCGGTGGTTCAGGTCGGCCAGCAAGATCGTCTGGAAGCGCTCGACGAAGCGCTGTGGACATATACGCCGGAAAGTTTCCTGCCCCACGGCAGCGCGCGCGATGGCAACGCTGCTGACCAGCCAGTCTACCTGACGACGGGCGACGACACACCCAACGGCGCAGCGATCCGTTTTCTGGTAGAAGGCGCCGATCCGGCAGCCTACAGCGGTTTCACCCGTATGGTGTTTTTGTTCGACGGCCACAATCCCGACGCCGTGTCGGCTGCCCGCGCCCAATGGAAGGCCGCCAAGTCTGCGGGCTGCACAACCACTTACTGGCAACAAGACAGCTCAGGCCGCTGGACCAAGAAAGCCTGACCGAGCACACAGTTGGGATTGCGTCACCCTTGACTTTGGCACCGAGTTGGCGTTGAGCCTGACGGGATGAACTATCGCCACATCTACCATGCCGGAAATTTCGCCGACGTCGTGAAGCATGCCACGCTTGCGATGATCATCGAGCATCTGCGATTGAAGCCGACGCCGTTCCGCATCATCGACACCCATGCCGGCATCGGCCGTTACGACCTGTCAGCGATTGAGGCGGAGAAAACGGGCGAATGGCGCGACGGGATCGGCCGCCTACTCGCCGATCCCATGCCCGTCCAGATCGCAGACATCCTGGCCCCCTATTTGGAAGCGGTTGCAGCCGAAAACCCCGGACGCGCGCCCACCGCCCCGCTCACGGTCTACCCTGGCAGCCCTGTGATCGCCCGCAACCTCATGCGGCTGGGCGATGCTTTGGTCGTCAACGAACTCCATCCCGAAGACTACCAGTTGCTGTTGGCGGCCATGGACCGCGACAAGCAGACCAAGGTCTTGAACCTCGACGGTTGGAGCGCCTTGAAAGCGCTGCTGCCACCCAAGGAACGGCGCGGCGTCGTGCTGATCGACCCACCGTTCGAAGAGCCCGGCGAACTCGCCCGCCTGATTGCAGCACTGGCTGACGCCGTCCGCCGGTTTGCCACCGGAACAATCATGCTGTGGTATCCCATCAAAGACACCCGCCCGGTGTTCGCCTTCCGTCGCGAACTGGTGGAACGGGGCTTTGAAAAGCTGCTGAATGTTGAACTGCTCGTCAAGGCACCCAATGGCGACGGCCTCGCCGGCTGCGGCTTAGCCATCCTCAACCCGCCCTTCCAGCTCAAAGAAAAACTCGATGTCCTGCTACCCTTCCTGTGCGACTGCTTCGCCCAAGGCCCCGGTGCGGCGAGCGACGTGCGCTGGCTGGCCACCGAACGCGTTCGCACAAGCTGAAACGTCGTGACATGAAATTTGTCTGTGCAAAGCTCGATTGAACCAACAAAATGCGTCCAGCAATGGCAGCCCATATATCTCTCAGGAGGCGATGTGCGCACGATCGTCTGGACGGCAATCGTAGCCCTCGGCGTGGCCGGTCTGGCGGACGCTGTTGAAGCTGCGCCACGGTGCACATCAAAATCGGCGGATGGAACGGGTCCCAACGAGAAGGTTGCTCGATTTCAGGCGTATGAAGGCGTGCTCAAATCAATCGACTTGAGCACGTGGTCCCATTGGATGCTCGACGGAACAACGCCGGGCTACCGCGTGGGCGGCCTGTCCTATGTCTGCACCAAGGGTGCAGGTCTGGGGGTCAGCTGTCGCAGCCGGGCCACGGTTTGTAAAACTTAATCGGCGGCTGCCATTTACAAAGGTCGCCTCCAACGTTCGCGGCCAACGTTCGCAGCCATCGTCATCAGCCGTCACGTCAAACATTCAGGGAGATCACCATGCTTCGTATCGCTCTTCTCACCGCTGCAGCCGTCCTCATGAGCACGGGTGCTCAGGCTGCCAAATGCTCGGTGTCGTCTGCGTCAGGCCTCGGCGTGACCAAAGACATCGCAACCTACATGTCGAACAAGTCCCTCAAGGACATGCTCGCCAAGAACGGCGAAAAGGGCAAAGGCAAAGTCACCACGACCTGCGACGGCAGCATGGTCGTTTCGACGACCTGCATCTCCAAGCAGAAATCCTGCAAGTAACAAGTCGATTCCCAGCGAATTGGACCATGCACGCCAGCCGATGCCAACGCATCCGCTGGCGTTTTTTATTGGCGACAGCGTTTAGTCATGGGGGCCTGTCGTGCTTTGAAAGTGACAGGCCTCTTAAAAATGGTCCCAATTCGGCCAAAACGTTTACGAATTGGGGCGGAAATTGAGCTAAGACTAGGGCTCGTGTTTAAGTCGTCTCCCATTTGATCACTGAGTAGGACCCATCATGGCTCGTAAAGTTTGGATTCTAGCAGGCGCGCTTGTTGCGTTCCTGGCCCAGCCGATGATGGCTGAAGCCGCCGACAATGGCTCCAAGAGCAAGTCGTCGACCCAACGTCGCGGCGGCTACTCCTACAACCAGGCTGACTCGATCAACACCTATGGCGATAGCCGCGGCAAATACGGCTCGGCGAGCAGCCTGCGCGACCCAAGCATGGATCGTCAGACCAACGCGGGTCCATTTGACCATGGCTTCTTCTACGATTCGGGCGTCGGCACTGGCCAGCACGGCAACGATGCTCCGTTCCTTCACTGATTTGAACTTAAAATCATCGACTTGCTGACGCCCGCTGCGAACCCACATTCGCAGCGGGCGTATTAATTTGGTACACAGATCATGCAGTTAGGCCTCTAGGCACGTTCGCTCCCGCCCGCTAAAGTAGGCCCATCGTACGGTTAACTCAGCCCAGAGAGTTTCATGCACCCTTCCCTTTCGACCTTGGTTCGCGCAACTGCCGCTGCCGTATTGATTGCAGCCAGCGCTGAGCCCACATTCGCCGCCTGCACGCGTCTGGGCTTTTCGGTGAACGACTACGGCAAAGACGGCCCGACCAAGGACGCGAAGGGCCTGCTCGACAAGTACATCGCAAAATGGGCCACCGATCACGGGATCGCCAAGTACCGCACCGGCCCCAAAGACGTGAAATGCGAACTGTTCCTGGATGTGATCGTTTTCGACGAGCATACGTGCCGCGCCGAGGCGACGGTCTGCTGGGACGGCGCGCCGGTCACCCCGGCGGTAAAGGCTGAAGGAGCCCCTGCCGGCGAAACCAAACCCGCAGCCAGCCAACTTGCTCCCGCACCAAAGCGCGCCGCCGTGACGGTCCCCGCCAAGCCCGCCGCACAGGCCGCAACATCACCGGTCACAGCGACCCCGGCTGTGAAGCCGATCGAAACCGGCACGCTGCCAGCCGTCGCCAAACCCGTCGTCGCGCCTGCGGCCGCTGCCCCCAAACCCGCCGCCGCAGCGGTTGACTCGGTGAGCGATCAAGCACTTGCCGCGGCTCAGAAGGCAGCCGCTGCGGCCGAACGTGCAGCCGCTGCCGCCGAACGTGCTGCTGCCGCAGCCCAGGCAGCCGAACGCGCCAGCCTTCCCGCCACGGCGCCGAAGCCATAATCACGGCATTCCCGGTCGCAATTGGTGTGTAAAAGCCCCAAGAAATGGGGAGTTCGAGGGGAGTTAAAGGGGGCGTCCCCATACGCGTTAACAACGTGATGCGACGACCCCCTCTCCCCTTGGGGAGAGGGCTGGGGTGAGGGGTTTTGGCGAACCACTTTGGCGACGCGAAGATACCCCTCGCCTGCCCGTCGATGCGAACCGAATGGGACCCGGGGCGACAGCCCTGAGTCTAGACAGCCCTGAGTCTAAACGAGCAGCGATTGCTCAGACTTACCGCGCGCCGAGTGCGACCCGGATCGGTTTGGTCATGTAATCCAGCGTCTCGTCTTCGGGATCGCGTTTGCGCGTCAACAGCGCAGTGATCTTGGCTTCCAGCGTCACCCGCAAGAACGGCTTGAACATATAGCCGTCGGCACCTGCTGTGATGGCGCGCCCGATTTCAGCCGGGTCGTTATTGGTCATGACGTAGAGGATCTTGACGTGTCGGCCCATCGGCAGCGACCGCAGGGCCGGGATGAAATCGATTGGCTGGCACCCAGCGATATGCCAATCGAGCACGACCATGTCCGGCAGGACTTTTTTGCAGCGCGCTAAGGCCTCTGTGGTGTCGGCTTCTTCTTCGACATCAAAACCGAGGCCTTCGATGGTGTGGCGCATGACTTTGCGCACCACGTCCGAGTCATCAATGATCAGGCAGGACTGTTTGAAAGTCACGGCAAAAACCCCTTCGACGGCGCAATGATCAGACGATGCCCTGTCGATGTTAAAGCATCATTGACGAAAGCCGCGCGGCACAGGTTTCCCGTCGCTTTTTCCCCGCCAACGACAAAAAAGGCTCCAGCTCGCAAGAGCCAGAGCCTTCAACGTGCATCGAACCGATGCCGGACCCGTTAAACGGCAACGCACCCAGATAAAGGACTAATCTGGTTTAGCAGACAGCAAGATGTCATCGCCGTCTTTGAGGATTTCGAGCCGCATACCCGCCGTTCCGGCCAGCCGCCACGTGTAATAGGCCTGGATCGTCATGGCATCCAGCGGCGCAGTGGCGCTGCCGGTAATGAATTCCGTCAGGTGCTGCGGCGGGCGCGCCGATGTACCCTGGCAGCGGATCAAGAAGCTGGGCGATTCAATGGTTCCAGCCATCGTCACGATGATCTGCCCGCCGCGCGGCAGCGCAGTAATCGCACTCGCCACAAGATTGAGCAGCAACTTGACCTTGTCCTTGATCATATAGCCGCTGATACCCGTCCAGCTCAGCTTATGTTTCCCGTTCCCAACGAAACCACGCGAAATCTGCTCAGCGGTCCCAAGGTCAATCATCGCGCCAGCCGATCCAGCCGCGCCGAACGCAAAGCGGGCAAACTGCAGCCGCGCGGACGCCTGCTCGGTCACATTTCGGATGACATCCATCGCATAGGTCTTGGCTTCGGCGTCGTTGTCCTCGTCGAGGATTTCCAGGCCGTTATAGATGGCACCGACCGGCCCGATCACGTCGTGGCATATTTTGCTCGAGATGAGGGCGGCGAGTTCAAGATCGGAAGGGTGGGCGGCCTGCATGGAAGCTCCTAAAGGGGTTGCGCGTCTTTGCGGCATGCACGATTGAGGTGTGGCGCGCCAGATCGCCGCCATTCACGAGTGGGGTGTAGACCCGAGCTGTGCCACTTTGGTGTGAGTCGCACAAATGCGGGTGATGAATTGCGCACAATCAGAAGGGATTTGTGGACATGACGAGGGATGAGCACCGCCGCCTCACAGATCGCCTGCTACCGGTCGTTCTGGCGGCAGGCCAGCTCGAGATGGGCTATTTCGATGCCGGGTGCGATGTACAGACCAAGTCGGACCTCTCGCCGGTGACGATCGCCGATCAGCAGTCGGAAGCCATGATTGTCGAGGCCTTGGCTGATATCTTTCCAGGTCTGCCCGTTATTGCCGAAGAAGCCTTCGCCGCCGGCGACCGGCGCGCGTGTGGATCAACGTTCCTGCTGGTCGATGCGTTAGACGGCACCAAGCAGTTCATCTCCGGCTTCCGCGAGTTCACCATCAACATCGCCCTGATCGACAAGGGCCGCCCGGCCTTTGGACTTGTCTACGCGCCGGCCCTTGCCGACCTGTTGGTCACCGACGGTGCCCATGCCGCCCGGCGCGCGTCGATCGCCCCGCTGCCCGGCATCACTGCACTGGACGCAGTCAGACCGCAGCCGATTCGCGTCGCGCCGCATTTCGGCGCCGTGGTTGCCCTGCAAAGCCGGTCGCGCAATTTCGATCAGACCAACAGGCTCTTGGAGGACTTCCCCGTTGCCGAGCGCCGCCAGCTAGGCTCGTCGTATAAATTTTGCCTGATCGCCGCCGGGGTTGCCGATATTTATCCACAACTTGGCGACACCCGAGAGTGGGATACAGCCGCCGGTGAAGCCGTCCTGATCGCTGCTGGCGGCTACATGGTCACGTCCGCCGGCGAGGTGTTAGCCTACGGCAAGGCGGCAACCGATTACCTGAACCCCAACTTCATCGCCTCCAGTGCCCCGTTGGCGGCACTAAAGGACAGATTGTCATAACGCTTTGAGACGGTGAGGCCGGATGCGGTCATTCAGCCCGCGCAGTTACGCAACGTGTGCCAGCAAAACCCCTTCGCTGCGTTATGCGGCATCAAACCACCACCAATAAGTCACACCTGCGTAGGCATTCAGCCACACTTTCGCAACAGAGATGATCATAGCTCGCCACGACACGAATCGGTTGCTCGTGCATGGTCGCACGACGACAGCAGCCGTTGATGACCGGATCTGAGATGACCCTGATGACCCTGATGACTCTGATGAACGTGAAGCAGACTTTTCCATCGAAGACGTGGGGCCTTGCCACCGCAGCCGCCGTCCTGAGCCTGCTGGTCGCCCATCCAGCGTCGGCCCAACGGCGCGACGACAGCTACCGCCCCCCCGCCGAGCAGCCCTACGAAACCGCGCCCGGCCAAGGCAATCAGAGCCAATTCGGCAAACAAGGCTACGGCGGTGCCATGCCCGGCGGTGTTTCGGGTTCTAATGATTACGGGCAGCCCGCACCGCCACCCCGCGAACAGGGCGGCTACAATCCTCAAGCCTACGGTCAGCCCGTTCCCTCCGGTTACGACGCAGGCCGCGGCGCACCCCCGCCCCAAGATGGCTACGGTGCACCCTATTCGCCACCCCCGGCCTACGACCAAGCGCCCCCGTCATCGCGGGGCTATGCCGATGACAATCGCAATCCGACGCGCGGGTACTACGCCCAGGGCGAAATCGCTGACAAAGGGCGTGGCTTCTTTGGCTCGATTTCGCAAGGCTTGGCGAGCGCCATTGAATACACCTATCAAAAGGCTGGCCGCCCCAACGGCTACATCCTGGGCGAGGACGGCGGCGGCGCCTTCTTTGCAGGCCTGCGCTATGGCGAAGGCATGCTTTACACCAAAGACGCCGGCGACCATAAAGTCTTCTGGCAGGGCCCGTCTCTCGGCTACGACATCGGCGGCGAAGGCTCTAAGGTGATGGTCCTCGTCTACAACATGTCAGATCCCAGCCAGATCTATCACCGTTTCGGTGGCGTCGAGGGGTCCGCCTATCTCGTCGGCGGCGTCAGCGTACAGTTCCAAAAGGATAACGACGTCACCATGGCCGTGATCCGGTCCGGCGTTGGTTTGCGACTGGGTGCGAACGTCGGTTATCTGAAGTACTCGCGCACGCCCACCTGGAACCCATTCTGACACTATACCCAGGTTGTGCTTTGGCGGCGCTGGTCTGCCGGTTATCGCTGGTGTAGGTTCCCCCGCGTGGACGGCGACTCGAACAGGTTTAGGGCGCTGCGAGCAGGCGCGCGAAAGTGCGCGTACGGGGATGGCGCAAGCCAGGATGGGCGGAGAGCCCGAAGCGGAGAACGGCCCACCGATGACGATCAACACGGCCATGCTCGTGGGGCTCGGCTTTCTGATCGCCGCGCTGTTCGCGGTGCTGATCGCGCCTGCCTACCGCCGTCGCACGGTGCGCCTCACAACGGCTGCACTCAAGCGCTCGCTGCCGCTGACAGATGCCGAGATGCGCGCCGACAAGGACCGCCTGCGTGCCGACCACGCCATCCGCATTCACAATCTCGAAGCCAAACTTGAGAGCGTCACGCTCAGTTCGGCCCGCCAGAAAATCGAGGTCAATCGCCGCGATGCCCGCATCAGCGAACTAGAAGGCATCACCAACCAGCAAAAAAATCAGATCGACGAGTTGGAAAACGCCCGCCGCGTTCTGGAACAGACCGTCACCGACCGTCTGCCTAAAATCGAAGATCGGTTAGGGGAAGCAAGAAAGCTCCTCGCGCAACGCGACACCGAAGTCTCCTCGCTGGCCGAGACCGCCCAGAAGCAGGCCCGCGCCTTGGGTGAAGCCAGCCAGATCAATATCCAGCAAACCGGCGAAATCGAGCGTCTGACCACCGCGATCTCAACCCGCGCCGCCCGCAACCAGGACAGCCTCGGCGATGCCCGCTTCGACGGCGAAATCGCGCTGCGGTCCGAAATCGATGCCTTGCGCGCCAAGTCGCGCGACCAGTCGGCGCTGATCACTCAGTTGCAGTCGCTGATCGCGGCAACCAGCCAAGGCGCCGCCGCCGACACGATTGCCGCCGTGGCCGCTGCCGCCAAGTCGAATGAAACCGCAGCCGACGCCCAGATTAACCGCCTCCAATCGGAATTGGGCGACGTCCACGGCGCATTGCACGCCGCCCGTGCGACCGCCGAGGCCAAGGTTGCCGACACCAGCGCAACCGAATCCGAGTTGCGCCAATTGCGCACCGCAAATCAAGATCTCGCCGCCGAGGCAGCCCGCCTCAAAGCAGCGCTGGCAGCTTTTGAACAGACGGGCCCGGCCGGCGCGAAAGAAAGCCCGATCGCAATGAAGGCGAAGCTTTCCTCGATCGAAGCGCTGAGCCGCGAACAGTCGACAACGATTGCGAGCCTTCGCGCCGAAGTTTCAGCTGTCAACGAACGGCTTGCCCGTCAGTCGGCCCACTACATGGAGGAGATGAAGCGCTTTGGTGCGGGCACATTGCCAGCCTCCGGCGAAGCGCGCCGCGCCAATGCCGACCCCGTCAAGCGCCCGCTCTCCGACCGCATCCAAGACCGCCGAGTCGTGCGCCTCACCCCGCTTGCCGACAAAAAGGTCGAGGATGAGGTTCCAGTCCGTCCCGATCCCTCGGCATTGTTCACCTTGAACAACCCCGGTTCGATCCGATCTGAGGCAAACGTCGTCCCAGCCGAACCCTCCGAAAGCAAATCCGCTCAGCCACCCGAAGCGCCGTCCGCTCCGCGCCGCCCCCGCTTGCTGGAGCGCATCACCAGCATCGACAAACCTGGCTCGAATTAAGCCCCGTCCGTTTTCTTACCGACACGTCCCAGATCACGCTCCACACACGTTAAAATAAAGCGTGGTCACCAACCGTGTGTGAAGCGAAGGGTCCCTCGTTTTCGTTATGGCCGCACAGGCGGCCACCCACGGCAACCATCAGCACCTGAACCGGTTGACCTGTCGTACAACCTTGAAACTGCAAAAGAAGCCCTCCGGTATCCCAGCGACGGGTGGGATCCAGACAGCCATCTATTTCCCACCTCCGCTGACATCGCCAACACCTTTGTACGATCCCCCCACCAAAGCAAAAAACCGGCACCTGAAGGGCACCGGTTTTTGAAACGTCTCTAGCCGGTCGGGTCAAACGCAACAGAGTGACCGTCCCGGCGCTGCGTCAGTCAGGGTCTACTTGGAGGGCGATGAGGTTGGGGGGGAAAAAGAAGTAGCCAAAGCCAGGGCGGATCGAGTGGGACGAACCCGGTTGCGATCCGTTTGAAATTCCACAAACTCAAGCTCAACACGGCGACGAAAAGGTGTTGGACGTGCGTTGTCATGGGCCACTCCAATTGTCTTGGCGTGCAGTCAACTCAATCGGCCTTGCAGCGTGCCACGGCGCATCGTGACGCCAGACGTTCGGGCTCATGAACTGAGCAAACGAAGGCCGTGCGTTTGAAACGAAATGACGGAAAGAGTCGACGATGAGGACCAGCAGATCGAGCTGGAATTGGGCTGAAAGAAACCAGTCCCTCAGCAGGCGGGTCCGGGCCTGCCAAACGTTGGTTCTATCAAGGAGGTTTCCCCCCGGTTGGCAAATCAGAGAGTCCAAGGTGAGCCCTGTTCTCTAAAACGCGCGCACTCGGCAGCACACTTAGTCGTGTCAGGTAGGCCGACGCAACCCGTGCAACCCAGGATTTCCATCCTGTCAAGACCTTACACGATTCGGATGACGCATCCGTGTCGCCATGACAGTTCTACGGCCAAGCGGCCCGAAAGTGACACTGCACAAAAAATGGCCAACCGGGGGAGGAACCGGTTGGCCTTGAAGTAGTTCGCAAGGATCAAGCCGCTGGCAGCGCCTTGCGTCCCGACGGCTTTGCGGCAGCAACGGCGGCCGCCTGAACGGCCTTTTGCACTTTTTCGAACGCCCGCACCTCGATCTGGCGAATACGCTCGCGCGAAACGCCGAACTCCGTCGACAAATCTTCCAGCGTGGCTGGATCTTCGGCCAAGCGACGGGCTTCAAAGATGCGCCGTTCGCGGTCGTTCAAAACGGCGAGTGCTCCGGTCAGGAACTCCTTGCGCTGGGCCCGTTCTTCGCTTTCGACCAGGATCTCTTCCTGACCTGGCGTGTCGTCGGCCAGCCAATCCTGCCACTCCCCGCCACCTTCCATGTCGCCGCGCAACGGTGCATTGAGCGAGCTGTCCCCGCCCAGACGCCGGTTCATCGAGATCACATCGGCTTCAGGAACGTTGAGCTTGATGGCAATCGCCGTCACGTGTTCCGGCGTGAGGTCGCCCTCTTCCAGAGCCTGCATCTGCGCTTTGGTCCGGCGCAGGTTGAAGAACAACTTCTTCTGGGCAGCCGTCGTTCCCATCTTGACCTGGCTCCAGGTCCGCAGGATGTACTCCTGGATCGACGCTCGGATCCACCACATCGCGTAGGTCGCGAGGCGGAACCCCTTATCGGGCTCGAATTTCTTCACCGCCTGCATCAAGCCGACGTTGCCCTCCGAGATCACTTCCCCGATGGGCAACCCATAGCCGCGATAGCCCATGGCGATCCGCGCCACGAGCCGCAGGTGCGACGTAATCAGTTGCTCCGCCGCGTTCTGGTCGGCGTGCTCCTGCCAACGTTTGGCCAGCATGAATTCTTGATCGGGTGCGAGCATGGGAAACTTGCGGATTTCTTGCAAATATCGCGTAAGCCCCAGCGAGCCACCCGAAATCGTCGGAACCGTTTTCGTTGCCATAACCCTCTACAGATGACCCTTCGGTCACCGCTCCTTGTTTCAGCTCCAGTTTAACGAACCAGAGCCCCAAACCCGTTGATCCAGAATCCGGATCTTTCGCATAACACCATCTGCGAACCCGTGGATGTGTGATTGAAACGGTTAAACTTCAAGGTCAGTTCCATTGGAACTCTAATATGCTTTCGATGCAGACCGCTCCCGACGCCGGGTGAACTCGTCACGTAATACGGGGACGACGCGCGCAAAGTTACGATCAGCCCGGCCAACACAGGCTGGCGGCGCGATAGGTAGCGCTTGGACCTGTCCTTACCGTTCCCGTCGGCTGCTGCGCCTCTGCACAGCCTTCTCGGGTGCCCGCCGCAGCGCCGTCACGAGGGCAGCCATATCTTCGGGCAGGTCACTTTCAAATTCCAATTCCTGGCCGGTCACGGGATGCTCGAACCCCAGCACCGCTGCGTGCAAAGCCTGCCGCGAGAGCAGCCGCAGAGCCAGCGCCTGCGGTTCCGTCAACCGCCGTTCACTGGCCTTAAAGTGCGCGCCATAGGTCGTATCGCCGAGCACGGGATGCCCGATATGGGCCATATGCACGCGAATTTGATGCGTGCGCCCCGTCTCAAGTTCCACCCGAACGAGCGAGGCGAGCGGAGCGCCCATCTTTCCGCCCCGCAATTCGCTATGGAACGTCTCGACCACCTGGTAGTGCGTGATCGCTTCGCGCGACGCCGTGCGCCCGGGCTGCTCGTCGTCGTCGTCCTCTTCGTAGGCAACCCCGCCGCCGAGCACAATCCGCGCCCGCCCGTCCTTGGACTGCACCGCCATTTTGGTCCGGTTTGCAGCCGACCGCCCGATCGGTGCGTCAATGGTCCCGATTGCGGCTGGCAGTGCGCCCCACACCAGCGCCAGATATTGCCGCTGCAGTCGCCCATCGCGTCCATGCGCGGCAAATTGCTCGCACAAGCCCTGATGAGCGACGTCCGACTTTGCAACAACCAGCAACCCGGTGGTATCCTTATCGAGCCGGTGCACGATGCCCGGCCGCTTGACCCCGCCGATTCCTGAAAGGCTGTCGCCGCAATGGGCCAGCAGCGCATTAACGAGCGTCCCCGTTTCATGGCCAGCCGCCGGATGCACCACAAGCCCCGCAGGCTTGTTGATCACGATCACCGCGTCGTCCTCATACACGACCGGCAGTGCAATGTTCTCGGGTGATGGCGTCGCCGCAGCCGGTGGCGGCATGGCAAGTGTAATCGTATCGCCCGGTTTGACCCGGTATCCCGCGTCGCTTACAACAGCGCCTGTAACGCGTGCTTCCCCCTGCACGATCAACGCCTGAATGCGTGACCGGCTCAACGTTGGGATACGCGCGACAAGGTATCGGTCGAGCCGTTCTCCGGTCTGTTCGGGGCCAACCTCGAACGGTTGCTGCGCGCCCGGCGCTGCAGCCTGCGGTTCGATGGGCGAGAAATGGGGTGTCTGCGTGTGTGCTGGGTCTGCCTTTTGCGTCATCCAGCACCCATGACATTGCATGTCGCGAATTTCAACACCAAACAAAACCCGATGGCCCCATGACCACGCCGCCCGAACCAATCGATACCTTCTCCCTGCTCGCCGCCCGCCCGGACGATCCCCCAAACATCCGTTTCCTGCGGTTCGTGGTGATCGGGATGAGTGCAATCCTCATTCTCGGCTTTGGCGCGGTCATCGTTCGCATCGTTCACCTGACGACGCGTCAATCGCCAGCCGAGATCGCCGCCAGCCAGTCATCGCAACTGGCCCAAGCTGTCCCATCCCAAGTCCTCCCACCACAAGCCGTCCCGTCCCGGATTGGCAGTCCCCTGACGATGTCGCTCCCGCTGCCCGCCGGTGCCAAGGTTTTGTCTCAGTCGATGTCGGGTAGTCGCCTGTCCGTGCATTATGCTGCAGATGGTCAGGAAGCGATCGCCGTCGTCGACCTGGACACGGGCCAACTCGCCGCCAGCCTCGCCATCCCATCCGCCAAAAAGTGAAAGTCAGGACGCCATGGACGAGAATGCGATCGATCGCGCAACGATGGGGCGACTGGCCAAGGCGCTTGTCTTCATCTGTGGCGCTCAACACCCGGCGACTGTGGCCTTGCAAGCAGCAGCAGATGGTGGAACAGCCGCCAGCATCAAAAAGGCTCGCGCGCTGTTTTTGAAACTGAAGTCATCCGAGCGGCAAGCCGCGTTTTCGATGTTGGATGATTAAAAACCGACACTTTCGGCGCGCAACGGAATTGCTCAATGGGGGGCTATCCGCTACACGGAAGATTGGGAAAGCGGGCTGGCCTAACGTTTCATCGTTGGCCGGTCCGTTTTGGTACGGGTTAGTAGGGAGTAAAAGATGTCGGCCAACATTCTAGACGCGATTCAAGACCTCGCGACGCCAGCGATGATCAAAACCGCCACGCAGACCCTCGGGATCTCCGAAGGCCACGCCACATCGGCGCTAGCTTCAGCTGCAACGAGCGTGCTGGGCGGGCTCATTCAAAAGTCGGGCGACGCCAGTGTGATGGCAAAGGTTGCAGGGCTTGCTGGCGCAGTGATGCCAGACCAAAACATGTTCGCAAACCTGTCGTCGATCCTGACGGGCGGTGTCCCTTCATCTGCCATTCACATTGCGGGAAACAAACTGCTGGGCCTCGTTTTTGGCGATAAGATGGCAGCCATGATCGCAGGCGTCGCCGCAGCGACCGGCGTGCCGGCAAGAGCATCCGCTGGTCTTGCCTCGCTGGCAGCGCCGATGGTGCTGGCCGCACTGCGCAATCGTCTTGGCACCACGCCGACGGCTGCGACCCTCACCAGTCTGCTGAGCGCCGACAAAGGCCTGATCGCCAGCGCAATGCCGCCAGCGCTGCGCACCATGTACGGTCTGGCAAACCTTGTCCCCGCCGCCGCAACCGTTGCCTCTGTCGCCCCGACCGTCGCGGCCACTGTTGCCCCTGTTGCTGCCGCAGTCGCTGCGACCGTCGCACCTGCGGCACCAGCCGCCGTTGCACCAAAGCCAGCAGCGCCTGTCGCGCCGACTGTTGCCGCAACCGTCGCGCCGGTCGCAACCGTTGCTCCAGTCGCACCAGTCGCTTCGACGGTCACGGCTCCCGTGGCCGCAGCGGCTGCCGCCGTGGTCGCGGCCGCAGCAGCGCCAAAGGTATCAGCCTCGCCGTCCGCCCACTCGTCCTCGGGCTATGCCTCCACTACCGTAACGTCGGCACCGGCTGCCCCCGTTGCCGCCGCAGCCGCTCCGGTCGCAACCCACGCTGGCCCGCTTCCAGCCCACGTCGCAGCTGCGACGCATGCGGCCCGTCCTGTGATGGCTCCGGTCGCAGACGTCGTCCGTCATGCCGAAGTCGGCACCAATTGGGGCGTGCTCGCGGCATTCCTTCTCCCGGTCGCGCTGGCAACAGCGGCCATCTGGTACTGGGCCTACGGCCTGACACCACAAGCCCCCGTGCAAGCACCCAAAGCGGCAGTCGTAGCCCCCGTGGCCCCTGCACCGGCCCCGAAAGTCGCTGCGATAGCGCCAGCCCCCGTTGCCACGCCGCCACCCGCGCCAGCCCCTGTTGCTGTTCCGGTCTCGACCCAGTTGATCCCCGTTCCCGGTGCCGACGGCATGGTGAAATACACCCTGCCAGGTGGCGCCGTGATCGAAGTCATGAAGGGCGGCCTTGAATCGAAGATGCTGTCGTTCATCAACACCAAGGACGCAGCCATCGATAAGGGCCTGTGGTTTGATTTCGACCGCTTGAGCTTCGTCACTGCCTCGTCCGACCTGACCCCTGAGTCGAAGTCTCAGGTCGCCAGCGCCGTCGCGATCCTCAAAGCCTATCCAGCTGTTGCCATCAAGGTCGGCGGCTATACCGACAACCAAGGCGACGCCGACGCCAACCTGAAGCTGTCCGACAAGCGCGCCAAACGGGTCATGGATGAAATGATCGCGGAAGGCGTCGCCGCAGGTCGCATCGAGGCCGAAGGCTACGGCGAAGCCCACGCGATCGGCGACAACGCGACGCCGGAAGGCCGCGCCAAGAACCGCCGCACGTCGCTCAGCATCCGCGCGAAGTAATCGTCCGGTATCCTGTTTAAAAAATTGACCCGGGCTGGTCCGCCAGCCCGGGTCTTTTTTGTTGCGTTGGTCTCAGCTGGCGATCAGTTGGCCCGGCGCGACGCGGAAATGGCATACGCTGGCGAACGAGCCGCAAACTGTCCGTCGTCGGCAGAACCGGCAACGCCGTCGGCCAGGATCGTCGGATCGAAAATGCCAGCATCGCAGACCTTGTTGTCTTCAAGTCCGGTGACCGCCAGCGTACCGATTTTCACCGTCGTCCGCTTGTCTTCGTCCGCCCACATCTGCGAAGGATCGTTGGTGGCATCGCCGGCTTGCCCGGGGATGATCACCATATCGAAACTGACAGCCCCCTTCGCGATCCGCTCGGACAGTTCCGCCACGAGAAACTCGGCAGGCTTTGCCTTGGCTTCGTCGTCGGTCAGACCCGCTTCCCCAGCACTGGGTATCAACCGGAACTTGACGACTTTGCTGCCGCCGTCGGCACTTGTGACCTTATAGGCGTGTGTTGCCCAATAGTTGACGCCAGCAAAACTGGCAGGAACCGGCTTGCCAGCAAGCCAAGCCCCTTGCCGTTTGGTCTCGGGATTGGCCTCTGCAAATGCCTTGACCTTTTCAGGATCGGGTTTGCCATCGGCACCGGGTGCGCGCGCCTGCAAAAAGCCCAGCATCTGATCGAGCGACTTGGCAAAGTGCACCGGCGCGTTGATCATCACAAACTGCGACGTCGCCTTCCCGTTGGGATCGATCTGGAACGAAAATCCGCGCACGGCGGTCTTGGTATGATCAGCGATCTTGGGGTTTCCCCCACCCATTGAAAAGCGGCCCAGGACCGGAGACGGTGCAGCAAAACTGGCCGATTTCGTCAGCGCCTTGGCATCCGCCGTTGGCGTGAACGTGCCCTTGACGCATTGGCCCTTAGCCCCGCTGGCGCGGACGCCCGGCGCTTGCTTGCCAAAGATCGTGTTGAGTGCATCGACGACTTGGTCCGGCTCGGCGGCAGTGGCGACACCCGGCCCACTCGCAAGCAGAACAGTCATGCCGGCCAAAAGAGCGGTTCGATAAGCTGTCATTGTGGAAGGTCCCCTTCTCATGAGGACCGGCCACCAGCAGCGGGCTCCTCGCCAGGGAGCTACGATGCGTACCGCAATTTTGTTTCTATCATTTCCAGCAATAGTTGCCAGTTACAGAATGCAGCCGTCCCAACCCGAACACGGGCGCAGGACGCGCGTGGGGTTGCCGCGCCGGAGGCGCTCTTCCAGATCGACGCGGCCACGCGCAAAGCAAAAGAGAATGCCAGCCCGCAGTCAGCAGAACGACGAGGCAAAACGATTGCGGGCGGGTATTACGCCCCCGCGATCTTTGAGAAATCCGCCACGTTGCTGGTTGCGGATCGAATTTGCGACAACAGCGCCAGCCGGTTGCGGCGCAGCGCCGGGTTCTCGTCGTTGACGGTCACCCGGTTGAAGAACGCATCCACCGGCGCTCGCAGCTCGGCCAGCGCCCGCATTGCGCCGTCGAACCGCTCGACGTCGATCGCCTTGCGCGTGTCGTTGGCAACCTTGGTGACGGCCGCAAACAGCGCCGTCTCTTCGGCCAGCTCGAAATGCGCCGGGTCAGCGGTTCCCACGTAACTGGCCTTGTCCTTCTTTTCCTCGATGGCGAGGATGTTGGACGCGCGCTTGACGCCCGCAAGCAGGTTTGCCCCGTCCTCGGTCTTGAGCAGATCGGTCAGCGCATCGACGCGTTTGACGATCAACGCCAGATCGTCCTGCCCCTCAAGTGCAAGCACGGCATCCACGAGGTCATGCCGCGCGCCGCTATCGCGCAGGTACACTTTCAGCCGCTCGGTGAAAAACGCCAGCAGGTCGTTTGCGGTATCCGTGATCGCAAGCCGTTTCTTGATCTCGTCTGAAACAAGCTGGGCGCGGATATTGCCATGGAAGGCCTTGGCGACTTGCGGCACGTCGGATTTGCCGTGCGCACCCCCGCCCGCCCCGTCATGCGCCCGGCTCGCTGCCTGCGTCTCGTGCCAGACCTCGGCAAATTCAAACAGCTTATGCAGCGGCAATCGCAGATCGTTTTCGAGCACGATGCGGATCACGCCGAGCGCGGCACGGCGCAACTGGTACGGATCGCCCGACCCCGTCGGCTTTTCGTTGATCGACCAGAACCCGACCAGTGTGTCGAGCTTATCGGCAAGCGCGACCGCCATCGACACCGGCTCGACCGGCACGCTGTCGGCAGCCCCCTTGGGCTTGTAATGCTCGGCAATGGCGTGCGCGATTCTGTGGTCTGTGCCCTCGGCCTCGGCATAGTAACGCCCCATCAGCCCCTGCAACTCAGGAAACTCACCGACCATGCCGGACACGAGGTCCGCCTTGCACAGCTGTGCGGCCCGCCCCGCCAGATCGGGCTCGGCATCCACTTTGCCCGCGATATGGCGCGCAAGCTCCGTGATCCGCTCGACCCGGTCAGCCTGCGTGCCGAGCTTGTCATGAAACGTAATCGACGCCAGATCGTGCGCCATCGCTGGCAGCGTGCGGCGCAAGTCCTGCTCATAGAAAAACTTGGCATCCGCCAGCCGCGCCCGGATGACCTTCTCGTTGCCGCTTCTGATCTGCGCGCCGCCATCGCTCGCAACGAGGTTGGACACCAGCAGGAACTTATTCGCCAGCCCCGCGTCATCGCCAGCCTTCAACGAAAAGCACTTCTGATGCTGCTTCATCGAGGTCGTCAGGCATTCAGCCGGCACGTCGAGGAAGTCCTCGTCGAACGCCCCCATCAGCACCGTCGGCCACTCGGTCAGCCCCGCGTTCTCGGTCATCAAAGCCTCGTCCTCGACCATGACAAGCGAGGCCGCCTTGGCCGTATGACGCGCCTGCTCGCGGATCGCGTCGATCCGCTCAGCGGGGTCGAGCATCACCCGCCGCTCGCGCAGTTTCTCGACGTAGTCGTCGAAATTCTTGACGGCAAACGCGCCATTGCCGTGAAAGCGATGACCGCGCGTCTCGTTGCCGCTCGCGATGTCGCCCACGGTGAACGGCACCACCTGCCCGCCCAGAATGCACACGATGGAGCGCAACGGACGAATCCAGCGCATATCGCCCGCTCCCCACCGCTGTGTTTTCGGCCAGGGGAATTTCGCAATCGTCTCGATGACCGTCTCAGCGATGATCTCGCCCGCCTTGCGCCCCGGTTTTTCGATTTTGGCGATATAAAAATCGCCCTTCTTATCATCCTTGACGATGATCGCCTGATCAATCGACGCGAGCCCCGCCGACTTCAAAAAGCCCTGCAACGCCCCCTCGGGCGCGCCAACGCGCGGCCCCTTTTTCTCGTCCGAAATCGCAGGCGACTTCGCCGGTACGCCCTTGATGACAAGTGCCAGTCGGCGTGGCGTTGCAAATGACCGCGCTGCCCCCGTCTCCAGCCCGCGCGCATTCAGCCCGCCCACCACCAACCGCTGGAAATCCTCCGCAGCCTTCGCCTGAAGACGGGCCGGAATTTCCTCACAAAACAGTTCAATCAGCAGTTCGGACATCGCAAGTGGCTCTTTGTTCGGAAACGTAAAAGAAGACCATAGCGCCCAAAGGCCCTAAAGTCCCAAAAAAGCAGGGGGTTTGGGGGATGCAATCCCCCAAGCGGGTTCGGGCGGCAGCCCGACCACTAGGCCTTAACCGCAGTCGCCGGAAACTGCCCCGGCATCAACATCCGCGCAATATCAGCCGTTGCACCAACGGACGCGAGATACCCAAGCCCCACCACCAGCAGCGCCAGCGAAAACAGCAGGATCGCGCGCGGTTGGCGGCGCAGCAGCACGACTTCGAGCAGGAACAACGGCACGCCGAGAATGAACGCACCCGCGATGGCAGCCGACGACATGACGTGATCTCCAGATGAGTGATTGAATTCATACCGAATGCCAGACGTTAAAATGCCCCGCCACCCTCGGTCTTGAGCCACGCGCCGCAGCATGCTTTCGCCAACTCGCGCACCCGCAGAATATAGCCCTGCCGCTCGGTCACCGAGATCACGCCGCGCGCGTCGAGCAGGTTGAACACGTGGCTCGCCTTGATGCACTGGTCGTAGGCTGGCAACGCCATCAGATGCCGGTCGCCGTCGTCCCCCTTCGCCAATAGCGACTGGCATTCCGCTTCCGCCGCCTTGAACGCTGTCAGCAACATATCCGTATTCGCATGTTCGAAGTTGTGGCGCGAATATTCCTGCTCGGCCTGCAGAAACACATCACCGTAGGTGAGCTTGCGCTCATCCTGGCGACCGTTGAAGTTCAAATCGTACACCCGGTCGACACCCTGCACGTACATGGCCAAACGCTCAAGTCCGTAGGTGATTTCGCCCGCAACCGGATTGCAGTCGAACCCGCCAACCTGCTGGAAGTAGGTGAACTGCGTCACTTCCATGCCGTTACACCAGACTTCCCAGCCAAGCCCCCATGCGCCGAGCGTCGGGCTTTCCCAGTCATCCTCGACAAAACGAATGTCATTGACGGACGTGTCGATCCCGATCGCATCCAGCGACCCCAGATACAGGTCCAGAATGTCGGGCGGCGACGGCTTCATGATGACCTGGAACTGGTAGTAATGTTGCAGCCGGTTCGGGTTCTCCCCGTAGCGACCGTCTTTTGGCCGCCGCGACGGCTGCACGTAAGCAACGTTCCATGGCTTGGTGCCGAGCGCCCGCAACGTGGTCGCTGGATGAAATGTCCCCGCACCGACTTCCATGTCGTAGGGCTGCAAAATCGCGCAACCCTGTCCGGCCCAATATTGCTGCAGGGTCAGGATCATATCCTGGAACGACTGTTTGGGATTGAGTGCTGCGACAGCAGGCGCGCGCGTCTTGGAGGCCACAGGCTTGGTGGCGGTCTTGAGGGCCATGATCGTGTCCTTCACGGGCAAATTCGCGCGGACTATAAGACCCTTCGCGCCCGTATGAACAGCGCTCTTTTACCCATCCCCGGTTTACCCAAGGCCGGAGCGCGGCCCCCGGTCAACACCCAGACCTCAGCCTAGGATAGCCCCATGGCCATGGCGGCAATCGCAACCAGCACAAAAATAACGACCGACGTCGCCGCAGCAAGGCTGCCGAGATAAGCGAGCACGCCGAGCACGAGAAACGGCACGAGCACACCAAAAAGCTTCGGGTTCATGCCCGCCGGAACGATCTTATAGGTCCCAAAACCCACGAACACGGCAGCGACCGTTAAAAGTACAATTTCCCCGATAAACCGGGATCCGAGGTCCGCAGTTGCGGCTAGTAGGGTCATCATCAAGGTCCAGGCTCCCATTTCACTGCATTTGGTGTGCCACTAAATTCTTACGTCTGAATGAAGGACGCTGGTCGTCAGCTTGCGCCCAGCCAATCCTTGAATGGAGTGCGAATTTCCGTTATACAGAATGTACAACATCCCTAAGGGCCACTGCCATGAATCTCGAAATCAAGAAAATCGGCAACTCGACCGGCTTGATCCTGCCCAAAGAACTCCTGGCCCGCCTCCGTCTCGAACAGGGCGACAAGGTGACGGTGACGGAAACGCCCGAGGGGTTTGTCGTGTCACGCAGCGACCCGACCTTTGACCGTGGCCTTGAAATCGCACGCGCCGCGATGAAAAAATATCATAACGCATTGACTGAGCTTGCCAAATGACTGAGCCTATCTGGCTTGATCTCTCATTGATCACCGCCATCCAGTCCGAACAGCTTGCGATCTTTGGGGGCGCATCTGGCATTCGCGATGCGACATTGCTCCAATCAGCACTTGATCGTCCGCGCAACAAATGGGCTTACGGCGAGCAGGACTTGACGGCCCTGGCCGCCGCCTACTGCTATGGATTGGCCAAGAACCACGGCTTCGTCGATGGCAACAAGCGAACGGCATTCTTGTCCGTCGTTGCCTTTCTCGGGCTAAATGGCTTGGAGTTTAATGCAAGCGAGCCCGAGGTTGTCGCTATAATGGAAGCGCTCGCAGCGGGACGCCTCACCGAAGCCGAACTCACCGCCTGGATCGCAGCCAACACGGCGGCTTGACGCGCTAATCCCCGCATCACCCCTTCGGCCGGTAAGCCCCTGCCGCCTCGTCCCAGACCAGTGTGCCCAGATCTTTCGGCGTGCCGCCGTGTCCGCCAGCCTCGGCGTGGCGGCGCAAGTCGTCCTGAGCCCGGCGTGCCGCCTCGGCTGCCTTTTCGGCCTCGCGCGACACCCATCGATAGGCGCTGTACAATCCCGCGCCCGCGGCCATCAAAATCAGAAGTTGGGGCATAACCCCTCCTGGCTACATGTTCAGGGCCTACAGCCCATATCGCGACCATAGCAGACGCACTTCAATTGCGGAAATGGCCCGTTGCGGGTCAACCAGCCCCGCGCCGCTATCGCCGCCCATCGAGTCGAAAGCCGGGACGCGGCGCAACCACGACAACCAGCCCGATCCGCCCAGCGGCATCACGCGCAGCTTGACTTTGTCACCGTGAACCTCGCGCATTTTGGTGCGCACGTCGCTGATGCCGTCGATCAAGCCATGATCAAGCGCTCGGGGTCCTGACCAGAAAGCGCCCGAAAACAGCTCGGCATCGGCCCCTTTCAGCAGTGCCCCGCGCCGTTCCTTAACGATCCCGATAAACACGTCGTGCACGTCACGCTGCAGCGCCTTCAGCCGTTCCACGTCCTCGGGTTGCTCCGGCAAAAACGGATCGAGCGTGCTCTTGGAAAGCCCCGCCGTATAGACGCGGCGGTCGACGCCGAGCTTTTCCAGCGCCTTGTTGAATCCGAAGCCGGACGAGATTACCCCGATCGACCCCACGATCGACGACGGATCGGCATAGATTTCATCACCACCCATAGCGATGAAATATCCCCCCGAAGCCGCAACATCTTCACAGAACACGTAGACACGTTTCTTCTTTTCGATTGCCAGCGCCCGGATGCGCCGAAAAATCAGATTCGACTGCACTGGCGACCCGCCCGGCGAATTGATGATGATGGCAACCGATGGGAGCTTGGAGGCCGAAAATGCCCGTTCGAGCGGCCCAGCCAGCGTCGCCATCGACAAGGACGCGCCAGACAGCGGCGATCCCGATGCAGCAATCACCCCTGACAACCGCAACACGGGCACAAACGCAGGCTTGCTGAACGGCCACATGATGAGTCTCCTGGTGAACTGGTGATCCAGCCCGATATAGGGACTGGCCTGGAGTTTCAATGCGGCCTGTTACATCTTCAAAAACCGAACGGATTGGGATGCAGGAAACGATCACATCCGCAGCGCCATCCCGGCTCCGTCACGCAACACCGCCTGCGCCGCCCTGGTGAACCCATGCCCTTCCGCCTTATGCAGCACAACCCCTTGCAGCAGCACCATCGGCGCGCGGCTCCCCTTGATCCCCTGAACGATCACCCGGCTCGCAGGCTCACCCTCGCGCGGATGCAGCGGCAGCACGCGAACATCACCAAATCGCCGGTCGAACGCGGCGAGAATCGCCGGCAGCGCATCGGCCTTATGGACCATGGTCGCAGTTCCGCCCGGCGCTGCCATCCGCGCCATGAACCGGACCCAATCATCCAGCGCCGCGTCCGGCATGGCGTGACTGGCAGCTTTCAGCGCATCAGGGGCCAACGTCCCGCGCCCGTGCGCATGATACGGCGGATTGGCGAACACGGTGTCGAACCCATCCGCCCGAACATCGAGTTCCGACAAATGATCCGCAGTCGACCCTACAGCCGCGTTGACAACCCGCACGCGTCCCGCAAACCCATTGAGCGCCACGTTGCGCCGGGCCAACTCAACCAACGCTGGCTCCCGCTCCAACAGCGTCACGGTCGCCAGTGGGCACCGTGCGGCCAGGCACAGCCCCACCGTCCCGACGCCCGCGCCGACATCTAGCACCCGGCACGCCCGCGTTGCATCAAACGGCGCGCTTGCCGCCAATAGCACCGCATCCAGTCCCGCCCGATACCCCGTTTTCGGCTGCAAAACCCGCACCCGACCGCCCAGGAACGCATCTTCACTCACGTCGGCGGCACTCATCCCGGGACTCCTGGGGCCAACTCATCCGCCAGCCCCGCCTCCCAGATCGCATGTCGCGCCCGCCCGACATCGTCCTCGTGCACCATGACGCGCCGGGGAAACACGCCGATCGATCCCTCCATCATCGAGATATTGGCATCAAACACCACCGCCTCGATCCCAGCATCCGCCAGCAGGCGTTGCACGTAACTGAGCAAAACGGCATTGTTGGTTTGCAAAAGCAGATGCATGGGGCTGCACTTTGTTCAGAACTAAAGATGATGCGGCAAAGTGCCTTCACAGGCGCTAGACCGGAGACGTATAACCCATCCAATTGAAGCGCCAAGCAAGGGGATAACCTTGGGCCTTGTCATACCACTCGACGACGTTCGCGATCCAAACGAAAACCTGCGCCCATTGCTGGCGCTGGTGGCCGAGGACATGGATGCGATCAACCGCATCATTCTCGACAAGGCGGTGTCGGATGTCGAGATGATCCCCGAACTCGCCCATCACCTGATCGATTCAGGTGGCAAGCGTCTTCGCCCCATGCTGACGTTGGCGGCAGCCAAGCTGTGCAACTATTCCGGTTCCAAGCATATTCGCATTGCCTCCGCCGTCGAGTTCATGCACACCGCAACCCTGCTGCACGATGACGTGGTCGACGAAAGCAGCCAGCGCCGCGGGAAAAAGACGGCCCGCATGATCTGGGGCAATCAGGCCAGCGTGCTCGTGGGCGATTTCCTGTTGGGCCAGGCATTCCGGATGCTGGTCGACGTCGGCAACATGCAGGTCTTAAAAATCCTCTCGAACGCCGCAGCCGTGATTGCCGAAGGCGAGGTGATGCAACTCGCCGCCGCCAAAAATACCGCGACCACCGAAGACGAATACTTGGCCATCATCAACGCCAAGACGGCCGCCCTCTTTGCGGGTGCCGCCGAGTCCGGTGGCGCCATTGCCGAGCGCCCCGCCGCCGAAGTCAACGCGTTGCGCAGCTATGGCAAAAACCTTGGCATCGCATTCCAACTCGTTGACGATGCACTCGACTACTCAGGTGACAGCACCCGGTTGGGCAAATCGACCGGCGACGATTTCCGCGAAGGCAAGATCACGTTGCCGGTCATCCTGTCGTTCCGGCGCGGCAACGACGAGGAACGCGCGTTCTGGCGGCGCACCATCGTCGACGGCGACATCGCAGACGCCGATTTCGAGCACGCGGTGTCGCTCATGCGCCGCCACAAAGCCATCGAAGCCACCTTCGAGCGGGCCCGCAGCTACGGCGGCATCGCCCGCGACGCCATGGCAATTTTCCCCGACAGCCCGCCCAAATCGGCCCTGCAGGACGTCATCAAGTTCTGCGTCGAACGCGCCCATTAATGACGTGGGAAATCGTCATGTGCGCAACCGAGACAAGAATACCCTATTGTCGCAAAAAAGCCGGGTGTTTGGGGGATGCAATCCCCCAAATGGGCTCGGGCGATAGCCCGCTACGCTATCACGCCGCGATCGTAAATCTAACCTGACGCCGTTCCGCGCTGACCCGATCCGCGAGCCGCGCAAACCATGCCCGCGCCGGCGCCTCGACCCGCTCGAACGTGATCTTCGACACGATCAGCACCAGCCCGAGATACACCGCAACCAGGACAGCATCTCCTGCCGGACTGCCCAGCGTCCATAGCTTGACCGGTTCGCTGACCGGCGCCGATATTCCCAAGGCGGGGACCTTCGCCAAGAGGGACATCGCGATCTTGAGCACGGCAAAAATCAGCATGTGCACCATGTAGATCGAGTAGGACCACATCCCGAGCGCCTGCGCCGGCGCCGTCAGCAGCAGCCGTGATATCGCCCCCCGTTCGAACGCGAACACGAACACGATCCCAGCGAAGACAACCGGTGCGGCGAGACTTGTCGCGTCTATCCCCGTCGCCGCGATATAGGCGGCCAGTGCAGCGACAGCCGCGATTTCGACCCGGGTTCCCACCGGCGCAAACCGGTTGACGACCGGCACCACGCGGGCGGCGCCGATGGCGTTGCACACGAGGCAGCCGAGGAAGAACCCATAGAGGCAGCGCCAGAACCCGTAGTCATGGGTGGCAAAAAGCCAGATCGGGCTGAAGGCTGCCATCACTGCCAACCCGGCCCCGGCCAGCGCCGCAAACCAAAGCGACGACCGCCCCACAAGCAGCACTGCGATTGCAAACACGGCGTAGCTGTAGAACTCGACCCCGATGCTCCACGCCGGGCCATTCCAACTCGTCATGCCGTGGAGGCCGAAAGACTGGGTGAGCAGCAGGTTCGAGATCAGCGTCTCGATCGACCGGTGACCCGTGAACGGCACACCGTCGAGCTGGACGGGCATGATGAAACCGGCAGCCGTCTTGACTAATTCGAGCGCGACAAAGCCGCCGAGAACCACGATATGCAATGGGTAGACCCGTCCGAACCGCCGGATCATGAAGCCGCGCCAATTGCCCCCGTTTTGCAGCCGGCCGCCGTAGGCGTGACAGATGACGAATCCCGACAGAACGAAGAAGAAGTCGACGAACAATTGCATGGAGTGGAACACGTTGGCGCTTTGCCAGGCATGCGCGACCGGTACATGCACGAACGCCACCAGCAGCGCACATATCCCGCGCCAGGCATCGAGTGCCCGATAACGGTAGGCTTCGTCCGCGAGTTGCGTCATGGCGAACCTTTATTCCGAAAACTGCGGGCCTTCACAACCAGTGACTTCAGGGCGGGGCTGTTGCTCAAACGCCGCCGCAGCCGCTCGCCAAACACGGCGGGGCGTCCGCGAAGCGTCAGCGGCTCCAGATGCTCGAAGAGGGGGAATTCGACCGCCCCCAACGTCATCTTGAATTCCTCGCCGCCAATCGTGAAATCGTAAAACGCGATGGCGCGCCCGGCCGCCCAGGTCATGCTCTCGACAAACAGCATCATGCCCGGTGAATAATTACGCCAGCCTTCCGCCAGGAAGGTCGGGAAGATCATGGCAAACCCTTGGTCCGACACGAGGCCGTACCCGGTTGCGATGATCTTGCCGTTGACGGTCAGCGCCTGAATGACTGCGGCGCTGGTCTCTTTGCCGGGCGTCAGCAGCGCACGATAAAATGCCCGATGGCTTGGGCAATCGAGAATGTTGGGCCTCCCGGTCGCCGCAAAACGCGCAGCCCTCTGTTCGACCATCGCGACAAAAAATGTGTCTGCTTCCTGCTCCGTCTGCGCCGTGCGGAACGCAACCTTGCCGCGCTTGTCGAGCTTGCGCCGCCGTGAAGCCAGATCCGCCCGTAATTTGTCCGGTAATCGTTCCGCCGTCCAGCGCGGCCCGAGGGGGGTCTTGTAATTTGACAGTTTGATCCGGTGCGAGGCCTTGAGCAACAGCAGCGGATTGGGGGCCGTCCCAATAACTGACGGCATCTTGGTCAGGCAAACGACGTCACCTTCTGGAAGGACCCTGCGAACGTCCGCCCAGATGGCAGTCATCTCGTCCGCCGATGGATTAAAGCGCCGCGCCAGCACCGGGCCGTTGAAATCGCACACGCCCAAATCCGCAGCCTCGATCACGAGCAGCCCACCGCGTTTGACCACCACCAACGGCAGCAGCATCACCGGCGTCTGTGCCGTGCGGTCGAACACCACCACGACAAGCCACTCGACCCCATACCCGGTCGCGACGTGCCGGCTCCAGGCTCTGAAGGTGTCGAATGCCTGGAAAATCGTAGCATCCCCGTTGCGTTCCAGAGCGTGCCAGACCGGCTCGACGCTGCCGAGCGCGCGCAGGGCCGTTACCTCATATCCCGTCCGTGCCCCTTGCGCCGCAGTGGCCCTGTGCTGTTGCTGCTGATCCAAAGCGCACCTCGTCGTAGTCATATCGGCCTTCATCCGACCCTAGCATCGCCGCTCAGGACCGCACCAAATTGACCCAATTTGCCTGGCAGGTGCATGTCTTATGCCGCCCGCTTTGCCTCATCCGGCCCTACCCGCCCCCTTGCCCCCTGCCCCGGCAAAGCGCTAGGACACGCGACCGGCTGTTGAGCCGATAGAACAATATTGCGCCCAGAGGCCTTATGCCAAATTCCAACAAACCGCCACGCATCTCCTACCAGGGCGAACCCGGCGCAAATTCGCACCTCGCCTGCAACGAGGCATTCCCCGGCCTGGAGCCTGTGCCCTGCGCCACCTTTGAGGACGCGCTTGCAGCCGTGAAGTCGGGCGACTGCCGCTATGCCATGATCCCGATTGAAAACTCCGTGGCCGGCCGCGTCGCCGACATCCACCATTTGCTGCCCAAGGCAGAGCTATATGTCATTGGCGAACACTTCCTGCGCGTCCGCCACCAGCTGATGGCGTTGCCATCTGCCACGCTCGAAACCGTCAAACAGGTCTACAGCCACACCCAGGCGCTGGGCCAATGCCGCAATACCCTGCGCAAACTCGGCATCAAACCGATTCCCGAAGCCGACACCGCCGGGTCAGCCCGCCTTGTGTCGGAAAGCGCCGACACCACCATCGCAGCGATCGCCTCAACGCTGGCAGCCCAAATCTACGGCCTCAAGATCCTCAAGAGCGACGTGGAGGATGAAAGCCACAACACCACGCGGTTCGTCGTCCTGGCCGCCGAACCCGACGACGCCGACCCCGGCACCGGCAAAGTGGTGACCACCTTCATCTTTCGCGTCCGCAACGTGCCAGCCGCGCTCTACAAAGCGCTGGGCGGCTTTGCCACCAATGGCGTCAACATCACCAAGCTCGAAAGCTACCAGCTCGAAGGCACCTTCAGCGCGTCGATGTTCTTCGCCGACATCGAAGGCCACCCCAATGACCGCCCTGTCCAGCTGGCCCTGGAAGAACTCTCGTTCTTCTCCAACGAACTGAAAATCCTCGGCACCTACCCCGCCAGCGGCTACCGCACCGACGCCGCCAACCTCGCCGGCTCCACCGGCATGCGCATCGGGTGATTGCTTGCAGAGATTGCAGTGTTGGGAAAACCGTGACAAACGTAGACTAGTTTGATGGCTGGGGTCTTACGCATGAATTCTTGGGGTGAGCCGGTTCTGTTTAACGTCGAACAAGAGCTTTATCCGCTAGTCAAAGCTTTTCTAAACTTAGAGTTCTACGAGCGAGTCCGTCCAAGGCTTGGAAGTATGTCGCTAATCGTTGAGGAAATTTCGCGCGTCGCAGGTTCAAAAAGTGGACGGTGGACACGCCCCGATCTAGCTGCAGTTGGAATTACCCGGCCGAAATATTCGACGTCTATCAAAATCGATCTATACAGTTTCGAAGTCAAGTTGCCGACGACTGTAGATGCGCTAGCCGTACATGAGGCACTGGCCCATAAGAGCTTCGTGAATTACTCATTTCTTGTTTGGAATAGAAGCGCAATTACCGACAAGAAGCTTCAAGAGATTGAGTGGAGCTGCAAGGAGCACAGTGTAGGGTTAGTAGTGGCTCACAATCCAGTTAATGCGTCCCATTACGAAATTCGTCATTTTCCAGAGCGCAAAGAGTTATCAAGTAATCTTTCTGATGAGTTCATCGAGGAACGGTTTAGTTCGGTGGGTAAGAAAAAAATTTTGGAGACGATTGAGCGGATGGCGTCGGTGAACTTGCCATGAACAGAGTCGCCGTTGCGAACTTAAAGGGCGGCGTGGGAAAGTCCACTACGACAGTGTTCCTGGCAGAACATTGGGCGTTGCATGGTGATCGGGTGTTGGTTCTAGACCTTGATCCACAGGCTAGCACCAGTTCCATGTTGCTGTCCGAGGAGCAATTGATCAACGCCGAGCGGGCGCGGCACAGTTTTCCAGACTTCTTAGCCGATGCGAGAGCAGCAGACCAGAATAAGACACGACCGCCTGAACTTGAGGCGTACCTTATTCCAAGATGCAGTGATTTGATGGAGTTGCGGGATCGGTCCAGCGGCTGCATCGCGCTACTGCCCGCAATTCCGAAGCTATGGTTTGATATTTATGAATCAGATCGATTTGCTTACATGGCAGGCTTCGACCCAATTGAACGCCTGACGCAACTCATTGAAGGGGCGCTGCTGCGGATTGCAAGTCAATATGATTTTGTTCTTATTGATTGCCCGCCAGGTTTCGGAACTTTGTCTCGCGTAGGTCTGAGGGTTTCTCATAGTATTGTCGCGCCTACTATCGCGGATTATGTATCGACGAAAAGTCTTCATGATTTCAGATTTAGTGGTTTGACGCAAATGAATATAGATCCGACAGAAAGGCTATTTGTTGTTGTGTCCAAGTACACCGATTCAAAGTTCCAGCAGAGGACTTTGGATTTACTTCGTCGGACGTGTAAAATAATCGATCCACCAGTAAAGATGTCGAACGACGTTTTTCTGGCGAGTGAGAATCTATCCGGACGATGGCGTACCTATGCTCAGAAATATGGAACCCTCAAAAATAACATCGGACCAATGACGCAGGCGGTCAAAAACAGTATACTCGGAATATGAACAGTGACTTTGGAGAACCCCATGTCCAAGCAGATCGATCCAGCCAAGGCGTTGGACACATTCTTCCAACTGGTACGCCAGGAAGCACTTGCAAACCCAGCTTTCGGGCGTCGTCTCGTCGAAGCCGTTGGCTATACCGTCACTTATCGTGGCGAGGAAGCGACTGCGGCCGTCGATCCCGTACTCGTCGCCATGAGCGGGGCAGAAGAGTTCCGACGTACGTTTCTGTCAATGAAAGCAGCCGAGATCAAAAAAATCGGCGAAGCGTCGGGGCTGTTTGCAAAGAAAGAGGCGCTCCCAAAGGGAGCGTCCGAGCTTGTTGATATTCTCTGGTCACGGGCAGCCGAACGAATGCGCAAGCTCGTAGGGCGTCAGGCTGCCGAGTAGAGGAACGGACTGACCATTTACTTTGTGGCTCGCACGTCGTCTTCTGCGAGCCACAAACGCGTCAAGCGCTCTTATACTTTTGCTTCGTCATCGGCAGCATCAGCGTCCGCTGGCCCGTCACGGAAAACAGCGCGTTGGCAACGGCTGGCAAAACCAGCGGCGTTCCAGGCTCGCCCACGCCCGTGGGTGCTTCCGCCGACGGCACGATATAGCTTTCGATCCTAGGCATGTCCGACATCCGCAGCGGCTCATAGCCGTCGAAATTCGATTGCTCGACCTTGCCGTCTTTCAGCGTGATGGCCCCGCGCAGCGCAGCACCCAGCCCGAACGCGATCCCGCCTTCCATCTGCGCGTGAACCACATCGGGGTTGACCGCGATCCCGCAATCGATCGCTGACACGACGCGCACCACCTTGAAGCTGCCGTCCGGCTTTAAGGCCACGTCCGCGATCTGCGCGACGAACGATTTGAAGCTCTCATGCACAGCGACGCCACGCGCCATGCCCGCCGGCACGGGGCCACCCCACCCAGCCTTTTCGGCAGCCAATCGCAGCACGGCCGCATGACGGGGATGCTTTGCCAGCAGCGCCAGCCGGAACGCGACCGGATCTTTTCCCGTCTCCTTGGCCAGCAAATCCATCATGTGCTCGGTGGCATGAGCCGTATGCGTCGCGCCCACCGACCGCCACCACAGCACAGGCACCCCGGTCTTCACCGTATGCAAATCGACCGTCAGATTGGGGATTGCGTAGGGCAGAGAGTTGGCCCCCTCGACCGACGTGACGTCGATGCCATCTTTGACCATGACCGATTCGAACGGCGTCCCGGCGAGGATCGACTGCCCCACGATCCGGTGATGCCAGGCAACGACCGCACCATCCTTGTCGAGCCCGGCGCGCACCCGGTGCACGTAGATCGGTCGGTAATAGCCGCCCTTGATGTCGTCGTCGCGTGTCCACACGATCTTGATCGGCACCGGCTTGCCGTAGCCTTTTGCCACGGCGCATGCCTCCGCCACGAAGTGCGCATCGGCAATCGCCCGCCGCCCGAAAGACCCGCCAGCCCACACCGTATGCAGCTTGACCGCCTCCGGCTTCAATCCGAGCACCGCGCACGCAGCCCCGTGATCGACGGTCTGCAATTGCGACCCGGTCCAGACCTCCGCCGTCGATCCATCGGTCCGCACCACGCAGTCCAGCGGCTCCATCGGCGCATGGGCGAGGTAGGGAAACTCGAAATCGGCTGACACGACCTTGGCCGCTTTGGCGAGAGCGGCCTCCGCATCGCCGTCCTTGCGCGCAACGGCACCCGGCTTATCAAGCAGCGCCCGATACCCCGCGATGATCTCCGCCGAGCCGCGCTTTTCAGCCTTGCTCTCGTCCCACGACACTTTCAGCGCATCGCGTCCCTTAATCGCGCTCCATGTGTCCCGCGCCAGCACGGCAATCCCTTGCGGCACCTTGATGACCGCAACCACACCCGGCGACTTTTCCGCAGCGCTCGCGTCGAAGGAGGCAACCGTCGCACCAAACATTGGCGGACGCGCGATCACCCCAACCAACATGCCGTCCATCTGCAAGTCGAACGTAAACTTGGCCGACCCATCCGATTTGGCTGGCGAATCAACGCGTGGGAACGTCTTGCCGATGTAGACGAACTTGTCCGCAGTTTTGAGTATGACATCGCTGGGAACAGCCTGTTTGGCAGCAGCCAGCGCTAACGCACCCAGCGTTGCCGACTTGCCCGATTTCGTGCTGACGACCCCGCCACTGACGAAAATCTCAGCTACAGCAACGCCCCACTCTTGGGCGGCCGCCGCAACGATCATAGCTTTCGCCGTCGCCCCGGCCCGGCGATATTGGTCATAGGAATTCGACAACCCCGTCGACCCGCCGACGCCCTGAATTCCAAACCCGAAATTCTTATACTTGATGGGGTCGGATGGCGCGAATTCGGTCCTGATCTGCGCCCAACTGGCGTCGAGCTCCTCGGCAACCAGCGTTGCCAGCCCGGTGGCAGCCCCCTGGCCCTTATCGAGATGTTTGATGATCACCGTCACGGTGTTATCCGGCGCAATCCGCACGAAGGGGTCAGCCGCAAGCCCGCCACCAGCCGTCCCCGGCGCTGCATGGGCAACGCCAGCCCCATCGACCAGCATCGGCGCGGCAAGCCCGAGAATAAGGCCGCTGCCGGCAATCTTGAGAAACCCCCGACGGGTGGCCCGTGGCGAGCCCGGATCAGCCTCGCTGGGCTGTTCGATCTTGAAGATGCTTGTTAACGACGGCGATGATGTCATCACGAACCCTCCCATGGGAAAATCGGGCGTTGGAATGCGCGTTTTTGTTCAGGCAGACGCGGCGCAAGCAGATGTGATTCAGACGGCTTTGGCCGCTTCGTGGATGGCGGCCCGGATGCGTTGATAGGTGCCACAGCGGCAAACGTTGCCGTCCATGGCCTTGTCGATGTCGTCGTCGGTTGGCTTTGGAATCTGAGACAAAAGCCCGATGGCCGACATGATCTGTCCCGGCTGGCAATATCCGCATTGCGCCACATCGAGTTTGACCCAGGCAGCTTTAACGGCGAGCGCGAGTCGGTCGTTGGCCCCTTCGATCGTTGTCACCGATCGCCCTGCGGCATCCTGGACTTGGACCTGGCATGACCGCACCACCTCGCCGTCCAGATGAACACTGCACGCGCCACACAGTGCTGCTCCACAGCCAAATTTCGTACCCGTGAGTTTCAGTTCGTCACGGATGGCCCACAACAAAGGTGTGCCGGGCGCGGCGTCGATCGTGCGCGCCTGCCCGTTGATCGTGATTGAAATGGCCATGAGGGCGCTCCGGTTGGCGCGTGGCGTTCGCCGCACTCGGGCAGCCAGGCGCAAAGATGAACGGCAGGTGCGTTGCGACAAACAAGTCCGCTAAAAAGATATAGTTCCAGATTGTCGAACAAAAAGGGCATCAGTTTCAATTTAGCAAGACCAGAGGCAAGAGCTGAGCATTGGCATGGCCTCGCGGGACGCTGGCCACAGGTCCTGCTACCAACACGGTTGCATTGAAAATGCCCCGCAGTATAGTCCGCCGCGTTCTAAGGTGAAGCGGCAGTGGTACACGCGGTGTGGCACGCGTTCCGCTTTTGCACCATATCAACACCACGACATGCCAGACGGCTGCTGCGCGCCACCGTCATCAGACTGCTCACTGTCCAAAACGCTCAAAGGGAACGACCGAGATGTTCACGACGCCTGCATTCGCTCAAGCAACTGGCTCCAGCGGTGGCCCAATGGACACGTTTCCCTTCGTGATGTTGATCGTGCTTGCCATTGTGTTCTTCATGGTGATCCGTCCGCAGCAGCAAAAGGCAAAAGAATATGCGGCCATGATGGACAAAATCCGGCGCGGTGACACCGTGATTACCGCTGGCGGCTTCGTCGCCCGCGTCAGCAAGGTGACCGAAGGCTCCGATGAAATCGAAGTCGAGTTGACCGAGACCATGAAGGTGCGCGTCCTCAAGTCCACACTGTTGAGCGTCCGCTCTAAAAACGAACCCGTCAAAGACGCGATCTGATTGCGGCAGGCACGTCGCCTCCCCATTTCGCGCCGACCGACACGACGCTTTATTTCCCAAGCCGCTAGAAGGCGACCGCCGTCCCATGATGTATTTCACCCGTGGCAAGACCCTGACGATCCTGGCCATCTGTCTTGCAGGCCTTCTCGCGTGCATCCCCAACTTCCTGTCGAACGAAACCTTCAAGTCGCTGCCATCCTGGGCCCAGCATCGCATCGGTCTGGGTCTCGACTTGCGCGGCGGCGCGCATCTCCTGATGGCGATGGACAGCGATCAGCTCAAGAAAGATTGGCTGACGACGCTGCGCGATGATGCGCGGAAAAACCTGCGCGAAGCCAAGATCGGGTTTAACGGCATCGCCGCCACCGGCTCCAACGTCCAAATCCGCCTGACCAAGCCCGAAGATGCCGAGAAGGCAACCACGTCCCTGAAAAAGCTGAGCAATAGCATTACGTCGGCCCGCTTCGCCGGTGCTTCGGACCTGAACATTGCACAAGGACCCGAAGCCGGTCTCATCACCATGGAGCCAACTTCGGCTGGCATCCAGGACCGCGTCACGAACGCGGCAGCAGCATCCATCGAAACCGTTCGCCGCCGCATTGACGCACTGGGCACAACCGAACCCAACATCGTCCGCCAAGGCAGCGATCGCATTCTGATCCAGGTGCCAGGCGTTGAAGATACCGCCGCATTGAAGCGCTTGATCGGCGAAACTGCCAAGCTCGCCTTCCATGAAGTGCATCCCTCTGTCTCCGCAGAAGAAGCCAGAAGCGGCCGCGTGCCGTCCGGCTATCGGCTCTTCAAAGCCGATCCCAAAGACGTCGAATCGACCGGTCGCGAATATGTTCTGCGCGAAAACCCCGTCGTAGACGGCGGCGATCTCGCCGACGCGCACGCCAGTTTCGAACAGCGCTCTAACGAGCCGATCATCTCGTTCCGCTTCAATCAGTCTGGCGCGCGCAAATTCGGTAATTTCACCAAAGATAACGTCGGTCGCCCGTTTGCCATTGTCCTCGACGACAAGGTGTTGTCGGCCCCCGTCATCCGTGAAGCCATCCTGGGCGGCTCTGGCCAGATCTCGGGCTCCTACACGCCCGAATCGGCAAACCAACTCGCCATCCAGCTCCGCTCGGGCGCACTGCCGGCCAAATTGACCGTCGTCGAAGAACGCACGGTGGGCGCAAACCTCGGGCAAGACTCAATCGATGCGGGCAAGCGGGCCGCCATCGTCGGGATGGTCGCGGTGGTCGCCTTCATGGTCTTCGCCTACGGACTGCTGGGGATCTTTGCCTCGATTGGTGCAGCTCTGCACGTCGTGCTGGTGTTTGCGATCATGTCGGTGCTGGGCTCGACCATGACCTTGCCCGGTATTGCGGGGATCGTGCTGACGATCGGCATGTCGGTCGATGCCAACGTGCTGATCTACGAACGCATCCGCGAAGAGTTGCGCGCCGGCAAACAGCCCATCGCCGCGATCGAAGCCGGCTTTGACCGCGCCTATGGCACCATCATCGATAGCCAGTTGACGACCTTCATCGCAGGTCTCGTCATGTTCCTGCTGGGATCGGGACCAATCCGCGGCTTCGCCGTCACCCTGACGCTGGGTATCATTACCACCGTCTTTACCGCCTTCACGGTGACGCGACTGTTGGTGGCATGGTGGCTGGCCGCGCAGAAGACCCGCAAGATCGATGCACCGCTGGCCTACAAGATGGTCCGCACCTGACGCCGGGGGAGCATCTGGATAAGCATGCCCCTGCGAATTTTGAATTGAACGCGATTCGTCGCGCCACACCGACAGAGACCCAAAGCCATGTTCAAAGGCGTCGACTTTTTCCCCCACGGCACCAAGTGGAAGATCATCGAAAAGCGCGTGCTGTTCGTCGGGCTGTCCTGGGCTCTCGCGATCATCGCGGCCATCCTGCTTATGACGCGCGGCCTTAACTACGGCGTTGATTTCAAGGGCGGCTCGCTGATTGAAATCCAAGCCAAAGGGCCCACCATCGACGTTGCCTCTCTGCGCGAAACGCTCAACAAGCTCGGCTTCGGCGAACTCCAGGTGCAAGCCGCAGGCGCTAACGGCGCGTTAATCCGCGTCGGCCAGCAGCCCGCCGCCGATGAGGCCGGTGAAGCAAAAGCCCAGGAAGCCGCCAATGCCAAAATCAAGGAGGCACTCGCGGCGAACTACGATTGGCGCCGCACCGAAGTCGTCGGCGCGGCCGTGTCGTCCGAACTGAAAATGACCGGTGTTTACGCGGTCATCGCCGCCATCTTCGGGATCCTGTTGTACGTCTGGTTCCGCTTCGAATGGCAATTCGCAGTCGCAGCCGTCGTCGCCCTCGTCCACGACGTGTTCATCACCGTGGGCATGTTCTCCATCCTTTGGTACGAATTCGACCTCTCGGTGGTCGCAGCCTTGCTGACGCTGGCGGGCTACTCCATCAACGACACCGTCGTCGTGTTCGACCGCATTCGCGAAAACTTGCGCAAATACAAGAAGATGCCGCTGATTGAACTGCTTGATTTGTCGATCAACGATACCCTCTCGCGCACCGTCCTGACCTCGGTCGTCACCGGTCTCGCCGTCCTCGCGCTCTACATTTTCGGCACCAGCGTCATCCATGGTTTTGCCTTTGCCATGCTGTTTGGCATCGTGATCGGCACGTATTCGTCGATTTTCGTCGCCTCGCCGCTCTTGCTGTGGTTTGGCGTCAAACGGGACTGGTCAGACGACGCCGCCAAGCCGGCACCGGGTATGAAGGCAAAAGCGTAACGCTCCTCTCTCCCCATCGCCTTCGATGGGGAGAGAGGAAAAGAGGACGCTCTCCCATGACCCCATCCAGCACACCCGGCCACTATCCCGGCCGCGCGCCCATTGATGCTTATGGCAACGGCGGCTTCCGCTTTGCCAGTATGAGCCACAAGGGTTCGATCATCGCGCTGCCGAGCGGCGTATGGGCCTGGGACGTCACCGATCCGGCAAGCCTCACGATTCCCTCCCTCACCCGCGTGTTCGGCGAACCGCGCGGCGGCGATTTCCAATTCCTCCTCCTGGGCACCGGCGCAACCCAGGTCTTCCCCGCCCCTGAGGTCCGCAAGGCGTTTGCCGATTGCGGCATCGGGCTCGACGTGATGACCACGGGAGCCGCCGCCCGCACCTATAACGTGCTATTAGCAGAAGGTCGCCCGCTGGGCGCAGCCCTCATCGCCGTCGCCTGACACCCGGCGCCGAGAACCGCCAAGGACCTGCCTGTGCTGGAGACCGCAAACCGCGCCCTATTCACCGGCCTCGCCGCCATCGCGGTCGTCATGTTGCTTGCAATCGCTGTCGGCACATGGTCCCCCGCCGAGGCAGCGCTCCTGCTAACCCGCTCCGCCCACGTGTTCATGGCCATGGTCTGGGTTGGCCTGATCTGGTTTGTGAACCTCATCCAAATGGCAGCAGTCGACGCCGCCAGCGAGCCCGACCGCAAGTCGCTGATGACCCAGATCGCCCCGCGCGTGTCCCGCCATATCGGCATCGCCGCGAACGCCACGTTTCTAACCGGCGCACTGCTCATTGTCGCGCTGGGCTACCTCACCCAACGCCCGCTGACGGGATCGCTTTGGCTATGGGCTGGCGTCTTGGGCGCAACCGCCATGCTGGGCTTTGTGCACGCAAAGATCGCCCCGGCCATGCGCACGCTGCTCGATACGTCGATCACCGACCCCGCCGTCAAAGGAGCCGCCCGCACCACGCTACGCACCTTCGCCCGCATCAATCTGGTGCTGGCGGTCCCCGTCACTGTCGCCATGCTGGCTGGTGCCCATGGCTGACCCAGCCCTTGCCGAACTCAGGCAGACCGCCAAGACTTATGCGCCCGATGCCTATATTACAGCGCTTCTTGCCCCGCCCGCACACCAGCCAGCCCTGCTCGCGCTGGCAGCCTTCTTGGGCGACGTTGAACGCATTACGACGGTTTTGAGCGAACCAGCTGTCGCCGAAATCCGCTTGCAGTGGTGGCGCGATGCGCTGTCGAACGCGGCCAAATCCCCGGTCACTGGCCACCCCGGAGCAGACGCGCTGATCGCAGCCTATCAAGACAATCATCTCCCCTTCGACGAGTTCGACACGTTTCTAGACGCCCGCGCCCTCGACCTGTACGCCGACCCATTCCTCGACGAGGCAGCCCTCCACGCCTACTTGAATAAAACCGAAGGTGCAGCCTTCCGCCTGATGGCCCGTTGCCTTGGCAATCACTTCCCCAAGCAGTCCCCCCTGATCGCGACCACCACACTCGCCTATGGCCTCACCCGCGCGATCACCCGCATGCCACTGTTTTTGAGCCGTGGCCGTGCGCCCTTCCCGGATTTGGACCCCAACGACCAGCACGCCCTCCGCGTGGAGATCGCCGCCCGCACCGCACAGGCCCGTCAGGCGCTTGCAACATCACGGCGGCATTGGAGCAACGCTCTGAAAGCTGATCGCTCCGCCTGCCTTTCCTTGGCCCTTGTTGAGCCGTATTTAGCAGCCGCAAACCGATCGGGCCACGATCCTGTCCGCGCCCTGACGCGTGTCGAGCCGTTGTCGCGCATGTGGCGACTGTGGCAAGCCAACGCATTGGGCAGGGTTTGATACGGGCGTTACGTTGTCCCCAGATAATCCAACTCGGCGTTCGGCCGCAAAATGCTAGGAACCGGAAGAATGATGCGTGGATTGAAAGCCGTGATGATGCTGGCGGCATTGACGCTCACCGCGCATGCAGCCCCCGGCGATCCCCAGTCCTTGGAGCGCCAGAGCCCGATCGACGGCTATGTGGCAACCCAACCGCTCGCCCCCATTTTGCCGGGAGATGCTCGCTTCCTGGCCCAGCCCACCATTCAGTGGCGCGTTGAAAACCCGTTCCGCTTCTTTACCGACCCAGCCGACACCGAAGTCCACCGCGCGACCTTCAACGCATTGACCCCGCAGGAGCGCGCCAAACCCGTGCTCTCCTCCGAACGCGCCCTATCCGCCCGCCACGACGAAGGCTGGGCCGCCACCATGTACCGCAAAACCTGCTGGAACTGGGTCGAAAGCCGCTTCGAATGCGCCGACAAAAAGGACTACATCAATCCCACCGAACACACGGTCATCGTTGAAATAAAGGGCCTGCCTGAACTCCAAGCTGCATCGACCGTGGAATGCGAATGGCACGCCACGGCCCGCGGCGAACGCCGCCTGCGCGGGAAAGGCATGACTCAGTCCTGCGCCGAACCCATGAAGTTCGACATCCCCTACCCCGACGGCGCGGAAATCACCGTGTCCATAGGCGGCGCACCGGCCGCCAGTGCCGATATCCGCGTTCGCGATCTGCTGATTGCCGGCATGGGCGACAGCTTCGGCTCGGGTGAAGGCAATCCCGACATTCCCGTCCGCTTCTCGCGCGAGCGTGCCGCCGATTATGGCAAGTCGACCGACGAGGATATGACCGGCTTTCCCGTCCGCGTCGGCCCTTGGAAACAGATCGGCGACAAGGACTTCATCGATGAGAACGCGCGCTGGCTCGATCAGGCCTGCCATCGCTCGCTTTATTCCTATCAGTTGCGCGCAGCCCTCCAGTTGGCCGTCGAAGACCCCCATCGCGCCGTAACATTCGTCGGCGTCGCCTGCTCGGGTGCCGAGGTCGTGCCCGGCCTGTTCTTGCGCTACAAAGGCAACGAATGGGTGCCGCGCCCGCCTGAGCTGTCGCAGATTTCGGCCATCGCCCAGGCACAGTGCGGCACCGAAGACGCACCCATGCAAGACCTCCCCGAGGCATATCATATCAACGGCAAAATCCCCGACCTCCAGGGCGGCCTCGTGCTCCGCAAATGCGATCCGAACAATTCCCGCAAGATCGACCTGCTGTTCGTCTCGATCGGTGGCAACGACATCGGCTTTGCCCGCCTCGTCGCCAACGCGGTGCTGGCCGATGAATCCAAGCTCAAGCAACTCGGCGGCTGGTTTGGCCAAGTTTACGGCCCCTCAGAAGCGATCTCCAAGCTGTCTAACCTCGATGCGCGCTATAAATCGCTGAACCGTGCGGCCCACAACATTCTGCACATCCCCTGGGACCAGTCCGACCGCGTGATCTTGACCGCCTACCCAGCCCTCGCCCTGCTAGACGACGGCAAGCGCGCCTGCCCGGACGGCCAGGCTGGCATGGAAGTTCTGCCCGACTTCAAGCTCTCGACCAAAAAATCACTCGACGGCGAGAAAGTCGCCGACAGGCTCAACGCAAATATGAAAAAAGCCGCTGGCAACTACGGCTGGTCGTACGTTGACGGCCATCGCAAAGAGTTCATCGGACGTGGCCTGTGTGCTGGCTTCACCGACAACGCGATGTCGGTCGCCGACGATCTACGCTTGCCCCGCAAAGTGGCCGAGACCTGGGTCCCCTACAACCCGGCCGACTTTCAGGCCTATGCCAGCCGCCAGCGCTGGTTCCGCACGCCCAACGATGCCTTCCTGACCGGCAACTTCCACGTCTCGGCCGGTCTGATGCAAAAGGTGCTGAAGCTCGAAAGCGTCTCGTTCGTGCAGGTGCTGCTCGCCGCAACCTATTCTGGCGCGTTCCACCCGACCGCCGAAGGCCATGCCGCCATCGCCGACGCCGCCGCCGACCGCGCCCGCCAAGTCCTGGCCAAATACGGTCGGGGCAGCTAGAGTGCGTCCGTAAAAGCATGTCCCCGCGAAAGCGGGGATGGGAACCGGTTTTACCGGAAAGAAGCACGACAAAACAAAGAGCTAGGGTCCGCCTTTGATTCAATCAAAGTCGGAAAAACTCTAGCCGTCACGTGCTCGCGGCCAGCCACGCCGTCGCATCGGCAATCGCCTTGTGTGCCGTCGCCCGCTTTTTGGCAAAGCCGCGATCTTTGCCCTTGATCTTGCGTCCTTCCCCGTCGTGCGAGGGCGCGTCGGTCACGGGGATGAGCCCGAAGTTGATGTTCATCGGCTGGAACGAGCGCGGCGAATGTCCAGCCTCCCCGTCAACGCCGATATGCCCACCGGTAATGTGTCCCAGCAGCGCCCCAAGCGCCGTCGTCGCCGGTGGCGGCACGATCTCGCGGCCCTGGCGTTCGGCCGCCGCAAAACGTCCCGCCAGCAACCCGATCGCCGCGCTCTCGATATAGCCCTCAACACCGGTGATCTGGCCAGCAAACCGCAACCGCGGCGCAGCCTTCAGCCGCAATGCGCAATCGAGCACTTTGGGCGAATTGAGATAGGTGTTGCGATGCAAGCCCCCGAGCCGGGCAAACTCTGCGTTCGCCAACCCCGGGATCATGCGGAACACGCGCGTCTGCTCGCCATGCTTGAGCTTGGTCTGAAACCCGACCATGTTCCACAACGACCCGAGCGCATTGTCCTGCCGAAGCTGCACCACCGCGTGAGGCCGGTGTCCGGGCTTGCGAGGGTCGGCCAACCCGACCGGCTTCATCGGCCCAAACCGCAGCGTTTCGCGCCCGCGCTCTGCCATCACTTCAATCGGCAGACACCCGTCGAAATACGGCGTTGTCGCCTCCCATTCCTTGAAAACCGTCTTCTCGCCCGCGATCAGCGCATCGATGAACGCGTCGTACTGCTCCTTATCCATCGGGCAGTTGATGTAATCCGCGCCCGTGCCCGCAGGCCCCACTTTGTCGTAGCGCGACTGCCGCCACACAAAGCTCTCGTCCAGGCTTTCGAGGTGAATCACCGGCGCGATGGCATCGAAAAACGCGAGTTCCGCCTCCCCGGTGAGCTCGCCGATCGCCTTTGACAGGGCTGGCGACGTCAACGGTCCGGTCGCCACGATGACGCTGTCCCAATCCGCGGGCGGCAACCCTGCGACCTCCTCGCGCGCAATCGTAATCAGCGGATGGGCCGCGATCTGCCGCGTCACCTCGGCGCTGAACCGGTCGCGATCGACCGCCAGCGCACCACCGGCTGGCAGCTTTTCCTGATCCGCCGCTGCCATAATGAGCGACCCAGCAAGCCGCATCTCTTGATGCAGCAGCCCAACGGCATTGTTTTCCCAATCGTCGGACCGGAACGAATTGGAGCAGACGAGTTCCGCCAGCCCGTCCGTGCTATGCGCCTCGGTCTGGCGCACGGGACGCATCTCATGCAGCACCACCGGAACGCCCGCGTTCGCGATCTGAAACGCCGCCTCGCTACCTGCAAGCCCGCCGCCGATGACGTGAATTTCTTTGTTGTTTGTCATGGGTCTCAACGTAAAGGGTCAAAAGGCGCGGGTCCAGCCCGTCACTCTCCTCTCCCGGCACGGGAGAGGATGTCCGAAGGACAGGTGAGGGACTTGAGGCGAACGCGACGGCTGCGACGATATCGAGTCCCTCATCCGCCCTACGGGCACCTTCTCCCGTACCGGGAGAAGGAAGTCTTCACCTCCCCGGAAACAGCAGACATGCATCGCCATACGAATAAAACCGGTATCCGGTCGCAATCGCATGCGCGTAGGCAGCCTTCATCGTCTCCAGCCCGGAAAACGCACACACCAGCATGAACAGAGTCGATTTGGGCAGGTGGAAGTTCGTCATCAGCACGTCGACCGCCTTGAACCGATACCCCGGCGTAATAAAAATCGCCGTCTCGCCCACGAACGGGCGGATCGTCCCATCCGCCTCCGCTGCCGACTCGATCAGCCGCAGCGACGTGGTGCCCACCGCAACGATCCGTCCCCCGCGCGCCCGCACTCCATTCAGCGCGGCAGCCGTTTCCGCATCAATCTCGCCCCATTCCGAATGCATCCGGTGCAGGCTGGTATCCTCGACCTTCATCGGCAGGAACGTCCCCGCCCCGACGTGCAGCGTCACGGTCTGGTGCGTTATCCCGCGCGCGGCCAACGACGCCATCAGTTCAGGCGTGAAATGCAGCGCTGCCGTCGGGGCAGCAACCGCCCCATCCCGCGCAGCAAACATCGTCTGATAATCGGCCTTGTCGGACGCCTCGGGCGGACGCTTCAGCGCAATGTAGGGCGGCAGCGGCATCGCCCCAATCCCCGCAATCGCTACATCCAACGCCGCCCCCGATTTATCGAACTCAAGATCGACCTCGCCCATGTCGCCTTTGCCGACCACGACCGCGGTCACATAGGTCTCATGCTGTGGCCCCAGCCCGAACAGCACGCGATCCTCGGTGAGCAAGCGCTTGGCAGGTCGCGCGAACGCCCGCCATGTTCGGGCATCCACCCGCTTGATAAGATTGAACGCCACTTTCGCCGTCACGTCGCCCCGCACGCGCACGCCGTCGAGCGCCGCCGGGATCACTTTGGTATCGTTGAACACGAGGCAATCGCCCGGCAGCAACAAGGATGGCAAATCGCGCACCGTCTTGTCCGTCAACGCCGGAGGCGTTACGACCAGCAATCGCGCCGCGTCCCTCGGCACCGCTGGCCGCAACGCAATCGCCCGTTCCGGCAACTCAAAATCAAACAGATCGACGCGCATCAAACGGGTCCTTCAAATTCCAAGCCCCGGCTATGGCGTACGATGTGAGCGAGTGCAAGCGCTGGACCTCCGCTCAAGCCACCCCAAACTGTCATCCCGGCCGTAGCGTGAGCTGCGAGCCGGGACCCAGGGGCTGCAGGTAAATATCGTGCCTTCGGCGCTCTTGCGCTGGGTCCCGGCTCAGCGTTCGGCCAAGGGGCCTCACTTGGCCGGGATGACAGTGGTGCTTAAAATCGTTAGCGCCTCATCGTGCTCCACTGTCATCCCGGGCGAAGCGCAGCGGAGACCCGGGACCCAGGGAGGCAGGAACGGAGCCTTCGGCGCTCATGCGCCGGGTCCCGGCTCGGCACGTCGCCAAGAGGCTCCGCTTGGCCGGGATGACAGTGGGGGGGCAAGCCCGAGGATGACACAGGATGCGGTCAGGCTTATAGCGACGAAGCGAATTCTCACGCGAGACACGAGAGGCCAGCCGTGCACGACATCAAATCGATCCGCGACAATCCTGCAGCCTTCGACGCAGCCCTCGCCAAGCGCGGTTTGCCACCGTTGTCGGCTCAGGTGTTGGAACTCGACGAAGCCCGCCGCGCGAACCTCACCGCCCTGCAGGAAGCCCAGTCGCGCCGCAACGCGGCCTCCAAAGAGGTCGGCAAGGCCAAGGGCGCAAAAGACGAAGCTCTCGCCGCCAAGCTGATGGCCGAAGTGGCGAACCTCAAGGACATCCTGACCGCTGGCGAAGAGGCCGAGGCCAAGATCGGCGCAGACCTCCAGGCGATGCTCGAAGTGGTGCCCAACCTCCCCCGCCACGACGTGCCAGACGGCGCGGACGAAACCGGCAACGTTGAAGTCCGCAAGGTCGGCACCCCGCCCAAATTCGACTTCAAACCCAAGCAGCATTTCGAACTCGGCGAAGCCCTCGGCCTGATGGACTTCGAAAGCGCCACCAAAGTCTCCGGCGCGCGCTTCGTGTTCCTGAAAGGCGCACTCGCCCGCCTCGAACGCGCCCTCGGCGCCTTCATGCTCGACACCCACACGGCAGAAACCAGCGGCCCCATGGGCGGCTACACCGAAGTCAACCCGCCGTTGCTCGTCAAGTCACACGCCGCTTACGGAACGGGGAACTTGCCGAAGTTCAAAGACGATCTTTTCAAGACGCAGAAGAGTTTGGTTACCGCTGAACGGTTTGAAAACGGCGACAGATCCCTGGCTTTGGCTCAGGCTCTCTCAGACGTGACCAATGCGTTGGTCAAAGACGACGACTTCTACCTCATCCCCACCGCCGAAGTTTCCCTAACGAACCTCGTCCGCGAACAAATCCTCGACGAGGACAAACTCCCGATCCGCATGACCGCGTGCACGCCGTGCTTCCGCTCGGAAGCAGGCTCCGCCGGGCGCGACACGCGCGGCATGATCCGCCAGCATCAGTTCACCAAGGTCGAACTCGTCTCGGTCACGACGCCCGAGCAAAGCCTTGCCGAACACGAACGCATGACCGGCTGCGCCGAGGAAATCCTCAAGCGCCTCGGCCTTCCGTTCCGCACCATGCTCCTGTGCACTGGCGACATGGGCTTTGCCTCGCAGAAAACCTACGACATCGAAGTCTGGCTCCCCGGCCAGGACACCTACCGCGAAATCTCGTCCTGCTCGGTCTGCGGCGACTTCCAGGCCCGCCGCATGAACGCGCGCTACAAGCCCAAGGGCGCGAAGGACACCCGCTTCGTCCACACCCTCAACGGCTCCGGCCTGGCCGTGGGTCGCACCCTCGTCGCCATCCTGGAAAATTATCAACAAGCCGACGGCTCGATTGTCATCCCCGATGCACTCCGCCCGTATATGGGAGGCCTGACCAAGATCGGATAAGGACCGTGCCTTTCTTCTCCCGGTACGGGAGAAGGTGCCCCGGTAGGGGCGGATGAGGGACTTGACGTGCATTGAGAGCCCGCCGTTGCCTCAAGTCCCTCACCTGTCCTTCGGACATCCTCTCCCGTCCCGGGAGAGGAAGAAAGACGCGAAGCGGCCAAGCCAAGGACACCACCACATGCGCATTCTCGTGACCAACGACGACGGCATCACGGCTCCCGGTCTGGCCGTGCTGGTCGAGATCGCCAAGGCGCTGTCGCCGGATGTCTGGGTCGTCGCCCCTGAAGTGAACCAATCCGGCACCTCCCACAGCCTCACGCTCCACACGCCGCTGCGGATGCGCAAAATCGACGACCGCACCTATGCGGTGGCCGGCACCCCGACCGATTGCGTCATCATGGCCGTCCGCCACCTGCTGGCCGACGAGCGCCCAGCCCTCGTGCTGTCGGGCGTGAACGATTCAGCCAACGTCGCCGAAGACGTCACCTACTCGGGCACCGTCGCTGGCGCGATGGAAGGTACCATCCTCGGCATCCCTTCGATTGCCCTGTCGCTCATGACCGTCGGCATCCGCCAAGGCGGCGTCTACCATTGGGACACACCCCGCGTTCACGGCCCCAAAATCATCAGAACCCTGCTCGAAAAAGGCTGGCCCACCGGCACCTTGCTGAACATCAACTTCCCAGCCGTTGCGCCCGAAGCGGTCGAAGGCGTCGCCATCACCCGCCAAGGCATCCGCGACCAGGAAAACCTCGAGATCGACGAACGCGCCGACCCGTGGGGCAAATCCTATTACTGGTTCGGCTTCCGCTATCGCCCCTCAACGCTCGTTGAAGGCACCGATCTGGCAGCCCTCGCCGCTAACAAAATCTCGGTCACGCCCCTGTCGCTCGACCTGACGAACGACCGCGTCGCCCAACAATTGGCAACAGCGTTCGATCCCGCAACATAAGCAAAATCGTCCCGCTGAAGCCGCACCTGAACAAAAATTACGCACAGGCAAAACCGAAATTGAGGCGAACCGCTCCGAATCAGTCCACAGTCCGTTGAAATCAGACTGGAAATTGATCGCATCAGGCCCTGCGTTGCGGGCTGACCTGCGAGGAGGCCAACCTATGCAGCGCCCGCACGAAACAGCCGTCCCAGCCGAAGCCTACATGCTCGCCGATCACTTGGATGCAGCGCTGGCCGCCGGCGAGGATATCCTGGCAGCTGGCCGTAAGCTCGCGAGCGCCAGCACCGCAGCTTACGTCCAGGACGATTTGCGGACAGCGGTTGAAACGGTCCGGGCGCTGGAATTGGCGCTCATCACCCGCGTGCTTAAGGCGCGGGAATGGTCGCAGCGCTTCAGCAAGGTCGACACGCGCTTCAAGCTGCAGGCCATGAGCTTCATGGGCGGTAGTGCTGCCCTCGTCGACGCCTTGGCCCAATTTGCCGACGCCACCAACGCCGATTTCGACACCGGCGATGGCGTCACCGCCTATTTCCGCAGCCGGGGTGTGATCGACGCCGAGACCGCAGCCCTTTCAGATCAAGCCCACACCCTCATCTGCGAGACCTTCCTCGTGTCGGGCCGGATTGAGCTGGGTGCCCTGCTCGATATGATCGCGGCTTACCTCGACGCGCTGGAGGTCCACTTTCTGCTCTTTGGTGGCGTCGACGCTGGCATCGAAGGCGGCACCGAACGCCCAGCCCAAGTGTTGACGCCAGCGAGCATCAATACCTCCCCCAGCCTTTGAGACCGTCGCACAGGTGACGATCCTTTGAGTGCAAACCCCTGCGCGACGGCTTAAAGTGAATGGGCGAGCATCACCCCTGTCGGCGTGCCCGGCGCTCCAGCTTGGCGACACGCTTGGTCGTCTTCGCCAGACGCGCATCTTGGCTTTTCGGCATCCAGAACGAAACGGCGGCTGCCAGTGAGGTCCGTCCGCTGCCGGTGCCATAGAAATCCCCGATCGGCCGAAGCGGCGCGGCATCTCTTTGACCGCCACCCTGGGGATAGATCGCAGCCACCGCTGTCGGCGCATTGAGACCGTAAGACGTGACGGCCTGATCGAGCGACGCAAATGACCCCAGATACCCAGGGACCGGTGCATACATCCGGTTTTTCTTGTAGGTCGATTCAGCTTTGTTGGGCGCCTGCAGCACCCGCACTTCAAGGGTCGCGACACCCTGCCGTTCGAACGACAGCGCCTTGGCCGTCGCGCGCGAAACATCGAGCAAGCGTTTGCCATGGTATGGGCCGGCGCTGTTGACCCGCAGCACGGCCGTTTTCTTGGTTTGAGGGTGGCGAACCAAAATAATGGTGCCATCGGGATAAATCGGGCTTGCCGCGTTGTCGGCCAGATCGGCGCGGAAGACGGCCCCCGAGGACGTTAGGCCGCAGGGGTTGAAGCGGTCACGTTTGCAATCGTCGTAGTTCGACGTGATCAGTTTTGCCTGCGTGCCGACCAGCTTTTGGGTCTCCGCAAGGGTCAAAACGCGATGGCAATAGCCACGAAAGCAGTAGGTCTTGCCGGGCGTTTTCGCCTCGACGGCGGCGGAAAACGGCATGAGAAAAAGGCATGAAAGTGCTGAAAACAATGGTAAATTTCGACAATAGAGAAAGCCTTTTGGAAACCGCATGAACCACTCCTGTTGCTGGGGAAAAGCAAGCCGTCTGCGCACCTCTCGGCACCGTTGACGCACTGCAAAACGCCCGAGATTACTCGGTGTTCCCAACAAGCAAGATGTGATTGCGCTGCAAACCCCAAAGCTGCAGTTATAGTTAATTTAACTGGGTCCTTGAGCGCATGGTCAGCGAACGGTCAATCTCCGTTCGGCCAGCATCTCCCGCAACTGCTGCGCGGCCATGTCGAGCCGCGCCTGATCGGTGCATCGCAAAACCAGCTGCGTCCAATAGGTCCCGCTCTCCGACACCTGCGGATAGCTCCCCATCGCAATGTCGGGGAAGGCCCCAGCGTGAGCCCGAAACAGCTCGGCGATTTCGCCTTCGGGGTGCATCACATCCACCATCGCACTCAGCACCCGCGGTCCGCGCTTGAGAGTGCGCGTGGCATCCGCAAGCATACTGCGCATGATGGACGGCACGCCCGCCATGACGATGACGTTGCCGATCGTGAACCCGGGCGCAACCGACACCTCGTTGCGCACCAGCGCCGCCCCCACAGGTATGCGCGCCATCCGCAACCGCGAGACCGTCATCTCCAGCCCGCGCTTGTCGAGTGCGGCTTGCATCAAAGCCCTTGCCTCGGCATTGACTTCAATGGGCACGCCGAACGCTTTTGCGACCGCGTCCGCCGTGATGTCATCGTGGGTCGGCCCGATCCCGCCGGTCGTGAACACGTAGGAGTAAGCCCCCCTCAACGCATTGAGGGCTGCAATAATCGCGTCTTCATCGTCTGAGACGACCCGCACCTCTTTGAGGTCGATGCCGAGCGCCGTCAGGTGGTCTGCAATCGCCCCGATGTTTTGATCCTTGGTCCGGCCAGACAGGATCTCGTCGCCGATGACGAGAACCGCGGCGGTGATGCGCTCTTGCGGGGATGACAGTGCAGTCATAACGACAGCCTCTCGTGCTGGGGCAGATGCGGGCAGCCTCGCGAAGACCAAGCGGCAATGCCAGCTTCGCGATGATTGCAAACATGAGACTAAAAATACTATCGAGGATTTGCGCACAAACCTCACCCGCAGCAAACGCAAAATCAACGGACTTGGCTCATGTGCTCGCGTTATTCGTTGACATCACCACCCCAAGCCGTGCGCTCCTATTTCCGCGCTGGCGGAGAAACCACCTTCCCTGCGCGTTACAACATCGCCCCAACCCAACCCGCCTTGATCGTTCGTGCCAACCATAACGGCGAACGCGATCTCGTCCTCGTCCGCTGGGGCTTGATCCCATCTTGGGTCAAAGACCCTCGCGACTATACAACTCTGATCAACGCCCGCAGCGAAACGGCTGCAGAAAAGCCCTCGTTTCGCGGCTCGTTGCGCCATCGCCGCTGCCTCGTCCCCGCCGACGGCTTCTATGAATGGACCGGCCCTGCCCGCGCCAAGCAGCCCCATCTGATCAGCGCAAAGCCCGGTAGCAACACGCCCCTTCTGGCGCTCGCTGGTCTTTGGGAGCACTGGCTTGGAGCCGACGGCAGCGAAATCGAGACGATGGCTATCCTGACGGTCGGCGCCAATGCGACGGTCTCCGCAGTCCACGACCGCATGCCGGTGATCATTGAGCCCGACGATTTCGATACCTGGCTCGATTGCACACCCGGCAGCGCCGAACCGGTGATGCACCTGCTGCGTCCAGCGCCCGACACGCTGCTCGACATTCGGCCCGTCAGCACCCGGCTCAATAGCGTCCGAAACGAAGGCCCTGATCTGCTGGGGCAACCAACGTCCGATCTTGGCGCAAAACTTATTTAACCCTATAATTATACAGTCGAATTGTTCGCAGCGCTGATGGTGTGCTGTGGCAAAGTTATTGCTCAGTCAGGCCCGCGTTTGTGGCTTGGCTGCAGACGTTGACCAAACTTGCCGATCGCCCGTTACGTCCACTCGCCTACGGTCGAAAAAAGAGATAACCTCGTCAATGGGTTGTCAAAATCGTCGGGCATCGTGGACGGAGTGTGTCAGCGAGCGTCACTGTCGAATGTCCTTGTCAAGTGTAGCGGGTTGCCCGTGAGTGTGGAGAGAAGCATGGCGTACCATGGCGACGATATGGATCTGCGGACTCCGCAGACGTGGAGCATCCCGCCAGCGGATTTGGCAGGCCCGCCAGATGTTTACACCAACGGCGGTCGCATCCGTTCGGGCCCCGGCTTTAACCGGCCCTCCCCCATTTTCGTGGATGACATCGTCCTCGCCTGCAGCAATCACGCCTTCGACGTCGCCGTCGCCCATCGCGCGGGCGAAGTGCGCCTCGAACACCTCCTGCACGCCATGACCCGCGTCGACGGGACCACGAGCGCCCTCGAAGCGCGCGGCATCCGCGTCGCCGGTCTGCGCCGTGAGAGCGCAACGATCATCGCTGGTGAAATCCCCATCGGCCTTGGTGCCGCCGACCGTCGGCCGCGCCGTTCCGATGATTTCGAGCAGGCCTTGCGGGCTGCATCCGCCATTGCAGGCCGCCGCAGCGCACCAGCCAACGTCGACGACCTGCTTGATGCGATGCTGGATATGCCCTCCGACATCCCAGGCATCGCCCTACTGGCCCGTCATGGCGGCCGGATCGCCCGTGACCGCTTGCCCCAGCGCGAACTGATCCGCGACCGTGACACGTTCCGCGACCCCTCCCGTGATTGGGACCAAACGTTGCCGCCGCTGTCGCGGCCAGCACCACCCTACTCGGAAAGCCGTCAGAGCGAATACCGTGCAGCGCCGATACCCTACTATGGCAGCGACCGTGTCACCGACCGCCAGCCCGAACGTGCCACGCGCGCCGACAGCCCCCCGACCATCGTCGATAGCGTCCAGAACGCGCGCATCGAGCAACTCGAAAGCGCGCTCCGCAGCCTTGCCGCCGAGTTGTCGAACGACCGCAAAACGGATCGCGAAGATGCCAGCCGCTTTCGTGGCGGCCTCCATGACCGCCTGCACGGCTTGGAGCAGTCGCTCCTCAATGCTGCTGGCAACGACACCAGCGCGACCAAGCTTCTCGACCGGCTCGCCGCCGTCGAGCGCGGTTTGGAACAGCGCCTGAACGAATTGGCCCGACCCTGGAACCTTCTGTCCGACCGCCTCCAGGCGCTTGAGCAGACGATTCTCGACACGCGCGGCGTCAAACATGGCGAACTGAACAGCCTGCAAGATCGCATCGCCACACTTGAGATGGCGGTGACCGACCGTCTGAAATCCGTCGAACGCAAGATCGAAGCAGCGCCAACCGTCGACCTGTCGCCGCTGGCCGGTCGCCTCGACATCATCGAAGAGGCCGTTCTCAACCCAGTCGTTGCCGACACCCGCGAGAGTGAAAAACTCGCCGAGCGCATGCGCCTGCTCGAAGAAACGGTCAGCGCCCATCGCGCCCAGGTCAGCCAGCAAAGCGCCCAGGTCAGCCAGCAGAGCGCCCAAGTCGGCCAGCAGGTCGTCCAAGCCAATGCGGCCTTGGCGGACGAGATGAGAAGCTTTGCCGTCGCCTTGAACAACGACGTCAGAGGGCTGGCATCGGCCCTATCCGCACAGTCAGCCAGCCATGAACGCATCCACGCCTTTGTATCGGACCGCATTCAAACCCTCACCTCTGGGTTTGAGCGCCAGCGCACGGAGTTGACCGGCCCGATGTTGGAGCGCATCGGCGGGATCGCCAGCGTGATCGAGGGCCGCTTCCAGACCCTGGCAGGGCTTGTCGATCGAAACAAAACCGATGTCGCCACGCTGTTTGATCGCCAGACAACGGACGTGGCGCTGGTCGTCAATACCCGTAACCACGAAACCCAATCCACGCTCGCCATGATGGCCGAGCGCATGTCCGCGCTCGAAGCCAACCTGACGATCAGCCTCCAGAAGTCCGCTGACGAGCAGGCCGTCCATACCGCCGAATTGAAAGAGGTCCACGAGGCCCTGATTAAACTCAATATCAACCAGCACACTTTGGCGGGTTCGATCGACCAATGGCGGCTCGACGGCGTCGGTGACGTCTCCGTGATCGCCAACCGCTTGGATGGCATCGAAAAATCGACAACTCGCCCGCTCCAGTTGATCGAAAACCTGACGACCAGCGTCGACAATATCAATCGCGCAACTGTCGAGCGTTACCATCGCCGCAATCGTTTCTGGTACTGGCTGTTTGGGACCGACGACTGGGTCACAGCCAGCTGGCCCTCGCAAGCCGCCAAGATAGAGGCCGAACGCGCCATGCTTCGTGGCTCGACGCCAACCGGCACCAGCGTTCCCAAGGTTGCCGCCGTCCAGCAAGGCACCCCCCAGCCCATCAAGCGCGTCGGTTAACAAACCCAATCACGATCATCAGCGCAAACAAAAAGGGCACCCGTGAGTGCCCTTTTCTTGTAGCGCGCTGGTGCATCGATTTTATGCGGAGGCTTCGTCCCGCATTGCTTGGTGATGATCGTATCCAGCCGAGGGCACCAATCCATCGAGACGTGCAACCCGGTCAACGGCCCGCTGCAGGGCATGGCGGTTTGCAAACGACGACCCGTCGAGTGTTGCGAAAGCTGGGTGAGACGCCCGGAACACAAGCGCTTTCCTGTCGTCTCTGGGGCTCGCGATCCCGGCGGTCTGAGACCCGGCTAAGATAATGCAATGGGGCATGATGTTCACGCGCCGCAAGACGGCGTCCCTGTGCTGCTTAGTCTACCCGGTTAACCCAAGTTCGATAGTTGAGTTCCAAAAAAAACGAAATCCGCGCCGAATAAATTTACGAAATAAACCTAGTTGCTGATTTGGGTCAGAATATGTTGCGGGAACCAATGCCAATTGAAATGAGCATCATATGAAAACCTGGGGTGAGTCAGATAAAATCTGATAAGTAAAATTATGTTACAATAAATGCCGATCGGATGAAAATGAGCAATCGGACGCATTCAAAAGAGGCAAGTCGTTGAACTTCCAATTGATTTCGTTCGACGATTAGCGGGTTTATATTGCAGATTTGTGAAAGTCTGGTCACACCGGTGTGAACACACACGTGACATCCCCGATCACCCATCTGTATCACGCGATGACCGCTATGTAGCCCTCAAGCCAACGGGTTGCAATCTGGCCGTTTCGCAGATGCGAATGTAAGACACATCGCCAATCCGGGTTGGTCGTCCATTCACCCAACCATTGGGGCATTGATGTGGAGAATAAAAGGCCATCCCGCGAAGTCCTCGCAAAGACAGTATGCTTCGCACGCGCCGCCAACCGGCATCGCATGGAAAGCAAAAAGCCCCAGCGTCTTCACGCCGGGGCTCATGATCCATACGTCCCGATACGTGTGTACGGGTTGCCGATCAGGTCTTCTTAGGCACGGAGGTGGCCGGTGTCGCAGGTGCCGCCGGTGCCGTCAGAGCCGCCTTGGCCTTCTCATAGGCAGCCTTGGCCGCATCAGCCGCAGCCTTTGCCTTTTCGGCAAACACGGCCTTGGCGCGGGCGTACTTTTCCATGGCAGCAAGTTTTGCCGCCTCATAGCGCTTGCGGCGCTCTTCGCGGGCCTTGAGGCGCGCTTCGTCCCGCGCCGCAGCCTTGGCAGCAGCCGTCAGTGGCGCGACCTTCGCAGCGGCAGCAGCTGGAGCGGCGGCGGTCGCCGGAGCAGCAGCCGGTGCCACACCCACCGCTGGCGCATCGAACTTTATGTTTGTTTTGATGTTGTTGAGCCCGGCGTCGAAAATCCCGGCAATGACCGCTTCCGCTTCGGCAGCGGTCTTACCCTTGGCCGGATCGAACTTTGCAGTCCAGACGAGGTCGGTTGTGCCGAGGCTATCAACCTTGGCCGTCAGCGTGGCCGAATAGTTCTTCACCGGCAGCGGGCTATCGATGATGTCGTAGGAGTACGTATTTGGGCCGGTTTTCGTGATCTTCTCAAGGATTTGACCCCCATCCTTCAGGGTCAGGGTGCGAACCCCCTTCTTGCCCGGCTTGCAGTCAGCGATGGCTGGATGCCACGACTTGATGGCGCACCATTCACCCACCTTTGCCCACACTACGGCAGGCGCGGCCTTGACCTCGGCGACCTTGCGCACTTCGACCGCATGGGCAGCGTGTACACCACCCGCAGCGATTGCAGCCAAAGCCGCGACGATTTTAAGGACGTTCATGACGTGTCTCCACAGGTCTGCTTGAGGGCGAGCGGCCGGACACGACCAATGGCCCGACACTGAGCGCGATCAATTAGTTAGCGCCATCGCGTGTGTGAACAATTAAAACGCGCTGCTGTCAATACCGGTCGGGTTGATGGCCAATTGGCCCGTGGCACCACGATCACGGCAATCAACATTGGTCGGTTGCCTCTTTTTCACCGCTCGAGCTTGTCCTAAATCGACGAGCGCACGCCAATCCCGACAAGGTTAGCCCCCATGCTCCGTTTCTCGCCCCCCCGACAGCTGATGATCGCAACGACAGCAGCACTTGCCGCGATGGCGTTCGCGTCGGTTGCCGCGATTGCGCAGCGCCCGGCCGCGCGCGTGACGCCGCCATCCCGCGAAGTCGCGCAATATTCGTTTGCCCCGATTGTGCGCACGGCCGCCCCAGCCGTCGTCAACGTTTACGTCCGCTCGCGCGTCAAAACATTCAACTCGCCATTCGCCAACGACCCCTTTTTCGAAAGGTTCTTCGGTGGCCGGTTCGGCGCGGGCCCCTCCGAGCGCGTGCAGTCGTCGCTCGGCTCCGGCGTGATCATCAATGCCGATGGCATCGTCGTCACCAACGCCCACGTCATCAAAGCCTCCGGCGAGACCGAAATCCGCGTCGCGCTGACCGACAAACGCGAATTCGACGCCAAGATCGTCGCCCAGGACGAGAAGAACGACATCGCGGTCCTGCGGATCGAAGGCGGCGACGCCCCGTTCCCGTTCATCGACTTTGAGGACAGCGACACCCTGGAAGTCGGCGACCTTGTGCTGGCCATCGGCAATCCGTTTGGCGTCGGCCAGACCGTCACCAGTGGCATCGTCTCCGCCCTCGCCCGATCAGAAATCGGTGCCTCTGATAGCCAAGTCTTCATCCAGACCGATGCCGCCATCAACCCCGGCAACTCCGGAGGTGCTTTGGTCGACATGTCGGGCAAGCTCGTCGGCATCAATACTGCGATTTTTTCCCGATCGGGCGGCTCGCATGGCATCGGCTTTGCCATCCCCTCAAACCTCGTCCGGGTCTACGCCGGCAGCGTGCTCTCGGGCCGCAAACTCGAGCGCCCCTGGATTGGCGCAAAGCTCGAAGGCGTGACCCGTGAACTGGCAGAAGGACTAGGGCTCACCCGCATCGCCGGTGCCATCATCACCCGCGTGTCCAACGTGGGCCCTGCCAACGACGCAGGCCTCCAGCCCGGCGACGTCATCACTCGTGTCGATGGCTTCGAGGTGATCGACGGCCGCGGCGTGCTCTATCGCTTGCAGACCAAAGGCGTCGGCAACTCAGTTCGCCTCGACGTTCTTCGGAAAAGTCAGGTCGTCACGCTCAACTTAGCCCTGAAATCCGCGCCGCCACCGGGCAAAGACGACCTGCGCAACTTGTCGGGCAAGCACCCCCTCGACGGCGCACGCGTCGCCAACCTGTTGCCCAGCATCACCGACGAATACGCCATCGACGAAACGTCGGGCGCAGCGATCCTGTCGGTCCGTCCGGGTTCAATCGCTGCCCGACTGGGCTTTCAGCCCGGCGACGTTATTCTAGCCGTTGGCAATCAGCCCGTCGGCACGGTCGTGGAACTCGATGCCATGATGCGCGAGCGTCAACGCCTGTGGGACCTCACCGTCAAGCGCGGCGGCCAAGTGCTCAACCTTCAAGTCCCCGGCTGATCGTCCTTCAGCGAGAGGATGATGTCGCGCAATTCGGGCTCCTCAATGAGCGCTGCAGCGTCCCCAACGCTGAACCACGCCCGTTCGCGCTGGTGCGATTCCGGCCACGTATCGGCAACGTCCGCGACATCCAGCAGATACACAGACACAATGATCGGCGTCACGCCGTCGCGCCGCCGCTTATCGTACCTGAATGAGCCAAGCGACTTTCGTCCAAGCGTCCCGCGTACCCCAGCCTCTTCCCAAGCCTCTTCGCCAGCCGCCAAGTGATCGTCACGGTCGTCCCAAGGCCAGCCTTTAGGAATAATCCACCGGCGGGTCTCGCGCGATGTAACCAGTAGAACCAGAAGTTCCCCATCAGCGCTGCGGCGCACCGGAAGCGCCGCAATCTGACGCACCAAGTGCGCTCGCCGTTTGGAAATCCGAGTATCCTCCATCACAATGCAACCTTTAGAAAACGTAAGCGCCTCTGCAACCCAGACGTCAATCGGCATGATGCGACCGTGCACGGCAATTCAGCACAGTTTGAATTGACGTCAGAACGTCTCTGCGACGGTATGAGCACATCTGAATAATGTCGTCGGCTCAGAATGGGTTCCACGTCTGCGCCGGGGTAAATCGCAGATAGCCCAGATTTGCCCCCATGCGCATCCCGATCCCGGATCGGATCGGCGCCAGCACCATCCCGCCACCGCCCAGCAGCGTCAGCCCGACCCCGCCGACGACGAACGCCGAGCCGTCGATCCCCGTGAACACGCGGTACAGATCTTCGGGCTGCTTCATTTTGTAGACAAGGAACATGGTCCGCGCTCCAGCAGCGCCGACATCGAACCCGATCGATGGCCCATGCCAATAGATCTTCTGTGTCCCGCCCGCGCGTACGTAAAGCAAACCGCTGCCGTAGCGTAAGCCGCCCAGGAACGCGCCGCCCCCTTCTTGACCCAGAATATAGCCCGTTGGCCGTCCCGTATTTTTGAACGCATGCTCGATCACCGACGCGAGGCTGGTCGACACCGTCCCAAAAAACCCGCGCGTCGCGTCCCGGATTTCATCGATGGTATACCCCTCGTCGGCCTCAAGCACCGACGGGGGCGGTGCCACCATCGACACGCTCGGACGCGGCGTGCCGGATGGCAGCGACGGCTGGTTGGCGGCCTCCGACGGGATCGGTGCGGGAACCTGTCCCGGTGCCGCAGGGTCCGTCATCGCGATCCACCCGTTTGCGGGCGCGGATGGCTTGGGCGTCGCGACCGGCGCGTTGGCCACAGGCGGAGCAGCCGGCTTGCGCGGCACATCCTCTGGCGCAAGGGTGTCCTTGATCTTGGGCGCGACAACGTCGTTGGGCGGTGCACCCGTTGGTCCGATAGCCGTCGCCGCGGCCGTCTTGGGACCCACCTCGGCGTCGATCTTGGATATCAGATAGGACGTCTTTGCCTTCATCACGGCCAGAAGCTCAATCCCGGCCGTCTTCAACTCATCAAGCTTGCCGCAGTCGATCGGCTGCCCAGGCTCAAGCCGCCCGAGCACATCGATTTTCGCAAGCAACGTGTTGGACGTCTCATCGAGTTTGGCAATGCGCTCGTCCTGCAGATAGACGATGGCGCCATCCTCGATTTCTTGCTCACTCCAGCCCTTCTTCGCGGCCAGTGCCTTGATCCGCGATTGCAGGCGCGGCGCAGCATCAAGATTGTACGCCCGCAGTGCGCCGCCCGCACTATCGACCGCCGCACCAAAGTCGTCGGCCTGACAGCCCTCAGCTGCCCAAACCGCCCCGGTGAACCACGGCGTAACGGCGGCTGCGACCGCAATGAGCGCGCGACGTGTGCGTGAGTGTATCATCGGTCCGTCGCCTCAAACGTTTGACACAAAAAATGCTGCCGCCAATCGTGAACGGGCGGCAGCAATCGTCTATCAAACCTGCAGGTGCAACGCTACCTATTCGCCAGCGATCGTCTTGAAGACGCTGGACGGTGCCTTACCGGCGGCAGCACCAGCCACCAGCCCGCGCGATCCTTTTTCCATCTCCGCATCAAACGACGCTATGGTTGTGGCTTGAACCTTCGACTTCAGGTGAACGACTTTGTAGCCCTTGGCCTTCAATTCGGCCAACAACGCTGGCAACGCAATCGACGTCACTTTCTGGAAATCGTGCATCAGCACGATACCTTTGCCCTTCTTCTCCAGCCGCTCCATCACGGTCTTGACCACCGCCTCCGGCTTCTTGCCGAACTTGAAGTCGAAGCTGTCGATGTCCGTCGAGAAAATACCAACGTTCCGGCTGCCAAGATATGCTTCCATATCCGGTGGCCCTTTCAGTTGCGGGAACCGGAAGAACGAGGCGGGCGCGCCAGCCAGCGCAAGCTTTACCGCGCTGAAGCCTTTTTCAATTTCTTCTTTCGCCTGATCCGGCTGCAACTTGGACAAGTCGACGTGTGACCAGGTATGCGTCCCAACTGTATGGCCCGCTGCCGCGACCTGTTTCAAAATCTCGGGATGATACAGGGCGTGTTTACCAATCGTGAAAAAAGTGGCCTTGGTGCAATGGGTGTCCAAAGCATCAAGCACAGCCTTTGTCGTGTTCGGCCAGGGACCATCGTCAAACGTCAAAACCACTTCCTTGTTTTGAAGGAAGTCGTAGGCCTTGTAGTGCTCAAAGCCGAAACCGGGACCACCTGTGGTGTCGATCTCGATGACGCGCGACACGCCGAGCCCGTCCGGGTTGGCGCACGCTGGAATTTTGGCAATTGCAGCAGGAGCCGCCGCAGCCGAAGGCGCAGCCTTGCCCGCAGCCGGTGCCGACGCGTTAGGTTTTGCCGGTTCCGCAGCGTTCACGGCAAACAAGCCGCTGGTCAACACCAGTCCGGTCGTGACGAAGAGCAGCCATGAGCGCATGGATAAACCTTTCTCGATTGAACACTTCAAATATGACTGATTCGACGAATGTGCCAGCACTTGCAAAAAATTGGTACGCCATACAACGGCCAAACGGTGGCAAAAGTCAGGCTGAGGTATGTCAGGAGACAGGGGCGCCTGCCCAGGCTCACGACGCAGGCGCTTCGACCCGCGCAACCGCCAAAGGGTGATCGGGCTGCAGCGATGCCGTGATCTTGATCATCGCGAGCCGGACGGTCTCGGCTTCCTGCGCCGAGATCGCAGACATCACCTGCGCCACGATCCGCGCATGCTCTTTTGTCGCCCGCATCACCACATCGCGCCCCTGGAGCGTCAGCGACACCAGCCGCACCCGTGCATCGGTCTGATGCCTCACCCGCTCGATCAGCCCTTTGCGTTCGAGCACGGCGAGCAAAGCCGACACATTGCTCTTGGCAACGAGCAGTCGCCGCGCAAGCACCTGCTGAGACAGTCCCTCGTCACGCGCCACGTTGGCAAGCACGTCGTAATGAGCAACCTCGAGCCCTAGTGGAACCAGGGCCTGCGTCAACACGCGTTGAAAGAGCTGGCTCGTTCGCGCCACCGCGAGCCACGCTTCATATCCCGGGATCGCGTCCAATGGGGTCGGCTTTTTGTTCATGTGTTGCAATCAAGCTTTGTGGGTTAACGGGGCACGGACAACGCAAACGGTTCAGCGCTGGAATGACTGTTCGCCGACCAGCATGCCGAATCAACACCAGCCCTTGAACTGGGCGTAATGCATTTTTGCGCAGACTGGCTAGTCGCCGACATGAAGAAAATGCGACGGATGAGGCGTCACGGCCCAATCAAATGTGCGCGGGTTGGCCATGGTAATGCCATAACCTATGACCTATCAATTACTTAATGAAATTCTGCCCCATGGTGTTGCGCCGCACGACCTTGCCGCCGTCGCAATAGTCACCGTCCAAGACCCTGTCGAAGTCGTGTCATCTGGTCCGCTCGGTCTTCAATCCAGCCTCTTATCCGACATCGCGAGCGCATCGGCCATTAAAGCGGGCAAGTCGTCGCGCAGGCTCCAGACCTGCGTATTCATGGTGTCGAGGCGGCTGACCACCCGGTCCATCGTCGCCGCCACCGCATCAAGTCGCTTCATCGTCCGTTCGCTTAAATGAGACAACTCTGGATGCACGCTCCCGAGCTGCCCTGCCAGCACGTTGACTGCACCTTCGAGATCGCCAACCCGCCGCTTCAAGTTGATAATTTCGGCTTCTACATCCATCAAAGCTCTCCCCGCTTGAGGCGAACATTAGAGGAACAGAGCGGCCAATGCAACGTGCGCTGAGCGGATAATACTATTTTTCTTGGTGGCTGTGGAGAACCTGCCGAACGTGGGGTCGTCTGCACACAAGGCAAATCGCGGACTGGAAACACTCAGTGACCTTTTTTAACCTCGGCTGCCCGCCAGCGCCGAACATTGCCGCTCACCGCGAGCTTTCCGGTCTCCGCCAGCGCATAAATGCGCGGTGCGATGACGCCGGCCCCCGCCTCGACGCCGGCAGCCTTCGCCGCATCCACCACCCGTGCTATCAGGACGGCAACCTTGCACGCCTCCCCCGTCACCACCGATAAGATCAACGCATCCATCGCCGCCGCCTCCGCGTCCGACAACACAACCACCGGCGCATCCGCACCCCTCGCAACATCCACCGGCGGTCCATCTGGTTCGGTCATGATCTCTTTCAAACAATCGTTCTCTCAAGGAGACGCAAGCCGCTACCCTACCACACGCCCTCTCACTGTCATCCCGGGCGAGCGCAGCGAGACCCGGGACCCAGGGGCCGCAAACACAGGTCCATCAAGCGCCTGCGGGTATGGACAGTAGCCCACCCGCCGCCTTTGTCATCCTCAGGCTTGCCTGCCCTCGCGCTCGTCCCGAGGACCCATCCGTCCACTTGCACCGAAGCCCACTGAAAGGACGCCGTTGCGTCGTCCATCCCACTGAGCACCCATCCCCCCACCGAGAAATGGGTCCTCGGACCAAGTCCGAGGATGACAATTGAGGGCCTTTCTCAAGTCCCAAAAAACGGGGGAGTTTGAGGGGGGTGTCCCCCTCAAGCGGGTGTGGGCGGCAGCCCACCCGCGCAGCGGCTCACTCCGCCGCCCTCTCCACCTTGCCCCGCTTGCCACCCGCAACCTCCACAATCGGCCTGCGCCCCAGCAGGTCCTTCAAATACCGGCCCGTATAGCTCTCAGCCACAGCCGCCACATCCTCCGGCGTGCCTTCGGCCACGATGCGCCCGCCGCCGTCGCCACCTTCGGGACCTAAATCGATCACCCAATCCGCCGTCTTGATGACCTCAAGATTGTGCTCAATCACAATCAGCGTATTCCCCGCGTCCGCCAATTGATGCAGCACGTCCAACAGCTTGGCCACGTCTTGGAAATGCAACCCCGTCGTCGGCTCGTCCAGAATGTACAGCGTCCGCCCGGTCGCCCGCCGCGACAGCTCCTTGGCGAGCTTGATGCGCTGCGCTTCCCCGCCCGACAGCGTCGTCGCCTGCTGGCCGACCTTGATGTAGGCGAGCCCCACATGCACCAGCGTCTCCATCTTGTCCCGGATGGCTGGCACCGCCTTGAAGAACTCCGCCGCCTCCTCGATCGTCATGTCGAGCACGTCGGCAATCGACTTGTCGCGGAACCGCACCTCCAGCGTCTCGCGATTGTAGCGATGCCCCTTGCATTGGTCACACGTCACATACACGTCCGGCAGAAAGTGCATCTCGATCTTGAGCACACCGTCGCCTTGGCACGCCTCGCACCGCCCCCCCTTCACGTTGAACGAAAAGCGCCCGGGCCCATACCCGCGCAGCTTCGCATCCGGCAAACCCGCAAACCACTCGCGGATCGGCGTGAAGGCCCCCGTATACGTCGCGGGATTGGATCGCGGCGTGCGCCCGATGGGGCTTTGGTCGATGTCGATCACCTTATCGAGATGCTCAAGCCCCTCGATCCGGTCATGCGCGCCGGGATGCTCGCGCGCATTGTTGAGCCGCCGCGCGACCGCCTTGTACAGCGTGTCGATCAGCAGCGACGACTTGCCCCCGCCCGACACGCCCGTGACGCACGTGAACAGCCCGAGCGGAATATCCGCCGTCACGTTTTTGAGGTTGTGTGACCGCGCGCCGACCACCTTGATGGTCTTCTTCGGGTTCCGCTTGCGCCGCTCTTTCGGCTCCCGGATGGTGTATTCGCCCGTCAGATACTTCGCCGTCAGGCTCGCCGGATTGGCCATCACCTCAGCGGGCGTGCCCTGCGCGATGATCTGCCCGCCATGCACCCCGGCCCCTGGGCCGATGTCGACCACGTAGTCGGCCGCCATGATCGCATCCTCGTCATGCTCGACCACGATCACCGTATTGCCCAGATCGCGCAGATGCTTGAGCGTCTCGATGAGGCGCGCGTTGTCGCGCTGATGCAACCCGATCGACGGCTCGTCGAGCACGTACAGCACGCCCGTCAACCCCGAACCGATCTGCGACGCGAGCCGGATGCGCTGGCTCTCCCCGCCCGATAGCGTCCCAGCCCCACGCGACAGCGTCAGGTATTCAAGCCCCACGTCGTTCAAAAACTGCAGCCGCTCGCAGATCTCCTTCAAGATCCGCACCGCTATCTCGCCCTGCTGCACCGTGAACGTCGCGGGCACCTCGCCAAACCAGGCATTCGCCGTTTTGATCGACATCTGCGTGACTTCACCGATGTGCTTCGCGCCGATCTTCACCGCCAGCGCCTGCGGCTTCAGCCGGTATCCGCCGCATGCATCGCACGGATGCGCGTTCTGATAGCGCGACAGTTCCTCGCGCACCCAGTCGCTGTCGGTCTCCTTGAAGCGCCGCGCGATGTTGTTGATGACGCCCTCGAATGTCTTCTCGCTGGTGAACGACCGCAACCCGTCTTGGTATGTGAACGCGATCTCGTCTTCGCTGCCATACAAAATCGCCTCGCGCACCTTGATCGGCAGCTTGGCCCACGGGGTATCCATCGACACCTTGAAATGCCGCGCGATCGACTGCAGCGTCTGCAGATAATAGGGCGACGACGCCCCCGTCCGCGACCACGGATAAACCGCCCCACCGTTCAGCGAAACGTCGCCATCCGGCACCACGAGGTTTGCCTCGAACTTGAGTTCGGTCCCCAACCCGTCACACTTGGGACATGCACCAGCGGGCGCATTGAACGAAAACAACCGCGGCTCGATCTCGTCGATCTGAAACCCCGACACCGGACACGCAAACCGCGCCGAGAACGTGATCCGCTCATGCGTCTCGTTCTTGTTGCGCAGAATACCCTCGTCCTTCTCCCCGCCCCCTTGCGGGGAGGGTTCGGGGGTGGGGGTAAGCCGGTTGGTACCCTCGCTGAAGGAATCCTCGCTCGCCGCCAGAGCGAGCTTCTTGCTGCCGCGCTTGGCTTTCTCAATGGGGGGTGGTCCGTCCTTCCCCCTCTCCCCCTGCGGGAGAGGGTTGGGGTGAGGGGTGACTTCCAGCGCGTGCGGGGGCCTTTCTGCAGGGGCGGCCTTCAGCGGCTTGTCGGCAAACTCGGCGATCATCAATCCGTCGGCCAGTGCAAGCCCGGTCTCGAAACTGTCCGCCAACCGGCTCTTGATATCGCCCCGCACGACGATCCGATCGATCACCACGTCAATGTCGTGCTTGAACTTCTTGTCGAGCTTGGGCGCGTCCGCAATCTCGTAGAACGCCCCGTTGATCTTGACCCGCTGGAAGCCCTTTTTCTGCAGCTCCGCCAGTTCCTTGCGATACTCACCCTTGCGCCCGCGCACGATCGGCGCCAGCAGATAAAGCCGCGTCCCGTCCGGCAACGCGAGCACCCGGTCGACCATCTGCGATACGGTCTGGCTCTCGATCGGTAGCCCGGTTGCGGGCGAATACGGCACGCCGACGCGCGCAAACAGCAGCCGCAGATAGTCATAGATTTCCGTCACCGTGCCGACCGTCGAGCGCGGGTTCTTCGACGTCGTCTTCTGCTCGATGGAGATGGCAGGCGACAGCCCGTCGATGTGATCCACATCCGGCTTCTGCATCATTTCCAGAAATTGCCGCGCATACGCCGACAGGCTCTCGACATACCGCCGCTGTCCCTCGGCATAGATCGTATCGAACGCGAGGCTCGACTTGCCCGACCCCGACAGCCCGGTGAACACGATCAAGCTGTCGCGCGGCAAATCCAGATCGACGTTCTTGAGATTGTGCTCGCGGGCGCCGCGCACCGACAGCATTTTCGCATCGGGCCGGGTCACGAGGGTGCGGGCACCGTTGGAAGCTGATGGCTTCGCCGGTATCTTGGAAGGGGCTTTTGTCATAGCCTCACAGGTAAGGCATGGGCGGCGGACGCGCAATCGCCAGCACAGCAATGGAACCAGATCAGCCTATCATCCGTTGCTGAGTGGCGAGATTGTCAGTTAACCCTTGAAACGCATTGGGCAACCAACCGGAGCACGCACATGGGACGCTTTTTGACCTATCTGTTTCTGTTTATTTTCGCGCTGGGCCTCGGCTTGTATTTATACCAGCGCAACATCGTCCCAATCGCCATTACGGCGGCAGACATCGAAAAGGGCGGAGCCTTTTCCACCGCCGAACGTGCAGCGTTGGTCGACGCCTGCGCGGCCAGGGCCAAGCAGGATGGCCCCAAGGTCTGCGGCTGCATCGCCGACCGCGCCGCAACGGACCTCTCGCGGTTCGACCGTTTGGTTATGACGGCGTCGTTCCAGCAAAAGCTGTCCGAAATCGTAGCCGCCGGTAAAGGCCTCATCGCCAGCGGCATCCCCGCAGAAAAAATCAAGTCCGCCGAAGACGGCAGCAGGGAGCGCATGAAAGAAATCATGAAATCCTGCAATCTGCCGGAATAATGGGCGTCTATGTCATAAAGACGGGTGGGTCCGGGAGGCTGTGCCTCCCGGCGGGGCGCGGGGCTGGCCCCGCCGGCTGCACAGCAGCCGACGTGCCGCCTCAATACTTCTGCATCGACCCGGCCTTGTTGCTGTCCATATACCGTTGCGCCTTGCGTTCCTTGGCCCAGCCTTCCGAACTTTGCGCCGCCGGAGCCGCCGCTGCCCGGCTCGCATCGAGTTCCTCGGTGAGCGGCTTGTAATCTTGTGCCGCGGCTGGCAACGCGGCCTTCTTGGCGCTCAAGAACTTCGCGTTATCGTCAAACGTCTTGCGGGCTTCGTCGATCTTACCCTCGTCGCGCAACCGGACGGCAATCGCACGCGTCTCCCGCGATAGCAGCGTCACCACCTCGCGATCGACCAGCGGATCGAGGCTCTTGTCGCTGGCAGCCTTGTCTTCGCTGAACTGCGCCTGCGCCGTGCCAGACCCCGTCACACGCTGCCCGGTCGCAGGATCGGTGTAGGCCACCTCGATTTTGGCGATGTCGCGCAGCCCCGATGCAGCCGTTGCTGGCACAGTCACTTGTGCAACGAACACCTGCTCTGTGCCCCCGAACAGTGCGCCGACCTTATACACGATCCGGTTGCCGCCAACGACCGCAGTCCGCCCCAGCGAACGCACGCCTCCAAAGCCCTCATTCAACGTGAAAATGATCTCCGCCTGCTGCCCGACGATGCCGAGCGTATCGTCGAATTCACGCCCGATGAAGTTCGCCAGATCCGCGCTTTCCTGCACGAACGCATGTCCGCCATCGGCAGCCCGCGCAAGGCCCGCCATCAGGTCTTCATTATAGCCGGTGCCAAGCCCCAGCGTTGAGACCGTAATCCCTTCGCTGGCCAATTCCTGGCCGAGGCTGACAAAGTCCGACGGCTTCGACGGCCCCACGTTGGCAAGCCCATCCGACAGCAGGATGATGCGGTTGACCCGTTCTTTCGATTTGAATTTGCGAACCTCATTGGCACCGGCCAGCAGCCCGGCATGGATGGCCGTCGACCCACGTGGCGTCAATCGCCCGATCTTCTCCTTGATGCTGCCAGCGTCGCTGACCTTCGTCGATGGTACGTCGACATCGACCTTGTCGTCGTAGCTGACGACAGCCAGAATATCGTCCCGCCCTAGCCGATCGACCGCCAATTGCGCCGCAGCCCGCGCGTTCTCCATCCGCCGGTCACTGGACATCGACCCCGATCTGTCGATCACCAAAGCAATATTCATCGGCGCGCGCTGGGCCGATGGCCGCTTGGCCGCCTCGATCACGACCCGCAGGTAGGCCGTCTGCTTTTCGCCAGCCTTCAAAATCGGCCTGTCGAGCGACGCCTTGATCTCCACCGGTGCCGCCGCAGCATGGCCGCTAGCAATGCCGCCGAGGGCTCCAAATAGACCGGCAACGCCGCCGGCTAAACAACGGCAAAACCATGAACTCATCTTCGACCCCTGATATAAACAGTTGGTCCACAATGCTTTCTCCCCTGGCGTGGCAATTCAGTGAGCGCCTAATGTCCAATCCGTGTCGCTATCGTGGCAATCTCAGGAATGCCAATGCGCCAACCGGGCAACGGCGGAGCCGATCAAGTGATCGAGCGCGGTAGCCCAGCATTCAAGCAAGCGCGGTAGCCCGGCGCGTCAAAACCCCGCGAGCCGCGAAATATGCTGAAAAAACTGCACCATCGCGGGATAGGCCTGCAACGCCGACGTCACGTCCCCAACGATGCTACGCAGCCTGTCCTTCCCGTCCTGCGTCGGTGTTCCCGATCGCATCAGGAATTCCAGCTCCGCCAACCTCCGGGCAAGGTCCTGTGTGCGCGGATCGCGGTCATAGTGCTGTTGAATGCGCACCACTTCCGGCAGCACGCTGGCGTAGTCGACCATGTACGTGTTGCCCGTCGCCGTATGCCCAGACCCGATCTGCGCCCCCGGCGAGTTTGTCGCCGTCATCGTCGTCTCGGTCGTCCCCACCCGCCCCGATCCGGTCGCGGCATTGACGGTGTTCCCGTTGCCCGCCACCACCGCTCCAATCTGCTCGACCTTGCCGATATTCAAGTTCTCGATCGTGCCGGTCTGGAAGTTGATGTTGTAAGTCGCCTTGGTGTCGTGACGGTTCATCTTGTCCGTCAAAACATCGCGAACCTTCGTCAACGTCGCGCGGTCCGGTGAGGTAAAATAGTTCCGGCTACCGTCACTCGCTCCGATGAGTAACCGCCACTCTCGACGGCGCCATTCATTCCAGAAAATCCAGACAGAGAAAACCAACGCTGCGATTGCAGCGATCCAATTCAAAATGGCGCTGAATGTCGGCATTCCAGCAGTATTGCTAATCAGATAGTCAATGACGAAACCGAAGAGAAATTGGCCAACGGAGAGTCCCAGGAGAATGATGAGTAGTCGAAAAATGCGGGGCGGCTTTCTGATCGGTACCACCGAAATAGTGGCGATGTTGGCGATGTTGATCGACACGTGCGGCGTGACCATCACGTTCTCGTCGACCTTGAGTTGTTCGGAAATCGTCAGCGAGGCCGCGCCCTCGGCAATCGCCCTGACGTCCGTCCTGTTTCCGTTCATCGCCTCAGCCCCCGTCCGTGCCCGCCCCATCAGCACGCGCACAGATTACGCGGGCACACGCGCGACGCAAGGCCCCAGACGCCGCCAATGAACGCGCCGTGAATTTCACCCTCAGTCGCCGTTCACCGCCCCCTGTATAAATTCCGCAACATCGACTATTTACCATCGGGTAGGCGCATGCTGGTTGCACACATTGCTGAGGGTTATCCCATGACACAGATTCCGCCGCGCACGATCGCAGACCACCCGGTCGCCAAGACCATGAGCAATACCGTCCCCTTGATTCGCGCCGCCGTCCTCGGCGTGTCCGTCCTGGCCGCGATCCCGACCGCCCACAACCTCTACTACTCGTGGGCCCACGGCATTCCGTTCGCCCAGGTCCCCCACCGCCTTGCCCAGTACGACCTCTGGATGAAAAACCTCGATTGCAAGGTCGACTATCGCCAGTTGCTCACCACGTCAGGCACCAAGATAGACGTCGGCGCGTGCCAGCAGAGCGGCGACATCGCCATCAAGGTGTCAAGCGCTGGCAAAGCGACCTATGAATGGATCGCCTTCAGCGAACTCCAGAAACCAGCGAGCGCCGCCGGACTGATGGGCCTCGTCATCCCGGCAGCCCTTGCTGAAACCACGCCGCCCATCTCACCCGCCCCCGCTGGCACATCAGCCGCCGCCGCTTCCAAAGCTGTCCCAGCCACCGGTCAATTCAAAATCGCCCAAGCGGGGATGCAGGTGATGTGTCAGGCCAAAGGCGCCGGCGACCGCCTGATCCGCATCGTCCAAGACGGCGGAAAGTGTTTCCGCGAAACCGTCTCGATGCTCAAAGGTGGCATTGAAAAGCGCGAAGAAGTCCCTTGCACCACAACCTGCAAGTAACCAGAACTGAATTTCGAACACCGGGCACCGCAATGCAGGACCCGAAGCTCTTGGTCGGGCAGTGTGAGGGGCAGATTGCCCCTCGTTACAGCGTCGTCACGCCGATTTGAATTCCGGGTACCAGCGCGCCATACCCCTGTCGCGATAGGCGACGAGGTTTGCCCGTGCCGAGGCCGCTCGATAGAGCGGCCCATCGAAGAGCGGACAAAGGAACGCTGCAACCGTCGCAAAAACAGATGCGTCCGCCCCGCATGGCGCATCGCCGGTTAGGAACGGCTTTTCGCCGAGATAATCCGACACCGCATGGATGCCGGCGATTGTAATCTTTTGGCTGTCGGCTTCAGAATGCCGCCCCAGCCCTTGGCCATTGAGATTGCGCCTAACCTCTCGAAGCGCTTTGGCGATGATCAGCGGTCGCAAAAGCGCAGGCACCGGCGAGAAAAACGTCCGTGGGCCCTTGTCAAAATTTTCCGGCCTCAGCCAACGGTCTCGAACGATGCCCCAATAGAGCTGGTCCTCGCACAATTTCTCAAACGCCCATGCCGCAGCCTTTTGCTCGGCGCTCAGACCTGCGTCAAAGTCGATGCCATATTTGCTTTCCAGATGCCACCGGATGAACGTCGAGTCAGCGATCGTCACGCCGTCATCCGTGATATACGGCAGCTTGCCCTTGGGTGCTTTCGTAAAGCCCGAATGATCCAGCGTGTACGGCTGACCCGCCATCTTCAGCAGCACATCCGCCTTGGTGCAAAATGAACTCCCGTCGGGCAGTCCGAACATCGCACCAAATGTGTAGAGTTTGATCATGATTGAAAGCCCCGAAAGGAACACAAAAGCTATTATGTTCATGCTGTGTTCGTTTGCAAGTAAAAAAGAAGCGCGCTGAATATATTTATCCAGCGCGCGTCAATCGGGTCGAGGTTGGGCGCGCTTAACAATCGCGGCAGGCGATCATCGATTTCGGGAGGCCGAGCACCCGTTCAAACGTGACGGTCGCATCAGGAAACAGGGCCTTCATTTGGGCGTGGTCGAGCAGATTGATGCTCTGTACATCGGCCATCGCCTGATCGAGCGTCGCCGCGCGCCCGATGTACCCCAGATCAAAAGCCATCAGCAGTCGCGCTCGCGTCTGTTCGGGCAACCAGGCATAGAATGGGGCGCGAAAATGCGGCTCGATTGGAAACCATAGATACGGCGTCTGAACATAATAGCTTGCAGCCACGCGCGAAATTTCCTGCGCGCACCGGGTCATCTCGGGCCACCGCCCGACATGCTCGATCAACGAGTTCGAGTGCGCAAAGTCGTAGGCTTGGTCGCCGTAGGCCGACAAATCGCACGCGTTTCCATATGCGAAATCAAACATTGGACCGGGCTTTGGCTGGGTCTTCTCCAGGTTCACGACCGTGATTTTGGCATCGACCTCAGTCAACGTCGAAAGAATGGGGTTCCAGTACTCGACCCGCCCGCCGATATCGATGATCCGGCAACGGCCTTTGGCGGCGGCAATGCTCCGGATTTTCTCCTCGATCAGCGCAAACCTGCGACCGCGGAAATAGTTGCTCCAGGTATCGTTAGCCTGCTTCTTGAGATAAAGGTCGACGGCGCGGTCGGTTGTGGCAATCATCACTGTGTCTCGACGCTGAACATGACAAGCGCCCAGAACATCACGGCAAGCCGAAGATAACGTTAAGCAATGCGTACAAAAAAGCGGGGTCAGGGCCAGAGCGAGTTGTCGGTCGTCGCGACGTACTCTGGATCTTCCTGATGCTTGCGCTCCCAGGCCAGGAAATCCCAATAGCCGCATTGTGCTTCGTTAGGATAGGTGCGGCAGATCTTGGGCCGCGCATGATAGATCGAACAATTGCGTTTTTTGGTATCGAAAAAACGGCAGATCTTACCGTAATGCGCGTCTTTCTTGCGTCGCAATATCCACTTTTGCCCAAAATCAGACCGCGTGTACTTGCGTTCAGCGTCCTCGAAGGTCACGCCAAAGTGTTTCGCAAGTCGCGCAACATCGGTCTTGACCAAGCCAATCTGCGGGTACGAACAGCAATAGCCAGGGCACTTCGAGCAATCATAAGAGGACATTGAGGCGGTAATTTCCGAAAAAGCATGCACGTCGCAGCGCGGTCGAACATCAGTTGGAAGCCTAACCTAACGCGCGCACAGGCGAAAGTCAGCGTCCTGCACGCCTGGACCTCAATTTCGCTGTCTGTGTCTTGGCGGATACAAGCATCTTGACGACAAGGCCCAAGGGGCGTAGAACATAAAAAGAACATCGTTGCCATCCATTTTGCGGTGGACAAGCAACACAACGAATGTAGGGCGCGCGTCCCGCCCGTGTATCATTCAAGAGAGTCGCCTCTATCTCACTCTGACTGGCGCGCTTGAAATCAATGTCGAAAGGAGGCCCGCGATGGCTGGGTCGGTTAACAAGGTGATCTTGATCGGAAACCTGGGCAAGGATCCCGAAATCCGGCGGACGCAGGACGGCCGTCCGATTGCCAACCTGCGCATTGCAACGACCGAAAGCTGGCGCGATAAAAACTCCGGCGAGCGCAAAGAGAAGACAGAATGGCACAATGTTGTCATCTTCAGTGAGGGTCTTTGCAAGGTAGTTGAGCAGTACGTAAAAAAGGGCGCGAAGGTCTACATTGAGGGCCAACTCCAGACCCGTAAATGGACCGACCAGAGCGGCGCGGAAAAATACACCACGGAAGTGGTCATCCAAAACATGGGCGGAACGCTCACGATGCTCGATGGCCGCCCCGGCGCTGGTGGTATGGCTGAGAGCGGCGCGCAGGACTACAATGCAGGCGGTGGCGGCGGTTACGGCGGCGGCTCAGGCGGTGGAAGTTCCGGCGGCGGTTATTCCGCACCCAAGTCTGCCCCCAAAGGCGGCGCGTCAGGTGGCAGCAAGCCGGGCTTCGACAAAGCCCTGGACGACGAAATCCCGTTCTGACGGAACCCGAACCGAGGAAGCGGGCCTGTCCCGCCTCCTTGGATGCCTGTCGATGGTCGGTTCAGGTGGCAACTCCGCAAGACTGATCACTCAGCCCTACCGGCGATGCTTCTTCTTGCCCTTCGTTGGGGGTGCATGCGGGTTTGGCGTGATCGTCGTGGGCGGCTTGACCATTTTCGACGGTATGGGTTCCCGCGGTGCCGCAGCCTGGCCGCCTCGGTTGGGTGGCTTAGCGATGGCAGCCGGTGCGGCGACGGTCGTCTTGGCACGAGGCGGTATCACCACCGCCGTTAGAGTCTCACGATCAGAGCTAGATCCGGCTTCAGAACCGGATCCATGTCGGCCACCCGCAGCACGGGCCACCGCAGCAGCAGATCTCACCTCAAGACAAAGCTGCCGCACAGCGGGATAGGCCGTCTTGATCGCCAGTTCCAGCCGCGCATTGGTCGCCTCGACGGCGCGCGCAAGCTGCCCATCTTCAAAATCAACGCTCGCAACGACCAGAATATCGTCCGGTCCCAGGTGCATCGTCTTGATACTATTGATGTCCGCGATCGGCTTTCCTGTTCCAGTCTCTGCCGCGATGATTGCGCGTATCCCCGCCAGCACCTCCGGCTCGACCGACTCGCCAATCAACAGCGCCTTGGTCTCGATGCTCATGAACACCGCAACCATCGCGAGCAAAACCCCGATCACAATCGATGCAACACCATCCGCCATCTCGATCCCGAATTGATCGGCAGCCAGCACACCACAAAACGCAATCGTCAATCCAGCCAGAGCTGCGCAATCTTCAAGTAACACCGTATAAAGAGATGGATCTTTCGAGGTCCGCAGCGCCGTCATCCAAGGCAGCGGGCCGCGACGCGCGTTGAATTCCCGCATGCACTGGAACGTCGAAATGCCCTCCAGCACCAGAGCAATGCCGAGCACGATGTAGAGAATGTTCGCATGCTGGAGGGGGTGGGGGTGCAGCAGCTTGTCGACGCCTTCGTAGATCGCAACGCCCGCCCCCAGGGAGAACAGAACGATCGCTACAATGAAGCTCCAGAAATAAAGCTCCATCCCGTACCCGAACGGATGCCGCTCGTCTGCTGGCCGCGACGATCGCCTGATCCCCAGCAGCAAGAGCGCTTGGTTCGACGTATCGACGAGCGAATGGATCGCCTCCGACAACATCGCCGACGATCCGCTCCAGGCGGCCGCCACAAACTTCGCCGCCGCAATCCCGAGATTGCACGCAAGCGCGATGACCACGACGGTGGTTGATCCTCCAGCAGACATCGCGGGAACGCTCCTTATGTGTGAATCGTGAGGCCCAACTCGAGACGGCATGCTGGTATCGACATCGAGCCTGCCCGCAACCTGCGCTGAATGAACCCCGGCACGCAGGACCAAACGTTGCCCAAAACGCTCTTTGCTGACCGGTCCTTGCGGGCAGAATATCTCGATCCTGTCGATGCACCAACTGTCGCCTTTTGTCCTTGAACGGATAGCAAGTCAGCCAACTGGCTTTAAATTCCGTTGACACGACGGCCCGTCCCGCCGACATCTCCAGCGCCCGAGCGTCCCCTGACGGTCTAACGAGTGCCCACGCTTCATGACGACATCCGCGCACGACATTGTTGATCTGCTCGCGCGCGTGTCCCGCAAGGATGTCGCAGCCTTCGATGCGCTCTATGACGCTACAAGTTCGAAACTTTATGGGATTATTTTCCGTATCTTGCGACGTCGCGACATTGCTGATGAGGTTCTTCAAGAGGTCTATGTGAAAATCTGGGAACGAGCCGCCGACTTCGACCCGGGTCGCGCCTCCCCGATCACATGGATGGCGACCATCGCCCGCAATCGGGCCTTGGACGAGGTGCGTCGGCGTGTTCCCGTTTCCATCGAAGACGCGCCCGAGGCCCTCAATGTCCCCGCGTCGGATGTGCAGCCTCTCCAAGCGCTGGAGTTGAGTCAGGACGTCGTCCGCTTGAATGCCTGCCTGGACAAACTCGATCCGCAGCGCAAGCAATTGGTCGTTGACGCCTACCTTCACGGCGCAACGCGCGAAGAACTGAGCCAGCGTCTCGGCGCGCCCGTTGCCACGATCAAGACCTGGCTTCACCGTTCGCTTGCTCAACTGAAGGCGTGCCTTACGCCATGACAGACCCCAACGACATTGACCTGCTGGCAGCTGAATACGTGCTCGGAACGCTCGACCGCAACGAGCGCGCCAACGTCGCATTCCGCCGCGTCCGCGACCCGGAACTCGACGCGGCCATCGAAGCATGGGCTGCCCGTCTTGCACCCCTGAATGCGCAGATCCCACCCATCGTACCTTCGCCGCTCCTGAAGGAAAAAATCGCAAGCCGCATCCGCGCATTCGAAACGCCCGCAGTCTCCCCTGCAACGGTGATCGACCTTCAAGCGCGACTGGCCCGCTGGCGATCGGCGGCCTTGGGCGTGACCGCATTGGCCGCCTGCCTTGCGGGGTTCATCGTCGTACGTGAAGGGTTCCGCCCCCCTGTCAGTGCCACATCTTACGTGGCCGTCCTGCAGAAAGACGCACAAAGCCCCGCCTTCCTCATGACGGTCGACCTCAACGCCCGCACCTTCACAGTACGTCCCGTGGCAGCCCAACGCCAGGCCGGCAAAAGCTATGAACTCTGGCTGATCAATACCCGCCTTGGCGCACCCAAATCGCTCGGCGTCGTGGCCGACCAGGGCTATTCCGTAAGCGCCAAGCTCGCCTCTTACAACAGCAGCGACATCGCCGATGCGACTTACGCCGTCACCCTCGAAGCCGAAGGTGGTTCCCCCGATGGCACCCCGACCGGCCCGGTCGTGTACGCAGGCAAGCTCGTCCAGGCAAAGCCCTGAACATCCCTAAATTTAAGACATCCCGTGTCTGGTCGCGTGGGGCAAGTCCGCCCGCCCTCCGCCAACTTGGATCACCGGCCCATCCACACTCATCCGTGATCACGCAGCCTGAAACTCGCTCAGTCCTCTCCCGTAGCTTCCCTTGCTCCACACGCAGGAGCAATCAAACGGTAACGAGGAACACATGCTCCAGAAGAAATCCCTGACGTCAGCCCTGATGCTTGGCTTGATTGCGACCGCCGCACTCGGCGCGTATGCCGCCCAGCCCGCGCGCGCCGACGCCAACCCGATGGTCGGCGGTGCTGCGATGCTCCCCACCAAGAACATCATTGAGAACGCCGTCAATTCCAAGGACCACACCACGCTGGTCGCCGCCGTCAAAGCCGCAGGCCTCGTCGAAACGCTCTCCGGTGCCGGCCCCTTCATGGTCTTTGCCCCGACGAACGACGCCTTTGCCAAACTCCCGGCTGGCACCGTCGACACGCTTTTGAAGCCTGAAAACAAGGCAGCCCTCACCAAGGTGCTCACCTCGCACGTCGTTGGTAAGGCCGTCATGTCGGACGCCATCGGTAAGATGGTCGACGATGACAAGGGCGCACACCCCGTCAAGACGCTGTCCGGGGCCATGCTCATGGCCAAGAAGTCGAAAGACGGCAAATTGACCCTGACCGACGAATCGGGCGGCACGGCAACCGTCACCATCGCGGACGTGAAGCAGTCGAACGGCGTGATCCACGTGATCGACGCAGTCCTGTTGCCGAAGTAACAAACAAAAAAGCCGGGACCAACCCTTGGGCTTGGTTCCGGCTTCCTAAAATCGCTAGAGATTAATTCCCCGACTGCATGATCATTTTGAAGAATTTCTCGGCGTTGATCATGTCGCCCGCCATGCAGCTATCGTAGCCCGCAAGCGCCATACGCTGAAGAGCCGCCCGCTTCTCCGGCGATGCTTTGCTCATCTTCATGATCTCGCCCGTGTGAGAATCCAGCATTTTGCCGCAATCCATCGCAGCAGCTGGCGTGGCGCAGACAACCATCAATGCAACCGCTACGTAAAGTGACTTTGACATGACAGACCTCTTTGAAATTTCAGTATGCGAACCCATTCATGGGTCGCCGCAGTCCTAACCATCCCACGGCCCGGTTTGAAATGCCGATTGAGCGCAGTTTCAATGCCCGCAACGCTTGTCAGCCCGTCACGGTTCAATCCATCCAAAGTGACCCACCATCTGCGCGAAAGCACACACGGCGGGAGACTTAAAAGTTCCCGCTAGACGCACCAAACTGACGGTGCGCTCCACCAGTGGGGTGTCGACCCTCACCCGCGTAATGCCCGGGCAAATCGGCAGCGACTGCGGCATGTACGCAATCCCCATTCCCGCCGCGATCATCGACTGAACCCAATCTTCCCGCTCGCTTCGGTATCGCACATTGAGGTGGATCGGCCATTCACCGTAAACAGCTTCAAAATGGTCGCTGAATTCACAATTCATCCGCTCAATGTAATTCTCCCCATCGAGTTCGCAGAGCGAAACACGCGGACGCGCCGCAAACCGGTGATCATCGGGCACAGCGAGAATGTAGGGCTCCGTGAACAATCGCACGGCCTCAAAATCTGCGGGATACTCCGGCATGCCCGCCAGCGCGATATCGAGGTCGTCATTGGCCAATCCAGCCACGATGGCAGAGCCTCTGGCCTCTTTGATCGAAATCTCGAGATCTGGAATTTGGAGCGCAACGCGGCTGACGAAAGTCGCCAGCCGAGCCGGCGATAAGGTACACATAACGCCAAGTCGAAGTCGTTGTTTTCGTACACCCGCCGCCGCCTGCCATTCGAGCCTGGCACAATTGACCTCCCGGTCGACCGCTTCCAGCCGGGGCAGCAACACCCGTCCCAATTCCGTTAACTCGATGCGGCCATTGAGGCGCTGAAACAGCGCGCCGCCAACTTCTTGTTCTAATTTCTGAATGGCGCGTGTCAGTGCAGGCTGAGTAATATGACAGGCCTCGGCCGCGCGCGTAAAATTACGTGATTTTTCGACCGCTAGAAAATAGCGAATCTGATGCATTTCCATTTTGAAATACCTAGGATCTGGGCGCGGCAAGGTGCTGCCGAAAGAGCATCAAGCTTACGTGAAAAACCGTAGAATGTTTCTCGCGACTGGAAAATTGGCTGATTGTCGTCAGCCATTTTCGGTCCAGGCGGTCTTAATCGCTCTGAAACCAGCCTGTCGTAGGGTCGCACGAGAGACAAAAGTCACAACAGGCGGCAATGCGATGGATGGTTTGGGACCCAGCGACAATAATTCCGGACACACGGCGTCTGACCTCCCGCAAGCAGCCCTCAAACTCACCGGCCTGACGAAATCGTTTGGCGCAAAGCAGGCCGTGAACGCACTCGATCTGCGCGTCGAGCCGGGCGAATTCTACGCCCTTCTTGGCCCAAACGGGGCTGGCAAAACCACCACCTTGCGCATGGCCGCCAACCTGTTGCGTCCCGACAGCGGGTCCATCTCCATTTTTGGCGTCGATGCGCGCGCCAATCCGGTGGCCGCCAAAGCCATTACGGCCTGGCTGCCCGACGAGCCGATGCTCTACGACAAGCTGACCCCGGTTGAATATCTGGAATTCATCGCCGGACTTTGGAACGTCCCGCCCTCTGTCGCCCAAAAGCGTGCGGCGGTTTTGCTCGACATCCTCGAGCTTGGCCCGAACCGAAACGTCCGCTGCGAAGGCTTTTCGCGCGGCATGAAGCAAAAGGTGGCGCTCGCTGGCGCGCTTGTCCACGAGCCGCGCCTCATTATGCTCGACGAACCCCTGACCGGGCTGGATGCAGCGATTGCCCGCCAGGTCAAAGACCTGTTGACCGCCCGCGTCCGCGACGGGGCGACCATCATTCTGACGACCCACATCCTCGAAGTCGCCGAGCGTCTTGCAAGCCGGATTGGCATCGTGCGCAGCGGTCGTCTTGTCGCGCAAGGGACCATGGAGGAACTGCGCGCGCAGTTCGGCGGCTCGGCAAGCACGCTCGAAGACGTTTTCTTAAAGCTCACCACCGGACAGGACGCTGTCCAATGACAGTGCGACCCGGCTCGTTCGTCTGGCTCTTGATCCACGATCTGCGCGTAAGCAGCCGCCAATTGACGGAGGTGATCGCCCATTGGTCGCCGCGCACAGCGGCAGCCTTTGTCGTCGGCAGTTTCATCATCGCCCATGGCCTCGCATGGGGCGCATTTGGCTTGCGCACAGCCAATCCGGGACTGTTCAGCGCGAACGCTCTGGCAACGGGCGCCATCGGTGCCGCCTTGTGGATGATTGCTCAGGGCCTGCTCGGGACCACGCGCTCCCTGTTTGAGCGCGGCAGTCTGGAACTGCTGTTTGCGTCCCCGCTCGCCGCTTGGAAAGCTGTTGCCTCCCGCGCCGTCGCCATTGCCGCATCGTCGTTCCTGGCGCTGGCCCCCATCCTCCTTCCGCTCGCCAACGCTGGCGCGGTGCGCGACGATATCGCCTGGCTGGCCGTCTACCCCGTCCTGATCTCCATGGCGCTGGCGGGCACAGCGGTTGGAATGATCGTCGCCATCGCGCTATTTGTGACCGTTGGCGCGCGCCGCGCCCGTCAAGTGTCGCAGATCATGGCCGCCTTGATCGCCGGTGGCTTCGTACTCGTCGTCCAGATCGGTCTGCTGCTCCCCAAAGACCTCAGCGCCGACATCATCGCATGGGGCCATCAACTGCTCGGCGGAACAGTGGGCCACCTCGATGCCGCGTTATCGGCCTGGACCTCGCAGATCAGCCTCGACATCGCAACGCTCGCGGTCTTGCTGCTGGCATCGCTCGTCCTATTCGTGGCCGCCGTTGCAGCCCTAAGCAGCGCTTTTGCCAGCGCAACCCTGACGGCTGCGAGCACGGCCGAATGCCCCGCCCGTATGCCGGCATCGGCGCGCCCGTTCCGCCAAGGCCCGGCCCGGTCGCTCCGCTTGAAGGAGTGGCGACTACTGGTCCGCGACCCCAATCTGTTCGCCCAATTGGGCCTCCAGATCATCTATACGCTGCCGCTTGCAGTCTTGCTGCTGCGCAGCCCGCAAGGCATCCCGCCAGCCATTGCGCTGACGCCGCTGATCGTCGTCCTCGCAGCCCAGATCGCAGCATCGCTGGCCTGGATCACCGTCTCCGGTGAAGACGCCCCCGAACTCCTGGCGACTGCGCCAATCCTCCCCGCCCAAGCCGCCCGCGCCAAACTGTCGGCCATCGCACTTCCGCTCGCCGTCATTCTGGCTCTCCCGCTCATAGCGCTTGCCACCGTTTCGCTGCACGCCACGCTGTATGCCATCGCTTTCGGCACCCTCGCCGCCTGCTCGACCGCGCTGTTGAACGTCTGGCATCCCATGGCGGGGAGCCGCCGCAGCCTGCTCCGCCGTCACTCGCAATCCAAGGTCATCGCCATCGCCGAACACGGTTTGGCATTGCTGTGGGCCATCAGCGCCGTGGTCGCGCTTGTCGAATTGCCCCTCGCTTTGATCCCGATGAGCCTGATTGCAGGAATCCTTTGGTTATTTATGCCCAAAAGGAATGCAACCCCGTGGCGCAAAGCCGTCGTTGTTGCAGGCCCCGGCATGGCCGAGAATAGGCCCGCCGCCTGCTAATGTTGTCGCTGGCGATGTAATTCCAGATCTTGCTGGCACCGCCAATTCCATGAGCAGTGCAGCAACGCAGTTGCAGCATAAAATTTGAGCCGAACGGCTATCTCATCGCTCGCTTTTTAGGCTTGCTTTTAAGTCGCACCTCTCTGAACAGTACGGTCGTGGACGAACGCTCTGGTCACTCCAAAGCGCGTCCATCGTTATGGTTTTGGCGATCGGTTTGGTCGCTGGATGGACGGCTGGCACTTTGCCAGAGCAACAACAGAGGACTTGTGGGCATGAGACGTCTTTTGATCGCGGCAGTTGCTGCGGGTTTGGTCGGCGCACCAGCAGTTGCGCAAGAGTTGACGGGCGCACTCAAGAAGATCAAGGACTCCGGATCGATCACGATCGGCTACCGTGAGTCGTCGGTTCCATTTTCCTATCTCGACGACAAGCAGCAGCCTGTGGGCTTCGCGATGGACATCTGCAACAAAATCGTTGCGGCCGTTAAAGCCGAGCTGAAACTCGAAAAGCTCGAAGTGAAACTGAACCCCGTGACCTCGGCAACGCGCATCCCGCTGCTGGCCAACGGCACGATCGACCTTGAATGCGGTTCGACCACCAACAACGTCGAACGCCAGAAGCAAGTGTCCTACACCAACACCCACTTCCTGACGGCGACACGGATCGTCACGAAGAAAGCCTCAAACATCAAGTCGGTCGACGACCTGAAGGGCAAGACCATCGTCTCGACCTCCGGCACGACCAACATCAAGCAGATGAACGAACTCAACACCGCCAAGAACCTCGGCATGACCATCCTGGCCGCCAAGGACCACGCCGAAGCCTTCTTGATGGTTGAAACCGACCGCGCCGTCGGCTTTGCCATGGACGACATTCTGCTGGCAAGCCTTGCCGCCTCCTCGAAAGATCCCGCGCTGTACGACATCTCCAAGGACGCCTACAGCGCCCCCGAGCCCTACGGCATCATGTTGCCCAAGGACGACGTCGCGTTCAAGAAGGTCGCCGACGCTGCCACCGCCGCGCTCTATAAGGCAGAAGGCCCCGCGCTCTTCAAAAAGTGGTTCCAGTCGGCCATCCCGCCAAAGAACCTGAACCTCAACTTCGTGCTCTCGCCGCAGCTCGAAAAGATGTTCACGGCCCCCAAGGACAGCGCCGATCCAGCCGCATATTGATCTGACGAAGGGCATCGGCACAAACAGCCGGTGCCCTTTTTCTCCCCCCGCATCTGGCGGGGCCATAAGACGGCATGCAGAGCGGTCAGGGGCATGACATGAAATACAATTGGAACTGGGGCATTTTCTGGGAGCAGTCGCCCGAGGGCACCGCCACCTATGCTCAGTTGCTCATCAACGGCCTTCAGTGGACCATCGTCACCGCGCTTTGCGCCTGGGTTATTGCGCTCGCGGTCGGCTCCACCATTGGTGTGATGCGCACAACCAATTCCAAATGGGCGAACGCGTTCGGCACCGCCTGGGTTGAACTGTTCCGCAACATCCCGATCCTGGTGCAGTTGTTCCTGTGGTACTTCGTATTGCCCGAAGTCCTGCCCAAAGCCTGGGGCATGGCGCTGAAGCAGTCGCCCAACGCTGCCTTCTATACCGCCGTGATTGGCCTCGGCTTTGCGACGTCCTCCCGCGTCGCCGAGCAGGTCCGTGCCGGCATCAAAGCCCTGCCGCGCGGTCAGACAATGGCTGGCACCGCACTCGGCCTCAACACGGCGCAAACCTACCGATATGTCCTGCTGCCGATGGCGTTCCGAATTGTCCTGCCGCCGCTGACCTCTGAATTCCTGAACCTCATCAAGAATACGTCCGTTGCCCTCACCATCGGCTTGTTGGAACTCACCTCGCGGGCTCGCTCGATGCAGGAGTATTCCTTCCAGGTCTTCGAAGCCTTCACTGCTGCGACGATCCTCTACCTCGTGCTCAATGTGATTGTCGTCGCCGGAATGCGCATGCTGGAAAACCGCGTTGCGGTGCCCGGCTACACGGTGGGGAAGTGAGGGGCCATGTTTTCCAATTTCGACTTCGACGTCATCGCGCGGTCCTGGCAATACCTGTTTTTTGACGGGATGGCCTTCACGCTGATGCTCACCTTGCTCGCCACCATCGGCGGCATCTTCGTCGGCACGATTCTGGCCTTGATGCGCCTATCAGGCATCAAGCCGCTGGAATACTTCGCTAACTTCTACACCACGCTCTTCCGCTCTCTGCCGCTCGTGCTGGTGATCTTCTGGTTCTACTTCCTGCTGCCTTACATCGGCGCGTGGGCAACCGGCGCAACCCGCCCCATGCAGGTCGGGGCCTTCAATTCCGCCTTGATCACCTTCACCTTGTTCGAGGCCGCCTACTTCGCCGAGATCATGCGCGCCGGCATTCAGTCGATCCCCAAGGGCCAGACAGCGGCGGGCTATGCATTGGGGCTATCATACTGGCAGGTCATGGGCCGGATCGTCCTGCCACAGGCCTTCCGCAACATGATCCCGGTGCTCCTGACCCAGACCATCGTGCTGTTCCAGGATACCTCGCTCGTCTACGTCCTTTCGCTCACCGACTTCCTCGGTGCCGCCTCCAAGGTTGCGCAGCGCGACGGTCGTCTGGTTGAAATGTATCTGTTCGCAGCGCTCGTCTACTTCATCATCTCCTTCGCTCTGTCGCGCCTCGTGAAAGTGCTGCAAGAGCGTGTCGCAATCGTCCGTTGAAGGTAATGTCCCATGTCGATGATCGAGATCAAGAACGTCTCCAAAGCCTACGGCTCGTTCAAGGTCCTTACCAACTGCACGACCAACGTTGAAAAAGGCGATGTCGTTGTCGTCTGCGGACCCTCGGGCTCCGGCAAATCGACGCTCATCAAAACCGTCAACGGCCTGGAGCCCTTCCAGAGCGGCGATATCGTCGTCGACGGCGTCTCGCTGTCGGACAAGAAAACCAACTTGAACAAGCTGCGCTCGCGCGTCGGCATGGTCTTCCAGAACTTCGAGCTTTTCCCCCATCTGTCCATCGTCGACAACCTCTGCCTCGCGCAGCAAAAGGTGCTTGGCCGCAACCGCGCCGATGCCGAAACCAAGGGGCTCGCGCTCTTGAAGCGCGTCGGCCTCCTCGAACAGGCCGCCAAGTTTCCCGGCCAGCTCTCGGGCGGCCAACAACAGCGCGTCGCCATCGCCCGAGCGCTGGCCATGGACCCGATCTGCATGCTGTTTGACGAACCAACGTCAGCGCTCGATCCTGAAATGGTCAACGAGGTCCTCGACGTCATGGTGGCGCTCGCCAAGGAAGGCATGACCATGATGGTGGTGACCCACGAGATGGGTTTTGCCCGCAAGGTCGCCGACCGCGTGATCTTCATGGATCGCGGCGAGATCGTCGAGGACGCCAAGAAAGACGACTTCTTCGGCAAACCCCGCTCCGAACGCGCCCAGGTCTTCCTGTCGAAGATCCTCCAGCACTAAGCGCACTGTCATCCCGGACCAGCGAGGCGCAGCCGAGTGCCTGATCCGGGACCCAGAAATAAGCGCCGAAGGCTCCGTTTTTGCCCACTGGGTTCCGGCTCTGCGCTGCGTTGCGGCAGGGATGAAAACCTTACGAAAGTCCCTAAAAAGAGCAGGGGCTTGGGGATGCCAATCCCCAAATGGGGCCAGTGGCGATAGCCCCGAGTCTGCAACCAGTGGCAACACCCGCTTACTTCACGCCGAGCTTCTTCTGTAGCCCCGACGACGACGTGGTGTATTGGAACAGCAGCTTCTTATCGGGGTGCACGATCTTGTGCGCCGCCTGCGCCATGAGCGCGACTTCGTGGAAGCCAGACAGGATCAGCTTCAGCTTGCCCGGATAGGTGTTGATATCCCCAACCGCGAAGATGCCGGGCTCCGACGTCTGATAGGTCGCGGTATCGACCGTGATCAGGTTCGTTTCGAGATTGATGCCCCAGTTAGCAATGGGGCCAAGCTTCATGGTCAGACCAAAGAACGGCATCATCCGGTCGATCGTCAGTTGCTCGGCACCGTCTTTTGTTGAGATCGTCACCGTGCGCAACAATCCATGCTCGCCATCCAGCGATGTGACCTGGCCGATCTTGAGCGCGACTTTGCCTTGCGCCACCAGTTCCCGCATCTGATCGACCGAGTGCGGTGCACCGCGAAACTCATCGCGCCGGTGCAGCAGCGTCACCGATCGGGCGATCGGCTGCAGGTTGAGCGTCCAGTCGAGCGCACTGTCGCCACCGCCCACGATCAGCACGTCGCGGTACCGGAAGTCTTCCATCCGGCGCACCGAATAAAACACCGATTTGCCTTCGTAGTCCTCAATCCCATTCAGGGGCGGACGCTTCGGCGTGAATGACCCGCCCCCCGCCGCGATGACCACCACCTTTGTGATGAACACGCCCTCGCGATCGGTCTCCAAGCGGAAACGGCCATCCGCCAGCCGTGTTAGCCCATCGACTCGCTGGCCCAGATGGAACGTCGCGCCGAACGGCTTGATTTGCTCCATCAGCCGATCGGTCAGTTCCTGGCCCGTCACGACCGGCAGAGCTGGAATGTCATAGATCGGCTTTTCGGGATAAAGCTCCGAGCATTGCCCGCCGACCTTGTCGAGGATGTCGATGACATGGGCCTTAACGTCCACAAGGCCCAACTCGAACACGCCAAACAACCCCACCGGTCCGGCACCGATGATCACGCAATCGGTCTCGATGGTGCGGTCGTCGGTTCCAGCATCTGCGGCAGCGTGGGTCGTGGTCATGCGCAATTCCAACGTCGATAACGAAAGGGTGCAAACAGGGGCAGCGATCCCGCGTGAAGCGCTCAGAATTGCTTGCCCGGCACGCGCAGCACAAGCCCATCGAGGGTATCTGTCACCTTCATCTGGCAGCTCAAGCGGCTTTCTGGCCGCACATCGAACGCGAAGTCGAGCATATCTTCTTCCATCGGCTCGGCTTTGCCGGTTTTCGCAGCCCATGCCGCGTCAACGTAAACATGGCACGTCGCACATGCGCACGCGCCGCCGCATTCGGCCTCGATGCCCGCAACCCGGTTCAGCCGGGCGGCTTCCATGACGGTATTGCCGGACACGGCGTCGACAACCTGTTGACTGCCATCGGGTTGGATAAACGTAATCTTGGCCACGTGCCGGGCTCCTTGCCTTGATCAGGAATGGGATCGTTTTTGCGGATCGTTCATCGAAATAGCGCTCCTGAACCCAAACGTCTAGGAATGAGCCGCTTTCTCAGCCCTGTGCAAATCCGCGCACTGTGGCTATACGCGAGATATGGCCGCTAGATCAAAGCAGCCCAAGCCGTGAGATTTCGCTTGCAACCTCGGCCATTGCGTCAGCAACCTTGGCCATCACCGCTGTTCTGGCCGCGTCGTTCGCGCAGTCGGTCGCTTCCGCCTCAGCGCCCGCAAGCGCGAGTTGCTTGGCACCGACAGCCAGGGCTGAGCCTTTGAGCGTATGTGCCGCCATGTGCCAGTCGCTGGCGGAGCGCGCTGACACGAGAGCGGCGTGGGATTTCGGCAGTTCCCCGAGAAAGAGCCCAAGGATTTCCTGCTCCAGATCGGTTATGCCAAGCGTATATTTGCGCAAGTGTTGAAGATCGAGCACGACAACTGGGCGGGGTGCGGCCGACTTGGCGGCGTCGCAAATAGCAGTTGCTGAACTGAAGTCCCGCTGATCCACCAACATGCCGCTCATCCTCCTGACCCGGGTCAAGAATGGCGCAGAACCGATAAGACCAAGTGAAATGAATGCTTTGGGTTAGATGGACTGCGTTAACAGTGTCTACACAGACCACGCAGCATCAACCTTCGTTTCGCCCAAAACGGCACGTAATCACTCAATCAAGGGGTGGATTTCGCAGGACATGCTGGCGAATTGTGCGCGTAAGGCGAATTCCGTCCTGTAAAAGTTCTTTTTTTACTAAGTTCACCCACAGGTTTGCGCTAAGAATCACTCCCGAACCTTTGCGCAGTGATGCGTGATGCCAGGGGTCGAGCGTGAACACGCACTACCAGCGATGGAAGACTTGGCCTGCCGCAGGTCTTGGCTTTAGGTCGCGGGCGGCTACAGCACGATCAGGTGTGATCGCCGCTGATTTAAGGTTTCGGACGGGCGCATGGCTCAAGAAAAGACTAGCATCGACATGACAGGCCGCCCGCCAGAACCAAGTTGGGTCAGCGAGACAGCAGGCGTGCTTCGCCAGGGTGGCCCATCTGCGCCCCCCCCGTTGCCGCAGGCCTCCGCGCACCTGGCCTACGACCGACCCCACGATGACGATCTCCCCCCCGAGCCGCAACAATCCCCAGCCCCCGCCCCCGCCGATCCGGGCAGCGACGGTGGCCGCCGGGTTGCCCGCCGACGCCCCGCAGGTCCCGTCCGGTCAGGCATCGCTGCAAACGACGACGCCCCCACGATTGGGGGCCTGATCTTCGCGCTTGAGCAAAAGCCGTCCAACCGCCCGTTCGTCCTCGCGGGCGCCTTCAGCGCTGTGTGGGGCGCGCTTGGCGTCACCATTTCCGGCATGGCGATTTACGCAGCGATCGGCAAAGGCGAGTCCTTCCTCGAAATCGCAACCTCACCCACCATCCTGGCGTCGGTCTCCGCCATCGGCCTGCCCATCGGCGTCGTGTGGTTTCTAGCCTTGCTGGCCTGGCGCGCCGAAGAACTCCGTCTGCGGTCTTCGACCATGACCGAAGTCGCCGTCCGTCTGGCCGAACCCGACCGCATGGCCGAGCAGGCGATCTCGTCGCTGGGCCAAAACGTCCGCCGTCAGGTCTCGTTCATGAACGACGCCGTGTCGCGCGCGCTGGGCCGTGCTGGCGAACTGGAAGCCCTCGTCCATTCCGAAGTCGCAGCCCTCGACCGCTCCTACGAAGAAAACGAAAAGAAGATCCGCGGCCTGATTCAGGAGTTGTCAGGCGAGCGTCACGCGCTGCTGAACACGTCCGAACGCGTCGCCGTCACGCTGCGCACGCTGGGGTCTGAAGTCCCCGGCCTTATCGATAAGCTATCGACCCAGCAGATCAAGCTCAGCGAAATCATCGCCGGTGCAAGTCAGAACTTGAACGCGCTCGAAACCGCCATGACCCAGAGCGCCGGGCAACTTGAAACGACACTTGGCTCGCGCACCACCCACCTCCAGAACGTTCTGCAGGACTACTCCACCAAGATCGACGTGTCGCTCGGCACCCACACCGAAGGCCTCGACAAGCAACTGACCGCCCGATCCGAGCAGATGCAGACCGTGCTCGAAGGCTACACGACAGCCCTGGCAACCGTGCTCAGCTCGCGCAGCGAAGAGATGCAGGCAGCCTTTGAAGACAGCATCCGCACGCTCGACGGCTCACTCAGCAACCGCACGGAAAACCTGCAGACTGTCTTTGAGGAATATGCCCGCGCCCTCGATACGACGCTTGGCAACCGCACCGAGGGCCTCCAGACCGTGTTCGAGGAATATGCCCTCGCCCTCGATACGACACTTGGCTCGCGCACCACCCACCTCCAGAACGTTCTGCAGGACTACTCCACCAAGATCGACGTGTCGCTCGGCACCCACACCGAAGGCCTCGACAAGCAACTGACCGCCCGATCCGAGCAGATGCAGACCGTGCTCGAAGGCTACACGACAGCCCTGGCAACCGTGCTCAGCTCGCGCAGCGAAGAGATGCAGGCAGCCTTTGAAGACAGCATCCGCACGCTCGACGGCTCACTCAGCAACCGCACGGAAAACCTGCAGACTGTCTTTGAGGAATATGCCCGCGCCCTCGATACGACGCTTGGCAACCGCACCGAGGGCCTCCAGACCGTGTTCGAGGAATATGCCCTCGCCCTCGATACGACGCTGGCCAACCGCGCCCAGGCCCTGGACGTCCAGCTTGTCGAGCGTACAGCCTTCCTTGATCGCGCGTTCACAGAGCGGCTCGAACTGTTCGACGACAGTATCAAGCGCTCGACGCTCGCCATCGACGGCGCGGTGGCCGAACGCGCGACCGCTCTGACAAGTGCACTCGACACTCACGCCAAAACGTTCCGCGATACCATCCAGCGTCAGGCCGGCGATCTCGACGAATCGCTGATGCAAGGTATCAACTCCGTCCGCCGGACAAGTGAAAACATCACCCGCCAGTCGCTGAAGGCCATCGAAGGCCTCGCGAGCCAGTCCGACATGCTCAAGAACGTGTCGGAAAACCTGCTCGGTCAAATCAACTCGGTCACCAACCGGTTCGAAAACCAGGGCCAGCAGATCATGAAGGCGGCCAACGCGCTCGAGTCGGCCAACTACAAGATCGACTCGACCCTGAAGAGCCGTCACACCGAATTGACCCGCACCCTGGAGCAGATCTCCGGCACCACTGAAACCTTTGGCCAAGTCATCACGACCTACTCAAACGCTATCGAAGAGAAAATGAGCGACGCCGAGCGTCGGGCGCGCATCGCAGCCGATGAACTGCGCGCAGGGGCCGAATACAGTTCGCGCGCAGCGGTCGCTGAAATCGAACAATTGCGCACCCACACCCTGTCGGAAAGCGAACGCGCCCTGGAAGACGTGCGCCGCCGCTTCACGTCTGCCACCGGCGAAGTGCAGCAGCAGATCGGTTCGTTGTCCCAGCAGGTCAGTGATGCGACCACCGAAGTGCGCAACCGCTCCGCCCTCGCTGCCGCCGAGCTTGCCCAGGAGCAGGCGCGCCTCAATGCACAATTGACGAGCCTGCCGACCGCGACGCGTGAATCGACCGACGCCATGCGCCGTTCGCTCCACGACCAACTGCAGGCGCTGGATAAACTCAACCAGTTGACCAATCGAACCGCTCAACTGCGCGACGTCTCGCCCCCGATTGGCCAGCCGGTCCCAGCCCCGATGCCGATGGCCCCTGCACCGATGATGCAGCAGCCGGCCTCGATGCCGCCCCAGCCGCCCGAGATGCAGCGCGCGCTGAGTTCCCTGACCCCGCCCATGCACAGCGAGCCGCCGCCCGCACCGTTCCCTCAGCGCGCACCGCCGCGCCCGCTGATGGAGATGGAGCCCCCGCACGGCTGGTCTTTTGGCGACCTTCTCGCCCGCGCGTCGCAAGATGAAGACGGCCAGGCCAACAACGCAGCCGCCGCCCAAGACCTGCGGCAGCAGCAACCGTTCACGCTAAATGTCGGGGTCATCGCCCGCGCGCTCGATGCAGCGACCGCCGATGCGTTGTGGTCGCGCCTGCGCGCTGGCCAACGCGGCATCATGGTGCGGTCGATCTACTCGCCCGAAGGCCGCGTCGCCTTCGACGAGATCAGCCGCCGCTCCAAGGTCGACGCAGGCCTCGCCGACACGATCGGTCGCTACCTGGCCGATTTCGAACGCATCTTGAAAGACGCCGAAGCCCGCGATCCAAGTGGCCGCATGCTCCACAATCAACTCGTGTCCGACACGGGCCGGGTCTATCTGTTTTTGGCTCACGCGACAGGACGGCTCGCCTAACCTGTGGTTTTTCGTGCTTTCGGGATATCCTTGAATGCCCCGTCTCATCGTCACCTACCAAGTCCAGACGTGGACCCTCGCGCAGGCGTTCGTGATTTCGCGCGGAACGAAAACCCAAGCAGTGGTCGTCATCGCCGAAATCGGCGACGGCATGTCGGTAGGGTGGGGCGAATGCGTGCCGTACGCCCGCTATGGTGAGACCGTCGACAGCGTGTGCCAGCAAATCGAGGATGCCCGCCAGCATATGGCCTGCATTCAGGTCGGCGAAACGCGCGCCGCCCGTCAACGTCTCCACGAGGTCCTGCCGCCAGGGGCTGCCCGCAACGCGCTGGACTGCGCGCTGTGGGACTATGAGGCCAAGCGCACCGGGTCGACCGTCGCAGCCCTCATCGGCTGCAATCAACCCAGCCCCGTGCTCACGTGCTACACGCTAAGCCTCGATAGTCCCGGCGCCATGGCCGCAAAAGCCGCCGATGCCACCCAATATCCCTTGCTCAAGTTAAAGCTCGGCGGCGCGGGCGATGACGACCGTATGCGTGCCGTCCGTGATGCCCGTCCCGACGCCCGCCTCGTTGCCGACGCGAACGAAGCCTGGACGGAAGCCATGCTGGTGCCCTTCCTCGAAGCCGCCTGTCAGGCCGGGATCGAATTGATCGAACAGCCCCTGCCCGCTGGCAACGACGAAGCCCTGTTCAACCGTCCGCGCGGTGTCCCCGTCTGCGCCGACGAAAGCCTCCACACGCGGTTCGATCTGCCCCGCCTCGCCGATCACTACGACGCCGTCAACATCAAGCTCGACAAGACCGGCGGGCTGACCGAAGCCCTGGCGCTGTCTGCGGAAGCCCGCGATCGCGGCCTCGACATCATGGTCGGCTGCATGGTTGCCACCTCGCTCGCCATGGCGCCGGCCCTCTTGCTGGCCCAGTATGCCCGCTGGATCGACCTCGACGGCCCGCTGTTGCTCGCTCAAGACCGGACACCGGGCCTGATGATCGCCAACGGCATCATCAGTCCCGCCCCCCGCGAACTCTGGGGCTGACCGCTCACACACAGCCTGCGTCAAACCTGGGCCTCGACCGCCTCAACCGCTTCCGCCGCCTCATCAAAGATAGGCTTGCGGTCCCACGTCTTTTCGATCCAGATCGCCGCAGCCAACCCAGCACCCGCAAGCGCTGCCATCAGCAAAAACGTCTGCCCCGCCAGATGCGGATAGGCTTGCCCCGCAACCATTGTCGCAACGCCGGTAATCAACCCGCTTCCGATGGCTGAATAGAGCGCCTGTGCCGTGCCGGCACCCTTGGTTGGAACCGCGCGCGCAATGAAATGAATGGCCCCCACATGGGTCGCCCCATACGTCAGCGCATGCAGCACCTGCAGGCCTGCCACGACAAAAAGCGACGGATCAAGGCTCATGGCCCCCCAGCGAACGGCCGCCCCAGCCGCCCCAGCCATCAGCAAACGCACCGGGCCGAACTTGGCAACGAGCGGCGCCGAAAACGCCAGCAGCACCATCTCGGCAAAGATCGAGATCGTCCACAACGCACCAAAGGCCGCGCCTGATATCCCTTGGGCTTTGAGGTGCAGGGCGCCGAACGTATAAAACGTTGCGTGCGATCCCAGCACCGCGCCAACGCAAAACAAAAATGCAGCAAACAGTGGTCGCCGCAGCAACGCCCGGACCAGACCGCGCTCGTCGAGTTTCGCCTTGGCAATCCTCGTGGCCATCTCCGGTTTGTCTGCCACCGGCTTGGGCAACAGCAGCGCTGCCGCAGCGGTCGCCATCGTCGCTGCAATCAGAACCACGATGGCCGCGCGCGGACCATCCCAATCGATCATCATGCCGGTTGCAACGGTCGTCACGAGAAACATCGCCGACCCCCACAGCCGCATCCGGCCATAGTCGTGGCCAGCACTCCGCACACCCGCAACCGCCAGCGTTTCCGTCAGCGGCATAATCGTCGCAACCGCAATGGAAAACGGCACTGCTAATGCAAAGATCAGCCAGAAACCGTGCACTTGGCTGACGAGCGCTGCCAGCACGGCGCACAGCGCCGACAGGGCAATGATCATGTCGCGATGGCAGCCCCTCATGTCGGCGCGCGCCGCAATCATGGGCGTCAGCACCGTTCGGATGAAAATCGGCACCGCCGTGATCAATCCAATGGCCTCGGGCCCAAGTCCGCGCGAATGAAGCCAAACCGGAAAATACGAAACGTGCACCCCATACACGAGAAATAGCGCGCTGAAATACAGTGCCATGCGTTCCGCAAACCACGGACTGGGCTCATGCCGTTTGCCGCGCGCCGACCCAGCGGCTTGCGAAAGGACGCGTTGGAAGGCAAAGGCCAAGTCGCGCATAGGTCCAGTGTCCAAAACGGCAGGTGAGCAGCGATCATGCAGTCGTATGGCGCGACCAGCCAGCCGGACCCTAAAGCATGGTCCGGCGAAAGGGATAACCGCTTCGGCGAAGAAAATACGACAAACAAAGGCCGAGAACGGCCCATAACTTACGATCACACAAGAAAAAGCCGATCCAGGATGACCTGGACCGGCTCTTCGATCAAAGGGTCCGCCACCCCCCGGTAGCGGACCCGATCTTCCCCCCGGAAGACGATGAATAACGTATGCCCGATGCGCTGATCATGTTCAACATTCCCACACGCCAAGCCTCTACAATCAACCCGCTCAGATGCATCTGGGCAACAGGATGCGTCGCAGCAACACTCAGGATTTATTCTGGTAACGGATGTTTGCGAATATCGTAGAGATGATCAAGCGGCCCCGCCCCATGTCCGACGTTGTGCGCGGCCCCCGCAGCGATGGCCTGCCACACATAGCGCTTGGCCCGCGCGACCGCGTCCGGCAGTCCAACACCGTGTGCCAGCAGGGCGGCGATGGCAGCCGAAAGCGTACATCCCGTCCCGTGCGTCGTTGTCGCCTCCAGCCTGGGGAGCGATAAAGCGCTGAAACCTGCGTCCGTCAGCAGCGCATCCACCGCGTCGCGCCCCTCGCCATGCCCACCCTTGATCAGCACATTCCGCGCACCAAACCGTGACCGCAGGAACGACGCCTGCTCAGCCATCTCCTCGACCGAGCGTGCGACGGGCAGATCGAGCAACCGCGCGGCCTCGTGCAGGTTCGGCGTGATCAACTCAGCGAGCGGGATCAGATGATGCCGCACCGCCCCGATCGCATCGGCGTCCAGCAGCACGTCCCCGCTTGTCGCGATCATCACCGGATCAACCACCAGCGGATGCAGCTTGTGCCGACGCACCCCCTCGCAAACCGCAAGCACAGCTTCTCGCGTCGCCAGCATCCCCGTCTTCACCGCGCCCACGGCGATGTCGCTCGCCACCGCATCGATCTGCTGCGTGATAAATCCCGGTGGCGTCGCAATCACGCCGGTCACGCCCATCGTGTTCTGCGCGGTCAGCGCCGTAATCACGCTCGCCCCGTAAACGCCGAACGCGCTGAACGTCTTCAGGTCGGCCTGGATTCCCGCGCCCCCGCTGCTATCCGACCCTGCAATCGTCAGCGCAATCATGTACCGCCTCTTGGTCATAAAAAACGGATGGATCTGGGAAGCTGTGCGTCCCAGCGGAGGGCGAGGCCCGGAGCGCGACTAAGCGCGACGAGACCTAAAGCCTCGCTCGCGGCAGCGCCGCGACTACTTCGGCCCCGTCGACCTCATAATGTCTCCCTGCAGAGACTTGGGCGTGAAGGTTTCCTCGACCTTGGCGAGCCCCGGAAACGTCTCCAGCATCCAGTTGCCAAGCCCGTTCATCGATCCCGTCACAAACAGCAGCCCCGTCATCACGAGCAACGCGCCCATGACTTTCTCGACCCGGCCCAGATGGCGGCGAAACTTCTGCATGAACCCGAGAAACGGACGGATTGCCACCGCCGCCAGAATGAACGGAATGCCAAGCCCCAGCGAGTAGGCAAACAGCAACTTGACCCCGGCCGCCAGGCTGTCCTCACGCGTCGCGACTGCCAGCACCGTCGCCAGGATCGGCCCCACGCACGGCGTCCACCCAAACGCAAACGCCAGTCCGATCAGATACGCCCCCGCCAGCGACGCCCCAGACGTCTGGTGATGATAACGGGCTTCCATATGCAGAAACCCGATCTTGAACACCCCCAGAAAGTGCAGCCCGAATGCGATGATCACAAACCCGGACGCAATGGCGAGTTCGCTCTTGTATTGCCCGATGAGCTGCCCGAACGCCGACGCGCCAGCCCCCAGCAACACAAACACCGTCGTAAATCCGAGCACGAAGAAGACCGACGCCAGCACGGTGCGCAGCCAAACCTCCTGCGCCATCCCGTCCTCGTCGGTCATCTGCTCCATCGAGGTCCCGCCCAGATAGATGAGATACGGCGGCACGAGCGGCAGCACGCACGGCGACAGAAAGCTCACGAGCCCCGCCAGCGCTACGCCCAGGTAAATATGCGCATCAGCAAACATCAATCGTCCTCTCGCATGCCTTAGCCCAGCCAGACGTTCCGTCTTCGCGGGAACCCAACGTCATATCAATATACGTCTGAACGGGCCAATCCATGTCAATTTTCCTGAAGACATGCGGCAAGCCCCCGGCGCAATCCAGGGTCCTGCGTCGCTTTTACGTCATTGAGAATGAGCGCTGGACATGCCAGGATTGCCCCCTTATACAGCCCGTCTACCGCACATCAGGGCATCGACCCGCGCGGTCCGCCCAAGTAGCTCAGTTGGTAGAGCATGCGATTGAAAATCGCAGTGTCGCTGGTTCAATTCCGGCCTTGGGCACCATTTTTTTCAATGACTTGGCCGAAACCTTCGAGAACGATCCCACGCTGTGCGGGAGTTTTGCGGGACCCGGCTTGGATGGACCCGCGCATCACCAGCAATTCGGGCTGACCCAAGACTGCATCGCAGACGCTATTTGCGGCAGCGAGAAGCCTAGACAACTCGGCTGCCGAATAATGCGTTGTCATGCGACCCGAACGGTGACCAAGGAGGTCTTGGCGGTCCTCAAAGCTAACTCCGGCTGCCCGTAACCGGCGGCCGAAGGTGTGCTTGAGGTCGTGAACCCTGACCTGGGCTAACGAAGCCCGCGTCCTTGCCCTGAGCCACCCCGATGTCAGCATCCGGTTGATCGGATGCCCGTCGTAAGTGAAAACGAAGCAGGGATCGAACCCTCGCCGCGCGTCCACGACCGAACGAGCAACGCGGTTCATCACGACCAGTCGTTCGTCACCATTCTTGACGCGCGTGCCAGGGATAATGAAGACGGACGTCCCAAATTGGGGAACGTCCACCTCCCATTCCCAGCGGAGACCACAAATTTCGCCGTCCCGGCATCCGGTGTTGACGGCAAACAAGGCCATCTGTTCCAGATAGCCGGGTAGCTCCCGGAATAGCCGACCTTGTTCCGCCCAACTGAGAGGATAGGGCGGCCTCTTGTTGACGTCCGGCAACAGCTTGATTTTGGGCGCCGATAACAGCCATGTCATGCCATCACCGTCAAACCACTCGTTGGCCGCCAGGTTCAAGATCCGCCGAACCACCTTCAAGCCGTGATTGATCGTTCCCGGCCTCATCCCAGCCTTTAGTCGCTTTTGAACCCATGGCTGGAGGGTGCCAATATGGATTCGATAGAGCGTAACGTGCCCGATCCAAGGCATGAGATGCTTGAGTTGGACAAGATCGGTTGTCAGACTTCGCTTGTGCTGGTTTTCGAGCACAAACTTTGCTGCGGCTTGCTCGAACGTTCGAGTGGGCCTGACGCCGTACACCTGAGCTTGCCTTTTTTCTTCCATCAGCCTTGCGAGGTAACGTTCCGCTTCTTCAAGATGACGTGTTTGAGTGCTTTGGCAAACTCGCCGCCCGCAGATGCGTTTGTCGACATGCCAGACCCCACCCCTGAAGATGAGGCCGGGATTTCGCTTTCGTCCCATTTGAGTGCTCCTTTCTGAGCGGGACGTCCGTTGCGAGCCAGATACTGATCGGCCCATGCGTCGAGTTCAAGGCGGTCGAAGGCGACGCCCTGCTTTCCGATCTTGACTGCGGTCAGTGCAGGGCGGACTTCGGCGTTGAAGCGATTACGGTCCATTCCCAAATAGCCCGGGGCATCACGAAAGCGGATCAGGCGCGGAAGAAGAATGGGCTTGGATGTGCTGGTCATGGCGCCCCCCCCGCGCCCAATGGGGCCACCAAGCCGCCAAATCTGAAGAATTTCAGTGCTGTCGAGTTTCTGTCGCTGCATGGGTTCGACCTCTGTCCGTTTGATGCGGCCAGTGTCTCACTCTCCATCCCAGGACGGAACGATGTATCGCGGTGATTGGCGGTCAGACGGGTGTAGGCCCGAGTAGGATTTTGCAAATGGAGCCTTGATGGAGTTCATTCAAATGAATGCGGACAGAGATACCGCCAATCCGGTCAGAATGCTTGGCTGCGTTCAGGCGCAGTACTGGACCATCGTTGCCCTGCCTTTTGGTGAGCTCAGGCTGACGGGTTCGCAGCACATAACGCCCCGAATCGCTCTGTCGTCTTAGTGTGGCCGAGCGATCGTTCCCCGTATGGGCGGAGACGCCGCCATCGGGCAGGGCGGCTCCGTGGCGCGGCCAAAAAGGGTGGCCCGCACTTGCGGGACAACCGCCGCGCCAGAGAGCGCGACCCACGGCCCCTTGGCCGAGGGGCGGCCCAAGATCATTGGGCCGAATTTAAGACGTGGTACTCGCCGGCATGATCCCTTGCGGCGTGGTGGACTGTGATCGATGTGGCAGCGCCGCTACAGGAGCCCACGACATTGTCGGAGGCCTTCTCCACGACGGGGGTGATGTGTCATACAATTTCAGCGCGACACTCCTGCCGAATGCGGCCGATCTTGAGTTTAATAACGTGCGACGGTACAACTGGCACTTCGATTGGGTTGAGATATGATCGAAATTGAAATCACGGGCCGAATTTCAAGAGGGCGACTATTTTGTCGTTTGAGTTCAATGTCATAAAGGTGGTTGTATGCATGGTTTTGTAGTCGTGCGTATGTAAAACATAGCTATTTCAATGCATTAGGCGCTAAGTCGCGCGTGTCTTTTATCTTGATGTAACTAATCGGACTTTCCCCGCGCGCAAACCCTACACTGAATTGCACGAAAATGCACGACGGAAAATATCCATTCTGACGAGTGCCATTTCATATCGCCTCTTTTGCACACCTCGGAATACGTCCTTCTAGGTAGGGTCTTTGCGTAACTCTAAAGATCGGCATTTGAACCTTCGGGAAGTGTGGCCATCTGGAACTCAGCTTCATGTTTCTTTGCAACAGTGCCTGTGATTCAAGCGTCGAAACGCGCGCAAACTTCATGGGCTGGACAATCAATGAATCAGCCCGGCCTGGAGCAGCAGCCCCCCTCCGGGTCGCCGTTAGCGTGCGTAGCTCGCCTGAGCGTTGAGCACTTGCCTCCATCCAAAACCTTGACATACTCTTGATCCCAGCTCGCTTTCGGTCCCGCTGCGACGCTTGCGAATGCGTTTGTGAAAGCGGCGCTGAATCCATCGCCGTTGTGACCGGCAGGGCCGTTTACGCGGCCCTGAATTGCAGTCAAGAATGCTTGGGGCACGCAGAGCATGAACTCTCGACGCATTTCATCTTTGTCCGTCTGCTTGGGCCTTACGCTGCTCTTGGCCGGCGGGAGACCGGCTGAAGCCGAAACGAACCCTATTGCGGCAGGTCCTGTCATTCATTCAATCGAGCAGCGGATTGAGGCCTATATGAATCCGCAAGAAGGGCAGACCCGGCGCCCGCCCCCGGCCTTGAGCATCGCCGTGGCGGTTGACGGCGTGCGCTTCTTTTCCAGAGGCTTTGGAGAGGCGCGACCGGGCGTTGCCGCAGACACGGAAACACGTTTTCATATTGGTTCTCTGACCAAGCAGTTGACTGCGGCTGCCGTGTTGCGGTCTGTCGAAAGTGGCGCGCGCGTCCGAGCAACCGGGATGATTCTAAACCTCGACTCACGCGTATCCGAAATTTTTGATGGTGTGGACCACTGGACACAGGGGCAGGACAAGCCCATCACGTTGCGCCGCCTACTTACGATGTCGTCGAACCTATCCAATTTCAGTCGCCGCCCACCGTCCGATACTGATCCTTGGGGAAGTATTTCAGCGCCACAACTCTTGAACCGATTGAAGAAATTAAAGCCATTTGGTTGGCCTAATAGTTTCGAATATAGCAATACAAGCTATTTTTTGCTGGCAGAGACTCTGGAAGCCGTATCGATGGATCGCGACCATCTGGAGGCTCCGAAATATATGGAGCGGCTACGCAAGGATGTCTTCAAACCTGCTGGGATGACGGGAGCTGGATTCATCGGCGATGCCCGCCCGACCGGCACGGACGCGGCACCGCACTATCGCAGGCGGCCAGCCTTCGACAAACCTGACTGGCTCAAAGGCAGCGGCGATGTCGTATGCAGTGTCACCGACCTTCAATCATGGAATTTGGCGCTGATGGCAGGACGCGTCCTGTCCCACGACATGCGCGAGGCCATGTTCGCGGACGGCGCCAGGGTCGATCCGTTGACGTGGTATGGAATGGGATGGTTCGTAAGACACCCAGGTGACCGAGACGCCTTCAGTCATTCTGGCTCAGTGCCAGGATTCACGTCCTATAATACAATCGTTCGCAAACCGGCAGACGATCATTGGGTGTCGGTAACGATCCTCACAAGTAGCGATGGGATCGATGATCTGGACGAGTTGGCGGGCGACATCGTCGAGATTGTCATGCCGCAGTAATGCTTCGGATCCGGGCGCGCTTGAAAAATTGCGGTCAGGAACCGCCCGACAAAGTAGAACTCCCGGTAAACCGTCCACCCTGATTGTCCATGGCCAAGACCGAGAATTCGTCAGCGGTTGTCGATCCGTAAGAGAAGCGCAATGGCGTATTTTCAGAGATCGATATGCCGCTTTCCATTTTCAAGAAAAGGTTTTGCCCACGGTTGATCTCAACATCGGAGATAAAGTGAGCTTGCTTGAAGCCGCGCGACACGGGATCCATTTGCATTCCAGTGAAATTCGGGTGGCGGATCATGACTTGTGCTTCGCGCCAGTTCGCACCTCGGTTGGGGTCATGGATTGACTTGAACTGTAGCTTGCCGAGGTTGGCCAAGGCCTCGTCTGCATCTTTGGCACCCAATGAGGAGCATCCACCCGCCCCCGCAATGAACCGCGACGACATATGAAGCTTCCCATCGTCCGTCTCTAGCACCACGCGAACTTTGGAGAATGAATCTATTCGCACACGCGTCGCAAGGACCCGCTCGCCGATATCGGGTCCAACCCGAAATCCGTCACCGAAAGCGATTGTCGCGGCGACCGGCGAAGGATTGCGATCGATAATCAGCGTGATCGACTTAGCCTTTGCTGCCACATCGCCACGCAGTCGAAGCGTGATCGGGACAACCGAAGCGTCCTGTGCTGCGTCAGGCCCAAACAGCATCACCAGACCATCGTTCTCAGCAATCTCTCGCGTCTGGAATACTTCGGCGCGTATGCCCGGCCAAGGGTCCGCCTCAGCCAAAGCTGCGGGCGGCCAGTTGATCGGCACAAACAAGCAAGCGGCCAATGATCGCCAGACATAGTGACCAGCCCAACGCAACAGAACCTGTCGATCCACAAAGCCGATCATACCCGCAAGTCCTGCCTGATTGTGCCGCAAAAGTGAGAGTGCGTACTGAAATAGGCCGACTGCAATGGGAATAATTCCCGTTTTTATTGGGGCCAGAACACGTTAGAGGCACGCGGTCATTGTTTTCCACTCGGAGACAGCCGTCGTCATGGAATCGCCCCGCAGATGTTCTTCGCGCTTTCCAGCGTGTGCCACAGGTGGACAGGCATATTTGTCGATCCTGGTGGTCCTGATGCTGGTTGGCCTGGCGGCAAGCTCGGGTGCTGCGCCGAATTCTGAAATCGTCACCCTGGCAGTTGGAAACCGTGGTGAGACGGGCTCCTTCATTGCGGGCGCTGGCAAAGAGTTCACCGATTGCACGGATCGATGTCCCGCGATGGTCGTCATACCAACAGCCTTCAACGGTGCCACGATTGGGTCGCCGGAAGACGAACCAGCCCGCCAGCCCGACGAAAAGCAGCGGACGTTCCAAATCCGCGCCTTCGCCATCGGCAAATTCGAGGTCACAGTTGCGCAATATCTGCGGTGCGTCGATGCCAAAGGCTGCAAGCCGCCAGAATGGCTTGAACCGGATGGCCAGCACAATGTCGAGACCGGTTCAAGCCGTTACTACAAGAACCTTGGCGCAAGCATCACCGGATTGAAGCAGCCCATCGTTGGCGTCGGTCAAGACGACGCCCTGGCCTACGCCACCTGGCTTTCGGCTACGACCGGCAAGTCATACCGGTTGCCGTCTGAAGTTGAATGGGAATATGCCGCCCGTGGGGGCACCTCGACCCCCTACTGGTGGGGCCGCGACGTTCGCGAAAGCGGCAAGGTCTGGGCAAATTGTCGAGGGTGCGGCAGTGAGTGGGATGCCAAGTTGCTCGCGCCTGCCGAAAGCTTCGGCTCCAATCCCTGGGGACTTCACAATGTCTTGGGCAATGTCTGGGAGTGGGTCGCCGACGTCTATTGCGAACGCTACTCTGACAAACCTGCCGATGCTTCCGCGCACCTTGATGACACTTGCTACACAGGAGAAAGTCCCAAGCGGCTACGCGTGTTACGCGGCGGTTCGGCGTTCTATGAGCCCTCTCTAATGCGGGCGGCCATCCGCTTGCGCAATCGAGCCGATTTTAAAAACATCAGCGTCGGCTTCAGAATTGCCCGTAGTATTGATCCGTAACGAGGCGACGCGCCTGCTGGCGCCAAAAAACTGGAGCAATACCGCGTGTCCCTCCGCCTGCAACTTATCCGCTCCATCACGATCGTCCTCGTGGGCACGTTGTGCGTGGGAAGTGTCGTGATCTATTGGCACGCAGTCCGTAAGGTCGAAACAGAGATGCGTGCGGCGATTTCTGTCGGCAGCCGCATTGCCGCAAACGCCATTGACGACGTAGACGAAATCACCAATCCGCGTCGGCGGATGGAGTTGCTGGTTGCCGACTTCAACGGAGACCGGCACTTGCGGGCCTTTCTGACTGACGCCAATAAACTCCTCGTTATGACGTCACAGCTGGCGCCGCCAGAGGAACCCGTGCCCGAGTGGCTGTTCAAATTGCTGGGCGGTCAGCCCAAGTCCATCGCAATTAAGTTGCCTCCCTCGTTCAACGGGCAAGGCGCAATCACGCTTCAAACCGATTCACGCAACGAAGTCGGCGAGGTGCGCAACGACGCCAAGCTCTACCTGACCATATTGGTCGTCTTCTGTGTGCTCGTACTCATCGTGCTTTACGTGATCCTTGGTCGTGCCCTGCGACCGCTGCAGAACCTTACGGTCAGTTTTGCCCAGATTGGCAAGGGCGACTATAAAACGCGCGTCGTCGTTCGCGCGCCCCGCGAGATTGCACAGCTAGAGTCCGGCTTCAACCAAATGGCGGCACAGCTTCTGGAGATGGAGCAGCGCAACGCGCGCCTTCGCGAGCAACTTGAAACGGTGCAGGAGGAAGAGCGCGTAGAACTCGCCCGAAACCTCCACGATGAAGTGAGTCCGCTTCTGTTCTCCGTCGACGTCGACGCCATGACGATCCGCCAACATGCCACCGAGGGGCGCACTATCGAAATTCTGGATCGCGCTGACGCAATTCAAAAAGCGGTGGCGAACATGAAGATCAACGTCAAAGCCATTCTTGGGCAATTACGCCCGGCAGGGCTCGCGGAGCTCAGTCTTGGCAGTTCCATTGAAAATCTGGTGTCGTTTTGGCTATCGCGACATCCAGAAATTTCATTTTCAATTACCGTTCCAGATTGCACATGGGGCCCCCAGATCGACTCTGCCATTCACAGTATCGTACGGGAAAGTTTGAGCAATTCAATGAAACACACCAAGCCGTCGCATGTCGACATTCACGTCGAGGAGGATTTGAACGGCTGCCTGATCGTGATGATCACAGATGACGGGAGCGGGTTGAAATCACAACAGTCGGGCGGCTTTGGCGTCATCGGAATGAAAGAACGTGCGACCTTATTGGGCGGAAGCTTGACCGTCGAAGATAGGTCCGAGGGACCCGGTGTTGTCGTTCGGGCGCTTATTCCAACCTCCGGCGAACGCAGATCAAGAGCGATGGGCGAGGTGTCACCCGTATGAAAATTCTGATCATCGACGATCACGCGGTTTTGCGCGAGGGCGTGCGTCGGCTTCTGGGAACCATCCCAGGCGCCGAAATTTCGGAAGCCGCGACAACGAATGAAGCATTGGCCAAGCTGAGACAAGATCCGCCTCACGTCGTCGTTCTCGATATCAACTTGAATGGCAGCAGCGGCTTGGAATTGCTCCAACGCCTCAAATCGGAGCAGAAGAACGTTCGCGTCGTCATGTTTACCATGTACACCGAGCCCAGCTATATCGCCCGCGCCATTAAGGCAGGCGCTGCCGGATATGTCAGCAAGAGCGCGCCAGCTGGAGAACTCGTCACTGCGGTTCGCAAGGTCGCAGAAGGGGAGCGCTACATTGACCGTGAGATTGCCAGCGATCTCTACTTTAACCGCTCCTCCGCTGACGACCCGCTGCAGAATCTGACAAATCGGGAAGTCGAAATTCTGCGTCTTCTCGGCGAAGGAAAAAGCCTCACCCAAATCGCAAGTACATTCGGAATTGCCTACAAGACGGTGGCGAATTCCTGTGGGCGACTCAAGGAAAAGCTGGGCCTGGAGCGGACGGCGGACCTGATCCGCTTTTCCCTCGACACCCGCACGCGATAGCCAGTCTCACACCACCAGGCAGAAGATCCGGCAGCGGCCCATCATCACGCTGGATCAATCCGGCGTGATGGGGACATGCAGGCCCAACAATAGGGAAAAAGTCCCATGTGCCAGGTGGTTGGTAGGCCGTATCGAACAAGGGCAAGCACCTACTTCCTAGCTATCGCGACGACCGACCTCCATTGGTTCTTGGGATAGCTAGCCCGGCTTTCTCACTATGGATGAGGGCATCGGGGCTGCGAATCAGAGAAAGTTGTTGTGCGAGAACGACTTGATCTGAGCCAGCAGGGATCCCCGATGCCGACACACTGTAGACCGGATTCG